>Ga0100385_1002348_pt1 | contig 17859 bp, 22 predicted proteins | sample CryGeymeta201509_FD_81543 | JGI IMG/M metagenome (GOLD analysis project Ga0100385, IMG submission 81543) | Groundwater microbial communities from Crystal Geyser aquifers in Utah, USA - Crystal Geyser metaG 2015-09 | ecosystem: Environmental > Aquatic > Deep subsurface > Groundwater | place: USA... | reverse complement strand
GTGGAAAAATAGTAGAAAAGGAGAGAGGTGGAAAAATAGTTGTAGAAGATGAGAGAAGAGGAGAGGGATAAATGGGAGCCTGAATTATAAGTGAAAGGCCCTTTGTCTGGGGTATCTAAAGGGAGCAGCAACATGACGAAAACTGTCAACATGGACATCAAAATGACAACTAGTTAGATGGTAGGAACTGACAGCAATAAAACGGACTCTGCCCTTGCTCTAAGCCAAACTCAGTCCCCTCCAGCATCCAAGCCTATCTTCGGAGCTTTTCAAATTACATAGTCAGAATATGTTCCCAATTCCAGCATTCTCGGGTCATCGAGTGTGGAGAGTAGTAAGGCTGAGGAATAAAATAAAAGTGGGAGTTTCAAGGAAAGCGGATTTTCTTTTGGAAGGCCTCAGGGATAAAAAAATTATTAAGGTTAATTATTCAAAAAACAAATGGAAGGAGAGCCGCGTCAATCTCCTTTTGGCAATCTGGCGGGAACTTCCAATAGATTGCAAACTTTAAGCAATCCTATCGCTTTTCCTGACTCTCGAAAGCCTTCACCCTTCGTAAGTTTATTCAATACACCGAAAAACCAAAATAACCTTTTTCAGAGCAGCTCGGGCAATCCAAGTACGACTTAATAATTGTTTGGAAAGAAAGATGAAGCCAGCAAGGACGGCCTGTTCAGACCCCCAAGTCTTTTTGGCAAGATGTGAGTGTTGTGTTGTTGGATGTCTGATATATATGACTATATGAAGATTGGATTTGTCCAGGTGACAAGCATAATAAATATTATTGCGAATGCATCAGCTGAAGTATTATAAGCCAAGCAACCTTCCCGTCTCTAGTGCTACCGAGCTCAACAACTCGGGCTACCACTCAGCCCGACAGCCCTCCAGAAATGCCAGCAGATCTTTTGCAACCGACAAAAGTGCAGTTGATACCACAATCGACCTTACCTTTTAGAAAAGCAAGCCTGCTAACAAGGCCAGCAACCATAAAAAGAAGCAAGAGCAGCCTAGCTACAGTCATATCAAGAAGGAGCTGCTGACCAGGATAGTGGTCAACAGATCGCTCAACATCCGGCATGCAATCAAACAGTTCCAGGATATACCCTCCTCTCTCTTCCTCAACAGCCCAAAACTGGACCTAGCAAAGCCTATCATAATGAAGAGCAAGTTGACTCTGGAGACTTCTCTCCTCCGGACCCTACTCTACTCTTTCGGGCAGGAGCAAAAACAGGAGCAGGACAGGCTGAAGATCATCACATCCAGTAATACTTTCGTGATAGCAACTCAAAGCAAAGAGCAAGGTGGAAAGCGAGAGGCTATTTTGTTGCTCAGTTAACTACTGAAACAGCATGTGAGAAACTGTGTTCGCGAGTTCAGGATCAATAGGCAGTAAAAAGATGCCCTTAGAGTGTATCTGATCGCAATGAAGAAAAATATCGAGTAGTGGCATTTGATAGCCTTTAACAACATCAAGAACCTTCCAGAAAGGACTAAATCCATCAAGAGAACAGCCTTTGTCCTGACTCGACTGGTCTCTATCCTCCAAAAGGACCACCACAGGGAAACTATGATCAAGAGCGATGCTTTGAGCAAGATAAAAATATAGAGCTTGATTGTAGGCCTTGAAAGAAAAAGCGTTGCCAAGCTGGTGCTTTCCTTTTCCAAGATAAGAAGAGAGCAAGCATTCCTCATTTGGCAAGACTCCTCCTATGACTGCCGGATCGAGCAGGAGCAGCCGGTCTCGATCAAAGAAGTCAGTCCCGAACAAATCGCAGCTCTAAGGAAAATTGTCAACAGGAACTACTTTAAATTGTTCAGGTAAATTCTTCGGAGGTTTGAAAACTATCGTCGTGTGGCCACTAGAATTGCTTGCAGATCAAGGATAAATGAACAAAAATCACTTTGGCGCCTGCGCATTTACCTCTAAAGTTCCCATAAACAATGATCCTTCTTTATTTTTATCATGAACATCAGATAAGCCTTATCTTTCTTTTCCTATATACTCAATGTAATGAGAAGGCCTGTTATAATTGAGCTCCAAATATTGTGAATGCGAACAAGACGCTTTGAGACAGAAGACGAATCCTCGGAGCCGTCATTCAGTTTTCCAAAACAAGAGAGGTTCAGGCCGCAGTCCAATCAGAGGGATGAGAGCAGCATTGAAGAGGAGGGTGAGTCTGAAATATATTTTCAGCTACAATCTGGAAAGATAGATAAAAACGAAGAGGCTGGCAAAAATGAAAATGCTGGCCCATGGCTTTTGGCAAACAGACATTCAGCTCACCATCAATCAAAGAGTTAAATAGAATTACAACCTGGGTACTCTCAATAATGGAGGCTTGGAAAACTAGGTGGACCTGACCCTCAAAGAACGATCCAAAGAGTAATCCCTGGTCTTAAATTTTTAAGGGAGGACAGATCAGAGGATGACTTGGTCAGCTAGCTGAAGAGCTATCTAAAGAAATTGGGCAGATGTGTGTATGGGAGTTGGAAGCCAAAGGAGTATTTGCTCTCGATGCGCCAAGTGGATAGATTAAAATACTTACTGGACCATGAGCTACACTATGGCATTCATGAGCTACTGGATGACTGCATAATTGAGGAGATGATAGTGCTATTGAAGGAGTTCGAGGATTGGAGCAACTCTCCCTACTCTGCCATCTATCCTCACCTTCAGCTTAAATACGCCCAGATAGCCAGGTATGTCGGTTCCAGCGATTTCGAGGAACTATAGATTCCCTAATAGAGGAAGCAGTTAATAATAAGGAAAATTGTCAACTTTTCCCTGGTTGACCCCTAGTGATATTTTTGTGTGTGCCCTTGATACTGAGACATAAGGGCAATCAATTTAATTAATAATTTAAAAGATTATGTTGTCCAGACAAGAAAAAGCGGCCATGAAGCACACGGACAAGTGTAAGATATTATTTACTGAGAAAATCAGGGGGAGATTGAAGCTGATGACGAGTCAGGGAACTCGGAGTAGGATATTCTCCACTAGTCGCGAAGAAGCAGTGGGTCCTCATTCGACAGCGACGAATAATCCTCCGAAATGAATGAATAGAACTACAAGTATAGTAAATGCCACTAAGGACCCTCCAGGATTTGATAGCCAAACTCAATGATGACGACCACAGCGAGGATGAAGGCATCGAAGATTATAAAGTTGGAGGGTATGAATTTGCTCACACAGCTACCATCCCTGCCACATCGGGTAGGTCCTCATGAACCGTTATGTTCTCATTCAGAAACTCGGGTGGGGGCATTTCTCGACGGTCTGGCTGGCAAAAGATTTCAAATACTCGACCTACGTGGCCGTAAAAATAATGAAAAGCTCCCCCCACTACTTGGAGGCCTCCTACGACTAAGTCGAAATCCTTCAGAAAGTTGCCAAAAACGCATTTCATCCAGAGTGGGTCAAATCACTCAAGGAATATGAGCCCACCAAAAAGAAATACAATCGCGACGACACCCATGTACTCAACCTCCTCAATGCTTTCCTATACAAGGGACCTTATGGCAACCACTTCTGCATGGTCTTTTAAATATTAGGCATCAACCTATGGGAGGTTCTCAAAAAATTCGATTGCAAGGGTCTCCCCGTCAACATTGTTAAAGAGATCACCAGGCAGGTGTTGATGGGCCTTGATTTCCTGAACAGAATATGTAGAGTCATTCATACTGATCTCAAACCTGAAAACGTTCTGCTATGCCTGACAGAGGAGGAGCTTCGGAAGATCGTAGAAGACGAGCAGCTGGCCAGTTCGGGAGACTATGCTGAAAGGTTGAACTTCTACTGCGAAAGGTATAATTGCGGACCAGTAAAAGAAAGTTGGCAGCCTTAAGACAAGCCAGAGCCATAGTAATTTTAAGAAAGCCTCGAGGAGTCATGTTCGGAGTTGCTGGAGACCATTGACTCTAGGATCGAGGAGATAAAGGAGAAGATAGAAACAGCTGACAGTCATAACTACAGGAAGACCCTCAAAAGAAAGCTACACAAGCTGGAAGAGGAACGAGAAGCATAGATGAGTGCCATAGAAGAGAAGAAAAAATAGGGTTCAAAGCTCAAGAATGGAAGGAGTAAAGCACAGAAGGAAGGAGAACAAGAAGTACGCCCAAAGAGGACCATCAAGGATCTATTTGTTGACTTCAAGCATAAGATATCCTTCGATAACACAAGCTCAGGAATTTCTGAGAATGTCAATGTCAAAATTGCAGATCTGGGTAATGCTTTCTGGTAGCACCATCACTTTGCTACTTAAATTCAGACTCGACAGTACCGCAGCCCCGAAGTTCTTCTAGGATCCAAGTACAACCTGTCAGCCGATATGTGGTCCCTTGCGTGCATGACCTTTGAGCTTCTCACTGGCTAGCTTCTGTTCAACCCTAAGAAGGATAACAACGGCTCCTTTGGAAAGAATGATGATCACCTGGCCCAAATAATGGAGTTAATGGGCCGGTTTCCGAAAAAAATGTCTCAGAGAGGTGCAAAGGCACGGAAGTATGTCAACAAGGAGGGGTCTTTGAATCGCATTCCAAAACTTCAGAACTGGTCTCTCAAGGATGTCATGATCGCCAAGTATCGCTATCGAGAGGATCAGGCCTAGTTTTTCCAAGACTTCATGTATCCCATGCTGAATTGTTACCCAGAACGCCGATGCCTATCACAGGACATTCTGAGGCACACCTGGCTGAGAGTCCCCTTCCCAGAAGACTACCTTCTGTATCTATTTTTTTATTCAGCGACCATGAGACCCATCAGAAGATCCGCCTTTAGAAATACGACTTGAGCGAGGAAAAGGAGGAGACTTATCAGTATGAATCAGAAAGGGAGGACGCGGCTTCAGAGGACAACGAGGAGAGAGGTGACTAGGAGGAGTTGTACGAGGTATAGAAAGAGGGGGACATAAGGCAGATTGACCGCAGTTTTACGGATCTGGGGTACATTGGCTACGGGACTGGCATTTTTTTAGAGAAGCTAGACTTTGGGCCCAACTGGCAGTTCAAGTGATCGAAGAACATATAATTATGAACGCATCATGCCGTAGTATGAATCCTATTTATACAGCCCTAGGCATATAAAGTTATAGGGTTAGGGCATATATAGAGTTACAGAGTTTATATTGATGGGGAACAGCAGCAACTCCCTCAAAGGGCTGAACTCTCGATACCAATAGATTGGTACTGAGGAAACATAGCTCCTTTCGACTCTAGTAGTCGTCAGGGATAGGCAGACCCAAGAGAAGCTGCTGATCAAGCTAGTCAGCACTATGAATGAAGCCGACTTCAATCGCAAAAAAAAGGAAATGGCCTATCGCAAGAGCATCAGCGATAAAAAATTAGGAAAGTACCTGATCAGGCTCAAGGATTTTTAGGGAAAAGAGCAGACCGAGATGTGTGGCAAGACTTTTAAGCTAATGCTGTACATCGAGTTCTTGACAGGCAGCCTGAAGTCAGTCTTTTGTGAGAGACTAAGGTTCAATCAACCTTTCGAGGAGGATTAGCTCACCCGTCTACTGAGGTTAGTCGTAAAGGGCATCACCATTCTCCACGACAACAGCTACAAGAATGTTCATATTTCTAAAGAGTCAATTGTGCTGAGCTCCTAGAATACCTACAAGTTGATCGATAGTCAGCTGTGCAACCGGACCCATCCTTACTTTTCTATTCTGAATGGGGTTCCTCCGAAACCAGGCACCTACCTTGCTCCCGAACAACTGGCAGTAATTTTTACTTAAGTCAGGACATTCGCAGCGGTAGTGGAGAATATATTTATTCTGCTAAGGCTGACCTTTACTCCTTAGCTGTCCTTACTCTTGAGCTGGCTACCTTGAACATGATGGACAAGTACTATGACTATTCAAGGAAAACAGTCGATTGCCAAGGACTGAGAAAGGTCGCCTAAAATTTACCAATGAGCCCCCGTTTTAAGGACACCCTTACGTGCATGCTTTTGGAGTAGGAAGAGGAAAGGGTGGGCTTGCTTTCTTTACAGTAAATGGTATAAAATATCCTACGCAGCTGTCTTCAGACAGGTAGAGCATCATTCAGGAAGATTCATTACAGTATAGGTCCTTCTATTAGCCCAATATCAAGCAGTCAGCAAGAACATTCATCAACCAAACTCAGAACTAGTCGACCGCCAGAAACAACAGTAGCAATAGTGCCAGAAACGAGAATAGGCCAGTCAGTCATAACAGATACCCTCCAGTGAGCGAGTACAGAGTCAACATATCTCACAACCAGCAACAAATTCCTTCCTTCAGTTATTGTCCTCCTCCACCTTCATCCAGATAAATTAATGCTCAGGTGGTCAGAAGCAGCAGATAGCCTCCATCGTATGTCCCCATCTAAACTCGTTCTTCACATATAGACCCCCACTCTCCACCTTTAAACCCTCACTCTCTGCCTATAGATAGTCAGCTCAGCATAAGGCAAGTTTCAGGCACTCGGCCAGTGAGTTCCTCTCAGCCTCCACCATTCATTCCCCGAAATCAAACTGTATTTTTCAAAAAATAAGATCCCCCTGCCTACATAGCTTATATTCCCTAGCAGCAAAAGGTGAGGGTCTAGCAGCCAATCGCCTATCAAGTGGAGAGAGTCTAAGCTTTCAGTAACTAAAGTAATGAAATATCAGCTAAAATAACAGAGAGTGTCCACGTGACATAGAAAATGCTTCACCCACAAACCCTAGCTCTTCAAGTGATCGAGCCAACTGCGACCCCCAAAAACACTCGCTTCCAAGGGTTCAGAAAGGTCAACACTAGATAATTTTAGACCCCTGTTGAAAGGATCAGCCAGCCAGACCGGCCAGCTTCACCATCCTCCATCAGCAACATCGAGAATAAGTCCTACTTTATTCAGAAACATGAATAAAGAATGTCGGAGGCCACAAAAGTAAGCAACCGGACGTATGGACACCTGGACTTCTAGAATGGTGCCAGATACGAAGGTTAATTCAATCCCAAAAGTTAATTTGAAGGAAATGGAGTTCTTTATTACCCCAGTGGTAAAATGTGCTATTCTGGGAGCTGGAAAGGCAATTGCTTTCATGGCTTTGGAGTCCTGTACAACTAGAACCCCTCTACTGTGATAGAGGAGACCGTTTATAAGAAGTTCAACCTTTCTGAGCTGAACTGGACATACTATGAGGGAGAGTTCAAGATGGACCACAAGGAGGGCTTTGGGACGTTGTACATGACAAATGGGGACAGGTTCAGCGGGTCCTTCAAGAGTGACGCTATTGAGGGCTTTGGTACCTTTTACCTGAAGAGCTAGAAGAAGGAAATCAACGGGGTATGGGTCAACAATGTGCTCAAACATTGATTGTATTTATTGGTATGACTTAAAAAGTTCCATATATAATGATGAATAGCAAGTAAATTTCCATCACAAGGGAGCTCCAGAAGTGACCAACATATAGTTTGATGATGCTTATGCTGACAAAACTGCCTCACAGAACAATCCCTTCAACGGGTCTGCCTGGAACAACCCTCAGACCTACAGTAGTAACCAGGCACAAATGTACCCTCCCTACCAGTCTAACCCAGATGACCCTATGCAGATGATGCCTATTCCTCTGAACAATTAGACTCCCTACTCCTTCTAAGTTGCTGTGAGGGCGTGGCTGGAGGCTTTGGGCCCATGTACTTCAACATTCGGAACCCCAGTTTAGGCAAAACAAACGTTCCGGTGAGGACAGAGGCCTCTATGCACCGCTGCATTGCTGTCACCAACCTCATTTTTCTTGGCATGCTATGTTTCTGCTTGTTTGGCTTTTACGGGGGGCTCTTTTATGGGTAAGTTCTCTTTGGCCTAACAATTATTGCATACTTAATTTACTTGATATCAGCTTGCTGTTGTAGCGACATAAAGAGCTACATAGAGAATACAAAGAGCTTTGAGTAGTACCAGCCCACCTACGACAAGATGGTCAGTGGGCAAGGCTACTTCTCTTTCTGGATATAATGCTATCATTATGTTACTGTTCGGACCAAGAAGGGCACCAGGAGGAGAAAGGTGATCGCCCAGGTATTCTCTGTCTCCTAATGTGCCGATGAAAGCGGACAGCTGGCCAACATCCAGGACGAAAATAGTTTCATCTTCCTACAGTACCTCAAAAGGTTCTACTTCACAGACGAACAAAGCGAAAACAGGTTCAAGGCTGCCTTCAATGAGTTCGTGATGAGAAACACAAGTGATCGCTACCAGAGCTACACCCACACATTCCAGGTACAGGACCACTAAGAACATGTTTGTTACACTGTCAGTGGAGATAGTGCCAAGACCAAGGCCCTCTTTTATGTTTTCACCCTCCTCGGCTTGGCCCTTCCCTACTCCTGCATCTTTTAGAGTTCAGTCACCAGATATGACATTGGAGTCCTAAAAAGACTGACTGTCTGATCACAATAATCTTCATATTACTCAAATATTAACTCGTAAAACAAATATCATGTCATCTGACTGGCTGGTACCTTTTGTGCATCTTGGCAGCTATCCCCATTACGTCCTCCATCGATACCATCTAACTACTTAGCAGTTCGTACCTCCGCTCCAGTTCCCGTAACTGCAGGTACATCTGTTCCTTCTCCCTGTCTGGTCCACACACCCCATAGTCCTTGGTGATGCCAGCTTTTATTCTTTGCTCAAACTCCTTTTTTGTGTTATCGATGGACAGGTCGTACTCCTTCTTTAATGAGATCTTTGTGTCAGCTAACTCTTCCTTGAGCCTTGCCTTCTCCAGTCTCTCAGCCAACAGCTCAGTCATAAGCTCTTGTTTCTCCTCCTCAGCCAGCATAGTTTTCTTTTTGAGAGTCGCTACTGCTTAGTTTAACTTAGTTGAAAGAGCCATTTCGTTATTTTTTGTTTTCTAGAGTTGTTCCTTGCAGTGCAGTATATCCTTTCGAAGCCTGATTACTTCTAAACCTTGGCTCTCTTTGGCATTTTTTCTGTCCGATAGCTCACTAAAAATAGAAGTGCACTTGCTTTTCAGCTCCTGAAACTCCGTGTTGAGTGTGCTGTACTTGCTGTTCATTTCTCTGTTTTTCTCCTGCTCAGCACGGTAGAGGCCTTTGATCTTGTCGTAGGCATCCTCTCTGACTCTTTGAGAATCAACCTTCTCAATCATGCTGTTCTCTAGAGTCGATATCTTCACTATCAGCTCTTGATTTACCCTTCCGGTCGCATCTGCCTCTGACCTCACTGCTTTGAGTTCCTTCTGGAGTTGTGTATTTGATGCCATCACTTCCTATAGTTCCCGATTTTTGGCAGTTAGTTGCATTTAGAGCTGTTCTAGGCTGAGGTTGCTGCTGTTGAGACCTGAATATAGTTTATTATTTTCCCTCAAGATATGCTCATACTCTTATATCAGCTTGAGCTTCTCCTTTCCAGCATCATCGATCCATTCTTTATACTCCTCTTACACTTTATCGAAAGTGGTTCTCACCAATTACAGCTCTTCTTTGTGCGCAAGAAGGCCATTTTCCAGTTCAAGCAGTAGTTCCTTCTTCTCCTGATCCTTCTCCTTCAATAGCCTCTCCAACTTACTTATCTCCCCTCTGAGTTAATCCACAAGGTAATGTGTCTGCAGGTTCTTGCTGTCTTCAATATCCTGGCCTCTCGTTTGTTTAGCTCTGATCATTTGTAGTTCAGAGTTGACTGCTTCCAAAAGACGATCTACTTCCTAAATTCTCTGGCTTTTCTCTCTGAGCTTGTCCTTCACAGCTGATAAGTTGCTATCTTTAGCAGCCAAGCACTCCTTTAAATTATGGATCTACCTTTCATAGGACTCAATTCTCCCTTGAAGCTCAGCTACCTCCTTTGACCTGAGTTTCTGTTCCAACTATGCAGATTGCCCCTACTTTTTTCCTTCCTTCAGAAGCATTTCGTACTTTCTCCACATCTCACTGTAGTTCTTCTCATAGGTCTATAGCTGTTCTTCTGTCTTTTGAAGCCTTCGCACCATCAGGTCGTAATCTCTCCTCATGTGTTAGAGCTCATATTGCTCTTGGTTTGACATATTGCGACTATGACTATGGACATTGTCCCTTTTCTTCTGGGTTCTTAGTCCTACCGACTCGCAGGAATCCTTTTTTTATTTTCGTTTAGTGAAATTACTGAACTCTGGGGTCTCTACCCCGCTGGAGGCATACTTCGGGTTATTGCTGATTTCTCCAGAAGTGTCGATCTGCTAGAGTTTACTTCCGAGGGCAGAGTCGGAGAGTTGTTCTTGTCTTTTTTCATATTTTTTGATGATGGAGTCGACAGTGAGGTCGTTGGATGACATAAGTATAATTCTTATAAATATATTTTATTCACGGATCCCTCAGTATCAATTCATGGCCCTCCTAAACAGTCCGATTATTTATGTCAATGTTAAAGGGTCAGCTGAATTGGTAGTACAGTATTTGTTTCCTGACAAGATAGAAGATTCATTTTGGGTCCTATTATTTAAAATATAGAAATGAGTTCAGTCTAGCTCAAGGATCCCACCAAGCACCACGCCCTTTCTCACCAAAAGATCAGCTAGCTTGAGAAGGTATTCCACTCCTTCAAAGACGAGGTGGTTTCTCAGGAGAAAGATCTGGCAACCAAGCAGGTATCAATCGATTGATCACAGTCAAACAAACTGGAAAACTTCCTCAACAACATCCACCAGTTCAGATAAAAACTCTCCAAAATTCGCTCAGAATGCGAGCTCAAGCACAACAAGGTAGGCCTTTGCTTAGTCAGCTGTCTCATGAGATTAATAAGGCAGAAAAGAAGCTCGATGGATTTCTCTCCGCAGAGGAGAGCATGCAGAGATAAGAGAAGCTGAAGCATAACATCCAGACAGAAAAGAAAAACTTCAAGACCATCTGCGAGCAAAGGATTAGAGCTGCCTAGTCCATTAACTACAAATAGCTCAAAAAGATAGATATCGAAGAGAGAAAATCTCTTGCCAACGAGGTCTTCAAATGGATCATGGTTGCCATGTACGTCGAGCCGGAAAGCAAATACTACTGGCCGAACTTCAAGGTAAGACCTTATCAATGAAGAGCCAAGTCATCACTCAGAAGGAGGCCCTCTAAGATCTGAAGGAAAGACTTGGAAAAATCAATGCTTTTACAGCCAAGGAGGAGCAGAAGGTTATCACCACCAGGTTCCTCGAAGCTGAGGAAAATATCAGGGAATGCGAGTAGTTCAAAGTACTAGATTACTCATTTAGGGCCTGTAAAAGGATATTGACCGAATATTCGAGGTTGCCAAGCATTTCCAGGAATGTATCAATATCGGAAGGAGGATCAAGGCCTACGAAAAGGAGGTCGATGACAACGAGAAGAAGAGAGCACATGCCAATGATGAAAACGAGCAGCTCAGGAGATAGTGTAATGCCCTGGTAGAAAAAAAGAAGCTCGAGGATGTTTACCTTAGTCAACTAAGACTGGTCGATCTGGCCCTCGACAAGAAGTCCAAGGCCTACGAGAAGGAGATCGAACTGTCTAAACAGTACATCAACGAGCTTTCAAGTACCACGACTGAATTTATGCTGGACGAGGGCGTCAAGAAGGACAACAAGGAGGTGAGGGAGCACTGCGAGTGTGGCATATTCTGATAATCCGATAAACCACATCATTATGGATAGCAGAGACTATATTAATCAGGCTTAGTTGTGCTCAGGACTGAGGCTCAAACAGAAGATCTACTAGTGCTTGCTGGGAGCATTATTGGACAGGAAGGAGTTCTTTCTCTCGAGAGGTATGAGGGTAGTTGAAGAGGTGTCGATGCTCCTTTCCTTAAGCTTTTAATTTTAAATTTTCATGATCCTAAGCTCAGAGTTTACATAGGCCATTTTTGTTCTCAAGTTGTGCATTTCCGCATCCTTCTTCTCTTTGAACTTTTCAATCTCCTCAAGCTTTTTCCGGTTCATGAAATTAAGTTTGATCTCCAGCTTAGCGATCTTCTCCTAAAGTTTTTGAGCATACTAGTCTCTCGCTTTGAGCATGCTGGCCATACTTTATCCCTTTTACCCCTTTCCAGCAGATGCCCCTCTAGGCAATTCCATTTTCCTTTTTAGAGCAAAGAGCTCCTTTTCGAGGAATAGGCACCTTTGTTCTGTCTCTTTATTTTATGCTTATAACTATTTTATTTTATTCTCCATTTTTTACTTGTCTTTCCGCAGTTTTCCATTATCGACCTCTAACTAGGAATACCTGTTTATTTTTATTGTATTTTTTAGTTTTTCAAGCTTGCTTTTAGTTTACGTTAAGCTCGACTCGTTTTCAATGGCTATGTCTTGAGACCTCTTGAGCTTGTCTGCCATCTCCTTTTACCTTTATTCAGATTTTACAAGTAATACTGAAAACTATTCAATTTTCTTTATCTTAAACTTGATCTACCTCTCGAGCTGCTCAACTCTCCTCTCAAAAGCCTTCACCTTGTCCCTCTCCATATTATACTTCGTCTGCAGCTCTACTAATTTCAGCTATCCTTATATGTCCAGATCCTTCCTCTCCTTTTCTCTCTCCTTCTACCGCCTCCTCATCAGATGTCCAGGCAAAGGCGTGGGAGACCTTTTCTTCTAGCGATTGCTATCGTCTCTAAGGAGAGCATTACTGCGGGTTGAAATAGAGCTATTGTCAAGGGGCATGTTGAGAGAGCTCATTTTGATGAAGAAGCAGTCGATGTCTGATTTTTCTTCTGATTTGGAAGAAGAGCGCCTGGAGAGGCTTCTTCTTGAGGCGGTACTTTGGTCTGTTTTCCTAGTGAGACGTTTTAGTCCTAAAGATGATTCCAGAAGGGAGGTGTCGTCTAGGAAGCTTTTATCGGATATGACAGATATCTATGAAATTCCTTTCTTTAGCATGGTCATGAACTTGTATTTTTCTTCAATATTATTATATGTAGTCCAAAATGGGCCATTCAGTAACTATCATCTTCAACAACTCCTTGTCAAGGAGTGTCAATTCAGCTGTCTATGCGACATAGAAGTATAGTTGTAATTCAGTAAAGAAAAATCAATAGATGCTGCATTATTACTTTTTGTCTTCAGTGAAACTACGACCATCCACCTACTGTCTGGCCTCATGATAGATCTATAGGATTCGGTCGTTGTGTTACTCCTCAGCCTGATGGTCTGTCTCGAGGGATTTCTATAAACACACCTTCAGGTATCTGTGCTACTTCAGGAGCCGAATAAATGCCCTGGCTACTTCACTGTGCTTTCCCAATTTTTGAAGATCGTCGATGACGTGTTAGCTGTAGCTGACTTAGTTTTCTGATGAGGATATTTATTTGAAATAAGTGGTCAGAGTTTGATTTTGGGACTTCTAGATAGAGTATATTTGCTGAGTGGTCGGCTCGTCTTCCTCAGTTATTTATGTTTAAAGTTTTTCGTCCTCCTTCACAGATAGAAGGAGGCTACTCTGAGGAGTGATCTACAGCATTCGAGGAGGAGATGAAGAAATAACCACCAAACTCAATACCCCTTGGATGCTGAGCTTATCTTTCATGTATGTCTGAAGTTACCTGTGGAATAGTTCAACTCTGGGCTGTTAAAGCTCAACTGGGCCAGTCCCTATCTCCATGAACTCTTTACTATTCCTTTTTATCTATTATGATGTTGAGGCTGACTGATACTATTGCACTTTTTCATGGGCCTCCTATAATTGCTGCCTTATTGTTTGAAGTTCACCCTTTAGTTGATTATTTTTATTGTTCAGCATTTTGGTGATCATGATGATCTTCTGATTGACCCTCTGGCTTTGCCTGATAGTCCCTAGCAATTTTATTGCTATGTTTATCAACTACGGGTTTAGCATCGACTTTTAATCAGGAACTGAAGTGCTTTGCCTTGTTTATTTCTACTCTTCCAGCTGATCGATCAATCTCAGAATGTCCCCTTCCAGTTCCTCGTTCTCTCTCTGAAGGTAAAACTCATCAAGATTTCCAATGATCACCCTATGCCCTATTTACAGTTTCCCATCCTCGCTTTTATATTTGGAAAGGGTTTCCTCCTCAGCCGGCACTTAAAGAAACTATTGCTGTAGTACTTTCAGGCCTCCGTTAGACCGAAAGCTCTTCTAACTCGCCATATTAATTATTGTTTACCTTAAGCCATAAAGAAGGTAATTCATCATAGGAGTACCTTCGCGGCCCTCACTCTCTGGTCTGTTTAGATGCCTATTTTAAGCTACTGGGCTGGTAAAGTCGATTTGTAAGATATAACATGATGAACAACCTCGAATAGCAATTAGGAAAGGACAACAAGATCAACATCATACTCCTCAAGCAGTTACTCTCTGATGAGAAAAAACTGCCAAGGTCGTGGCTGAAGCACCTATGCGAACGGTTCATCAACATTGCCAGTACTCTTTCTTCCATCAAGAGAATGAACCCAATGTCATATTCATCCAGGAGCCTGTCATCTGCATCGGTGATATTCACGGACAGTTCTACGACCTCCTCAAAATCATCAGTCTCTTCCCCTCTCTCCAGTAATAGCCTAAATAACACCTTCTCTTCCTGGGAGACTACGTCGACAGGGGACCTATGGGAGTCGAATGCATGATCCTCCTTATGGCCCTTAAGCTCAAGTACCCTAAAAAAGTGCTGATGCTTCGGGGAAACCACTAAACTATGCAAATGACCCAGACCATGAATTTTTACGATGAGGCCTGTTAAAAATACGACCAGGCCTTTTACTACTTCCTGGTGCATGCCTTCAACTCCCTGCCTCTAGTCTGCATCATCAACGACAGCTACTTCTGCGTCCATGGAGGGATCACCACTTTAGCAGAGTCAATCTAATAGCTCAATAAGTTAAACAGGTTTGTGGAGGTCCCCATGACGGGCTCTCTCTGTGATCTAGTCTGGGCAGACCCCGTCCAAGATGACACTGGAAGCACTCATAGTCAAAATCTATACATCCCTAATTATCAACGCAACTGCTCCATCTTTTTCGGTAGTGATCATGCCAGAAATTTTCTGAAGAGGGAGAAGCTGATAACAATAATCAGGGCCCATGAGGTCCAGCTGTAGGGCTACAAGCAGCACTTCTGGCCAAAGTGGAAGGACATTCCTATGGTTTACACTCTCTTCTCAGCACCTAATTACTGCGGAAGCTATGGTAACCTTGGAGCTATTCTCACCATTAGCGTATAAATCTATCTATCCAGAACTCTCAGTTCAACATTCGACAGTATAAGGAGAGCAACCCGAAGTACTACCTGCCTGCTCGATACAATGCCTTCAACTTTAGTGTCCCCCACATGTTTGGATTTTTGGACCAGATCATGAAACGAATGACCAAGAAGTGGATATCGATCAAGATGCCCGAGCTGAAGAACATAGACAACTAACAGGCCATCAGCATGTATGTGAAGTCCGAGCACTGCAAACAGCTAGTGAAGGAGAAGGACAAGAAATACAGAGGATCGGGGATCAAGAAGACATAAATAGGAGAACGGTCATAGATATAGGCCTTCAAGCATAGTCAAAAGTATTATATGGAGTCAGAGAAGAGACCCAAGAAGCCCATAAAGCCCCAGTGATTCATGCCTGCCTGTATAATTTTAAGCTACTTCCAGTTACCCTCACGTTACTTCCATAAGTTTTATTGGCAACTAGTATAGTCATGAACAACTTCTTTGCAAACTGCTTTAAAGAACTGCCTGTCACTGCGGACTTCAATCAGCTCAACCCTGAGGAAAATAGCATTGATGTCGTCCATGAGACACCTCTCAAGTACAAATTGGCAAGTGCCCTCAAAATAGTTGATCTGGGGGTCAAACTATGCGCTGAACCTCGAATGACTGACAAATACAACTTCGATCGAAGCAACTTACTATTCCTGAGCACTGGAAGGTCCCACGTTCCTCTGATCTACTTCCCCTGCCCGGAAACGTCATAATAACGGCATATACTTGTCTACTGCCACGGCAGCGGGTCCAACCTCAACTCTGTTTATGACTACGCCCTGTCCCTATACAACAAGTACAAAATGGCTGTGGTTGCATACGACTACACAGGAGAGGGATAGAGCAAAATGAGCTTCAGCAGCTACGAATAAGATATTAAACTGGTCCTGGCCTGGACCCTCAATAAAGGCTACGATCTTCACAGAACGATTCTTTGTGGCTTCAGCTTCGGAACATACTCAGCTCTCTCACTAGAGGGGCAAATGCCACGAGTGTTGATCTCTCCAGTTTGTGGAGTGTATGCCTTTCTCAACGGAGAAGCCATGAGGTTTCAGGAATAAAAATACGGAACAGTTGAACTGGCCCTGAGGATAAATAATTGTAAGGCCCTAATAGTTCATTGTTCAGAGGAGATGATCCACATATCTCATGGTAGGATGCTGGAGGGAGCCCTTAGGAAAAATAGTAAATAGTCAGTAGCCTTCCACGAAATAACAGACAAAGGCTACGAGCACAGATCAGCCCCATACTTCTTCTGTGCCAAGGAAGGCTATTCCTTGTTGAGTGGCTTTCTTGAAAAGGTAAAGATGAGCAACAAGAAGGTAGAGATCGACCCTGCTACCTTCAAACTTCAGGAGGAACTGCTGGACATTGTCTTTTATCAATGCGACCACCCCAACCTCTATCACTTGAAGGAAAAGAAGGAAATTGACCTAACCCAAATGTCCTGATAGCTTGAAAATATTACTGAAGTTAATGATCCTCTGATGAATTATATAAACAAAACATCACATATCATTTCATCACCTCTAGTCTCAGCGACAGCTGATCCATGCCCAGCAAGTTTTCTACATCAAGGTCTCCTCTGCTTATCTCCACCATTCCCAGCACACTCTCCTCTCTCTTCAGAGGAATTAACGCAATTTGATTCACCGATTTGGATTCGTGGCTTTTGACAACAGGACAGACCATCACCTCTATTAGACTGGCGTCATCATCTTCCCGAGCCAGCTCTCCAGTAAGCACCTTCAAGTAGTCCTGAACCTTGGCCTGCACAGAAAGACATAGATCTGAGGATGTCACAGTTTATTCAAAGCTAAATGTGCTGGTTGGAACTTTCCAGACCAGTCCAATGTTGAAAAGGCCTGTCTTGAATTTTTTTGTAGCTCTACACTTCAAAAGACACAGGGTTCTGGCATTGATCATTTAATCCGGAAGGTTTAAGACTTTGTGGAAATTGAGTCCCTGGTTTGAAGTACCTTTATTTGTGACAACCTTATGGCTTGTTGCTAGGACCTGCATTTTGATAAGATTTTTCTTTAGTAAAGAGTAAGATTGATTCATGGCAGCTATCGTTTCTTCTTTCAATGCCTCGAATCGATCTTCCTCAACCTCCCATTCGTACTGATTTTTTTTCAGCTGTTCTCGAACAAGCTTGATGCTCTTGTTGAAGGCAATGCACTCTGAGATGAGGTCGGTCGAAAGAGCATCTTTGGAGTAGTGGAACTCAGATAGATTGAAAGTGAAGGGCAGCTATTCCTGAATGTTGGCGGACACCATGATTTTTTTGCCGTTTTGGTCCATCATATTTGCTTTTTGCTTTTTGACTTTCAAAGATGCAAACACTTAATTTAGCTTTTCTCCTTCACATTGAAGCAATTCTTTGACAAGGTTGGTTGTTTGAATATCAGCACTTTCAGATATCAAGGTGACCAGTTCATTTTCGTCCTTGCACTTCTCGCAATTTATGTCTATATATTCAATTAGCTTTTCCTGGTGACATCTATTTTTGCTTATTGACCTTAAGTATCTCCTGACGTTTTCCATCCCCCTGACCTCCTGCTTTGAGTATCCTTCTTCAAATTATAAAAGAGGCTTGGCCTTGTTGGCGACTACGATGACCCTGTTGTTTTTCAGAATGGAGGAGTCTATTTGATGAAGTGGAGCCATCAGAATCAATGGT
>Ga0100385_1002328_pt1 | contig 17953 bp, 15 predicted proteins | sample CryGeymeta201509_FD_81543 | JGI IMG/M metagenome (GOLD analysis project Ga0100385, IMG submission 81543) | Groundwater microbial communities from Crystal Geyser aquifers in Utah, USA - Crystal Geyser metaG 2015-09 | ecosystem: Environmental > Aquatic > Deep subsurface > Groundwater | place: USA... | reverse complement strand
GAAACGAGAAAGGGTTACATCACAAGAAAGTAGTTCATGAAATATTTTTCCAACAAAGTTTATGTAGACGAGGAAAAGATCCCTCCTCTAACCTCTGAGATGATATAGAGAAAAAAGTGGATGAAGTACATTGATGAAAATTTTAATGAAATGAAAGATTTTGCCAACAAAGACTATTGCAACTGGGTCTGTGAAAAGATCAAGGAGTACGAGCATCAAAGAAACAATAATTTGTCAAAATGATTGTGTTTCCAATAAGTCAACTGTTCGGGGTATTAATTTGATGTGTTTCTAGTCCTTTTAAAATTATTCTGAGTCAATTATATTTTATTTCGGTTTATAGATGGACGACGTACCTCTATTGTTAGTCAGGATAACTAATCTCTGGAAGAGGAACAGAAGAGACACATTAAGCAACTCATGAGTAAAATTAGTTATTCAGACGATCCTGAAAGCACTGCAGTACTCATCCTATAACCCAGCCCAAAAAATACGTCTATCACTCAGACTCGATCAATCCTTTTTTGAATTTTTACAAATTGCTTGCTCTCCGACCTTGTGACAAGAATCACAAGTTAAAGCTAAAGCTCAATATTCCAGACACAATCATTTTCAATGACAAGGATAGTCCTTTGATGTGGATTTTCACCAATCAGAAAGGAGAGGTGTCTCGGATCGATAACTTGCCCTACTTTACAATAACTAGCAAACTTACAGAAGGAGCTCTATAAAAGGAAGTAGTAGCTGTGCTCAAAAAAGTAAAACTTATCTTATTGAGTCCGAATATGGATATGGTGGAGTCAGTGGCAACGATGTTAAGGTAGTTAGTGCATCAGAGGTCAAAACTGTCCTTTCGAGCGTCCTTGGTCATCGTAATGAAGTCAGCGTTATCCAAAGATTCGTCAAATGTCACAGTGTGAAAGCATCGGTGATGAGAACCTGCTGGCGTCGTAATGGTAACAATTAAGGCTGGATTTTAAGTTCCAACTACCCGTACACCTCAACGAAGAAAGTGAATGAAGTTAGCAAGTTTGTGGTAAACACTAAAATGCCAAAGGCGTTCAATGCTGTGAAATGCACAAGCGATAAATATCTGAAGGAGACACTAGTCTATGTCCGTAACATTGCCAAATTTGTGGAGACCTACCTTAAGATCAATTTCGTGGAATTAGTATGCGATTTTATCAAGGATGAAGGAGGGAATTGGTGGTATGTAAACACCAAAGCATTTATCCTACAGGAGGAGAAGAAGATCGATATCAAGCCCATAACTGTCCACGATGACGATATCGACTAGACTGTTGAGAAGAAAAAATTGGAGTCTTATACAAGATGCCGAAAATGCAAATATTGTTACAAAGTAGTGGCTGACCACCTCATGACCCATAAACTTACTCTTAATATGATTCTGCAATGTGATCAGCATCTAATCAGACTTGGTAAGTCCTTTAGCTGGCTAGATAGATGCTACAGTCTTCACTTAGATTCAGTTAACCTCTATGTCGAGCATAAAATCTGCGACAGTTGCTATAAATTCTACAAATAAATCTAGAAACTAGTAGCTTTGTAGAGCAGACTTGCAGAGTTGACTGGCATCAAAATTCCCCAAGATAATAAAAATTCAATATCGATAACAAATGTTCCATACTTCAAGGGACAATCTGCTCAATTCGGTATGCGCATATAAAAAATGAAATATGATATGGACATGCCATAAGGTTGGGAACTACCTCGATAAAACCAACTCAAAATATAGCTTGCCAGTGATAAATTAGAAGTATAAAGGTACCGAATTATGATATACATCCACGGAATCAGGGACATTCCTGGACCTTTTGTCGAAAGAAACAGTAAATACCACATCGAGTATGACTTGCTTGGACAAAAAATTAGAACAAACATTAAGCTGGAACAGGCCGAACCAATTGAAAACAACCTCTTTAAGGTCACCATCGAAAAGATTAAGCTATTCTACTTCTTTGCAGAGAACAGACAGGGTATCAAAGACTACATCCGAAATTATAATGTGTTAGAAGTGAGATTATACGAAAATGACGAACAAATAGGAGTTTTAGATTTGGAGCTTGATTAATTTAAAAGTGATAAAGTTGTCAGAAGAGATTTTTTCAAAATGTTTTCAGGTAAAAAAATATTCCCTTATCTATCATGGGGAATGTTCATTTCAGTTGGAATATACGGTGCAGGTACAATCTCTACTTCTACACTCAAACTCACTAAAAAAGATGGTTTGCTTGTTCCAGATGTTTAGTATCATAATGCAGATCCTCTTCCAGAGGATTGGATCAATATGATAGAAGAAAAACCTGATAGAAAAATGGCGAGAGTATCAACACGTGAAGTTAGTAATTCAATTGTGAGCAACCAGATTCCTGGTCTATAGGAATTACTGAATGAATAAATAAACAACTACAGTCGTCGGAAAATTCCAATGAGTTCTGAATCCAGAAGGAAACCATACTATTCGTGAGCCTTGATTTCATTTATTATAATTTGTGATTCAAATGAGTATTGATCTTCAAAACAAAATTCGGCAAAATGCGATGGAAATGCGAGAGTATGTTACCGACCTCTACGAGTGGGAGCAAGAAATGGAGCTCAAGGAAAAAACAAAAGCCAAGTTCAGAAAAGACGAAAGACAGAAAAATGAAGAGGCGTTCAAAGCAGTAAAAGAAACGGAAATTCGATAAAGCAAGATGAAGGAAGAGAAAGAGATATAGGCAATAAAAGAGGCCAAAAAGAACAAAGGGGTCGACTACGTTAGAGATGTGAACACTATAAAGGACTACTATAATGCCTGGGACAAATTCGATGTGGACAGATAATTATCAAAACTGGAAAAGGAAGAAGAAAGGGCATATAGACCTTACAATCCATATGAAGATTCTAAAAATAACTTAAGAGCAAAACCCAAGGCAAAAATAAATGTAAAAGGCAGAAGAAATGTAGTCAGTGACCCAACCTAACTAAAAGACAAGGTATCACCTCTCATATTTAGGGAAATTTGCATTTCCAAAGCTTATAGTTCGATAAAGCTATTTCTTGCTATAGTGAATGTCTCCAGAAGTTAGATTAAGAAAACATCCCATTTGATAGCTTGCCTGAACAAAAGAAGAAGCTTAGATGCGTCGTCCTTTCCAACCGAGCCATGGCTTATTTAAAAAACCAGGAGACTCTTAAAGCAATTGAAGATGCAACTGAATCGATCAAGTATGATCCAAAATATGCTAAATCTTACTATCGAAGGGGCTAAGGCTTGAAAAAGCTTGGAAAGTACAAATAAAGTTTAAGGGATTACAAGATGGTAAAGACACTGGAACCTACAGATAACAAAGCTGATTCTGAGATAAGAAAAATTGAGGCCTTTTTTGCCAAAAGAGCAAAATAAACTCGAGAATCTATGATCATGGAATACAACCCAACAGTAATGATGGGAAGCAAGAGAATCGAAATAAGTTAAGTTGCTGAGTTCGAATCGTAGCAAAAACCTCAGGAGTCAAACTATTTATAAGAGCTTTGATTCACTATGTTTAGATTATTTATGGAAGCGAGTAAAGATAAATATTGCAAACACCTTCCCTCTATCAGCCGAGACGCGCTCAAGAAGCTCACAGAAAGTGAGTCCAGTCAACATTGTTCACTTCATGGGCACTCGATATATTATCTCTGTCTCCATTGCAGCCAGGCATGTTGTCTAGATTACCAACAAAACTTAACTTGTATATAGTATCATTTTAAGGAGAATCCGACTCATTATTTTGCTTTGTAAATGTAGTTAGGATCGATTTGGTGCTCGGCTTGTAATGATAGCATACAAAACATGATCTTTAGTTTTGGGTAGCAGAAGGATGAGCAGTATCTCAAAATGAACAGATTTTCTGCCTTTGTTGGAGATATTTGGAAACAAATTAGTGGCAAAATGAATATTAAAAAGAAGGTAGTCGTCCATAAAGGACTAAAAAATTTGGGAAATACCTGTTTTTTGAATTCAGTTCTACAATGTCTATATGCAGCAGATCCTTTGAGATAGCTCTACAATCAGTATGGTCGAAGCGATAATAAGCTGAAATATGGTAAGCGAGTGATCCCCAAGTAAATTGAATATTTTTATGATGATATGATAGAGAAAAAGTAAGCTGAACAATGGAATGTTGTCTCATCCAAAAAACAAAAAAAGTAAAACCAGAGTCATAAATTTTACAAAAAGACCATTACAAATGCCTAGTTCAGCTTTATGGTTCAAAAATTTATGCAAGAAATGGAAAAATAGGGATCAGAATGTTTTAGCCCTGCAGATATCCTTGAGTATATTGGAAAAATCAATGAAAAATATCAACTAACTGAGTAACAAGATGCCGAGGAGCTCTTGCTGCTTGTCATCGATTTGATGAGTGAGTGTTAAAGGGTTAGCTTGCTCCAGGACACTGAAAGATACAAATAGGTGGAAAAAATATTAGGCTTCCAGAAATTGGTTCCTGTTCAATGGATTTTTGGATTTTACCTGTACAATTAGATTCAGTGTAGCCAATGTAAATAAGTTACAACCTGTATGAATCTTACTTACAACCTGGGGATCAGCCTTGACTCTACTTCTAATGAATAATACAAAATTGACCATAAAGATGACAAAGTTGAAGTTGATTTTTGGGAAGAGTTGAAGTATCCTTCTGGTGAAGGATCTTGTTAACTTTTAGAAGGTTTTTTCCAAATGGAAAGACTGAACCTTTCAAATAATTATTATTCTTGTGGAAAATGCAAATCTTTGGTTGCTTATCGTAAACACTATATCATCAGTCAGCCTGAAATACTAGTTGTATCTGTCAAAAGATTCAACTCGAAGCTTTAAAAAAATAATAAGAAAGTTCCTATTGAAGCTAATATTGATATCGGGCATTTGTGTATGAGTGGAGAGGAGTTCAAATATTAACTGTTTGGGGTCATTGTTCACGAGGGAAGGACCCTACATACAGGTCATTATATTTGCTTTATCAAAGTTAAAGGTTCGTGGCTACTCTGCTCTGATCATAGAGTTCAATTGGTCAACTGGAGTCAAGTGCAGTCACAGTAAGCATATCTACTGCTCTATCAGAGAATTAAGGAATAGTGATAGTGTATTGATATAGGTATGATGTATATGTCTTTTGATCATTTTTGGGTGACATGCTGATAAATGCACAGCTCCTTGTCTTTTGAAAGACTGTCTAAGACTTCCGAGAAGCCTTTGAAGCATTCCATTGGTTCATTCTACTGTTTCTTGATATTATTTTTCCACTGATAGAACCATTGACTCATGTTCTTGCGATTTCCTGGTTTGGTCCACTTGTGCTCATAAATGTTTAATTATTTCTTCTTAGGCTCACCCTCTTCTTCAGGAGGAGGAGGGGCATCTCCTTCCTCTCCCTCAGCTGGCTTGGGCTTCTCTTCCTTCGGAGGTTCCTCAAGCTTCAATTACTCATCTTTGCTTTCGGTCTATTCATTATTCCAAACTCCCAAGTATCTGACTGTACCGACTTTCTTCTCAATTTCATTAAAATCTTCACAGACAAGCCCATCGAAGCTAGGGGTGTAATTACTGATTATAATGTCACGATCTTCACCAGTTCGAACAGAAACTCCTATCTGATCAATTGTAGTTATTCTGAGGTCATAGTAACCCAAATTGTAGCGAATGGCTATATTTTGGAAGAGAGTTGTATTATTGAATTGAACCAAAAAGACTCTTGGCTTCAGTACGTCATCAAGCAATTTTTCGGCAAGGATGAGTTGAGGAGTGAAATCAATTTGATAAATAGTGCTGCTCGTACATCTGGATCCAAACTGATCAATCCACTCAGCATTCTTTGTGATTAATTCTTTTGCTTTTGCAGATTACTCCTCTGATACCTAAGCAGTGAGGTCACCCTCAGCTTTTCTGCGGGTACGGCGAATGAGTTCTTTTTATTATGCCTTAAGATTGATGATGACAGGAGGTCCATTGGCTTCAACCCACTGATCGATATCTTTCCATTCAATGTTGATTCCATCAATCAGGATGGGAGCAGAGCCACTTTACTGAATTAGTGAAGTGAAATGCTTGATGATTTTTGGGAAAGGTACTTCTTCCCCTTCTTCAGATCCCATCAATTTTTCCTTGACAGAAGCAATATAAGGCTCATATTCGATATGTTTGTATCCATAATTCGAGCTAATATACTTTGCAGCACATGTCTTTCCCACGCAAGATGGGCCAGCAATTATGATATACTTAGTGTGAGATCTTAACTGTTTGTCGAACGAAACGTCCAAATGGAATTGCTTGCGTTTATGAGCTTCAAGGAAAAAAATAGGAGCGTTCATCTGGATGGATGGCTCATATTTTTAAGGTTTACAGCAGTCTGCGAAGAGAGATATTGATCTAGTTTTGTCTTTGATCATTGCAAATTCTTAGTATCTTGTGGGGTAGCCAGTCAAGAAAATCCTTTCTCTGTCAGCACTGCTCCAGATAATATTAACTAGGAGACTCATCAATGCAACTCCTTCCAAGGCAGGAAGTCCTTTTCGCTTCAAGATTTGTGTGATTTCATTTGCATCCAAGCACAACTCATCGTTATTCTCAATGAAATCCAAAGCTCCTTTTTTCTCATCATCTTCGCTGGCATTTACAAAGATGAGTTCTGGCAAAAGAGCACAGCCGATATGCTATGCTAAATCGAGATCAGTAGTGCTTGTCGGAATAGAATAGCAGTAGCTCTTTTTGGCCAGGTCAGGAATAATTTTGGATTCATTGTTGAAGAAAGCCTCCTGATTGTTCAGTTCAGTTCTCTGGTGCTTAAGGTGAATTATTTGGACATCGAAGTATTCCTCAATTACTAATAACTCACTGGCTGTCGGAACAAAGCCTAGTAATACGTAGTTTGATTCCTTTGGCAATCTGGTAACCATATCGTGAGCTGTCAGGCGTTCATGGAGAAGGAAGTATCCAGTATAGTTGAAGTAGTTCTCCACCAAAAAGCGTTTTTGAATAGGGCAGGGGCCATACAATATTACCAGCTTCGGATAAACAACCTTTCTGAAGGTACGATAGTCGAAGGACTTCAGACTGACACTTCTTCCGATTTTCTAATAATCTTTTCGAATTCTGATTTCCTCAACAGTGAGATCTCCTGGTAGGAAAACAACCTAAATTTGAGGGTTGAGTGGCTATACTTCGCTGAATACCGTAGATGGGCATTCGATGACAAGACGAATGTTTGCGCTATCCTTGAAGGCAAACTCGTCAGCTTTTTGAATTTTGATATGTTGGATTTTATGCTCGGAGGCGAACTGCTGAGCTAGAGATGATTTTTGTGGTCCTCCGAAGACGAAGTACCACACCGATTTAGTAGGAATCTTTGAAAGTTACATTTATCAATTATATAAACAGATAAAGATTCTTTATTAGGGCAGCATTATCAAAAACGATCAGAAGTCACGAAATTACTCCTTGGTGGGACTGTCTGCCTGTTTGGGCTGTAATTGAAGTTAATGTTATTATATTGAGCAGAGGAACCAAACTGTCCAACTTTAGTGCTTTGATGAGCCTTCAAAGAAATTTTAGGCTCAGGTTCATAGGTGGTTCTATTTGTCTCCATTCTTTGATTGTTTAAGGTATGGTTAGAAAAAGGAGTGCAGTAAGTGTAAACAGTAGGACCTTGAGTGTTTACAAATGCAGGTGGAGGGGTAGGTTTGCTCTGCTGTACTCTGCTATCCTTCTGATATTTGCTGACGAGAGTGTCCCTGGGAAGCCGATTGATTAAAGTTTATCTTCCCGGCTCTATTCCGCTATTTTTAATAATTTTGATATTATTGTTTGCCTGTTGACTGTTGTCCTTTTTTATATCGTAATTTTTGAAAGAGAAGTCATCCTTTTGGAGGAGCACTTAGAATGGTTTATCAACTTTACTCTGCATCTATCTAGTAAAGTTATACTCCTGATCTCCAGATTGGAAGAAAGTTATTCTATCAGGAATATCGATTTGCTTGATCTTACAGTAATCCTAAACACAGCCGTAAGCATCTGCTAAGCAACTCTGGTTTTTAAGTTTATTGTATAAACTTTCAGGCAAGTTATTTTCACATTTTTTATCCACGAGTTATATGACTTGGGTCAGCATTAGATACTCCTCCTGCTAGCTTTTCTGCCTATGATCGTTGGAGATGGTAGTTTGAAGCAAAGGTCTTTCGTGAATAGGATGGTTTTAGGCATAGTTTTCATTTAGCCAAACTTTGACATGGCCACCGCTGTTGAGACCAACCATTGCATCTTTTATCTAAAAAAGACCAACCTTGCTATAGCAGTCATCAAATCCTCTTAAGCATTCGCTTAATAAGTACAAAGATTCCTGAAGGGTGAGATTATGGAGGTCTGTTGCTCTAACCGGCATGCTTTCAATCATGATTTTCAGAATATCTCTGTTTCCGCAAAGGTTCGGAGAAGTATCTTTCAAATTTTGTACTGCGTAGGTCTTGACAAGAGCGGTGTCCTGCATCCTACGGTAGTTATAGATATCGTATTATTTGAGAAGGTTCGTCTTGGCCTCAATACTGACAGTGTGTGCTTCCACCTCCTGATCGCTGTCTCTATTCCTGTAAATTTTTATTCCCTGCTTGTTAGTACGAAGATACTCCCATTCCTTATCGAAATACTTCAACACTTCCATTGATCTGGATTCGTTGTTTCCCATTATAACTCCTCTATTCAAATCCTTTTATTATGAACTCAAATACAACAAAAAAACAAAAAAAATGCAAATTATACGCGTAAGCAAGTCATTAGTGCATGCGGAAATGTATTCGAATATGTTTGTTACATTTTAACTGTTGGGGTAATTTAAAATATGGAGGAAGGCAACATAAAAAGAAAAGATAAATGGAGGAGGAAGGTAATTCCCAGCCGTAGTATTTTTATTGGGAGACCGGATTAATATTATCAATAAATTATTGAGGTAAACAAACGATGATTATGGATGAAATCTCCTTGAAAAATAGTAACCCTCCTCTCTGTTATCGCTAACATCAGAGTTTGACCTAAGAAAAGCCATAAGTTTATGCCAGATCGCCAACGAAATAAAAATAATAAACCGCTCTGCACAACACATCATTTTAAAATCAATCTTTCTAGGAAAGCGGATTGTCCCCCGACAAAGAAGGGGCTCGAACTTTGGCGTAAAATAAGCTCAGACACAAGAAGTTGAAACAGAAGTTGAATATGCTCAGCGAACAAATCCTAGATCAGGGACTCATCAAGGATCAAAAAGATATGACAAGCCCTAATAAGTCTCGGCTCCTCAAACTGGCGATCGAGCTGGATAAGGCCATCAGGACGCAGGCTGTTGATTATCAGCAAGTCGAGTCAATCTTGAGATAAATCCAGAAAATCGTCGAACACAAAAGATAGCATGATATACTGATCCTGAGAGGTGCAAGAGTAATGACGACTCTTATAGCTATGATCAAGAGGTTCCCTGCTCTTCATCGCAATGAAGCAGCTCAGTCAATGGTATCCATGGAACAAAGTAACTGTTTTTTAAAATAGCTCTCAGATTGCTGAGAATCATGCTGTCTCTGAGTGCGAGTCGTGAATTTCTTCTTATTTACAACCAACTGGCACCTATAAGTTCTTTGTTGAGTTGCGCATTGATGCGTGAGGACAAAAAACTATCGGTTTCATGCTTATATTTGCTGAACTTGATTTTACTGATCCCCAATCGAAGTAAGAATTCATTAACACTAGTATAGCTTCATGAAATAATCAACGTCAACCTTTAGTATATGCTTTGCTCTTCCCTTTTAAAACGCCTCAAATCATATATATAGGTCTGTTTGGCTGAGGATGATCCAAACAACTCGGAATTTCTTTTGCTTGGATTCAAGTTTTACTACTGCATTATGGCTCGATGCTGCTAAAAAGAGCTGGGAAGACCAATTTATGGGACTCCTGTCATGGATAATATGAGTCGAGCAGTGAGTACCTACTTTTAAAGCGGAATTCAGTTGCTTGTCTTCAGCATTGTAGATTTACTGTCTTAGAAAGACCTAGATTCTGAGGAAAAGTACATCTGTTATGAGGACATACCCAACTTTAAGATCAACATTCTTCTATTCATCTTCAAAGCTCTGAATGTCATTTTTCATGTCAACATTCATTTTGCCCAGGTAACTCTTTTATTAGTCAGAAAATTTTTGAAACAAGTGTTCTATTCATGAAGGCTCTCAGCTTCCTTTTCAGTTACGTCCGTGACAGTTTCAAATAAGGAAACTAGATGAAAAAATTATGCAACGAGATAATTATCTTTGTAGGGAATATGACCTATGAGTCATACATTAACCAAAACCTCATTCGGGAGCATGGAATTCTCAATGGACTTTGCAATCTTCCTCTTGAGTACATGATGGATCCTCTGAAACATATTTTTATTCCAACTTTGTGCTCGGTCATTCACCAAAATTAAAGGAATTTCAAGTAGGCTTTTTAGGAAAATTCTGTGGCAAACATTCTCAAATACATAGAAAAATAGATCCATCTCAGTAGTGATAGGAAATAAGATTAGCCATGCATGGAGCTAGGACTTCCCAAAAATAACCAATGCAAGACCCTTAGCCGAAAAACTTCTGTCAGCAGTATGAATAGCAGTTATTCGACCTATTCTAAAGCTTCGATGGCCTAGTCTCTGTCCACTCAAAGCGGAGCTATCAGCTGGGAAAACAAATAGATGAGACTGGAGTACAAGTTCAGGCAAGAGAACTGGGAGGAGATGGTAGTTGAGCTGAAAAAAATTGATGACTGATGTATTAATATTCCTGAGGCGAAATGCAATCTAAATTATCACAAAATGAAGAAAAGATATCAATATACGCTGGTGAGAGTAGAAAATCTTCGTTATGAAGGTCGCGGCTCTACTCGTCTATGTAAAAAAAATCGTACATCTCTTTGCGTGCAAAGTTGTGAACTCTCATGGTCTGCTTGTGATGAGAGCGTAATTTGACACAAGCGATAATGAGGATGATGACTGCAAGGATGAATAAAACTGCAGGAATGACGATTGCTTGCCAGAGAGGATCGTCCTTGCAGATGGAGGAAATTTAGCAGTAATTAATGATTTGGTTGTTGCTGTCTGTATAGCTCTTGCAGCAGTTGTTTCCCCTTTCGCAGGCCAGTTCTGCACAGCTGAGAAGGACCGACATTATTATTTGCTAAAAAATAAACGCGGAGTCTATAATGCCAACACAGACTGTGCTAATAAATCAATATGTACAATAGTTATATCTATTCGAGTGAGTAATAAATGGTGTTGTGGTATTGTGCTATCAGATCACTCTGCATTCCAACCAAGCATTCTCTTTTCGAGAGCATGCTCATTAGAGTAGTGTTCTCTGTATCTGTTCTTGCGATTGAGAGAAGCGCATACCATGGCTCTCACGTCGTCAGGATGTTGAAGACCACCCATCATATGAATCTTGACAGCGTGGGCACTGTGAGGATTGAAGCCCCACTCCAAAAACTGGAAGCCGTATGAATCTTCAATGATCATTGAACTGAGAGCATCCCTCATTCTGACTCTTTGCTCTTCTCCGTTTTTGACAGTAGCAGTTTTGTTCCAGTACCAAGGCACAAAATATGAATAGAGAGTATGGATGCAGTAAACGGCGCTGACGTAGACGACCCACATGCCGAAAGAACCGTCACTGTTAATTGTATTTTCTTGGAAATCTCTGTACATTTCGTATTGAACTATTTTGATCCATAATTACTATGACTGCCGTAGCCGTGACTGCTGTCGGTCTTGGGGTAAATACCAAGCATGCATGCAACGTCGGGGCTCTCGATAAAAAGGCGATAGAGCCATTGCTGTCGAAGATAGTAGAATTTATTCTGGAAGATTCTGCGACTGACTCTGATAGCGTCATAGCGTTCTTATCCAACAACTCGGTTAAGCATTTTGGTGAACCACCAGATTCCTAAATGAGGAAGGAAATACCGTTTTTGTGCCATCTGTTGTTGACAGCGAAGATAGAGAGACTCATTTCAACTCGAATCCCAGATATATTAATAAATGTCAGACCTACTCATTCAAACTCATTATCATCATGCTATACATTCAAAACATTACTTTTTTCATGTTTATTTTATCAGAAGAACATCACTAATAATATTATTCTTGAAAAATGAAGTTTTAATTTTTTAGGGGCTAAGCCTTTATTCCTGAGAGGAGACAAATTCGTTTATTATGATTATTAATTTAGAGGAGATCAAGATCAAGCTCTTTGAAGAGCTTCAATAGCTTTTTAGAGCTTATCTATCCTTGAATCAAGCCGGTAGTGCTAAAAAGCCATTCCAACAGCAAAGGCAGCTAAGTGTGTCAAGACTTTCATCCAAAAGGGAGCTGTGCCAGGACTGTTCCTGAGGGCATCTTCTGCCTGCTCTCTTGCTGCAACCATCCTCAAACATATATCAAATTTAATAAATTTAATGACGAAGAGATAATCAGACGATTAAAAGCAATAATGAATACAATATATCACTGCCTCTTATAGAAAAACCCGACCTGTGCCATTTTAGGTTGAAATTTCAGTGGCTCTCCAATGCTAGTGGGAAACATTGAAAAAGGTTTATTGGATTTAGCTTCGTCAGTTGAGGCCAGTTTTGGATTGAAAGGTCCCTGAAAATTATTAGGGGCAAATGATTTGATTTCAGGTTGAGAGTAAATACTTGGACAGGGGCTTGATCCATCATCAGATTGCTAAGTTCTGAGTCCGGATGACCGGATATTGTGACAAAGGATGTTGTGAAAAGAAGATTTTTTGCTTTCGGTCTCTAAAAGTGACTCATTATGTTTATGACCTATTTTGATTTTTTTTGCAGGTAAGAAAAAGGAAGATTTTCTCTTAGCTTGAGTAGGTTTATCCTTTATTGTCAATGAGTAAAGGTTGGAATTTAAAGCCAACCTTAACCGACTCGATGCTCTACATTCACACTCTTCCCACTCAGTCGCAAAGTCTCTATCAATGCTAAGTTCATGAGAAGATGTTCCTTAACCGATAAAATCCAGCTATTTGCCTTTGGATACTGTTTTAAAGTGTTTTGCTTAGTCTGCGAATTCTTCTGAATGACATAATATTTAAATCTATTGAAGCTTTTCTTCCAGACTGGAAATACTCGGAGTCTTCATTTTGTTGAGCTTTTAGAGGTGTTCTGGCTCAAAGATCAATCGGAAGTTTGCTCCATGTAGGCTTGACTCTGTTGAAACATTATTTTTAACTGGGAAAGACCCGAACATTTCCCCATAGCGGGGGCCTGTTTCAGCACTGTTTTCCATCGTATTAAAGCAAGGTGTTGGTGCCTAGAACTATGTTTGACTATCGTTAGAAAAGAGGTTATCCTTTCGATCTAAATGCCAACTTGTACTACTTTATTTTGTTTACATTCTTGTCGAATTACTTTTAGAACTACGAGGAAAGGATCTGCTGGATTCGCTCCCATATTTTCCCACCAAAATTTATGACTTGTTATCACAAATGAACATGCTGCTTTCAATGAAAATATAGGAGTTTCCGTTTTTTCGAATATTTAAGTCCAGGTAATCTCCAAGCAATTCAATGACTGTTTAGAAGGGCAAATTGTGCTTATAGCTTTTGGCTTATTATAGGCCTAGATTGGCAAGCAAACACCTTAAAAACATGGACATAATTATGAGAATTACAGGATGTTTTTGTAATTTTTTATCCAACTGGACGTTGAAATCCGAAAAGCAGAGTTAGAAAAAAAATTAGACAATAAATTTCTTCATTTCCTCACTTTTCAAGTTTCCCAAAGGGTGACCTTAAATTAAGCTCAAGTTTATCGAATCAGCATAAAGGTCTATCTTCACTCTTTTTAGAAAATTCTAATCGAGGCTCCCCCCATAGATCATCTTAAACAGCAAGTAGCTAAAAGATTCAAGAATTCTATTGTTTTAGCTGGCAAAGCTGATGACATCATTGGCCTGTAGTTTATTGAGGAAATAATTTTGAGTCGATTAGATGTAAGGCTTGTAACACAGAGGTCGATTATTTTTGCTGGTGTAATGTGAGAGACCTACATCCTATATTTCCAGAAAGGTGAGCTCCTTAATTTTTATTTCAGGAGAGGAAGGACTCAATATCATTTTATAAACTTATGAAGCCACTAAAAAGCTGAATGATCAAATAAATATGATAATGTAATCAAAGAAGAGCCAGGAAGATGAGTGAAAGCATCGACGATAGTTTTGCTGCTTCCCAGAGCATCACATCTGAAGTAAAGCATCCATAATCTATATGCTTGTTAGTAGTTAATAGAGGAGAGTAAGGAACAGTATTGTTCTGGTTATGAAAGCCAACAGCTATACAATATGTATTGTTCATTTTTTTCCTAATTTGCTCGTCTCCGAAAGCATCCATAGTGTCATAAAGTCTAGCTAGGCCGCCATAGAAATAGTGGCTAGCGTTGCCACTTGTGTGCAAGGCTGAGTCTGTGACAGATACAATGTCAGCTGTTCCCTTGACATTTACACTATCATCGAGATAGGGTGCATTATAGTAGAGACTCAGGAGATCAAAAATAGTACTATTAGCTGTTATAAAGGCAGCCATATCTCTCTGAGCATGATCTTTAGACCAGGAAATTCCGATATATCCATTGAGGTTACTTCCAATAGCCACAGATTTATTTTCATGGGCGAAATAGCTAAGGACGTGGAAGAACATGGTTTCATTTCCACTTCGAGTGACTCCCCCATAAAACACAATATTATAGTTGATATAGTTCTCGTAATAAAACTCAAAGCAGTGGGAGTGTCTTTGAGCCATCAGGTCATCACTACTGGTCTGTGTGGAAATTCTGAAAGTGTTGAAAAAGGCATTTTTAGCAGAAGGATCATTGGCTAGATCGATTAAATAGCCAGCATAAACCTCGTATATCTTATTGTCAGACACAAGGGAGGATATTGAGACCGATATTTGAGAAACTCCGATTGTAATATTTGAACTTGCTAGTGAATACTAGCTCGTTTTTGCAGTGCTTGTGAGGGTAGCATCAGAATCAAAAACATTGACTGCTACGCTTACTATTGTAGAGCCACTGTGCGTTGGAATTATTTCCAAACAGGTGTAGGAGTTTTGAACCCCGGTCAAATCACAGTAGTTATTCTTTGCAGAAGTGATTGTTCTTTCTCTGAAGCAAAAAACAATAGCTGGATCTGTTGAAAAGTGTGATTCATAAATCAAGATGTTGAAGATACCCTGCTCAAGCCTAACGTAAATTTCCTCAGTCTGTATATCGTCTATTCTGAGAGGAGTTGTTTTCTGAAGTGGAGAGATTATTTGAAATAGTCCAACAAGTACCACCAGTTAACAAAATTTCATTTAAATTATACAAAAAATTAAAATTAAAACCAGTAAACTTGATTCGAACAAAAAATACTTCAATCATTAGAGAACAAACTTTTCTTGATTTTTTTTAATATTCAACTGGAGTCCATATAATGCGGGTATAAGCTCTGACATATAATATTCATTAACGAATAATAATGAGCATTCTCTAAGGTGTGAAGGCCTCCAATCTCAAGCAAGAAAAAGCTCGTTTTGTCATTAAGTCCAAGCCTACTGCTAAGGACATCAGAGAGGATCTGTAGTTTGACCAATTCAAAGCAAGTGATGAAGATGCTTAACAATTTGTTGAGTACATGATCAACAAAAGCCAGCGTTTACGCGAGCTCATTGACAGGAAAAGAATCTACAACGAAAACAAATTCTTCGAGAAGCATCTGTTTGGTAGCACTTGTTTGGTACGTTATCTTTTATTCAGAAAACCATGCTCAAGCAGATCTTAGATAGGATGCTGAGTGACCGTCGACTAGGAAAAAACCTCAAGGGAATGAACAAAGCAAACCTTCAGTAAATAGAGAACAGCTTATGGAGCATCATCGAAAGAGAAGCCAATCTATACCTGAACGAGCTGGAGTATGAAAGACAGAAAAAACAACTGGAAATCGATATCAAGCATCGAAAGGAGCAACTATTGGAATAAATAGAAAGTATCAACCAAAACAAATCAAGAAAGGGCTCCTTGAAAATTGTGGAAGAGTGTGTAGAGGTTTGATAGTTCTAAGCTCTTAATATGTTCAATATCAAATCATTTATGTGAAAGCTTGTAGTATTGAGTTGCATGATCCCTACCTGAACTGTAGTCACTGACAAGCATCTTAAAGTAAGATGGAACCTCGACTGCCTCTGGTAGCTCCCAATAAAAATTAGTGAGATGATCGACTGCTTGTGTGTTTGCAAGTTATAGGCTGATAAGAGAAGGTAATTCTGCTAAATCTTTGCGTATTTCTTATCTGACCATTTTTTCTATCAAATATCTGTCTGGTTCAGGAGCATCCTGCAAATACTTTGGATCTTTTTTATCAAACCGACCTGAACTTTTTCTTGAAGAATGTTTTGGATGTTAACTTGCATGAGATAAATGTGATTGGGTGAACTTCTTAGTACTTTTATTATCTGCCCTTGATATTTTGTCTGGAAATTGATAAGTTGAGTCCTTCAGATGATCTGGTTCCTTGTTTGGGCTTTTAGATGTATTGTTGTGTCTTATCATGCTAGTCTTGAATATCACAGATTACTCCTTCTTGGGAGTCACCGACCTTCTGCTTGACTCAGATAAGGAATTGACAAAAGTATGATTATTTATGGGCAGGGATGATGTAACTGGCAAGGATACAGTTAATGGTGCAAACTCTGTTTGAATAGCGACATTCGTCGTGACTGATAATTTTTGTGGTGTCAATGATCTCAACAGTTCAGTATTTTTGATGATTTTAAACAGATATCTACAGTTGGGACAACACACTTTTTGGAACAGATGCTATGGATGGATAGTCTATGCTGATGCTAGTGGCTCAATAACGTTACTATTATGATTAGGGCTTCTAGAGTTATAGAGATACTGTTTTTCAGGAGTTCTTCTTGCTTTGTAATTCTACGACTTGAGGTCTAGTTTGTCATATTTGTTCCACATTGGATGAAGCCACCTATTTTGTATATAATTTTTAATGCAAAGAATAACCCAACGATAAAATAAATAATAAAAGTGATATATAGGGTTTATTATTTTAGTGTCTAACTTTGTTTTATATTTGCAGTCAAAGCTGCCCTTATCGTCATTTTGATTTGTTCTTTTGATAGTATGTCATTATGAGTCTACAATTGATTTTAAAAGATAATCTTATAATTCAAATTAAAGAGGAAGCGATGAGCGAACATGAGCTAATGAGACGAAGATAAGGTGAAGAAGAGCAAGACGAACGCATGAAGTTGCCCACGATAGGAGTCTATGAGTCTGAAATAGTCGATGAGATTAAAGTATAGAACAAACTCAAAGACATCTATGTAAGTTTGATTTAAATAAGATTCCCATCTAATATCCAATGTGCTCCAATTATGAACCTCCCAATCTGGCCCCAATCAAAGGTACATTTCTAATCATTTTAGAGAGAAAGTTGGAGCTCGGGAAGAAATTCGCTGAATAAGCGATGAAAAATGATAACATATAGAATGAAGGATACGATGGTCTATACGGCTATATAAAGAGAGAAGAATCAAATAGCAACAATATGATTCGATAAAAGATCAGAATCGTCAGGGATGTTCGTGAATAATTCTACGAGGAAAACGGCTAACTTATTCTTGAAAAAGATTTCTTCTCAGAAGATTTGTCAAAACTAGCCAACATTTCTTTCTAAAACAACGATTGTCTTCTTACCTATCAAAAAAATGCTATCTTGTCTGAAAGGAATAATCAGAAAAAACAAAGGCCATTACCGATGGAGTTGTGTATCGGAGGAATATGGTTTAATCAACATCCTTTGAACAATTAAGAAGAAAGAACATTTTAGGAAAT
>Ga0100385_1002324_pt1 | contig 17971 bp, 20 predicted proteins | sample CryGeymeta201509_FD_81543 | JGI IMG/M metagenome (GOLD analysis project Ga0100385, IMG submission 81543) | Groundwater microbial communities from Crystal Geyser aquifers in Utah, USA - Crystal Geyser metaG 2015-09 | ecosystem: Environmental > Aquatic > Deep subsurface > Groundwater | place: USA... | reverse complement strand
TCTTCAAAAAGCGTGCTTCATAGTGCAGCGCCAAAATCAGACCGTGAATCTCAAACGCCATCTGTTGCGCGTCGGCGTCGGGCACCAGATGACCTTCGTCACGGGCTTGCAGCACCGCGCGGTGCACGGCGTTGAGCCAGGTCTGCACCGAGCTGGCCAGTGCGTCACGCACAGGGCCCGGGCGGTCGTCAAACTCGACGGCACCGCTGATAAATATGCAGCCTGACTGGATCTCGACAGCGACGCGCTTCATCCAGTTGGCAAACAGCGCGCGCAGCCGTGGCAGGCCGCGCGGGGCGTTCATCGCCGGGAAGAAGACTTCATCGGAAAACAGCTGGTAATACTCGCGCACCACTGAAATTTGCAGTTCTTCGCGCGAGCCAAAATGGGCAAACACGCCGGATTTGCTCATGCGCGTAACCTCGGCCAGCGCGCCAATGCTCAGGCCCTCCAGCCCGATCTGCTCGGCCAGACCCAGCGCGGCGTTGACGATAAGCTGCTTGGTTTGCTGGCCCTTTTGCAGCGCGCGCTCGCCCTTGGTTTTGGACGGTAGCGCACGGCTGGCAGCTTTGGCGGTGAAAGATGAAACGGTCATGGCACGATCAGAAAAGAACGATCGTGCTATTTTGCAGCAATTCGACGAAGACGCAAGACCCCCAGGGGCTTCTAGGGTCTAAGTTCTAACGCGCTTAAGGGTAAACCCGCTCAGTGCGAGCGGATCATGGTGCCAAAGGCCTGGTTGGTCAGTATCTCGAGCAGCAGCACGTGCGGCACGCGACCGTCGATGATGTGCACCGAGTTGACACCGCTTTTGGCGGCATCGAGCGCCCCGGCGATCTTGGGCAGCATGCCGCCAGAAATCGTACCGTCGGCAAACAACTCGTCGATGCGCTTGGCGCTCAGGTCGGTCAGCAGTTGCCCCGCCTTGTCGAGCACACCGCTGATGTTGGTCAGCATCATCAGCTTTTCCGCTTTCAAAACAGTAGCAAGTTTGGCAGCAACCACGTCGGCGTTGATGTTGTAGCTCTCATTGGCTTCGCCAAAGCCGATCGGGCTGACGACCGGGATGAACGCATCGTCTTGCAAGGCTTTCACCACGCTGGGGTCGATGCTGACAATGTCGCCCACCTGCCCGACATCGTGCTCTTTGCTGGCGTCGGCGGCGTCGAGCATCTTGAGCTTTTGCGCGCGGATCAGGCCACCGTCGCGCCCGGTCAGGCCCACCGCCTTGCCACCGGCATGGTTGATCATGCCCACAATGTCTTGCTGCACCTCACCGGCCAGCACCCATTCCACCACTTCCATGGTTTCGGCGTCGGTGACACGCATGCCCTGGATGAATTCGCCTTTTTTGCCCAGGCGCTTGAGCAGGCCTTCAATCTGCGGGCCACCGCCGTGCACCACCACCGGGTTGATGCCAACCAGTTTGAGCAGCACCACGTCTTCGGCAAACGCTTGTTGCAGCACCGGGTCGGTCATGGCGTTGCCGCCGTATTTGATGACCATGGTTTTGCCGTGGAACTTGCGAATGTAGGGCAGCGCCTGCGCCAGGATTTGGGCCTGGTCTGTGGGGGTGATGGTAGGTGTCATAGTCTGGGTGATGTTTTAAAAGGCAAAACTTCTTGCGCCACACGGAGCGCAGTGAACTCCGGGTCTTTGTGCAAGAGTATGGCACCTGATTCCACCGCGCTGGCTGCAATCCAGGCATCCGCCAATGACAGTTGGTGTCTTGCCTTGATTTCAGCGGCTCTGAGCAACAGCGGCTCGGATTCGTGGCGCCATTCAATGGGCAGAGCCAAACACTGCAGGTAGGCCAGTCGGCCCGACGACTCACTTTCATCACGCCAAACGCGATATAAAACTTCCATCAGTGTCACAAAACAGCCAAAACTGCGCGCCTTGCCTTGGGCGGTCAAGCCCAGCACTTGGGCAACACGCTCTGCACCTGGCTCGTCGTCACGCAAGGCCAAGAGGGCAGACGTATCCAATAAAAAACGTTGAATCTGCATTGATCAGTCAGTCATACGGTCCTGTGCCCGATCTGCCAGCAAGCGCTGGGTTGCACCGCCTTGACCTTGCCCACGAAAGGCGGCAATCGGATCAACCCGAACCGGTATCACCCGAATCGCGCCGCCTTCTACCAACCACTCCAACCGATCGGCCGGGCCCAAGTGAAACTGCTTTCGGATCAGCGAAGGCACAACGGTTTGACCGCGCTGCGTAATGGTACTTTGCATGACACATCCTGTTGAATTACTTAATTACATAAATTGTAATTCAAGGGTACGCCAATCAGGGACAGGCAGGCGCGTAGCCATGCACACACGTTTGCAAAATTGTTTTGATGCGCGGCACGTCGGCCTGCTGCGCGGCCTGTTGCAAGGCGCGCAGTTGCGGCTGCAAATCGTCCCAACTTTGAAAGACTTCATGCGCCTTCATGATGCGCGGGTGCGATGTGGGCTCGGGGTTGTCGCCGATCAACAGCTCCTCATAGAGCTTTTCGCCGGGGCGCAGGCCGGTGACGGCAATTTCAATGTCGCCATCGGGGTGGGCGCCGTCGCGCACGCGCAGGCCCGAGAGCTCCACCATGCGCCGGGCCAGATCGATGATCTTGACCGGCTCGCCCATGTCAAGCAAAAACATATCGCCGCCCTGCCCCATGGCGCCGGCTTGCAGCACCAGTTGCGCGGCCTCGGGGATGGTCATGAAATAGCGTGTGACTTCAGCATGCGTGACAGTCAGCGGACCGCCCGCAGCCAACTGCTTGCGAAACAGTGGCACCACGCTGCCACTGGAGCCCAGCACGTTGCCAAAACGCACCATGGCAAAGCAGGTGGCGGGGTGTTGTGCGGCCAATGCCTGCAACACCAGTTCGGCCATGCGCTTGCTGGCGCCCATGATGTTGGTGGGACGCACGGCCTTATCGGTGCTGATCAGCACGAAGCGCCGCGCACCACTGGCCTGCGCTGCCTGCGCCAGGTTAAGCGTGCCAAACACATTGTTCAAAATGCCTTCACCCGGGTTGTCTTCGACCATCGGCACGTGCTTGTAGGCAGCAGCGTGGTAAACCGTGGCGGGGTGGTACTGCTGGCAAATAGCTTGCAGACGCGCCGGGTTGGTGACGCTGCCCAGCAATGGGACCAGGTCCAGCGTCAACGCTTTGGCCGCACACAGGGCTTGCAATTCTTGGTGAATGGTGTACAGGCCATATTCACTGTGGTCCAGCAGCAGCAACTGGCGGGGTTGTTGCAAGATGATCTGGCGGGTGAGCTCGCTGCCGATGCTGCCACCCGCGCCACTGACCAGCACGGTCTGGTCATGCAGGTCGCGCGCCAGCAAGTCCGTGCGCGGCGGCACCGGGTCTCGCCCCAACAAGTCTTCAACATCCAGGTCGCGAAAGTCTTGCACGCTCACGCGGCCACTGGCCAGATCGGCCAGCCCTGGCAACGTGCGCACCCGAACCGGAAACTGGCGCAGCGTGTCCAGCACCGCATTGCGCCGCTGGCGGCTGGCGCTGGGCATGGCCAGCAAGATGTCGGTGACACCCTGGGTCGCGATCACCCGAGCAATGTCACCAGGTGCATAAATCTGCACACCGTTGATGCTATGACCCAGCTTGCTGGGGTCATCATCGACAAAACCCAGCACGGCATACTGGCGGGACAAACGCAGCGCGACCGCCGTTTGTGCGCCTGCGGTACCTGCACCGTAAATCAGCAGGCGACCCGATTGCTGGGCGCTGGTGTGACCCTCTTCAGCCAGCCAAGCGCGCGCCAAAGCGCGACTGGAACCAACCAGAAATAAAAAAATCAGCGGTTGCAGCACGCCCAGGCTGCGGGGTACGCCGGGCCAATGCATCCACAACAAAACGCCCGTTAACAGAATGGAAAAGGCCAACACAGCCTGCCCAGTGACATACAGCGCCGTCTGACCAGAAAACCGGAAGATGGCACGGTACAAACCAAAGCGGATGAAAACAGGCACAGTTAACAGGGGCGCAATCAGGTAAACCCACCACTGCGCACCTTCAGGGCGATGCAGCGCATCCAGCCGCAGCGTAAACGCGATCCACGTGGCCAAGATAGACAAAACTATGTCCAGCACCACAACCACCAGTTGCTTGATGACCCGTGGCCAACCCAACACCGTTTTTTGCAAAATGGCCCCTTATCGACAAAAAAGCGCCATGTGGGCGCTTTTTGATTTTAGTGTGGGACGGCGTTCAGACCGCAAAACTCTCTTTGGTTTTGCCTGCTGCGACTTGTGCGGCCAGCCAGCGCGGCATTAGCCCACGTCCAGACCAGGTTTCACCGTTGGGACCACGGAATTTGACGGGTGCGGGTGTGCCCGACTTGGCTACGGGCGCCTTGCGGGCGCGTGACTTGCTGCCCTGCAGATCTGACACGGTGATGCCGTACGCGTCCATCTTGGTCTTGATGTCTTGCACCGCTTTGTCAAATTCTTGCGTCTTGATTTCTTCAGCTTGCTTTTGCAATTGGGCGATCTGATTTTGAATGTCGAGAAGCGTTGTCATAAGATTACCTTTGGAGTATTGATGAAATTCAATGAAATGAACTAACGACACGTGGGCGTGTTTCTTTTAATGACTCATATTATCTCTTTTAAATATCTCGCCATCCAACTACCTTGACATTTTTTCGATGGTATGAAGTATCCCCACCATAGATTAGCCTCGGATCACAACCTAAATTTCCCGCAAGAGCCATCCAATTTTCAAGCCCCTTAAAAAAGTCACCGGCAACAGTGGCACCCGATTTGATCTCGATAGGCATCCATTGCCCACCCTTCTGTGCCAACACATCCACTTCGTTGCCATTGCTGTCACGCCAAAAATACAGGCCAGGTCGTTCGCCGACATTCAAGCGAGATTTCATAAGCTCTACTATGGCAAACGTTTCAAAAAGATTGCCGCGTAAAGGGTGCGCAGCCAACTGTTGCGCAGTCTGAATACCCAACAGCCAACAGACCAAACCGACATCGTAAAAATAAAGCTTTGGTGCCTTGACCAAACGTTTATTAAAACTAACGTGATACGGCCGCAGCAAAAATACGAGGTAGCTCGCCTCTAACACCGACAGCCAAGCCTTGGCGGTGTTGTGCGTGATACCGCAGTCGGCAGCCAGCGACGAAAGGTTTAACAGTTGCCCGGTGCGCCCCGCGCAAAACATGACAAACCGTTGAAAAGCTTCCAACTCTTGCACCTTAAGCATCTGGCGCACATCGCGCTCAACATACGCCGTTACATACGCGGCAAACCATGATCGTGGCGACAACTTACGATCGTAAAGCGCCGGGTAGCCACCTTTGAACAAGGCTTCATCCAGCGTTGCAGTCTGTAGCCCGGCCTGTTGAAGTTCACCATGAGATAGGGGGAGTAATTCAACAAACGCCGTTCGTCCGGCCAAAGATTGACTGATTCCCGATAACAATCCAAATTGCTGTGAACCCGTCAAAATGAACAAGCCCATGCGTCCATCGGCATCCACGAGCGTCTGCAGATAAGAAAACAGCTCGGGACAGCGTTGCACCTCATCGAGCACCGCGCCATCAGGAAACCGCCCTAAAAAGGAACGCGGATCATCCAGAGCGGCCAACCGAACGTCTGGGTCTTCCAGAGAAATATACGGCTTGGCAGCAAAAACCACCTTGGCCAGTGTTGTTTTGCCCGACTGCCGTGGCCCTGTGATCGTGACAATCGAAAAGCCCTGCAATAGGGAACGAACAAGCGGTTCTGCAGCGCGTGGGATCATTTGACTAGTTTATCTAATTTATGTAATTTGTCAAATGTTTTTACGATATACATAAAAAGTGGTCAATCTCAATGCGACACGCCATCTCTGCGCAACACCTTCACCAACGTTAGCCACAAAATGCGCACGTCAAACCACAGGGATTGCCGGTATAGATATTCCACATCCAGCGCCACCTTGGCCGGGATCGGCAATTCATCTCGTCCATTCACCTGTGCCCAGCCGGTCAGGCCTGGCACCAGCTTGTGTACGCCAGCCTTGGTGCGCAGATCAATCAAATCTTGCTGGTTAAATAACGCGGGGCGAGGTCCAACAAAACTCATGTCCCCTTTGAGAATGCTCCATAACTGGGGTAATTCATCCAGACTGGATTTACGCAAAAAACTGCCGATAGGCGTCAGGTAAGTATCTGGATTCGTCAGCAAATGCGTTGCGATAGCAGGCGTACCCATCTGCATGCTTCGAAACTTGGGCATCCTGAATATCTGGTTATAGCGTCCAACACGGTCAGACCAGTAAAGCACCGGCCCGTGTGAGGTAACACTGACCATAATCGCCACCAGAATAAGTGGAACGACCAAGCAAACAGCGGCGAACCCGCCCAACATCAAATCAAACAAACGCTTCATTCTTTTAAAACACCGGCAAACGCCCGGCGCAAACCCTCATCGACAGATAATTTTGGCGTCCAGCCCAACAACCGCCTAGCCTTACTGCTATCAACTTGCAAGTTACCACACAGGCGTTGCACTGCATCTCCTTTGCCAAGCAGCGTACCAGCCGCCTGCAAAGCCCACACAGGCACCGACAGCAAGCGCGCAGACACCCCGGCCGCACGCGCCATGCCGCGCACCAGCTCGGTGGTGGACAGATCCTGCCCGTCACTGATTAAAAAGGTCTGGTTGGCTGCCATGGGATGGGTGATGCAGGTCACGATGAAATCCACCAGATTGTCCAGCGCGATCAGGCTGCGCTGGTTGTGGATGGCACCTAGGGGCAATGGCCAGCGCTTTTCAACAGCACGCATCAGGGCGGCAAAATTGGCCTTGACGCCGGGGCCATAGACCAGCGGCGGGCGAATGATGACGACCTCCATACCAGTGGCGGCTGCCAGTTGGCGCAAACCCTGCTCGGCCTCGAGTTTGCTGATGGCGTAAGCGTCTTGCGGGTTGGGCGTGTCGGTTTCGATGAAGGCTTTTCCGGGTTCAGTGAACTCACCATTGACCTTGACCGAACTGATGAAGATGAAGCGCCTGACCCCGGCGACGGCGGCGGCTTGGCGGGCCAGATTCAGGGTACCGTCCACGTTGACCTTGCGAGACGCCGCCAGCGGATCGACCTCGGTGTCGTGCATGACGTGCACACGGGCGGCCAGATGGACCACCACCTGAACATCCGGCAGCGACTGCTGCCAATCAGTGGTCTTGTCAATCGGCCCGACGATCACCCGGTCAGCCACATCCGCAGCCAAATCCGCAGATCGCACCGCCGCACGAACGCTCAATCCGGCACCATCCAGAAGACTGACCAACCGCTTGCCCACCAGCCCGTTGGCGCCCGTCACAAGGATGCTCATGGGCGAGCCCGATGGCTCAGTTGACGATAAACCGGCGACAGGAAAAATCGCAACATGCTGGCCATGTGCCAGCGCAAAAACTTCAAACTCCGGTGACTGCTGCGCTGGGCGTGGTGAACCACCTGACTGCCCGGGCAAACCGCAACCCGATAACCCGCCAGCTGCAACCTGCCACACAAGTCCACATCCTCGTAATACAGGAAATAGCGCTCATCAAACCCGTCAAGCTGCTGGAATACCTGGCGATGAAACAGCATGAACATCCCGCCCACCCAATCCGGCGCAATAAGCTGATCGTTCAATGAATAATCCACCTGTTTACGTTGTCCGAAAACTTTCGAGAGAATAATCGAAGGCGTTGGAAAACGCCGGGCACTGTCCTCAACATCGCCCTTTGGCCCCACCACCAGGGGTGCGATGACGCCCACAGTGGGATTATTCAAATTGGCCAAAAGTGAAGAAAATGGATCAGCGTCAAACCGGATATCAGGATTGATAACACAAAAATACTGGCCTGAAGCCTTGTCACAGGCTTGATTGTGATTGGCGCCAAAACCTCTGGGCACCAAATTTCTGATGATTTTGATGGGGTAAAAAAAATCTGAAATTTGGAATGACAGCGGCTCGTCAAGATTGAGCGTCAGGATGAGTTCAATCTTCAAATGCGTGCAATATGTTTGAATATCTTGCATCAATCCGGAAATCAGCCTCATTTGACCATGGCTGACAACCGAGATCGACAGCAGAGCCTGCGCAGAATCAGCTATTTTTTCCATCGCAGATAGCCCGCATAAATGATCAATCGACGCACATATTTCAATAATGAGTAAGTCACCAGAATGGCCAATTGTGGCGCGTTGATGCAACCGTCCTGGTAAAGGCGACGGTAGTTACCCAAATCGCTACGCTCCATCAGCCAGACGCGTGAACTCAAGCCTGTCACGCCAAACGGGTCCTTGTAAATCGCAGCCAGCGCGGCGGGGAGTTTGACGACACGGCTCCCGGAACACACCACGCGCAACCAAAGCATATGGTCCTCCATATAGCGCTGTCGCTCAATAAAGCGATGGTTTACGTCACGTTTGATCATCGCAGACGGCGTCACGAACCGGTTGGACATCAGCATGGCCCATTTACTGACAGTTCGCACTTCGCCCCGGCCAACTTCCCAATAAGGCAACACACCTTGCTTGAGCAAGCGGAATCCATGTCCACACAAAACCACATCCGGCAGCGCCGCCATATAACCATACTGGATTTCAATCTTGCGGAAATGCCAGGCATCATCCGCATCCAGAAACGCCACATACGGCTGACTGGCCAGCGCCCACCCCGCATTGCGGGCGCTGCCAGCGCCCACGTTTTTATCCAGAAAAACCAGCTTGATCCAACCAGGATCAAATTGCTGGCTGAGCTTTTGCATGACATCGCGGGTCTCATCGCCACTGGCATCGTCGACCAGAATGACCTCCGCTGGGCGAAACGTTTGCGCGGCTACGGAGGCCATGGCACGCTCTAAAGTACGAGCGCAACGGTAGCAGGGAATGACCACCGAAACCAAGGCTTGATCATTGCGATCCATCAGTTTTTCGTCCAATAGGCGGGCAGGCCCATTGCACGCCGCCCTACATCAAGCATTTTTCTCGCCTGTTTTTCACCCAGGACCCACCACAACACTAAACGAATGTAAGTACGAGCCAAGGCCATCAGCCAAATCGAACCTGGCCAGCGCAATCCATTTTTTATCTGGGCTGACCTAGACTCACTCAGCAAGGCCAGCGAGTTCTTGGGATTACTACTGATACCACCGTTGCGCATACCAGCCAAAATAATTCGATCAACAAAAAACGCATCAGACATCCTCAACTCGCGCAACAACAACTCATAGTCACCGCATATCCGAAAACTTTCATCAAAAATACCGTGTTTCTCAAACAAGCTACGCCGATGCATAACCCCCTGGTGCGGAAGACTCATAGCCTGTTTAAATCGATTCCTTACGTTTTCCCATTTCTCACCTACTGCAAAGAGTGGCTTATCTTCATTGTTAAGCAGCATGATCTGCCCGTAAGCAACACGAATGTATGCTGGCAGAAGCACCAATTGTTCAGCCATACGCTCCAACACTTGGTTATTCCACAAAAAATCGTCAGCCCCAAGAAAACAGACCCAGTCTCCTTTGGCCTGTGCCAAGGCCTTGTTCCAAGCGTTGTAGATACCGCGATCCGGCTCGGAAATCCAATAAGTAATTCGCTGGGCATTGGCCTGAATCAAGTCGACGGTGCCGTCCGAGGAGCCACCATCAATAACAATCAACTCAATGTGCGCATAGGTTTGCTGCGTGACGCTATCAAGGCACTGTTGTAGCGTTGCTTTGCCGTTGTAAACCGCGATGATGACGCTGATCAGCGGAGTGGATGTGTCGGGGCTCATTGGGTTCGCGCAGCCTCAACCATTAACTTGACGAGCTCTGGCATTTTTGTATGCGCCTCCCAGCCGAGACACGCTTTTGCCTGGCTGGCATCGCCCTGACTCCAATCAATGTCCGAGGGGCGAAATAGTTTCGGATCACTCACAACATGCTCGCGCCAATCCAGGTCGACATCCAAAAACACCTCCCTGACAAAATCCTCGAGAGATACCGAAACGCCTGTGGCGATCACAAAATCAGCTGGCTGGCCTTGCTGCAACATGCGCCACATTGCGTCCACGTACTCAGGAGCCCAACCCCAGTCCCGGACAATATTCAAACGCCCGAGTGCAAGCTTTTCACCAGAACCATTGGCAATCCGAACCGCGCTGTCCACAATCTTGCGCGTCACAAAACGGGCTGGACGCAAGGGTGACTCATGATTGAAGAGAATCCCGCTGCACGCAAAAAGGCCGTATGCCTCACGGTAATTGGCAACCATCCAGTGGGCCGAGGCTTTTGCGACAGCGTAGGGGCTGCGGGGATGAAATGGGGTGGTTTCATTGGCGGATTTCTGGCCCAGATCACCAAAACACTCGCTGGAGCTTGCATGGTAAAGCCTGACCTTTCCACCCAAAAACCTTATGGCCTCCAGCATATTCAGAGTGCCGACCGTGATGCTTTCCAACGTTTCTACGGGCTGCTCAAAAGACAAACCAACCGAACTTTGTCCTGACAAAAAATACACCTCATCGGGTTCACTGCGGGCCAGCACCGTCAGCACACTGCGAAAATCGGTAGGCGCCATTGAGCAAAGGTGCACACGCTGCGCCAGTTGCAACGCTTTCAAATTATGAAACTCAGTCATTTGAGCATCCCTCGACGTTCCCCATACTTCATAGCCCTTGCCCAATAGCAACCGAGCCAGGTAAGCGCCATCCTGGCCACCGATGCCACAAATCAAAGCTCTCATGCGGCAAGTCTCCGGTAAACAGCAAGGGTTTCCTGCGCGCAACGCTTCCAGCTAAAGCGTTTGCAACGCTCGCGCCCCAGCAAAACAAGTTCAGCCCGCCGGACAGATGACTGCAAAACCCGCTCGATAGACGACATGATCGAGTCCACATCATAGGGATCAAAGTACTCACCCGCGTCACCCACAACCTCTGGAATTGAGCTGGTATTGCTGCAAATCACGGGGCAATCCAAAGACATGGCCTCAAGTGGCGGAATACCGAATCCTTCATATTTGGACGGGTACACAAATGCCGCCGCACCTTTGTACAAAGCTGCCAACCGGTCATCGCCCCCACCCACATGAATCACCTGGGTGGCGGACTGGCCGAGCCCAGACATCAAGTCCAGTTCGAGGCGAGACAACTCACCCCCACCGAAACAGACCATGCGAAAATTAGCTTTCAACCACGATGAAGCTGCGAAAGCACGCAGCAAACCGTCAAAATTCTTGTAACCATGGCGCCCGCCCACATGAAGAATATAGGGGGCCACGCCAACCACATCTCGTGCCTGCACTCCTGTCTGTGGCAAAGCGTCGTAACCCAGGTAGGTCACGGTTACACGATCTTCCGGCAAATCGTACATCTCGAGCAAATCTCGTTGTGTGTTTCCAGAGATGCACAAAACATGTTCAACACGCTTTACGGCGTATTTTTTGGATCTCGTAACTGCATCACCATCCCAAAAGCTTTCAGGAAATTTTTCGTGAATCATGTCGTATACCGTGAGCACATGCGGCACTTTTCGACAAGATGTGTGTTGCTCGTAATATGTTTCATGAACCAAATCGGGACGCATCAGACCAGCAATAGGCCCAAAGAACGCTGCGCTCAGAGACTTTATGACTCGCCCCGTTTTTGGAAGGCGGCGAACATATGCACCGGTGACGATATCACTGTCGATGTCTTTCAAATACTGATTGACATGAAACGGCGCAACGATTTTGACGTCGACACCCGGCACATGCGATATCTGAGATGCCAAAGCGCAAATATAGCGAGAAATTCCGCCAAACTCCTGCTGGGCAAATATCTGGGAGTCGTAAATTATTTTCATCTGTCAGCGTCTTGGCAGCTCAGTCTATGCCACGCAAAATCAGCTGATGGTCGCTCACCGTTTTAGACCCCAGATGTCTGCGAATCCACCAAAGGGCCACCCGAGTTGCCCAACGACCAGTGGCCAACTGCAACACCCGCTCATTGACTGGACTCTTCGACAGCACATGGAGCCCATTGGCACTGGCCAAGTTCAACCCGAGCCTGACACCAAGGACCTCTAAGGTTCTTCGCTGAAAAAATCCAATGTGCTGCCCCGTTGAGAAGGTGTAGTACCACCATGCATCAGGGTCAGGCGGGACCCCTTCGTAAAGTTCGGTTGTGAACAACAACGCATCTGCCCCCGCAGAAGCTAAGGTTTCCTCAATGAACGCGGCCGGGTCAGTGAGGTGCTCCAGCACTTCAATTGCCGTCACGGCACGACAGGCTCCTAACTTGGGTTTGTATTCGAAGTGGGGTGCCAGCAAATTTTCACAGTACTTATCGGTCCAATAAAAATTAAAGCCCATATCTCTCATTAATCGCGTCAGCATGCCGTAGCCACCAGCAGCGTCCAGATATTGGCCAGCACCACGCTCACCCATGCCCCAATACAACGCACCCGCAATTTTTGCGGCAAGCAAAAAGTTTCTTGCCACTAAACCAGTGTCAGCAGCGGCAATGGCGCTTGAATAAGCTTCATCCAACCAATAAGGCTCATGGGCACGCAAAAATCCACAACCATCACAGACTTCATAACGCACCAAGTGTTTATGTAAAACCTCGGCTGTGAAGCTGAATTTCATCTCGTCTGAACAAACCTGGCACTTCATTAATTAATTTGATATTGTTATGAAAGACTTTAGTTTTGGATAAAAAACAAAGCCATAAAAATAAATATGTGTCATGGCATACACCACTATGGCAGCAAGCGGAATAGCAACCAAACCAAGCAAACCGATGCCCCCAATCTTCAAAGGCAAGACAAAGACACAAAAAACAGAAACCACAATAACTTGCTGCTTAACCACCTGCACGCCATTCAAAAACATGGCAAAGGCCACCCCGCAACACTCCAATACCGTCCAAAGCGCCACCAGTCCAAGCAGCAGCGTTGGCACCAGCACGTTGCCGCCAGTCCAATAATGTAATAGCCATTCGCCACTGAAAAACAAAATTGTCGCGCCTGACAGCGCAACGCCCAGCGTCAGTAACATGCTGACCTTTAATGTGCGCCGGATGAACGCAAAATCACCCTTGGAATGCGCATCTGCATACGCTCCCCATAAAGGGGTATTCATCATGGCCAAGGGTTGCGTCACAAATTGAAACAGTCTTTGCGCAATGCTGTAAACAGCCACCGCCGCGGGGCCCATCGCGCTGGAAATAATCAGGGCGTCGGCACCCCAGCCAATCATGGTGGCCACTTGCAGCACAAAAAACAAGCCACCAATGCGAATCAAACCAGCGGTTTCCTTCCCTACCGCCGTAATGATCTCACCCAACGCAAACAAATTGCGCATTGCCAACAAAGCCAAAAGCAAGAAGATTGAAAGTGATTGTGTCCCCAACGTGGCGGCCAGTAGCACGGGCAGTCCCGCTTGTGCTTGCGCAGCCAACCACAACGCAAGCAAAGAAACCAAGGAGCCCAGCGCGGAAACCAGGTAAACCTCAAAACTGCGCTGCAAACCCGCGAACACGCTTTGAATTCCTGTGGTGAACAGATTGAGCCCAAATAACAAGGCAAACAATTTGGCTGCTGACTGGGCCTCAAGCAACAGTAATGCGTCATCCACCTTGATGAGTTTGGCCCACGGTAGCCAGGCGGCGAGCAACCACAAGCCCGCGCCGACCACAAGCCCAATCATCAACAGGAGGCCCAACCCGCCACTGATGGCTTGGCGCAACAAAGCGGCGTCTGACTTGGCAGAGCGGCTTGCCACATGGTTGGTTAGCGCATTGCCCACCCCCAAACCCAAAAAAGACAACATGCCCGCAAAGCTTGCGATCGTCATCCAGATGCCAAACCGCTGAGCACCCAGGTACGGAATCGTCAGACTCACGCTGAGCACCATGACAGCCATGGCTGCACCTTTGCTAGCCGCGTTGGCAAGCACTGCCCATGCGGCAAGTCGATAGCGCTCGGACGCACGGCCAGCCTCTGTGGATACGTCAAACGCGCTCAAACGCAGGTAGTGAAGCAATTTCATGCCGACACCAGAATGGCATTTGTCATGGGCATAAAGCAACTAGCACAGTCATTCCACACTCACACTGACGTTGTAACCATTTTTTTCAGCAAGGTATGCTTCTTGGCTTGCTGCAAGCCGTAGGCAACCATCTCGGGTATCCAGCCTAACTTCTCTTTGGTCTTGGTCGGGTCGTCGAAAACGGCTTCAAGTTCAGTCGAGCTTGGCAGACTAAAGACTGCCCCACACGGGACACCCGTGTCGACCTGTTCCCTATCCAGCGTGGCTTTGAAGTTGACCGGATTGCTTTTAAGAAAGTCTTCAATCGGGCATTCCCCGGCGTTGCTCAGGCCGACGTAGCCGGTGCCGGCGATGGCGATGGCGATTTTCATGGTTGAAATTCTTTGAGTAAAAACCGCACCACAAATTGGTATTTGTCTGCTATCAGCAAGGCGTAGACTTGATCCATGTCGATGTTCATGTAATCGTGTACCAGGCGGTTACGCAGGCCAACAATGGCATTCCATGCAGGCAAGTCGTCAGGCGCAATCATGGCGCTATTGGCCAGGGCACTAAATGCGTCGTAGCCCGATATCGGAACCGGTTGCCCGCTGGTTTTTAGCCACTGTTTCGCTTTGCCGATCGCATTTTCAATCAGTATTTGCAGGGCGTGCAAAACGCCACCTTGCTCGAGCGGTGTTAGCGCTCGGCCTTCGCTAAGGATGGTCTTGGCCTGTGCCAGCAAGGCGCTTTGCTCGGCAGCAATTCGGGCGGTTTCAGCTTGGTACAAGTCAAGCCGCATGGCGTTTGCTCCAGTAGAAGTCTTCCAAATCGCGCCAGGTGCGCTGCAAAAAATGCGCCCATGCCAGGGTGTCCTGCCCTGTGAGCGGCAGGCCTTCTTCGGCAACGCTGGCGCGCATGGCCAGGTTGGCGCGGCGCAGTTCTATCAGGTCGATTGCGCTGTCGGGTGTTTGCAGCACCTCTGCCAGTGTGCGGCGCAGTGTTTCTGTGAGGGCGAGCACAGTGAGCCATTCAAGTTGCGGCGACCATTGCAGGGCAATGTCCCAGTCGCTGTCAGGCCGGGCCGTACCCGTGGCACGACTGCCCACCAGCACGGCAAATTGCAGATGTTCCTGGGCAAGCAGGGCTTGCACCAAGGGGCTTGCGGCAGTGCGTGCGCGGCGTTGAGTTGCCAGAGGTGAATCGGTGACCATCAGATCGTATTTTTAAGAGAGTGGGCGCTAGCTTGCATTTTTACTCAACGCTCACGTTGACTTTGTAGCCGTTGGCTTTAAGCAGCGCGTGCTGCTTGGCCTGGGCCAGGTCGTGGGCGACCATCTCAGTGCACATTTGCCGTGCGGTGATTTCGGGCACCCAGCCGAGTTTTTCTTTGGCCCTGCTGGGGTCGCCCAAGAGGGTTTGGACTTCGGTGGGGCGGAAGTAGCGGGGGTCGATGCGGACGATGGGTTTTTCGCCGGCGTAGCCGACTTCATTGACGCCCTCGCCTTCCCAGCGGAGCTGCATGCCTAGCGCTTCTGCCGTCCAGTTGATGAATTGGCGCACGCTGTATTGCACGCCGGTGGCAATCACAAAGTCATCTGGCTGGTCTTGCTGCAGCATCATCCACTGCATGCGCACGTAGTCTTTGGCGTGGCCCCAGTCGCGCAGGGCGTCGATGTTGCCCATGAAGAGGCAGTCTTCCAGCCCTTGGCTGATGTTGGCCAGGCCGCGGGTGATTTTGCGGGTAACAAAGGTTTCGCCCCGGCGCGGGCTCTCGTGGTTGAACAGGACGCCGTTGCAGGCATACATGCCGTAAGCTTCGCGGTAGTTCACGGTAATCCAGTAGGCATACAGCTTGGCCACGGCGTAGGGACTGCGTGGGTAAAAGGGCGTGGTCTCGCGCTGCGGTATTTCCTGCACCTGGCCAAAGAGTTCACTGGTGCTGGCTTGGTAGAAGCGGGTTTTTTTCTCCAGGCCCAGGATGCGAATGGCCTCCAAGATGCGCAGGGTGCCCATGCCGTCCACGTCGGCGGTGTATTCCGGGGACTCGAATGACACCGCCACGTGGCTTTGCGCGCCCAGGTTGTAGATTTCATCGGGCTGGGTTTCCTGGATGATGCGCGTGAGGTTGCTGCTGTCGCTCAGGTCGCCGTAGTGCAGCTTGAAGCGGGCGTTGTCCACATGCGGGTCCTGGTAGAGGTGGTCTACACGCTGGGTGTTGAACGAGCTGGCCCGGCGTTTGATGCCGTGCACGATATAGCCTTTTTCGAGCAAAAATTCAGCCAAATAACTTCCGTCTTGGCCTGTGATGCCGGTGATGAGGGCGGTTTTAGGTGTTGTGGTCATGGATGATAAATTCATGGATTGCCGCGCTTCGCTCGCAATGACGGTTAATTCGCGTTAAGTTTCAGAAAATCTTGGTAGGCCAGCGCCAAACCTTGTTCAAGACCAACCTCGGCTTGCCAGCCTAAGGCGTTCAACCTGCTGCTGTCCATCAGCTTGCGAGGGGAGCCGTCGGGCTGGGTGTTGTCAAACGTGATCTGGCCTTGGTAGCCCACGGTGTCACTCACGGCCTGGGCCAGTTCGGCGATGGTGATGTCCGAGCCGTAACCCACATTGATGTGGCTCAGCATCGGGCTGGTGTGCTGGTCGTACACGGCTTTGGGAAGGTTCATGACAAACACGCTGGCGGCGGCCATGTCGTCCACGTACAAAAATTCACGTTTGGGGGTGCCGCTGCCCCAGATGGCCACGCTGGGGGCGTTGTTGACCTTGGCTTCATGAAAGCGGCGGATGAGCGCCGGGATCACATGGCTGTTTTGCGGGTGGTAGTTGTCGCCGGGGCCATAGAGGTTGGTGGGCATGACGCTGCGGTAGTCGCGGCCATATTGGCGGTTGTAGCTTTCGCACATCTTGATACCGGCAATTTTGGCAATAGCATAGGGCTCGTTGGTGGGCTCCAGCGGGCCGGTGAGCAAAGCGTCTTCACGTATCGGCTGCTCGGCCAGGCGCGGGTAGATGCAACTGCTGCCCAAAAACAAGAGCTTTTGCACGCCATGCTGAAAAGCCGCCTCAATCACATTGGCCTGCACCATCAGGTTTTGGTAGATGAAGTCTGCCGGGTAGGTGTTATTGGCGTGGATACCGCCCACTTTGGCGGCGGCCAGATAGACCTGAGTCGGCTTTTCTTGCCTGAAGAATTCCTGTACGGCAGCCTGGCTGGTCAGGTCAAGTTCTTGGCGAGTCTTGAGGACCAAGGACTCAGGACTCAAGCCCGTCTGCTGCAGTTGGCGCACGATGGCACTGCCTGCCATGCCGCGGTAGCCCGCTACAAAAATTCTCTGATGCATAAGTCTTGAATGTCTGGCCAATGGCGACTAAGGTAATGCGCAGATTATCGGGCAGACATGACCTCAAAAATGGATCCCCCGCATCATCTGCTGCAGCGCTACCGCCTCGGCAGACAGATGCTGTTTGGCAAGCTTGTCCCCCGGCTTGGCACCTTTGGCCGCGTGCGAGTCGGGGAACATGCGGAAGGTGGTGTTCATCACGATCTGCGCCACGCGCGGCAACACCGCATGCAGAATTTGGCCGGTGATGCCCAAGCGGGTGGCGATGCGCACCGGCTTGAAGATGCAGGCTTGGGCGATCATGTCAGCGGCTTCCTCCGGTGCCAAGGTGGGCACGTTGTTGTACAGGTTGGTGGGCGCAATCATGGGCGTGCGCACCAGCGGCATGTTGATGGTGGTAAAGCTGATGCCTTGGTCGGCAAACTCGCTGCTGGCGCAGCGCGTCCACGCGTCCAGCGCCGCCTTGCTGGCCACATAGGCGCTAAAGCGCGGGGCGTTGGTCAACACGCCAATGCTGCTGATGTTGACCACATGGCCTTTGCGTTTGGCCACCATGCCGGGCAAAAAGCCGGTGGTGACGCGCAAGCTGCCAAAGTAGTTGAGCTGCATGGTGCGCTCGTAGTCATG
>Ga0100385_1002323_pt1 | contig 17975 bp, 20 predicted proteins | sample CryGeymeta201509_FD_81543 | JGI IMG/M metagenome (GOLD analysis project Ga0100385, IMG submission 81543) | Groundwater microbial communities from Crystal Geyser aquifers in Utah, USA - Crystal Geyser metaG 2015-09 | ecosystem: Environmental > Aquatic > Deep subsurface > Groundwater | place: USA... | reverse complement strand
GACCGAAACATGCATCTTCTGAAGACTCTTGAGTTGCTCAAAAGGTGCTAGAGTCACAATTAAAGGATCAAGTCGGAACGACAGTTACAGTAGCAGGAGATTGTAAAGATTACTGGAGTGATGAAGTAGGCCTAGAAAGAATTGAAAGCTGGAGAGGAGAGCAAAAGCAGCAGGAAAGTCGAGTTGACAAATTTGAAAAATTTGCCTCTTAGAAAAGGTATCGATGCTGACTGGAAAAATGGGCTCATAAAGGTGACAGTTGAGCGATCAAGCAAAGAGGACATCAGTGCAGGCGGACTCGCATAATTCATGCTGAAATATGAGCAACACCGCTATCTTCCAGCAGGAGAGTATCCCTAGCCCATAGTTCAGGCAATCAAATAATTCAATTTTCACAAAGATATTCATAAATTGAAATCTGACCTGGCTCAAGTGTCCACTCTCTGAGCTTTCTTGTTTTTTTATCATATTTTTTCTATACATAATATTAGTATAGATCAATCTTATCACCGTTTCTTGAGGAATATCACAACGATAAAGGCTACGTGCAGACCTGCGTTGATGACTGTGTAGAAAAGCAAACCTCCTGTGCAGGCCATCAATGCTTCATACTTGAATAGAAAAGTGTAGAGCTGCATGGCCAGCCAACAGACAATTTTAATGCCGTATACAATCATGAGTATTTTGCCAAATTTGCCTAACTTGAATACTCCTAGATTTTGCAACCTGAAAAGAATAATGATGACCATCATGAAAATCCATTCAAAAAGTCCAACTGCTCTCAGCCACCACTGATAAATGCCGATAATATCCCAATGTTGTTCATCTGGTATGAGGTCTTCGATATCTTTGAAACCATAGTAAATGTTGAAGAAAGCTAGGTAAAACTGTAAGGCAATAAAGAGGGTTTTCTTTCTGAGGTCGCCCAGCTCAGCAAAGACAAAGGATAGCAATAATACGTGAATAATGGCGTTGAACATGGCAAATGTATGCAGTCCGAAAATGCAATAAGATGGCACACCTCTAACAAATATAACGATCTGAATCCATGACCACAAGACGATTTTCAGACCGAATATGACCTTGATGATTCTCCAGCATTTGCCGAACTCATCAGCGCTGATGCATTTTCCTCTGAAGAACAGAACGAACAACAAACTAAAAGTCAAAAAAACAACCTCTAAGATGCCGACCCCAACCAGCCAGGACTGATAGGCAAGTGTTCGACGTTGGTAGGATTCCTAATAGCAGATATGTTTGTCCATGCGAGCCAGGCCGAAGTAAAAGTTGAAGAGGGTGAAGAAGAATTGAACTGCCAGCAGGGCAAGATAGGACCTTACGTCAATTTTGACCCCAAGGAAAGCCTGTTCATTAGATTGATAGAACTACCCGAATGAGTAACTGAGCCCCATTGAATATCGTTCTTCATCTGAACTAGTTTTCTTGATTTGTTTTGGATACTCTTGCAATTCCTGACCTTCTTTCTCACCGCTTTATATTTTTTAAGGTGAGAGATCAAGTACGTCATTCCAGTTGAGCAGTTCGTATATCTTAGCATTCAATTATTGATCCTTGACAAAGGTTGTGCTGCAGATAGGACATATATCTTGGGAGATTTGAGCCTTGAGGCATCCAAAGCACACGACATGACTTTAGGGACACACAACATATTTGCTCTTGTTTTTATCAATGATGTTGATACAGACCTGGCACTTCGACCAATTTTTATCTTCCCCACCAAGCAGTTCCCGTTCCATATGTTATTATTATCACCTCTCATCCCAAAAACAAACAATAGAATACAAAACTTCAAGAATCCCCTCAGCACTGCATTTTTATCAATTTAAAATATTTATTTGTGCATATATAGGCGACCATAAAATAGAAAAGCATATCTTGAATGTTTTAGAGCCATTGATTGTGTTTTATCAATAAAAATAGGTAAATCTAACCCGTTGGGGGTAGAGGGATGGAATACTACAGAAATAGTTTAGTTGGACTGTTAGCCGAGTGCTATATAATTATTACATGTCGGACATCGATCTCAACTAAGCCATCTTCGATAAATAGTACGCTAGCTCTGAAAGTTAGTCCCTTCCTGGGAACAGATACAGTCAGGAGTTTGCTATGATACTCGATATCACTCCTGAAGAGCTTTAGCACAAGGACTTCAATTTCGTCAGGACGAACACAGGTCCACGTCGCAGTTAAACAACCACCAGCCAGAAATCTTCCCCCCTTAAGCTCAACCCAGCTCTTCTCCGTTCGCAATAAAATCCAACAATAAACTGTCGATAGCCTAGTCTCAACGAAAAGGTACCAAACCCTTCTCTATTATCGACTATAGCTTCCACTGATCGATTCGAATGCTAGCACAAATTATTCACAATCGACTAATGTGAAATATGTCATGGTGCTGGCTATGTGGAAGGTTCGAACAATTATGTGAAATTTTTCGAATATGTTATTGGTTTTAAATTCGGTGTGTAAGACTCATATCGGGAGAAAAGATTGCTGAAAAGAAAAAAAACTGAGGTTAACTCTTTTTGCAATGATTATTACAAAAACAATCAGGAAGCCTCTACTCCTTCGGTCAGGAATAGCAATGCTGGAACTTTCAAAATTGTTAGTAAAAATAGTATCAAGCCAAAAAGTTCCATGAGCGCATCTGTCAACTTAGAAGCCGTCAGACAGAGGGAAAGTTCCTTTGTTAATATGGACAGAAACAGCCGTGAGAGGCAATCTGTGGCTAGTGGAGTAGATCGTTTTTCAGTTGGCGGTGGGATGGAAAGAATGTCGATGGGATCAAATTTTGGCCGGATGTCCTACAAAAGTTCAAAAAGATGCTGCAAGAAAGAGCTGGTCTAATAAATCAACAGCATGATTACAATTCATGAAGATTATGTTTGTGATCTCTGTCAAACTCTGCCCATTATCGGACCTCGCTATCACTGCAATATTTGTGAGGACTACGATATTTGTTAATACTGCTTCAATGAAAATGAGAACGTGCATGAGCATGAATTGGAGAAAATAGATAAAAATGGTAGGGGTAAGCAATTGGAAAATTTTGTCACAATGTTGGTCCAACCTATCACTAGCTCTGGAAGGTTTAATTTAAGACCACCGCCGACTATGGAGACTTTATCGGAAAGACCCACCACTCCTAGGTCAACCATAAGATGAAATAGAGTTGAGCAACATATTTTTGAGATGTATATTACTTTTTTTCTGAATTGACAGTATCAATTAATGATCACGAGTAATAAATCATCAGATGTTCCCGAATTAACCGGTCTTTGTACCCGCAGGGGAGTAAATGTTTTGAGAGTTGATTTAACTTTTCATTTGTCCCATCAAATCGAAAAATTTACCCATTCTTTCCTTGATTTTAGGCAAAACTGATTAGATTGTTGTACTTCCTGTTAGAATTTATCTGTATTTTGAGGTATCGACCGAAGGAGGGGCTTCCTGGTTGGGGTCTAGTTTGGGTAGTTTGCCAATAATTTTTACTTATGAATATTGTGCAGGTGTAGGGAAAAATCTTGACTCCACTGAACATGTTTTATTTAGTCTGGGTCCAGCAAATTTAGAACTATTGACCTCAACGATACTCATGACCTATTCGATTGCCGTTCTGATTTCCTTCTCCATTTTCTTTAGCTCCTTCATCACTTTGTCCTTGAATCTCAGATACTCCAGTTTTATTTCGTGAAGAAAGTCAGCAGAATTAATTGAGTTATTGCTGAGAAACTGAACGTTTTTTCTGGGTGAGAATGAGGGTTTATCTAGTTAAGTTAAGCTGTTGAGGTTATTAAAGGTGAGTTTGAATAAGGGGCTTTATGCTTTGGGGGTGGAACTTATTCCTTTGAACAGTTTGTTCACGCCATCTCTGCTCATGGAGCGATCCTTGTCGATCCTGAAGGAATCATCAGATCTACTGAGGATGTTAGACCTGGCGAATAGTTTAGGATTGACTTCGATGTTTCTAGATGGTGAAAACTTTGAGGGAAGATCTTTGTCTACCCTTGAATTTTCCATTATTCTGGAGTCTCTTTGACCATCTTTGATCATTGATTTTTTCCAGCCTGAATTTCTAACTTGACCACCTTCCATATCTTTAGCAAATATCTTTTATTTTATACAAAAATAAGCACTACCTCATCACAGCACCAAAATGAAGCATTTAATTTCATCATCTACTCTACTCATATAATCGGCAAATCATTTTATTGTGAATGCTGCTGTTGCCATATAATTTCTATATTCAAAGTACTGAGATGAAACTAATGACTTCGATTTTCAAGGAAGACCCTTTGCATAAGTAACTCAAACGATTGAATTTGTTTACAGATTCTCTAACGACTCCCGTTTTGGGTTCAGTTCTTGAGCTCTTCAAGTAGAAAGTAAACGACAACCAAGAAGAACAATTCCTAAAAGTTATCATAAAGCAATTAGAGGAAAAGAACAGTTACCCTCGAAAATTGAAGATCATGTCTTCGCTTATCTAAATTGCCAAAATATCAAAATACGACATTTGTGATATCATCCTCAATAAAAAAATCAAAACCTTCACACGTCCCAGCAAGCACAAATTTAATTCCATTTAACCTAAACCTTAGAAGCTAGATTAATTCATTTTGGAAGAATTGCTCATCCCGCAGTATAACTATCTGATGAAATTGGCAACAAATTAAGAGCTGTACCACACCTGTAAATAAGGAGAGATCCCATACGATGACATATTCAGAAGAGGAACCAAAATAAGATTCATTTGGATATTCAAATTGTACAACATTATCAATGTGCTTGTACAAATCATGAACTCTTTGATCAAGGCACATCAATTTAATCCTGGGCTTAGCTTCTTGGCGGATAGTGCCATGTATCTGGGAAATGATATGATAATGATGAATAACTTTGTGGTGAAGGCGTTGGAGTAAGCGTCAACTGATAACTTTATGTTGATGCCTTACTTCGATATGCTGCAGTTTTACTAATCTATCAATGAACAAATGGAAGTTGGAAGAAATGTAAGATAGGCATATATGATTGCCTCCAAGTTCACTAAAGGGCTGATTGAACCAATGCGGCTATCACTGAAAGCTGAAGAAATATAGTAGATCGAGATCCAAGCTTTGAGGGTCAAGCTGATCAGCAACTCCCTAAAAAACCCAAAGAAAGATCACAAAAGGCTCTAAACAGAATACAACGAGAAGGTGGAATAAAAGCGAAGGAAAACTTTAACAACCGAGCCGAACTTATTTCACTCAGACAAGCTCAGCTTCCAAGATAAATATAAAAACCTCGATTGATCCTTATTTTCATTATACAGGAAAATCATTAGATAACGTATTTCTTGCCGATTGTCAAAAAAGGATGGCTGATGACTTCCAGCATTGAAGTACGGAGGGTGGGGTTTTTGCGGAGTAGCTTGCGGGTGAAATTGGCTGCTAGAGGGTTTTTTATGCTGCCAAATTATATGTTGTCACTGACTATCTTCTGTAGTTCTTCTAGCCGTTTGATTTTGAAGGGATTTTAGCCTGTAAGTAGTTCATAGGTCAGCACACCTATGGCCCAAATATCAACTGTTTCATCATATTCCTTCGATTCAAGCAATTAAGGAGACAGATAGATGGGAGTTCCACAGAAGGTGCTTCTCAGAACATTTCCAGGGTTGTGGACACTCCAGCCAAAATCTGTCAACTTGACAATACCTCCAGGTCCAATCAACACATTTTCTGGTTTGATGTCACGATGGATAATGCTATGCTCATGAAGATAATTGACTGCACTGCTGAGTTGAGCAATGACATTGGAGATCAGTTCATCACATTTTTTTTGTTTTCTGCGTCGGAAGAAATTGAATAAATTCTCCTTTCCGGCATATTATTGAATAAGGTAGATGTGCTCTTCGTCCTGGAAGATGCCATACAGTCTTGCGATGTTGGGGTGCTGACAATACATCTGGATCTTCAGTTCTGAAGCCAGTCTATTTCTAACGTCTTCTTTGATGACTGTCTATTTCTTCATAGTTTTGAGTGCGTATAGGCATCGGGTATACTTCTACAGGACTAGATAGACATTGCTGAAGGATCCACTACCCAATTTTTCCAATATTTCGAAATTGCCCATACTAACGTTTTTATTCTGTTTTTTGGTGTTCTGTTCTATGATACCCTCCAGTTCTTTTTCTAAATCACTCACCGAAAAATCTTCCAATTGGCTGGTTCTTATACTTTCAAATGCGAATTTACTCTTATGAGCATGTTTTTTAGGAAGTGTGCCACTGAAGAACAAACCTTTTCCTTGTTCGATGGAAGTATCGGTCTATTTGTTTTCTTTGGATTCTTTTGATTTTATCGATCTGCGGGAATGCCGTTTGCTGAATGTAAGAGCGCATTGTTTAGGGCTTGTCATGACTGTGACAGTAGGGATCTGTTTATTGGAGCCGTATTAAACAGAAGAATTTCTGGATGCTGTAGGTGTGTTGTGCATGCTGTGGTAGTTAGCACATCCACTTTTCCCCAGCTCAAACAATGAATATCTCTGAGCACCTCTAGGTCGTCGATGATAGTGGTTCTATATGCTGGTATTCATGATTTCTTAATTATACGATCACTGTTTTATAATACTAGTAAAAATAGTTATCTTTGTCCATCATTTGGATCGCAGACCTCGGTCGACGGCTTATTTCATTCTATCGGTGTAACCAAGTCTAATTGTTTATTTATTAGTCTTCAGGCTGCTTAAGGTTTTATCGGATTCTTATTGTTTTAGATTGAACATCAGTTCGTTGTACTTTTAGCATTGACGGGTCAAGTAGTTGGACATTTTTTACTGAACGGCAAGCTCAGTACTTGCCATAACAAGAGATATATACTTCTATTCCTATTTTTTGATGTTGGCTAGCAAATTGTTGATTATTTAGTCCTACCCGGCTAGCAAAGACAAGTCACCGAGGTTGCCCATTATTTTTTATTATTTAGATTGAGGAGCTTAACTTCTTTCTGTGTTAACTCTGAGGGTGTCTCGCCTTGGATTGAATGCTCTTGAGGCTCGCATGGATTTGTTCTGGAAAGATGAGCCAGTTTTGATAGCATTTTTGGATTGAGGATGTTCTCTATCTGCGATGTTGACAATTAATTTGTTGAGATTTTCGGAGCAAATTTGATATTAAGCCTCGAAGGTGACTGGCTGTTTGTTTATTAAACTTTTTGACAGGACTCTGCTTTTATTAAGTTTAGTCGGTGATTCCTTGCCACTCTCTTTTAATATTTTACTCTTGGTCAACAGCATGCTACTCTCTCCGATCTATTCTTCTGACATGAACTTTTCCTACGCTTAATTTTTTTTCATCTCATACTCCATGTTTTCAAGCTTGTCTCGATAATTTTGAGTATCGGTCAAGGTCTTTTGATAAAACTGTCTCATCATTTCCTTTTGTTGGAGGGTACTTTGCAGATGAGTTAGAAGAGTGTTCATCTTAGCAGGATTTTGTTTTTTATTCAGAGCGGACATATGAAGGAATTATTTTTATAATATTTATGAAGATCACTAAGCATATATCTTTTTGCCTAGTCTCATCAATAACTTTGTGTAGTGGGTTGTCCTCCTAGATATTGTGGTCACCTTGTGATAAATATCGAATTTGTTAGAATTGAGCTCGGGTTCGTACAATCTGGAAGCTATCATGGTCATGTCCATCAAAAGGAGTATTTTTTCAAGAGGTGGTTCCTTGACGTATACATTGAAGCTGGAGGTTCCCTTGAAATTGACTATCTTCTGAGGAGGTAAAGTTTTGTTTGTCTTTGGATCTACTTCTGGATCTTTATCGTCGCTGAGCTAAATTGTAATGCTGCAGGCTTAGAAGGTCAACACGTTAGACTGGAACATCAGAAAATCAGATGTATCAGCTATGAATTTGATCGAAGGAAGCATCAATCGAGCACAGATAAGGTTTTTTTCAAGCGAGTACTCAATGTAAAATTTCATCTTTGATGGCGGTCGCTTGATTGGATTTTTTCCTGCTTCCTCGCTCATAGCATTTTCCTGCCCTTAAAACTTCTCCAGAATCGTCTCAAGAGGGGTTTTATGCCTCTCTTAGATAACAAAGACAAAGCTGATTTTATTGGCAGATTCTTTCTCACTTTTAGGTGTCTCAACTCGGAAATGTTTATCTTGTTCCTTGATACTATTAAAAAATTTGAGCAAATTGTCATAGATTTATTTTTCCTTATTTCGCAGACCTTCGAGATCATTTTTCAAATTTTTCCTATCTTGATTGTACTCCAGATCTTTCTTTTTGTGAGCTTTGAAGGCTATCATTTTAGCAGGATTGCTTCTGATGAACTCAACAATTGAACAGTTTTTAATACGGTAGAGCCAAGAATGCTCATAGAAGAGGTTGGTCTGCTCCAAGGCTTGAAATACATGGACTTAGTTAGTTTAAAAGAATCCACAGCCAGCGATTGTTTTGTACTGTTAACAAAAGGCATCAAATGTGACCTAATATTCATCACTGCTGGTTCCCTATCGATTTTACAGAATGCTGGCTAAGTTGGTCTCAATGTGTTCAAAAATGCCGTGATATAACATCACACCTTCATTCTCTTCCATGGGGTTTTCATCTAACTTGTAAAAAATGATAACTCCAAACATTTTTTCATTGCTCTTTTAATAACTTTCTTCAATTTTTATGTCGGTCATCTCGATTAGAGGTTTGAGACCGAAACTGCGACAAGCAAACAAAAAATATCCGAGCTCTATCATCAGCTGACAGAGCATTTCGTAGTTCAGTTTAGCCTTTGAATCGGTTCCATGATTCTCCATGTAGGTTTCGAGAGTTCGCATGCATTGATGCTGACTGCGGGCTTGATGTGTGGCAAGCGAACGGACAAGCGTGAGATACTATGTATTGCTTTAGACGAGTTGGGTGTCTCTGAGGAAATTTGTATTGTCGGCTTATTAGATTTACATTAAAAATATACAAAAACCTCCGCAACCGAGAATTGAACTCGGGTCTCCTGCGTGACAGGCAGGGATAATAGCCACTATACTATTGCGGATCAGCTATTGATCACTTTATATGGGCGTATATAAAGAAGGTAGTTCGGGTTATATCATGAATGGATATGGAATTGTTGATTTGATGGAGGTAGTATATGATTCATAATTAATTAATGGGAAAGAGTAAAAAAACAAGACGTTCCCCTAGCGATTCGAGAGCTAAGGAAGCTGACGACAGGTACGGCCTTCCCTTCTAATCTCAGGTAGCTCAGACGGAGCTCACAACGGAAGAAGAAACATCGCAAGCGGCATCTTATCCGTGACAAGAGCCACCATCGATCGCATAAGAAGAAAAACAAAAGTCGCAAGCACAAACATAGCTATACCGATAAAAGTAACAGGGTGAGCAAGCATGCCCCTGAGGCTGTCTCTTCGTCCTCTTCTCCCTATTCCAGCTCAGTGTCTCCTGAGACTCGTAAACGCCGAAAGACCCCTCATTTTGCATTCCGAGTAGGCGAGTTGATGGGCCATCGCTACAGGGTGATAAGTTGTCTGGGCACAGGCACTTTCGGGCGTGTCCTCTAGGGTGGCTATAAATAAAGGACATATGCAATAAAGGTGAATCTGAGGCAAGTTAGGTGATAAAACCAGTTGAAAAGTACATCTCCTCCGCTAAAACGGAGAGAGCCATCGTCAAAGAAATCAACCGGAATGACCCAGAAGACCGATACCATATCGTCAAATATGTCGAAAGTTTCAACTATTGTAACCACTACTGCCTAGTCTTCGAACGGCTAGGACCGTCCCTCTACGATATCACCAAAAAGAACAACTATAAAGGTTTCCCACAGCGCATGGTCCGTTCCTTGGCAAAACAACTCTTCGAAGCAGTTGGCTTTATGCATCAGTTGGGATACACCCATACCGACCTAAAACCTGAGAACATTCTCCTTTGCACGACAGATATGATAGTCGAGAAAGACAGCACAAACCAGTAGTACTCGATTCCAGCCAGCAATCACATAAAATTGATAGATTTCGGAGGGGCAACACACAGAGACGAATCGCATAGTTCGACAATAAACACCCGTCAGTATCGCAGTCCTGAGGTTTTGCTGAAATGTTGTCAGTGGGACGAGAAAAGCGATGTTTGGTCGATTGGCTGCATCATCATGGAATTGTTCACGGGATAGCTTCTTTTCCATGTGCATGATGACATCGATCATGTGTATATGATATAAAAAATCCGAGGGAATTTCCCCAGTTGGATGACCTAACGCTGTAGGTAGGCCAATCTTGAGGGTCTTTTCCGCTAAAATGGTACAATCAGGTATCGAATTGGCGACAAACTAGTCAAAGATTTCAAGTAAATCATGCAACTGGACAAAATTCACTAAATCTTAGGTCAGGCTCAGGAAGAACTCACTGATTTAGTTGAAAAATGTTTATAAATAGACCCCAAAAAGCGTATTAGTTGTGCCTAGGCTCTACAGCACAACTATTTCGAGCACAAGAAACGATGATCGATCAATAAAACACCCCTATTTCCTTCACATATCAAGAGTTTGGTAATATTTAGCCACATATCGGTGATTAGCTTACATTAATGCACAACGTCAGTGATACCATTTTTTATATAATAATATCGCTGAGCGAATGCTGGTCAAAGTGGAGGAATTGCCTAAAAGCAGCAAAAATTTAATGCAGAAGTCAACGCGTTCATCAGAGGAGATAGAGTTACCCAAACGCAAGAAGTACCAAACTGTCAATGGTTGCACACATAAATTATCCTTCTTACAAATTTTTGGAGTGTTTCTGATGGGAGTTCTAATCATTTTGCATGCCAACACAATACCTAGTGTCTACTCTATCGGTCATCCGTTGCTTACACTTATCTGCATATTTTACTACATCTGCTTGGTGGGGATAGTAGTTTAATACTGTCGGCTGACCTACAGCGACCCTGTGGATCCACGACTATTGGTCCAACATTATAAATAAAAGCAGAGAGACAGAGATATGTTGCTATTCTGCGAGAAATGTCAGGTGAATGTGCACAGGTACAGTTATCATTGCAATACTTGCAATCGCTGTGTTGAGGAATTCGATCATCACTGCAAATACACTAACAATTGTGTGGGGAAGCAAAATTATGACATATTTTTTAGATTATTGTTGTTGCTGATATTGCAGATGATATTGGTGTTGATCCAAGGGATATGGGTGCTGGTTGGATAGACAAATAATTAAAAATGGATAGGGTTGGTGATGATTCTGATGGCTGGAGTGATCCTTATACCTTTGGGCTATCTGACTGCCTTTCATTGCTATATTAGTTTCTTCAAATATGGAACAACATTGAAGTATTTGAGGGGTGAGGCAGTCGAGTCAACTATTCGAGGGTCAGCGCCAAAGCCACAAATTAGCTAAAGCTAGTCTATGCCCCAACCAGTGGTGATATACAAGAAGGAAATTAACTGTGAAAGAATTATATCGACCAGTCGGCCATAGTTAATGCAAACTGATGTGGGCCTCAAGAGAGATTATTTATATTGATTTTTTTTTTCATCAAATCACAACTACATCACTATCCGAATATCATCTGGTTGAGCACACAGTTTTTGGGTTGGACATATTACCGAATAGGAATTTAATTTTTTAGAAAAGATAGCAATTTTTACTCATTGTTCATCAGCTCACCGACAGAGTCGAAACCTAAAATATAGCCTTCTTTGTGTAACTTAGAAATTAATTCGGTCTGATGGTTGCCTGCTAGGGTGTCATTGGCTATGGCGATGATTTTTCTATTTTTTGGGCCCTGGGCCAAACAACACAACAAGGTGCCTGCTCCCCCATGAGTGAATATAATTTAATGTGAATCATATACTGCTTGGATATCGTTGGATAGTCGGAAGTGAGGACCATTAGTGGGGATGATATTTCCTCTGAATAATGAGCTAAATACTTGGTGCCGATTTGATAGGTGATGGTCGAATGTTAGAAGCCATTGTTTTTGAGTAAATTGATAAAATGAGGTGAGGAAGTGTATTAGATCAAAGGATCGAATTAGGTGGTACCAACTGTGATGAGAATCTTTGGTGTTGACATTTGATCGGATGATATGTACTGGCAAGTTTATATATTGACACATGATTATGTTTTACTTCAAGTCTAACATTCTGAATAGTTTACTACAAAAATACTGAAGAAAATCACATATATCCCCCATACTGGTAGGTGGTTGGTCTGCTCTTCATGTTGTATAGACTGCTTCTTAGTGAATCCCGTCCGAGCATGTGTCTGCTTCTCCCTAGATCTAACATACCAGCAGGCATGATTCGGTCAATTTTGCTGTTCTCCATACGACTTTCATCGAAACTGACTCGATCATAGTATTTCTGTTTGATTTTGTTGATCCTTTCATCAAGATCTTTGCTCAAGTTTTCAATGTTGCTTCTAGGGTCATAGTTGGAGACGTTTGAGAAGGGTTCCATAGTTCTGTTGAGTCTGTTGTCCTGTAATCTTTTCTGGCCTTATTGTTAGTATTTCTTGAGGTGGCTTTCATAGTTGTAGTTTAGATTCATGCTATAGAGCTGCTCATATTATGGGTTGTATCGTTTGGTGAGGTATTAGTTAGTCTCTCTACCCAAGTTGTACTTATCATATTTATCGTAACTTTTTCTGTCTTTGGCTGTAGTGTGATGGTACTATGATTGTTTATGACTGCTGGGACGGTAGTAACTCGAAGCCCTGTAATTTTCGCTTTAATTCATGGAGTAAGTATGACGAAGATGAGTCGATTTGGAAGGCAATTCTTTCTCGTATTTTTGCAATTGACGCATGAAGCCAGGGTTGGGGTTGATCTGTATAAATAAAGATGGTACCTTGCTTCTGCGAGAGGAAATTGTCGAAAACGCCTCTTTCAGTGACATTCCCAAATATTTCATGAGATAGGCCATCACCAAGGTAGCTGAGCGTGAGATACCAGCCATACAGTGGACCAGAATGTTTGTTTCCTGCCTTGATTGATGAATGAAGTCGCTAGCTGTGCTGAAATGCATGCTGAGATCATAATTTTGATGGTCCTAGCCAGGAATGTAGAGGGCATAGGGGACATGCTATTTAGAGTGACGGATGTGAACGTTTTTGCAAGCAGTCAACAGGGAACCAATGTTGTGCTCTACATATGTTATGAAATACTGCGAAGTGTTTCTGGATTTTAGGCGGCCTCAAGATTTCCCAGGAAGATAGCACCTTTGCCTCCAGAAGCTGGGAAGACACATTCGATGTCTTCAGGAAAGACTTGATTTGCCGGTCGTGTCTTGTAGGCGGGGTGATTAGGACTAGGTTTTTTCAGCATTTTCCTATATTCTAAAATAAAGATAACTATAGCTTTCTAATTTTTATTCGTATTATCGAGCCAAATTGCCCTTTTTGCTAATTTTGTCATTGACTAAATAAAAATACTAAATTTTATAAAGTAGTTGAGCGAGGATAGTTCAATATTTATATCACTCATGTTTGTCAGTTTTTAGTTATTTGCTGTGGTCCAGTTTAATAACATCGTAGTTACCTCTTCCGTCGAATTTGAGCATATATTCGTGGTATTTGAACAGACTACTTCTGTGACTGACTGTGAATAATGTGATGCCTAGCTCTTTGGCCTTCATGTACAGTTCAGCTTCGACGTCCATGCTCATGGCAGAGGTGCACTCATCGAGAATGGCGAAGAGAGGTTGATGGTAGAAAAGACGAGCCATGGCTAATCTTTGCTTCTCACCGCCTGAAAGAACGTCATTCCAGTCGTTGAAGGAATCAAAACCTTTTTCTCTTTCCTCAAGATAGTCAAGTTTGACCCAAGTTAGGAGCTATCTGATGTAGTCATCATCATGGGCGATTCTTTCCTTTGAATGAGGATAGATAATCTGATCACGAAGAGTGCCAGGAGGAAGGTAAGGTCTTTGGGGAATGTAGAACAGTTTATCCATGTGAGGACGTTTGAGGACACCACCAGAAAGGGGCCACAATCCACTGAGGATTCTGAAAAGTGAGCTCTTTCCGCAGCCATTAGGTCCACTTATGACAGTACTCATACCTCTGTGAATTTCGAGAGAGAGCTCCTGAGTGAGAACATCACCGTTGGGGGTGATAACAGGTACCTTGTCAAGAAGGATATAGTCTTCAGTTTCCTCATGCACTCCCTTATCAGCTTCAGTGAATGAGCTGGCTCTTTGGGTCTTTATTTCACCGACAACCTGAGTACGGACGAATTTTCCTTGAACCAAGTCATCAAGCACCTCTTTCATTTCGTAGATAAGAGTTGTATACCCTGCCAAATTTTGGACTTGTTGATAGGAGATAAGCAATTTTCCGATAGCTTTGGCCAAGTTGATAAGAAGTGACGAGTTTCTGATATAATCTCTAGTCAAAGCACCAGTGTTATCTCCTACCTTTTTGTTGTATTGATCAGCATTGCTGCCAAAAACGGGTAAAGCAAGAACTCCATATCCAACCATAAAGGCACCATACTTGACAAGCATGCTATCGAAGACACCCATGTACAATTTTTTGTTCATTATGCCTTCACTGTGCTTAATGAATTTCTGAATAAATGGGGACAATTACATAGAAGATGTTGTTGATTCTGACCTTTTACCACTCGCTACCTCTGAAAAAGGCAATTTACTCGGAGTGATGGGCAAAAGCAGTTTGGGAAGCTCTGTATTCACCTTATAGTCTTTGCTCACCTGCGATGAGCTTTCCGAAGGGAGGAGATACTACTTTAAGTACGAGTCCTGAGAGAACATACCAAGCAATGACTACGATGGGCCCTGACCATCCCATGATCTCAGCAAGTTTTTTTGAGAATAAAATGATATCCAATGTTGGTTTTGAGAAATTCGAATAAATAGTGGACAGAGAGTTGGCCCACTTTTCGATATCTGCGCACATCCTCTGGTCAGGGTTGGTGATTCTACTGTCAAGGTTACCAAGTTGATAGTAAATCATATCTTTGAGGTAGGTGTGATGGAAGAAATCTGTCAATCTACGCCTGAATCTAAGCGAGAGACGTTTGTTGATAAAATCAAGGAAGGAGTTGACGAAGGAAGCAGGAAGTGCGATCATTCCTAATCCCAGAATCTATCTAAAATCATTAATACTCTTTGGATGAAGAGGGGAAGGTTTCTTTCGACAATGGCATTGACAATTCCTCCGTTGACTGAAGCCATATAAATACTGAGAAAGGTTCTGGCGATAAGGAAGGCAGTGAGAAGAGCCAGGTCTCCCATTTATTTACATTTCCAGCTAGGGATTACTATTCTGACCAATTTTTTGATCCTTTGGAAGAAGATCTTGTCGACGTGTCCTTTTCCACCCTGCCTAAATATCTCATTACTTTTTTATTTTTAGACTCAGTGTTGAGCTGGGAATTCTTGAGGGTGTCGACTTAGGGCTTTTTATTGCGAATGTGGATGAGGAAACCGATGATGAGAAGGATGGTGGCTGAGACTAGTTTGCGTTTGTTGTTCCCGATTAGCAAATTCTGAATAATGGCCTGGGCTGACGGCTCAGCGATTTTGGACTGAACAGGCATCAACAATTATAACCCTCATTGATGTCATAGCCCCTTATCACACTAAACATGCCTATAAATCAAGACTAAATCATCCGCCTTTCAAAACAGCTAAGTTCTACTGAATGTAGTAATGCAGCTCCTTTTCCTCCTACGTCCAACGCTCTTCACCTTTGCTTCTTAACTTTCCCAAACATTCCTACATTTTTGCTAAAGCTGCTCGTTTAAAAACTGAGGAGGTTTTACGCAGCTAGACGAGAGCTTTGAGGTCCTATAGCTCAGATTTGCCTTTTGTGGTCTTTTGTTTGGCAGCTGGTGTGGATGTAGATGCAAATTTAAACTTTCTCAAATCGCTTAGTTGTAGGATATTATCGCACCACTCGTGGTATTCGGGATATACTAAAACATAACAAGAGTTGTACCTGAGCTATCTTGCCACTCCTTGGCGATCATCTTGGCGTACTTCAGTACCACATCTGGTTTGGTACCAGTCTTACACTTTGAAGAATCAAGACCGCTGACAATCAATACTGACATTTCACGAATCCATTGAACTGATATTTTAAGCTCAATAAGGCCTTTGCTGTTGTTGGTTTGCTGTGTGAGGGACATAATTACCTTGAGTGTTTCAAGAGGATAGTTGAAGACACCTTTGTGACTGTTGAAGCTGGAACTAGTGCCAAAAGCAACGATCTTTAGTTGCTAGTTTAACACAAAAGTAGACCGAAGACCAGCAACTGCCTGATATGCTCTCAACTTTCCATCTTCAACCTCAATAGCTTCAGGAGTGTGGACACATGCCGACGAACTGGTATTAATTTGCTGGTAAGTATTGTCTCCCCAACTATAGATATAGCCAAGTTTAGACTTGGCAACCACATGGGACATACCAGCTGAAATGGTTTAAATTATTTATTTTTGTTGCTGGAGATACTGAACTGGTTGTGGCTGCTGTACAGCTTTTTTGGAAGCAAATCCGAGTCCAAGTTGTCCTTTATTATTTTGCCCAAAAGCATAAACCAATCCTTGTGTGTTGAGGAACATGGCAAAAGAATAAGATAATGCTATACTTTTGATACTGCTTCTTAATCCAAAGCTAAAAGGTGCAAATTTCCATTCCTGCTCATGCTGATAATAATGATAAACTTTTCCTTCGCCTTCGATGAAATATCTCTGACTACCTTTGCACTCGATTTGCTTGAATTTTAATTTGGATAGTTTTGGCACTTCTTTTGCCTCATAGAAAACTTGGTCACCATTTTAGAGGAAGTTACCATAGTTGTAGCCCCAAATGTACATGCTACCGTTATTTCTCAATGTATAGCCAGCCCGATCGCCAACTGATAAAACTTGCGAGGTACCTTGTAATTCATATCGTGAGCAGATGCTGTCCTCGCTAGCATATATAGTGTACAATCGTTCCTTGTTGCTTAAAATGGAGGTGAACTCTTACCCCACGCTGATGCTGATAGGGTACTCCCATTTCTTTTTAAGCTCTTATTTGAGCTAGGCATACTTAAGCAGCCATTTGCCTTAGTAGTGGACTGTGCCCAACAAATCGAAATCTCCAATGTAAAGTTGAATGGCATTTTTATCTGGAAAAGTCAGAGTTTAATTGATGATCCATTCAGGCATACTTTATTCATTTTTGCCATAGCGATGAGCCAGTTATCGAGGATAGTACTTCATATTTTTCACAACAGTTTCAGGGTAATACTTTACATTTTCTACTTCCATCTTAGGCAGGTACAATCTCGACATTTCCCTTGATTTTTGTTTCTCCTCAAGATAGATATTTTTGCGGTAGTCCCTCCATAATCGAATGAGATAGTACTTTTTTTTCAAATGACGTCGAAATGCTTTCTGGATGAAGATAGCAGCCTGGCGGACGTTGTGATAGGTCCTGAAGGTCAATTTGCCTCTGATAACTGCTTGCATTTTGATGATAGGAGTTTTGTACTTGTTAAGTTGAGTGACATATTTTTTCAGTTTATGTTGGAAAATCACCTACATAATTCGTTATTGGTATTTTCTCAGTTTTAATTTTTTGCGAATCTACTCCATTACTTTCATGTACCTTCTGCGAACAACATAACCTTTATATGCTCTTTGGATTACAATTGCCTTCTGATTTTCAATTTAATTCCAACCTTGCTCGAACAAATGATAGGCAACTTATCGACAATGACGTAATCTGATGAAAGCTGCCATGCTGAGGAAGAATCTAATGTTAGCTTGAATTGCAATTGCATCTTTCCTTATCTTCAAAAATTTCAGTCTTTCTCTTCTCATGCGGTAGAAGGCAGTAATTCTGGTGACTAGCTTGGTTCCAGCCTATCTATATTTCTGCATTCGTCTTTACAGGAGAAAATCTTTGACTGCTTTTTGTATT
>Ga0100385_1002322_pt1 | contig 17977 bp, 18 predicted proteins | sample CryGeymeta201509_FD_81543 | JGI IMG/M metagenome (GOLD analysis project Ga0100385, IMG submission 81543) | Groundwater microbial communities from Crystal Geyser aquifers in Utah, USA - Crystal Geyser metaG 2015-09 | ecosystem: Environmental > Aquatic > Deep subsurface > Groundwater | place: USA... | reverse complement strand
TTTTGATTATTGGTGGTGAACACGATGCTGTAAAATTGTGCAAAATTGCTGCAAATTTGGGTTGGGAAATTGATATAATTACCTCCGCAAAAGACCCAAAAACCTTGAAGGATTTTCCAGGCGCAAATTCGGTCATTGGCGAAACTCCTGAAACCATTCAATTTGAAAATATCGAAGAAAATTCGGCTATGGTAATTATGAATCATAGCTACATACAAGATTTAAAATATGTGATGCAATTGTCTAATTATCAACCTAAATACATTGGAATTTTGGGCGCTCCAAAAAGAGGTGAACGCTTGTTGAATGAACTTTTTGAACTAAAACCTGATTTGAATCCCGACTTTTTAGAGGCCATTTATACGCCTGCAGGATTGCATATTGGCGCACAAACTCCCGAAGAAATCGCCGTTTCAATTATTGCTGAAATTTTGAGTGTTTTCAATAAAAAAGAACCTTTTTCTTTGCGAAATTTAAAAGGAAAAATTCATCAATAATCTATGAGAAATTTGGCTGTTTTAGTCTTGGCTGCAGGTGCGTCCTCACGAATGCGATCCCCTAAACAGTTGCTTAAAATTGGAGATAAAACTTTACTAGAAATCGTTTTAGAAAAATCAAAAAAAATTTCAGTTCTCCCAATTTTTTGTGTTTTAGGTGCAAATGCAACTTTGATTCAAAACGAAATTCCATCAAAAAATACTGAATTTATCATCAATAAAAAGTATCATCAGGGGTTGAGCACGAGCATTGTTGCTGGCGTCAACTATCTTGAAAAAAATTATTCTTTTATTAATGGAGTGTTAATTTTGTTAGCAGACCAGCCTGCTATTGAAATTCGATATTTGGAAAACTTAGTTCAATTATCTATTGAAAATCCCAAAAAAATAATCGCTTCAAAATACCCTAAAAACTATGGTGTTCCTGCAATTTTCCCGAAATCAATATTTACTGAATTACAGGTTTTAAAGGGTGATTTTGGTGCCAAGGAATTTCTTCAAAAACACAAAAACCAAATTATTTGTAGCGATTTGAATCCTATTTTGATTGATTTAGATACGGAAGAAGATTATGAGAATTATAAAAAAAACACTCCGTTTATTGAATAAACGAAGTGTTTTTTATCATAAAAATATTCTAGAAAAATTTTATAAGTTCTATTACCAAAACAAGCAATATAAAACTGCTGTTATGATACAAACTATAAAGGCTCCAATATTAAAAGTAGGAGATGTTTTAAATAAATCTTTTGTTAGACTAATTCCTCTTTCATCATCAGCTCCTTTATTTTGAAGATAACTAATTAAAACGATAACCAACATTGTGAAAACTGCGGTTAATCCCATTTGGTGCATCCATGGTTGTAACGCTGGAATAGGTAAATATTTTAAAGCCAACGCTATCGGAATTGACAAAATAGCACCCCAAATTGCTGCATTGTTAGTAGTTTTTTTCCAAAATAATCCTAAAATAAAAACAGCTAAAATTCCAGGACTTACAACGCCTGTCCATTCTTGAATAAATTGAAAAGCTTGGTCTATGCCTCCTAAAAGTGGCGCCATAATAACGGCAATCACCAATGCAACAACTCCAGAAATACGACCCACGTTCACTGTTGCTTTATCACTTGCATTTTTATTGATATACTGTTTATAAATATCCATGGTAAAAATGGTAGAAGTAGAATTCAACATCGAAGCCAAAGACGAAACAACTGCAGCAGCCAAAGCCGCAAAAGCAACTCCTTTTAATCCTGTTGGTAAAAACTGTAACAACCAAGGATAAGCCTTGTCAGCTTGTTGTTCAGAAGGCAAACTTAATTTTCCTACTTCCCCTAAACTTGCCATAATTTCAGGATCATTTACCATTACATAAGCTGCAATTCCAGGAATCACTACAATTAGGGGAATGATAATTTTTAAGCCAGCAGCCAATAAAATACCTTTTTGAGATTCTTTTAAAGATTTTGCTGCCAGAGTACGTTGAATAATATATTGATTGAATCCCCAATAATAGATATTTGCAACCCACAATCCACCAACAAGTACCCAAATTCCAGGTAAATTTAAATAATTTTTGTTAACTGTTCCATCTCCATTGAATTCATCTAAAATCATGTGAAATTTATCTGGAGCGGCGTCCATCACTTTGCTTAGACCTGCAAAAACGCCTTCACCTCCAGAAACTGTATTTAAAGCCAAATAAGTTGTAACCAATCCTCCAAGAATTAAAAATATTACTTGAATAACATCTGTCCAAGCAACTGCAGAAAGACCTCCATATAAAGAATAAGCTGCAGCAAAAAGTGCCAATCCAATAACTGCATAAATCATATCTACGCCCATAATTGTTTCGATGGCCAATCCACCCAAATACAATACTGAAGCTAAGTTTACGAACACATACAGTGCTATCCAAAAAACTGCAAGTATTGTTTTCAAGTTTGTTGAAAATCTTTTTTCAACAAATTCAGGAATGGTATATAATCCTTTCTCAATGAAAATTGGTAAAAAATATTTTCCAACAATAATTAATGTGATGGCTGCCATCCACTCATAAGAGGCAATTGCAAGACCAAGTGCAAAACCTGAGCCCGACATGCCAATAAACTGTTCTGCAGAGATATTTGCCGCAATTAATGAGGCTCCAATTGCCCACCAAGGTAATGATTTGCTCGCTAAAAAGTAATCTTCGGCATTTTTTTGATGCCCTTTTTTGTCTCTAGAGACCCATAATCCTACACCTAAAATCAAGATAGCATAAGCTATAAAGATGGCGTAATCTAAAATTCCAAAACCTGCTGTCATAGTAAAAAATTAGTTTAGTTTGATTGTAAATTGCTTTTAATTTTATGCAATATCCAAATTTTTGGTTAAAAATTGATACAATGTTTAGATATTTTTTGATGATTCAAATCAAAAAAAACCAATACACAAATTTACAGTCACTTATTTCAAAAAGAAGGGGGGTTATTGTTCAAAAAAAGGGAAAAAATAGGTTTCTTTTAAAATTTTCCAAAATGCTTTCTCACATTATTACCTTGAAAAATAAAAAGGTTTTAAAATCAAAATAATTCTTTATTACTGATATTCAAATAATTACTTTTAACATAAATGAGAATTGTTTGCAATATTTCTCCCATATTTTTAAATTTTGCAAAAGCAGGGTCATTTGCATAATCTCCAATTTGTTTTTTTAATTTAATAATATTTTCAGGAGTTGAAATCACGTCATTTTTCATACAATGCATCAAACTTTCAATTCTTTTTGGAGCTGTAATCATCCTTTTTGCCATATAAGAACGCTCTTCAATTTTATATTGTCTGATGGAACTTCTTGCAAGTTTTTCATTGACCATTGACATGATTTCGGCATTTTCTTTCATGAATTTCATGTTGTAAACACGAAGATTACCTTCAAAAGATTGTTGGTCAAAATCAATTGCTCTGATTTTATAAACAATATGATCAAAATCGTGGGTTGGCGTAATCACATAATTATAAGAACGCATATCACCCAACAATCTTACCAAACAACGTTCTTTGAACTTCACAAATTCTTTGGCGATTTGCGATTTTTCTGATTCTGAACATTTTGGGAGAAAATCTCGTATAAAATCATCCCCAGGAATTCCTGCAATGTGCTCTTCAATCAAAGTATCTTTATAAATCAAAAAATTGATATTGTGTGGAGACAAAATGTGTTCTAATTCCAATCCATAAACTCTGGAAGCATCTGCTTTTTTTACATAAAAATAAGTATAATTGTCATTCAGTATATTTCTGATTTTAATTCTAAATGGTTTCGAATTTCCAAAAGTGCAATAATCAATGGCATCTACATTCAAAAAAGGGATAGTATCTTCATTTCCATCAGAATGTAATAATGTATAAATCTTTTTGAGGCACAAATCAATCTCTTCTCTGTCAAATTCCGAATAATAAGTTCTTACCCAAAGCGTGTCTTGATCTTTATCATTATAAACTGTTACACAACCTTGAAAACGCAATAAATCATCATAAAAAATAGGAATTTTAATACTTCTATTATTTTCTATCAAATATTGATGAAGCAAATCACTGATTGGAAATACAGGTTTTTTTTTGGATATTAATTTTTCCGAAGAAGGCATTTTTAAAAGTTTGGAGTTGTTAAAAATAAAAAATATTACTGAAGTTCAAACATTTTTCCTGGCAAAGATTTGATAATTCCTTTCAATTCCATCTGCAACAAAACCGATGACAATTGAAAAAGCGGGATGTTACAATCAATTGCAATCAAATCAAGCATTTGCTTTCCATTTTCTTTGAGATGATTATAAATCATTTGTTCTTGGTCTGATAATGTGATAAAAAGTTCTTGCTGAATTAGTTTTTTAGGTTTTGTAACAACATCCCAATTGAGCATTTTCACAATATCACTGCTTGATGTTAACAAAATTGCTTTGTTGTTTTTGATTAAATTATTACACCCTTTACTATAAATATCATTCGTTCTTCCTGGCAATGCAAAAACATCTCTGTCATAAGAATTTGCAATATCAGCAGTCACTAACGAACCTCCTTTATCAGCACTTTCTATAATTATTGTTGCTTCAGAAATGCCTGCAACAATTCTGTTTCGTTTCAAAAAATTTTCTCTTAGCGGATTTTCTTCAAAACCAAATTCAGTGAAAAAACCACCATTTTCCATGACTTGACGCACGTATTTTTTATGCACTTTTGGATACATTTGCTCAAAACCGTGAGCCAAAACACCAATCGTTTGCAAGTTATTTTTGATGGCAGCTTTGTGCGCACAAATATCTACACCATAAGCAAAACCACTTACGATAATTGGGTTATAAACAGCCAATTCTTCAATAAGTTGCTCGCAAAAATCTTTGCCATAAGTACTCATATTTCTAGTCCCAACAATCGAAAGTATTTTATCATTTTTCAGATTGATGTTACCGTCTTTGAACATCACAAAAGGACTGTCGATACATTGCAACAAGTTTTTAGGAAAATCATCCTCTAAAAAATAAACAACTTCGTAATTGTTTTTTTCAATAAAATCCAACTCTTGCTCAGCCAATTTGATATTTTGTTTGTCAAATAGATGCTGGATTGCAAAACTACCAATACCATTTATTTTTTGAAGTGAAGCCGGTTTTTCATTGAACAATTGTTCGATATCACCAACAGCAACAATCAATTTTTTAGCTAAAATATCGCCAATTGCTTTGCTTTTTTGTAATCGTAAAATAGCAAGAATTTTTTCTTTTTTTAAATTGTACAATTTATTGTACAAGATATACATTTTTGTTGATAAATTTTTATCAATTTGCTTCTTTAAAAATTCAAAAAAACTATATTTGTTTTATGAAGTTAACAAACTATATTAAAGATTTATTGTACAGATACGATTGCGTAATTATCCCTGATTTTGGGGGATTTGTTACGAAAAGAATTGGCGCAAAGATTGATGAAAATACACATCGATTTTTTCCACCATCAAAACAACTTTCTTTCAATGGAAATTTAAAAAATAACGATGGTTTGTTGGCAAATTATATAGCTTCTGTTGAGAATATTTCTTTTGAAAAAGCTTCAAATGCGATTGCATTGTGTGTAATTAAATGGCAAAATGAAATTCAAACAAAACCAATTATTTTAGATTCGATTGGGATTCTTACATTGAACGAAAATCGTCAAATTATTTTTGAACCTACAAAAAGTATAAACTTTTTAATTGAATCGTTTGGATTGAGTTTTTTTGAAACATCAACTGCAAATAGACATCAATCAGAAGTTAAAAAATTCGTTCCTGAAGTTCCTAAAAACGATAAAAAAACAATTCATGCTTTTATTAAATATGCAGCATCAGCTGCTATTTTATTAACTTTAGGTGTTGCAACTTATTCCAATTATCAAGAAAATAGCCAAAAAGAGTTATTAACAAAACAACAAAAGTCACTAGAGAAAAAAATTCAAACTGCCACATTTGTGATTTCAAATCCATTGCCAACTATCGAGCTAACGGTTGTAAAAGAACTCGAAAAAAACTTTCATGTGGTGGCTGGCGCATTTCAAAATCCTGAAAATGCCAATAGAAAAATGAACCGATTGATTAAAGAAGGTCATGATGCGAAAATTCTTGGTGTTAATAAATGGGGCTTAACGCAAGTGGTTTATGCTAGTTTTTCTGATAAAAATGAAGCAATCAATTATCTTTATAAAATACAAAAAACAGTAACTCAAGATGCTTGGTTGCTGATAAAAAAGTAGTTTTATTTAAAGTTGAATCCTATCTTTGCTGAAATTTTCATAAATGGAAGCAAAAACACCCAAAGATTCCTTAACAATACTTACTGACTTGGTTTTGCCCGGAGAAACCAATTATCTTGATAATCTTTTTGGGGGCGAATTATTAGCAAGAATGGACAGGGCTTGCAGTATTGCTGCAAGACGTCATTCAAGGAGGATTGTGGTGACCGCATCTGTAAACCACGTGGCTTTTAACAAATCTGTACCCGTGGGAAGTGTGCTAACATTGGCTGCAAAAGTGTCAAGAGCGTTCAAATCATCAATGGAAATTTATGTAGATGTTTGGATTGAAGACCGTCAATCAGGACAAAAAACCAAGGTAAATGAAGGTATTTATACTTTTGTTGCCGTTGACGAAACTGGCAAACCTGTGCAAATTCCTCAAATTATTCCGGAAACAGATCTGGAAAAGGAGCGATATGATAGCGCATTGAGAAGAAAACAACTCAGTTTGATATTGGCCGGAAAATTAAAACCCAATGAAGCAACCGAATTAAAAGCACTATTTTATGAATAATTTTCAGGATATTTTATCCAATTTTAAAACTATTGAAACGATTATCGTAATTGCTATTGGTATTTTATTTCAAATTGGAGCTACAAAATCATTAAATAATATCCGTAAAAAATTCGGTTTTCAAAAAAATAGGGTCATCATTATTAACAAAATAATCAATGTGTTGATTTACGCATCAGTAGTAATAATTGTTTCTTTTATTTGGGGTGTTGATGAAAAGCAATTAATCTTATTTATATCCTCATTTTTAACCATTTTAGGAATCGCTTTTTTTGCACAATGGTCTATATTGTCAAACATTACAGCAGGATTGATTTTATTTGTAAATTATCCTGTGAAAATTGGGGATGAAATTACTATCCTAGAAAAAGACAACAATATTACTGGAGAAATAAAAGATATTGGAGCTTTTTTTATCACACTTAAAACGAATGAAAAAGAACTAATTACAGTTCCAAATTCAATTATTTTACAAAAAAACATTAAATTTAAGGAGAAATAAAACCCGTTTATTTTTTTGTTATCTTGGTAAAATCCATTCAGCAGGATTTAAACGAGTGGTGTTTTTAAAAACCACGAAAACAAGATTTGTTTTGTTAGAAACTTTGTCTGTAAATATTTTTCCAATTCTTTGACCAGTAACCACTTTATCGTTTTTTTTCACCATGATATTTTCAAGATTATTATAAGAAGTTATATAATTTCCATGACGAATAAGCACATTTTTGATACCTCCTGAGCCCACTAAAACATTCAAAACTTCGCCTTTAAAAACCGCATTAGCGAAACTTCCTTCAGAGGTAACAATATGTAAACCAGTACTATTAATCGTTATTCCAGGAAAAGTTGGATGTGGTTGATCTCCAAATCTGCGAACGATAATTCCTTCTTTCACGGGCCAAGGCAATCTGCCTTTATTACTTTCAAATTCACCAGCCAATTTTTTTGCCTCAGGAGTCAAAAAAAACTCATTTTTAGTAATCTTTACTTGTGAAGTAGTTTTGGTTACCTTTTTGTTCGCTCTTTCAATTTCATCTCTAATCAATTTATCAATTTTTGCAACAATTGTTTGCTCATCTTTGATCTTTTTTTGAATGTCTCTTTTGTATTGAGATTCCTTCTTTTTGATGATTGCTAAAAAGTTTTCTTGCTTTTTTTTATCTAATTCTATCTCTTTTTTCTGATTTTCTTCAGAAACCAACAACCTTTCTTTTTCTCGTTTTTGGGTACTCAACGAGTCATTCAAAATTTTTACTTCAGAAGATTGAAGCACGATTTCCTCTCCTTGTTTTTTTCGAAATGACGTGTATTGTTTCAAATATTCCAATCGTTTATACGCTTGATAAAAATTTTGTGAAGACAATAAAAACATCAATCTGCTTTGTTGTGATTTACTTTTGTAAGACTTAAAAATCATTTCAGCATAATCTGCTTTCAATGCCGTTAATTTTCGATTTAACTTATTTATCTTTTTTTGATTTAGGTAAATTTCGTCAGATAATAATTTAGTTTCCTCTTGAATTGTAGCGATTAATTTATTTCGAACTTCGATTTTTTGTTTAATATCTTTCAAACTTTCCATCGCATTTTGCTCCTTTTTTTGCTCTTTAAAAAGCAATTTATTAAGCTGCACTATCTCAGCTTGGTATTTTTTTCGTTGTTCTTCAAGCTGTTTTTTAGTTTGTCCAAAACCCGAAAAACAGTGTAAAAAAACAATCAAGAAAATGATATGAAATGGATGGATTTTCATTAAAATTCTATTCTTTTATATCCGTTCGGAATTTCAAAACTGGTATCTAGTGTCTCACCAAAAACGACAGATTTGTAGATTAAATAAATATTTGTAAACGACTTTTCGGTTTTTGTACCAATCTTTATTTCTCCGGGGAAAATCGTTTTTTCGATGATGTGATAGCCAAAATATTGAATATCCAAAAGTAGATTTTTATCAATATATACAATTTTCTGCTCCTCTAATTTAAAATGTGAAGGATTGATTGTAAAGAAAATATCGAACAAAGCCGGTTGTACTTCAGGAGACAATACATATTTGTTATTAACAATTTCAAGTTGTTGTTTTTCCTTTTTTACATTTTGCAAGGCTTGTCCCAAAAATAAGTTTTGAAGCTGTTCAAAGTTGATTTCAACTCCCAAAAATTCTTCAATTAATGAAAAATCTCCTTCGAAATAGTTTTTCGCAAGAGGAGAATAATAACTCACTGAATTTGGTGTGATTTTCGCTTTAAACACCGTTATAAACTTTGTGCCTTTGATATAGATTACTTTGTCTTTTTCGATTAGCAAATTCACTGTCAAACTTTGATTAGTTTTACCATTGTTAAAATTTACTTTCAATTTTGCATCAATCGATTTTTTATCAAAATGGGCATCAAAATGCTTTTTAGCTACTTTTTTAGCAGAAGTCTCCGAAGCGATTGCATTTGCATCCATCATATTTTTTGTGGTTTTGCAGGAGGAAAATAAAATTATAAAAACGATACTCGATAACAAAAACCTCATGTTTAACTTTTTAAATTGGTTGCTTTTTGCAGGTATTTTTTTTCTTCAACTTTATTTCCTAAACCATTGTAAGCTTTCGCAATTTCGGCATAAAAAACAGCTTCCATTTTTTTATCAATCACAAAATCCAAGCCATTTTTTAGAAAAAGTAATGCCTTATGAAACGATTTCAATTGATTCAATGCTTTTCCATTTTGCAAATATATAAAAGGTTGGGCAGGAAAAAGTGCGATTCCTTCATTGCTATATTTTAATAAAGTATCCGCATTTTTTTCGGATTTCTGAAGAATTTCTTCTAAAATTTTATAAGATTTATCTTTTTTAAATTGCAATTTCAAACCATCAACATCGGTTAATTTAATCTCTTTAAATTCAGGTTGTTTGCTTTTTTTCAAACCTTCTCTTATTAATTTTAATTCTGTAGTAATAGCACCTTCAACCTCTAAAACATTTAACAAAGAAAGTGCTTCTTTAAATTTATTATTTAAAAAATAAATTCTTACAAGAGATACGCGCTCTTTTGGATGGATAGCGACAATTTTTTCTTGAACTTTTATAGCCTCTTGATAGTTGGAGTCTCGTTCATAAATTGACACCAAATGTTTCAACATCCAAGTATTTTTAGGCTCTTTTTGCAGCGCTCTTTCAATATATTCTTTAGCTAATAAAGTATTGTTCAAAAATAAATAGTTCTTTGAAAACTCAAAAAAAACAGCCACTTGATTTTCTAAGATTTAATTGCAACTTTCTAAATTTTCAATCGCTTTTTGATAATTTTCTATGGATTTTTCTGACAATGCTTTAAAGAAAAATTCTTGAAATTGCAGGGTTTTTTCTTCGGTCAAATCTTTTCTTATAGGAATGCTATCTTGCGAAAAAAAAGGATTCGTACAAAAAAACAACGAAATAAAAAAGAACAGCAACTTGAACAATGAAATCTCATTCTTAGTTATTTTACCATTTATTTCGCTATTTTTTGTCATATTTAAGTCAATTCTGTATAATCTCCAATACTAACAGAGGTAAAATTACCATTAAAAGTAGCGTGATTTCCAATCATTGCATTGTTCAAATTCGCATTTAAAATGGTGACATTATTTTGTATTAACGAATTTTCGATGATTGAATTGTTCACAACGCTATTCGCCCCTAAAGAAACAAAGGGACCAATTTTTGAGTTGGTTATCACCACATTCTTTCCAATAAAACAAGGTTGAAAAATTTCTGAATTGTTCAAAACAACATCTTCTGAAACCAAATTATTTCCATCTGCATGATCAAAACCTAGCACTTGTTTGTTGGTATCAACTGTTGGGTCTTTTTTGCCACAATCCATCCAAACTGATACTTTTCCAGGAATGAATTTTGCGCCTTGCTGTTTCAAAGATTCTAACACATTTGTCAATTGATATTCGTTGTTTTCACGCAAATCATTGTCAATTAAATATTGAATTTCCTCCAATAATTTTTCACCGCTTTTAAAAAAATAAATCCCAATAATTGCCAAATCAGACACAAATTCTTTTGGTTTTTCAATAAAATCTGTAATAAAACCATCTTGCAATTTCACAACTCCAAAAGCGCTTGGATTGTCCACTTTACTCACCCAAATTGCACCATCAGCATTCGTATCTAGGGTAAAATCTGCTTTAAATAACGTATCTGCATACGCCACAACACAAGGTCCGCTTAGAGATTCTTTTGCACAATAAATAGCATGTGCTGTTCCCATTGCTTCTTCTTGCACATACACACTGCCTTTTGCGCCTAATTCAGCTGCAATTTTTAATAATTTTTGTTCAGTATCTGAAGGAAAACCTTTCGCCGTTGGACCTATAATAAAAGCAATTTCATCAATTTTTTGATTGATAACAGCTGCTATATCTTCTACCAAACGTTGCACAATAGGTTTGCCAGCAATCACAGTAAGCGGTTTTGGAATAGTCAATGTATGGGGTCTTAAACGCGAACCAATTCCTGCCATAGGAACTATAATTTTCATCTTTCTATTTTTTAAATTTGATGGCAAGATACCATAAATTGAGACATTCTAAAATACTTTTTGATGATAAGTCAGCCAAAAATTTAACAATTGTTGGTGGAAATGATTTTACAAAAACATCCAGTTAAACTGTGTTGTTTTTCGTTTCTTTGCTGAAAATTTCAAAAAGTGAACTATTTATCAGTAGAAAATATCTCGAAATCGTATGGAGAGCGTGTGTTGTTTGAAGACATTTCTTTTGGCATCAATAAAGACCAAAAAGTAGCATTTGTCGCAAAAAATGGCAGTGGAAAAACCTCCATTTTGAACATAATTGCAGGATTTGATACGCCTGACACCGGGCAAATTGTAATGAGAAAAGAAATTTCTATGGCATATTTATCTCAAAATGATGTATTAAACCCGAATTTGACAATTGAAGAAACTATTTTTGCAACCGAAAATAAAATACTTTCCATCGTAAATCAGTATGAAAAAGCGTTGAAAAATTTGGATGATACTGATGCCTATCAAAAAGCGTTTGAGTTGATGGAACAATACAATGCTTGGGATTTTGAAACGCAATACACACAAGTTTTATCAAAATTAAAAATAGACAATTTAAGTCAGAAAGTTTCTTCACTTTCTGGAGGACAAAAAAAGCGTGTTTCATTGGCAATTGTGTTGATTCACAAACCCGATTTTTTGATTTTAGACGAGCCAACAAATCACTTGGATTTGGAAATGATTGAATGGTTGGAAGCGTATTTTGCGAAGGAAAAAATAACTCTTTTTATGGTGACTCACGATCGTTATTTTTTAGAACGAGTTTGCAATGAAATTATAGAATTAGAAAATGGAAAAATCTATAAATACAAAGGAAATTATTCCTATTACTTAGAAAAAAAAGAAGAACGCATTCAGTTAGAGCAAGTAACCACTGACAAGGCAAAAAACTTGTTCAAAAAAGAATTGGATTGGATGCGCAGACAACCCAAAGCACGAACTACCAAATCGAAATCGCGGATTGACGATTTTTATCAAATAAAAGAAAAAGCGCAAAAACGAAGAATTGACCACAAAGTTCAGTTAGAAATCAATATGGAGCGTTTGGGAAGTAAAATTTTGGAGCTTCACAAATTAAAAAAATCCTATGATGAAAAAATTATTTTAGACGGATTTGATTATGTTTTTAAACGTGGAGAGCGTATTGGAATCATTGGAAAAAACGGGACTGGAAAATCTTCTTTCTTGAATATTATTACCGAAAAAAATCCTGTAGATGCTGGAACTGTGATGGTTGGTGAAACCATTAAATTCGGATATTACACACAGTCAGGGATTACCATCAAGAAGGACAAAAAGTCATCGAAGTTATCAAAGAATTTGGCGAATTTATCCCGTTGATGAAGGGTCAAAAAATTTCAGCTTCACAATTGTTAGAAAGATTTTTATTTGATAAAAAAAAACAATATGATTTTGTTGAAAAACTTTCAGGAGGAGAACAAAAACGATTGTATTTGTGTGCTGTTTTGATTCAAAATCCGAATTTTTTAATTTTAGATGAACCTACAAATGATTTGGATGTAGTTACTCTAAATGTCTTGGAAAATTTCTTATTGGATTATCCCGGAAATTTATTGGTAGTTTCGCACGATCGTTATTTTATGGATAAAATTGTAGATGCGCTTTTTGTTTTTAGAGGTGAAGGTGTTGTGGAAAATTTTCCAGGAAACTACTCAGATTTTAGAGCGTATGAAGATTCAACTCCAAAAGAAAAAGTTGAAAAAATATCTGATGAAAAATCAGAAAAAGAACCTTCAAAAGTTGGTTTGAATTCCCAAGAAAAAAGAGAATTTGGGGCTTTAGAAGCTGAGATTGAAAGACTTCAAAACAGAAAAATAACCATAGAAAATCAGTTCATGAATGTTGAAATTTCGCCTGAAGAAATTCAGAAAAAATCAGAGGAATTGCAGGACGTCATCACTTCTTTGGAAGAAAAAGAAGAACGATGGTTGGAACTTTCTATGAAATTGGAAGGGTAAAGTTCAAGGTTTAAAAATTAATATTCAAAATTACTTTTTTATTAAGATTAACCGCAAAGACGCAAAGTTTATGCAAAGAGCGCAGAGAAATATTTTGAATTTCTTTACGCTCTTTGCGTTTGTAAAGTTATAATTTTTGCGTCTTTGCGGTAAAAACTTATTTTTTTAATGTAGTAATTTCTGGTAAATCCCAAATAACAGGCAGTAAAAAATAGACAAAAAAGGTTACTATTACAATCGAAATAAGGTTGAGAACAAATCCTTTTCTAACCATATCCTCAATTTTTAAATACCCTGAGCCAAAAACCACTGCGTTTGGGGGCGTTGCAACTGGTAACATAAATGCACAAGAAGCTGACAAAGTTGCGCCAACCAATAAATAAAATGGATGCAAACCTAAAGCTGCCGCTAGTGAAACCAGCACTGGTAATAACATCGCTGTTGTAGCTAAATTGGAAGTAATTTCGGTTAAAAAATTCACAGAAGCCACCAATATTAATAAAAGTGTAAATAGCGAAACTGCTTCTAGAGAAGTCATTTGTTTTCCTATCCAAATTGCCAAACCACTGGTTTCAAAACCTAATGCGAGCGACATTCCTCCTCCAAAAAGCAATACAATTCCCCAAGGTAATTTTACAGCATCTTCCCAAGACATTAATTTGATAGCTTTATTTTTTGAAGGAACGATAAACAACAATACTGCAAAAAATATGGCAATAATGGTATCATCAATTTTCGGGATGAAATTCTTAAGCAAAAAAGAACGAGTAATCCATGAAAAAGCCGTCAATAAAAAAATCAAAAAAACCGCTTTTTCTTCATACGAAATTGGTCCTAATTCTTGCAATTGTTTTTTAATTTCTTGTCTTCCACCTGGGAATTCCTTCTGTTTGAACTTGAAGGCAAAACGTGTCAAATACATCCAGCAAATCAATAAAAGAATGATTGCAATTGGAAATCCAAATAAAAACCATTGTGCAAAAGAAATCTCAATTCCATACGTTTGCTTGATAATTCCTGCCAATACTAAATTTGGAGGCGTTCCAATTAAGGTTGAAATTCCGCCAATTGATGCACTATAAGCAATTGCCAACATCAAAGCTTTTCCAAAAATGATGTTTTCGTTTTCAATAGTTGCAGGATTGTCCTTCAATTGTGACACAATTGCCATTCCAACAGGCAAAATCATCACTGCTGAAGCTGTATTCGAAATCCACATGGATAAAAAAGCAGTGGCAATCATGAATCCTAAAATGATAAAATTGACGTTTGTACCTACAATTTTGATGATGGTCAATGCAATTCTTTTGTGCAATTTCCATTTTTCAATAGCAATTGCCAGAATAAATCCTCCAATATATAAAAAAACGTACATGTGTCCATAAGAAGCTGTCGTTTCTGACAAACTTAATCCGCCTGTTAATGGAAATAAAATAATTGGTAATAATGCTGTTGCGGCAATTGGAATTGCTTCTGTAATCCACCAAATGGCAATCCAAACTGTGCCTGCTAAAATAGCATTTGCCTCAGGAGATAATCCTTCAGGATGGAAAAAATATTTTACCAACAAAAAACTTAAAGGACCTAGATATAAACCAATATTTTTTTTTGAGAACATAGTTTGATTGTATTCGTTTAAAAAAGCAAATTCGCCGCATTTTGAGCCGCTATCACATAATTATGGTCCGCATTTTTATGAATATATAACGTCCAATTAAAATCAAAAGTACTGTTTTTGGCTTGTTGTTTGCAAAAATCAACATAATTTGTTGCACGCTCCAATCTCTGCAAACCTTGTGCATCAGCATAAAAATTGTGACGTAAATTAGCATCATTTGGATTATTATCGAACTCACCAACTTGAACAAAAACATTTTTAGCAAAAAAGATATCTGATGTTGAACTTTCTAAAATACTATTTTTTAAACCATAAGGAAAAGGGATTGATGCATCTGGAAACGTGTACCAACCTGCAGCAGAAATAACAGTTAGATTTGCACGATTGTTGGGTTTGAACATCAAAAAGCGATGCGCAAATTGAGCACCCGCTGAATGTCCAAAAATTTTGTAGGAATTACTCGTGTTCTTTAGTTGACTTTTAATAAAATCAAACAGCTTTTCGACGATCGAAAACGACCATTGAGACTCTGGATTCAAGCTATTTGATGTTGGATTATCGCCATCAACATAAACGTTTCCTAGATTATATTGATCAGATTGTGGAAAATTTTCGTCTGAAAACTCGGGTGCTATTACGATGAAATTTTTAGCGTTCGAAGCATTTACAAAGGCATTTCTATAATCTTTTGCATTTCTACTAACGCCATGAAAAACCATTAAAATTGGCGTTGAAGCAACAGCATTGTTAGGAATGTGATAAAAAACACGCAAGGTTTTAGAGAAATTTGGGGCTGAATAATTGTAGATAAAAAAACCACTTCCTTTTGAAGATTCATCAATTGAAATATCGTCAATATCAGAATTGGAGCTACAATTGGTAAAAAGTAGCAATATAAAAATACCAAAAATTGGAACTATTTTTTGTGAGAGAGGCATCAAAATGAATTTTAATTCAAATTACTCATAAAAATTTCTATATTTATAGTACCAATTTATAAAGAAAATGAATACCAATTATATTTTTGCAATCGAAAGAATTCAGAAAGAATTCGCAAAAAACACTTCTGAAAAAATCATTTATATTTCTTTATACAAAGCAATTAAACAATGTATTTTGAACACAGAATTGCCAAATGGTTGGCTTTTGCCAGCGACAAGAATTTTGGCTAATGCATTAAAAATTTCTAGAACATCTGTTTTAAAAGCCTATGAATTGTTGATTCTTGAAAAACTAATCGTTTCAAAATCAGGATCAGGAAATAAAATAAATTACCATCCTGAAGAAAAAATAAAACAACAACAGCATACCAGTCTTCCTGATTTTTCATCAAAATATCCTGAAATTTCTGAAAAAGGCATTTCGTATTTGAAAAATACGTCAATCATTAATAGATTGGATAATGATGTGATTGCTTTCAGACCAGGTTTGCCTCCTTTGGATGTTTTTCCTATCAATCAATGGAAAAAATTATTGAATTCGTATTGGCGTCATATCAAATCATCTGGCCTTTCATATTCCAAATCAACAGGACAACTAGAATTGAAAAAAAGCATTTGTAACTATCTGAATGTCAGTAGAAATGTGAAATGCAAACCAACACGATTAGTGGTAACTTCTGGTTCATTACAATCACTTTATTTGATTGCAAATACGCTAATTAATAAAGGTGATGCTGTGGTATTAGAAAATCCGTTGTTTCCAAATGTACATTCGGTTTTTAGAAGTTCGCAAGCAAAACTGATTGCGATTCCTATTGATAATGAGGGAATTGACATCAAAAAGTTGCCTTCAAAAAGCGATGAAAATCCAAAATTGATTCATGTAACGCCCTCCAATCAATATCCTTTGGGTGTTAAAATGAGTTTGGAGCGCAGAAAAGAATTGGTTGATTGGGCTTCTAAAAATAGTTGTCTAATTATTGAAAATGATTATGAAAATGAAATTGCAAATTATGTAGAGCAAGTGCCCACTATTTATAGTTTAGACAATGAAGATAGAACGATTTACATAGGAACTTTCAACAGATTGTTGCACTCTTCCATTCGTTTGGGCTATATGATTGTGCCTTCTTATTTGATGCCAGCAGTGGAAGCATTGCTTGAGCATTCGCATCGTTTTGTGGCACCTTCTATTCAAATGGTGATGGACCAATTTATAGAAAAAAACTATTTGTATCAACATATCAAAAATAGTATCCGCGTTGCAAAAGAACGACACGATTTGTTCAAAATCTTGTTTGCAACTCATGTAAAAACAATGCACATTCAAGAAAAACCATTTTCGAGTTTTCACGTGTTGGCATTTTTCAATACCGAAAAAACCCTAAAAGAAGAAGCAGAAACCATTCAACAACTAAAATCGCTGAACATTATGGCATATCCACTCAGCAAATGCTATGTAGATGAACCACAAAAAACAGGATTGATTTTTGGATATGCTGCTGTGAGAAGCGCTATTATTAAAAAAAATATAGAAAAAATGGGTAGGGTTTTATAACAATATCATAATTGGTATGATTATATTTTAGTAATTGGTATTTATTGTAAGATGTTGTTTATTATAATTTTATGGCAAATTACATTAATCAAAATAACTTTAATCTATTTATAATTATGAAACAACTTTACACATTAGTATTTTTATTTTCTTTTACAATAGCTTTCAGCCAATCAAATTATGTAGCTGAAAATTTCGATTACACAGCAGCTCAAGTTTTGACAGACAATGGTTGGACTGCACATAGTGGGGGAACTACAAATCCAGTCTCAGTAAGTGATGGTGGTTTGACTTGGACAGGTTACATTGGAAGTGGTGTTGGAAATGCAGCAATAGTAACCAATACTGGGCAAGATGTAAACAAGCGTTTTGGAGCAGATATTTCCTCTGGAACTGTGTATGCTTCTTTTTTAATGAAAGTAAATGCCAAAACTTCTTTAGGATATTTTTTCCATTTAGGATATTATTCAAATACAACAACACCAGTTCTTA
>Ga0100385_1002320_pt1 | contig 17979 bp, 21 predicted proteins | sample CryGeymeta201509_FD_81543 | JGI IMG/M metagenome (GOLD analysis project Ga0100385, IMG submission 81543) | Groundwater microbial communities from Crystal Geyser aquifers in Utah, USA - Crystal Geyser metaG 2015-09 | ecosystem: Environmental > Aquatic > Deep subsurface > Groundwater | place: USA... | reverse complement strand
CATGATTGTTATGAATATTAACTGTCACAGCGTCAGGCTTAGAGTGTTTGATAAACTTAACTAATCTTAACAAGCTATTATCTATGTCTGTAGAGGACAGCAACCCTCGGCTGTCTGCAGTGGCAGATTACAGCAGAGGAAACGACTAAATCTACCCCAGCATGTTCCAACTGTCCTACCTCAACAGTGGAGACCAGACTGCACATTCCAAAAATACGCATGACTTCATGGTGCTCGATAAGAAGTGGCTGAGCTAGACCCAATTCAACGAAGTGTACAACCTGTGCTACAATCTACCTGGACCCACCACTTCCCAAGTTATCATCACCATCATCACCCTCAAACTAAAATCTATTTCTGTAGCCATCAATGCCTTCCTGATATACAGCATCATTCCCTTCTTGGTGCTGACGATTCTTGGCATCCTGGCTGATATCTTCCTCAGTGGAGATTAGACCTAGTTCACAATGCCTGTTCGAATGTCACTGATGGGATGCACAGCAGCTAGTGCAGGTATCATGATGCGCTCCTTTTACAAATACTTCATGCAGGAGGCATCAACCATTCCCAAGAAGGCTCTGGTCTTGATCACAGCGGGAATATTTTACATCTCCAAGAGTCAAAATGCCATCATTTTTTGCCTGACTCTGGGAGCAATTGTATCGCTGTATATGTAGGCGTAAAACTAGGGCACTAAGAAGATGAGTTCCAAATCAGAAGAACTCTTTAGCAAGCTAAAATTCAATTTTCTACTGGGAAAACCTTCGATTGTTATTTTGGTGGGAATCTTCTGCATCTTGTGGATTTTCTTCTCTGTCTATTCTGACAGCAATTTTGAGTATATTTTTTCCTTCTACTGGACTGGCTGCTTCATCATTGGACCCATCGAGGTCATTTTCGCATACCTGCTCAGCATCATGTTCGAAAATCAAGCAATCAACCTCACTCAAATGTGGATTGGCGTGGCCTTCGGCTTCCTCATCCCTGGATCACATCTCAACATCGGTATATACTTCGGCTTCTTGCTAGATGGAATCAAGGGAGCCTTTTTAGCAGCTATTGCTCTCTACATCCCATGCTTCCTCTTCCTGCTGGGTATGCTGCCACAATGGAAGTACTACAGGGAGAAAGGAGGCATAAAACGTATCTACGAAGGACTCATCTGCTCCACCACAGGGCTCACTCTTTCAGTCGTACCATTATTTGTACTCAGATTATTTTGATCATGTAGCACTGTACCTAGTTGGACTTGGGCTGTGCAGTTTGCATTTTTTTGATAAGCAGTGTGGTAAACTGTTTCCTGAACAGGTATGCCTTTCTGACCATTTTGATAGGTGGAGCCTTGGCCTATACTCGCCATATCGGATACTACTGCTACAGAGAGGGAACTTATTGCCCCTTTCCCTTTAACTTCTGATGTCTATTGATGATTTATAAAAAACAGTCGTAGTAGCTGACACATGAAGCATCATGCTTATCGATAGATCACTAATATTGATTGATTAGTTTTAGAGTTAATCAAACAGGGAAAGCCACTGACATCAAATAATATAATCTAGAAAAAAGGAGTTGATTTTAAAATATCGATTAAAGAATGGATCACCTGTTTCCTATGAGGGAATGAGCTTCTACGCCTATAGTATCTCCAACTACTATATTCCTGCCTCATTAGGGTATTACATTTCCGCATCTAAATTAAACTTAATTTTTTGTGCCCTTTCCGGAGTTTTCGTATTCTCCTCCTTGCAGCATGAAATTCATTAATTAGTTTGAACTTCATCCCATTTTTATGGTAAAACAATAGATTGCTTTGGGTCCTTAGAAAGCACGATATTATTATCATTCACATTAATCTTTGCGTTAAAATATTAACTGTCATGAGCGACAACGAGAAAATAGATCAACACATCCTCTCCAAATTCCAGGTCATCAAAAAATTAGGGTCTGGGGCTTACGGTCACGTCTGGAAAGTGGCTCCTCTCTAGAAACCCAATCAAATTTATGCTCTCAAGAAAGTATTCGAAGCCTTCCAGCATGACACAGATGCCCAACGCACATATCGCTAGGTATCACTCCTCAAGAAGTTGGAACATGAGAACATCATCAAAATATTTGAGGTGTATCCATCTGAATCGGGCAGAGATATCTACATCGTGTTTGAGTTCATGAACACAGATCTCTATCGTACCATTTACTAAGGCAGTCTGCAAGACATCCACAAGAAGTATGTGCTTTATCAATTGCTTAAAGGACTGCATTACTTACATTCTGCACACATTTTGCACAGAGACCTCAAACCTTCCAACTTGCTGCTGACCACCCAGTGCCAGCTCAAAATATGTGACTTTGGATTAGCCAGGCATCTCAATCACTACGGCAAAGAGTAGAATGTGCTGACCGAGGGAGTGGCCACTAGATGGTACCGAGCACCATAGGTGCTTCTTGGCTCCAATAGTTACAACTAAAAGGCTGATATATGGAGTGTTGGCTGCATTTTTGCCGAAATGCTGATGAAGGTGCCTCTCTTTAACTGCAACTCCATCGTCAGCCAGTTCTAGAAAATTTTACAACTTGTTGGCAGACCAACCAATGATTAACTAAACTAGGTGGGTGAAGTATCAGCTTGTTTGCTTCAGCAATGTGGTCAAATCAGACAAAAATCAACAAAATAAATATTTGGCTCTGTGAATGACGAACAAACTCTTGATTTGCTGCTCAAATTGCTAAAATTTGACCCTCGAAAGCGTCCTAGTGCCAGATAGGCCCTCCGTCATCCCTACTTCAAAGAGTTTTATCGTGAGGAAGAGCTAAAAACCTTCAAAGGAACTATTGTGATGGAAGCAGACGATAACGTCAAATTAACTACTTAGGCCTACAAACAGCTGATCAGACAGTATTTTATGGTCAACAGCAGTCAGCCTCAGAGATTTTGCGATCTCAAGGGCGATAGCAGAAGAGATAAAAGTTTCGGTAAAATTATTGAATAAATCCACTCCCGCAAGTCCAGCTGCTCGAAGGATAAAGCCGAAAAAAATTCGAGGAGGAATAACTCTCTTTTTGAGCAGCTCATCAATGAAAGAAGCAATCCAAGACCCAGTAGCAGTATATTGAAGTCAGGAAGCATATCAAAATCCCGCACGAAGAGTAATGCCAACCTCAACTACAACGAGCTGGACAAGGAGAATATGAGCATGAACCGAGCTCCCAATATATAGAAATTCACTGCCAAAGCTCCAACTGGCACCTTCGCTGCTCTTCGCAAGGTCACCGCTGTAAAATTCAACAGACCTTGATGCTTCCTATCGTATTGATGCCCAACTTGCTATATACTAATTATCTGATGCCTCGAGCTAAATATCAATCCCTCCAAACAATCAGAACCATCGGAACTCTCAAAGCAACCGGATCTCTCTTCCTCAATGGGGTTTCCAATAAGTACGACTCTACACCCCCCAAATTACTCACAGAAATTCTACCTCCGAAGGAAATACTCAAATTTTAGGCCTATATGTAGCAACTGAACATTAAAACCAGTCAGTACTGGCCCTGCCTGTTTGCCTTCTGGTGTGGTTATATTTGCTCACCATGTACCCTAGGATTGTCCTTCCTTTTGCCTAGACTGTGTGTGGCCTAAGCTGAGGAGGTCCTGAAGAGATAAATCCGCAAAATAAACCAGGACATCCTTGGTCCAGTCAAATTAGAGATGCGGTTGGAGAAAGGATGTTGCGATTCTTATCTTCTGATCGAATAGATCCAATTTGACTCGTTCTAGGGGACTGCATTTGATTTTTGAGTGTGTACTATATATGCCTCGATATAAACAACAGTCACTATGACAGTCAAATAAAATCATTAGTCAGTCCAATTGCTCCATCTTCTCGCCTGTGCCACTGATCTCCACTACCTTGGCAAACTTGCCTCTCAGTTGCTCAGTTTCCTTCTCTTCCTTTCCTTACTCAGATTTCTTGTCGATGTAGGGATAAGTCATGATATTGAACTCAAACTCATCGCAACTCTCAAGTACTTCTGGACCCTTTTCTGTCTCCATCTTCTCACTCTCGTCCACCATCTCATCCTCATCCTAACTCGATGACGAGGAGTCTTCCAATTACTCCAATTTGGCATCTATTCTCTGTTCTGGCTGGATTTCGGCTGTCGTCAATTTTTAGTTCGACTATTTGAGAACTGGCAGGAAGGAATCCAACTGCTAGAGAACTGCATAAGGTCATAGTTTACGATGTGAGCGGGGCATGAATCCTATTTGTGGCTTTTATTTTTGTTGCTGCATAAGCTTAGAAATGATGCCCTAGACCTTTCCTTCTTAGTTTTTCTTCAGCTGGTACACAGGTCGCTCGTACTTGAGCAGGCCACTGTTGTTGGCCTTTTTACCCTTCTGCTGCTGCTTGCCTGACTACTATGCCTACATTGTTGACTATCTCCTATTATCTATTATTATCAACCGACCATATATGCCCTACCCGCACTTCTCGATTTTCAGCAGGGACCTTCATATCCTCTCTTCAATTTTAGGCCATAGCCAATTAATAGGACTGTATAGGTCAAATATTAAATTAAAAATCAGAGCGATTAGCACTGCATCTCTCGAGGGAGGTTTTCCTTGTCTTCAGAAGAGGCCAATGCTAGTTGATAGCGGTGGCAAAATTTGACAAACCATCCTTTGCTAGCCTTGAATGAATTTGTGCTGCTCCACTATATTGCAAATTTCCTTATTTCCTTTTAGTCAGTTAGTTCGCCCCTTTTGATTTTAGCATAAATCAGCCCTTCCATCTAGCTGTCAGTTGGCCTACCGCCACCTTCCTTTCGCTCGCAACCGTTCTTCTTCCATCTGAGAAGATTTCGCCTTGGGATACCCGATTCCCTCGAGATTAGCTTCACATCCTCACCTGCCAAGATCTAATTTAGCGATAGTCTTACCCTGTCGACAGCCTGCATTTTTTCTTGATAGCTGTATTTGCGGTAGGGACCTCTCATTCTTCTGTCGCTCCTGTCCTAGCTGTCGGAGTCTTCTTAGCAAGAAGTATTGCTGTTGGTTTCGAAGAGTCTGAAAGGAGCAAAGGTGTGAGCTCTTCCGAGGAGATATTTGTTGAAGATGGAGTCTTGCTCTGGCAGGGTGCTGGAGTCTTCCTTGTTGGAGATGTCTCTAAAGAGGCTGTTAGTGATAGGAGAGTGGTTTTCCATGATATTTAATTTTTGGTATAGCTGTCAAGAATGCTAACTTACATAACCGACACTCGCCTCCAAAAATCAACAATCACAGTATCCTGCAGACCAATCTCTCCAGCTCTATATTCCTGATCAGTATAGCTCCTATTTGTTCCACTTCCAGCATATAGATGAATTGTCACCTGTAGGCTGTTTTTCTCAGTCCATTTGAGCAAATTTGAATGTGTGAGCACATTTTGTGAGCATGGGCAGGTAGTACAAAAGGCTATGAATATTCATATAACAAATTAACTTATTCCAGCACATATAATCTATACTCCAACCGCTGAATAGAATAAAACCCTATTCTTCGATCCCTCTCTACCTAATTTATCCCTGTTTCTTCCTTTCCAGCTTGTTATCAGGTCTACTATTGGTTCATTAGAGCTGGCTTCCCTCATAACTTTTCCATTTCGTCTTTTTAATAAATTATTCCTATGCGAACGCACTCTCGCTAAAACCTACGAACAATCAACCACAAAGGAGGCATCCCGCGAACCCTCACAGGCTAAAAATTGGCCAGATTGTCCCTCAAATAATCCTAAATCAGGGTGGGAAAGTACAAGTACGACCCTAACGACGAATTAGGCCGTGGCTTCAGCGGCAACGTCTTCAAAGCAGTCTAAATCGTAAAGCAGCACAAGAGATACGCCATAAAGGTGGTTAATTTGAAGAAATTCAAGGGCAGTAGTTTAGAAATGTTGTAGGCATAGATCGACATCCACAGTAAACTAAACCACGAGCACATCGTCAAACTGCACGAAGTGATCAAGACCACCCAAAATTACTACCTAGTGATGGAGTACTGCCCTCATGGCAACTTGAATTAGTACATAGCCCAAAAAAAGCAGCTCAGCTAGGCTAACGCAATCTAAATCATGAAACAAATTCACTAAGGCTACAAGTACCTCCTTGAAGAGGGAATCATCCATCGGGATATCAAACCTGCTAATATTCTGCGAGTGGGGAATAAGTGGAAATTGTCAGATTTTGGTTTTGCTACCAGAGCCAGACTTGGCTTTAAGGATCGGGTTAACGTTGGAACACCTCTCTATATGGCGCCAGAAACACTGAGAAGAAATTACTATTCCTACAAATCAGATTTTTATGCCATTGGCATTGTACTTTTCTAAATGTTGGCTGGACATACTCCTCACTAAGCCTTATCTGAGAGATAATTGCTCTAGAAAGTGGTGACCTAAATTACAGTACCTGGTCAGTTAAAACATGCTAAATTAGTTGATTTCTTCGTGAAAAGCACTGTCGTTAGCGATAACAAACGTCTCAGCAAGGAGTAGTTCACAGCCTACTAATTCTTAACACCCGCTTCTGCTCTTAACTCCAACTGCAATTCATTCATGTCTGTACAACACAACAGAGTGTCCAGAATCAATGACGAATCTACGCTTAATAGGAACAACAGTTCAACTGAGGTCAGCTCAAAGGTCAACAGCAAAGAGGGTAGCAAGGTACATTGGTAAAGCAGCAGCCATACTTCAAAACAATATCCATTGGAGTAACTTAAAAGCCCAAAAAATCCGATGCTGACCAATCACTAACGACTTACCTCATAATTCAACTTCGTCCAGCACTGCTACAATCTGATTCAAAACCTTCCATCTTTGCTTTCTCCTAACAGAGACATGCTAACTCTTACTCTCTTCAAACTACTATTGAAGCTACTTCGGCTTCTCTGTGACAAATCCCAAAATTACCTGAAATTATCCAACTGGTAGGAATACCAACAGTGCAAACTATACCTTCAACTGTATCAAGAACTGGCAGGCTGGAGCTAAAATTATTAAAAAGAGTATCTGGAGTTCATTAAAGGGAACGATATCAAGGTTATTCGGGCAGTAAATCGGAAATTTCCAGAGTTGTGCAACACCCAGCCCTTGACAAGTCGCTTCTATGACAACTACAAAATGTTTGTGAGCGAGGTAATGAAAGAGCAAAGCTTAGAGGTCGATAACCTCATGGCTCAAGGTGATAACAACCTCGGAGACAAGATAGAGGCCCTCAAAAATTTATACCTCCTCTATAGAGTAGGCTAACTCAGATCAGAATCAGCAATAGCTGGCCTCACCAGCTAACGCTTCACTCTTCTCTAAGACTATAACAAGAGCACGCTGGCCCACCGCGACTATAGTGCCCTAAAGCGGAAGGTCCGCTAATTATGATGGATTTTATACTATTGTTGGTGATTTTGAATAATTTGTAATTAATAATAGCATTCTGGAATATTCGCATGTCCGAAGAAAAGCCATAAATCACGCAATCCTAACCATAACAGCCTGCTACTCTTGAACAACCCAAGGAAGGAAAAATCTAAGAAGTCAAGTCTGAGCCAAGCGTCCCAACTAAAAAGCAAGCCTCCTATACCTATTGGGTGGATGAGAAGAACAAGTCAAGAGAGTTACCTGAATAGCACCGTCCTAAGAAGATAGACCCTTCTTCTATAGTTCAAAACACGTAAGTAGGTATCCAGGTAGACCAGCCAGCAACGGCCCCTCGCATTGGAACAAGTTAGGCACCTGGGAATAACGAACAATTTCCCTCAAAGAACTCAACGACAGCACCTCTTAGGCTGTCAAGAAGTGGCTGACCGAAAAGGAATGCTAATTGCAATTGACTGAAGTGGCCCTTGAGGGAGAGGTACTCTAGCATTTATGCAGTTCAAAAGGATATTCTCCAACAACAAGCGGAAAATCATGTACTAGCTGACGGGTAAGATCACTTTCGAAGGTGACGATCTTCACCTCAAGATAACAGACCTTACCTGCACAGGCGACCAAGAGTACTCTGTAAAGGGCAAGGAGAAAGAGCAGAAGGCCAAGTTGCAGTCAGTGGCTAGTAAGATCGTGAATGTGGTTGTGGAGCACTTCAGCAGCTACAAGGAATGATATCACTATGCTCACAGCACCAGCAGTATATCCATTGATGAGTATTGACTCGTACAGTAGTTATTAGATCAAAAAGTCAAAATTAATGACTTTCTCCTTCCTCCCGCTTGTATAACTCAGGATGTTTCAGCTTTATATGTTGCTGCAATGATCCCTCAGAACCATAACAACGCCCACAGTAATCGGCCTTGCAGTTGTATTTCCTCTATATCTACTCAGCAGTTCTTCGCATCCGCTTGCTGCCCTTTCGCTCAGTCTCTCCCTCATCTGGTTGTTCCATTTCTTCCTAGTGTCGACGAGCTTTGTGTAATGCTGTAAGTTGTGACTGCATATGGCGACAAGTACCTCAATGGAGTTGATTTTATGTGTCAGATTTTCTTTGGTTTTTGTTTGTTTCCTTAGCTAGGAGTAGAGTTTATAGGAGGTGAGGTATATTTTTTTGAACTCTTCATAGTATTTTTGTTGGATGGTGGTTTCGAGAGCCGGCTCTTCAAGGTGTGAATGTATGTCCTACAGTTGTTGTTAGTATGGCGTGGCTCTGAGCTCCCCCACCTCGGGAATAGACTTGGAATCGTCGTGCAGGTGGAAATGCTGGGAGTTAGTTTCCATTCCGAAGAAGTTAGAAATATTATAACAGAGAAAAAACCCACTTTGATAGTCTCTCTGTACTATTCATCTCAATAACTTTAGTAAAGAGAATCAATAAAGTGAGCAGGTACATACACTACACTCGGATCATTATTAGACATTCCCCGAGAACATCTCCACCATCCCTTGGATCATGATTATCAGCCCGAGCACCAGCATGAAGCCTAGTATTAGCAACTCGCAGATTCTTCTAGGTTTAGAAGTATCCATCTAACCTCTCTAACAATGAGTTGGCTCGCTCTTTTGCTATTCAACCTGATACTCAGCTTTGTCGCTTTAGTTGGTCTGGATCGATTTACCCGATCTCTTCGACTTCTGTTACTCACCATCTTCATTTCCTGTGGTTTTGGGAGATGGCTCGATTTACTCCTTATGCTATGGCTCTTCGAGTTCATGCTTCTTTTCTTCTATCATTTCAACATATTTTTCATCTTTTTATTCTTGTTCTTGATCGTTGTTGGCATCATCCAACAATCTTTTTTTCTTCCAGTAGACGCACTTGAAGTGTATGGCAACTGGGAAGAAATAAATGAAGAAGAAACCCAAGACTGCTCCATTGAATTCGATCAACTACCTGAGACTGATTCTGAACAGTGCAAAACCCAGACACATGCTGATAATGACTGTGATATAGATAAGTTCCTTTTTGTTGATTTTACCGCCTTGAGACTCCTACCAACCTACAATACTAAAGAAACGTTTTCTTGATTAAAACAATTAGTACTTTCCAATTAGGAGATACTAAGGGAAAACTGAATAGAGATGCACTAAGTAGATTATTTCGATTGCATTGACTTACCATGTGCCCATTTAGAAATATCCCTCGATAGTTCTGGAAGTCTTGGCGTCAGCCTCCCTGAACTCTCTGTGTAAAATTCCTAAAATTGTTATGAATGATACCGTATGAGCCCATAAATCCGATGTATGCATAGGCGATTGAACCCAGTACAAATGACAAGAGCAAATATAGCTTATGCTTATGGGATTTCTTATTTTTCTTGAGGACGGGGATGAAAAAGCATTGAATAGCGAAAGCTTGACCCAATGCGGCTGCCAAATCTATGCCATTGCCACCGAACAGTTGAAGTTCATTTCCATCATTTTTCGGCTCCTAACTACCCACAACCCAAGTCACGAACAGTAGATAGGCTGCAATGCTAACGATTCCGTATGCCATGAGCGTTGCTCCGAACTCTTTGAACTTGATGACTAGAACCAAGATGAATAATGCTACGTAGTTGATCAGGGGGTTGATTGGTGTATACTCGTGGGGTGGAGCCAATCCGATCCATTGCAGGACGATGAGCTCATAGTAGAGAATGTCTATGAGCAAGAGTGTAGAGAGAATGCAAATTTCGTAAAACTTTCGTATCTTTTTGTTGCCCCAAAAATGCTTCTAAATTGATACGTCCAAGTCAGGCTCCGTGCCAGTGTGGATTAGGCATAAATGACAGGAGTAGTAGCTGATGAATCCAGTCATGAGGATTACCAGCATTGTCATTAGCCAACCTCCCTCAAGTGCCATGACCGGTAGGATGAGGATGAGCCCTCCAATCATTCCGTTGACGATACAGAGGATAGCCATGGGTCCTGAGATGTGTTACTCCTAATCTGCCATATTGATTCGATTTTAAATAATACCAGGGATGTAGCAGACTAAGATGTCATGTTATAGCCAGGACGAAATATAAAATAAAGGTCTGTATATAGAATGAGAGAAAGAGCTGGGGCTCTCTTAAGTTCAGTCCGAACTTATAATATTTTGAATTAATCAGAAGATATGGGTCGCAAAACAAAACAAATTCAAAAAGAGGAAAAAGCTGAAGCTCCTGCCGCTGTCTCCAACAAGAAAGATAAAAAGAAAGCCAACGAAGCAAATTGGGATATCTTCTCAGATGGGTTCAAAGACAGACTCTCCCAGTTCGTCGACCTCAACGAAGAAGTCCTCTAGCTTAAAGGTACAGTTTAGGGCACCGACCAAACCGACCAAATCAACGAAAGGAAAGAGCGCATGGCCAAGAAGGTTGAAGAAGCAGCCGCCGCAATCCTCAAGGATGAGCTTGGATCCCTGGAAGAATGGATCAAGGACCAACAGAAAAACCTGAAGGACGAAATTGCTAAGATCGAGGAAGCCTACGAAAACACCCGCAAGTCTCTTCTTGACACTGGGGCCTTCAACGAGGAAGAGGTCAAAAATCAGCTATCCAGCGTACAGAAAAAGGCGGATGAAAAGAAACAGGTTTACGAAAACTACGAAGGACTGCTGACTCGCTCTAAGGAGATATACTCCTGAACCTGATGCCTAAGATTATTTTAAAGGACCACCAATATAAATCGCACCTTTAAGCGCACTTCTCACCGTTCAAACAAAGCCATTGATGTAGCCTCCAATCCTGAACCTTTTTGTTCATCCGACCTCCAAAAGTTCATCGGAACATATCCCAGATGTATAAGTAACTCTGAAACTCCAGAAAGAGATATAAAGAGCGGTAGCCGCCTTTCAAATAAAGTTGTATCATATTTATTTGAGATATGGGAAAGAAGGCTAAGAAACCCACCAAGAAACAAATTGAGGAGCCAGAGGCTGATGCCTCAGAGGAGCTTCAAGCCGAAAAGAAGGCCAATAAGGGAGGCAAAAAGCAGCCTTTTGATCTCACCAACATTTTTTCGTAATCATTCAGAGGAAGACTCAGTCAGTACATTGATCTCAATGAGGAAGTTCTCAACCTTATCGGAGAAGCCGAAGGAAAAGACAAGTCTGAGTAAGTCTAAACCAGAAAGAACCAGATGGCTCAGAGAGTCGAGCAAGCAGCCGCCGACATCCTCAAGTTGGAGCTCGGCTCACTTGAGGAGTGGGTGGGAGAACAGCAGGTCGAGCTCTCTAATTCTATTGTCAAGATTGGCAAGGCTTATGACGAGAACCGTTCAAGTCTTTCAAGCACAGCCTCCTTTACTGAGTCAGAAATCTTGGCTTATTTGAACCCAATCCAAAAACGTGCTGACGAGAAGCAAGCAGCTTACGACAGTTACGGGGAATTGGTCAAGAGATCGAAAGACATTTATAGCTGATGATCTTTAAACATTGCTCTTAAATGAATTTACTCGTAGTTTATGCACTTATAATTTTTCCTATCGTCACCAATAAATGAATAAAATCAGCATCACCAATGAACAAAACCCTCAGAACGATGCGTCCACTCTGACTCTAAGCTTTGAGGAGGCCAATAAAATGTTGCCCATTCTCCGATCTGAATATTTCAAAAGCATTACGCTCAACAACACTTCACAACTTGAGGCCAAAAACCTTAAGTTTTTGATTCAACTCGGTCGCTTACTTAAGGCAGATGTACCACCAACCTAATGTAGGGATTTGTCGGTCTTCAGGGAGGAGACAACCAGGAACTGACCGCATTGTTATCTCGACTGGGTCTCCATGAAGGCAAGCGAAACGGTGAGGGAACCATCTTTTCCAAGAGCAAACCTCAAGAGGAAGTAGTTGAGAAGAAGGAAAAGTTGGCTATCGGTTTCAAATCAAATGAGGCTGAAGAGTAAATCGATGAAAGTGACCTCTTAGAAGGCTAAAATATCGATCTCACCAAAAAGAAAGGAGAAAGTTGCTCGACCAAGGTTCGTGCCTGTGCAAACTGCAGCTGTGGTCGCAAGGAAAATCCGTAACTCGATTTATATGCAGAACCAATGTATCAAAGGAATAACTCGTAAAAAGTATCAACGATGGACAACCCGTAGCCGGATGTGGAAAATGCTTCATGGGTGATTCTTTCCGTTGTGGCACCTGCCCCTACAAAGGCATGCCTGCTTTCAAGCCAGGAGACAAGCTGAAGTTGATGGAAGAGGGAGGTGTTGTAGTTTAATAGACTGCTACTAAGGTTAGCGCCACCGGTAAAGTCAAACTGGAATTGTGAGAGTTATGATTTGTTGAACGTTGTTATGGAGCAAATGTTGGGGAAGAGCAGGAGGGCACCTCTTTAGAGAGTTAAAGACAAAAGATGTGCTGAATGGGAGAGGAAGGTGTTGAAGCTCCCCAGACTCCTGTATTTAATTATTTATTGGGTATGAGTGAGGAAAACACGGCGAAAAGAGAGTCATAAAGTATAGCTTTGCTGTAGAAGTTGATCAGGTTGGACTCAAAAGACTGCAACTTCCATTTCAAAGACCCTTTGATGAGGTACCATTTCTTGAGCGATCGGTGCAGCCGATCCCTTCTATTGATATCTTTAATAGACTCAGCTCCTACTTCAAGGTTGCCTACCAGCAAACCAACATAGACAATCACTCCAGTGACGCCCTTCTCCGCCAGTTCTGGCACCACGTCTATGCCCATTACTTTAAAAAGATTGATTATGAAGAAATGCGACGTATTTACTACATCCGTTCTTTCCTGCCCAACTACCCGCAAACAGCCATCAACAACACTGACTCCCCTCATCCCCTATTCCTTCAACAGCCAGCCTTTGCAGACTCACTTCGAGAAATCTTCAATCCATCATATCTAAAACAACTATCAGAGGAAGGACAGGTTGATAACTAGACGGATTTGTGGCTGAGGACCATCCTGTTGCAGTACAAGGCTCAGGAAGAGGCACAGCGACTCCCGAAGGAAATGAAAAAAAGAGCTAAGGTTATATATAGTAAATTGAAATAAAATCGGAAACACCGACGCACTCTTAAGACCCCTAAACACAAAAAATAGCTGGTCAGGAAGGACCAGGAATAGTTGAACCACCTCCTTGCTTAGCTTCTACATGAAAAATACTAAGTTCTTTCTCCTATTGACAAAGAAATCAAGCGCCTTCAGTCAGAATCAGCTGAATTACAGGACCAGCTCGATAACTATGTCACCGACTTAGAGGATAAAATTGAGTTTTAGAATGGAATGATATAAAACAGAGCCTTCTCCCGAAACATCATTTACGCTAGCGGATAAAATGAGGATTTCGGGAAGGATCTGGAGTGTTTACAATATCTGGTAGATTGTCTTGAAGAAAAACAAATTGCTGAGTCTGCTGCCAAGATATTATCAACTTAACGGAGCAACGGCGAAACACTGTTCAAGATAGACTATGAGAAAGCCATGAACATTGAGCCTAAACTCATCACTGAGAAATAACTGACTCGTATTAACTTCCTCAGAGAAACCTCACTTATCACATTCTACAGAACGGGTGTCAAGTCACTTTTTTCCTACATCTGCCATAATGTAGCTTTGTATTTACTCAGTACGTTGGTTTTAGGGAGTTGATGCAAAACCGTTTCAACATAACATCCAAGATGAAAGACAGAGATATCATCCAGATGATGAAAAAAGGAGCCTGCCTTGCCACTGTGACTGATATTCAGCATGAAATGGCTAAATTCAATATGTGCCATCACTGCAAATTCCTTTATCAGGAACATATGCTCTTCACCTGCAAATTCGCCTCTGACAAACAGGCCATCCCCAAGATAAACATCTAGGCCTCTTGTGATCCCAACCTAGCTGAAGATTTTCAAGAAGGACCTCATCGCAATCGGACCTCACAACGTTTCATGACAAGGAAGAAGAATTGTCTGACTAGTTATGCCAAAATACGTAGTTTTTCTGGTATACTTAGATGATGAGTATGTCTGTGGTAGGAAGTATTGCATCAGCTGCCTCAAGGAAAACTACTCTCAAGAGAAAATCAAATAGACTGGACTATGCCCCTTCTGCTTGGGTGTCTGCATGTGCACTCGTTGCCTCAGAAACTAAAAAATAGCCAAGTTCAAAACCATGTACAGCATGCTTGGAGGTGACGTTGCTGTGTTGCAATCTAAAAGCAATCTGGACAACCTGCAGGTGAGAACCGACTAACAAGTTCCCAGGGGTCGAGGTCGGCCCAAAAAATACATGGTCAGTCACATAGCAGTCAACGCCACAAAAAAAAAATTGAGGAGATTTGGCTAGCAAGAAGACCATTGCCTTAATATTGGCATTCAACTGTCGAAAAAGGGAAAGCTAACGCATTGGTAATCTCTTCTGCATCCAAAGAAGAAGGTAGACAGCGCGGGTAATGAGACTCAGGAGTAGCAGCAACCAAAGAAAAAGGTGAAGCGAGGTGTCGGTCGGCCGAGACTAGACCGATCAAAGATGGAGGAGAGGTTGAGTGGTCATTTGTGATATGTTTTTACTAATCTGTTGAGGCCATGCTTTCTTATGGAGTCTTGGTATGTATATCATTTTTCGAGAGTGGGGGTTCTAGAACAGTCCTCAAAAAGATATCGTTGTTGATATAATATCACAATTAAGATTATTATGCAGCAAACCGTCTCAAGACTTACTCAGAGACTCACCCACAAAGGAATCTACTCCTTTGCAGCCAAAGATCTCCTCTTCGGCAATGAAGCCAGAAATAAAATGCTCGAGGGTTGTGACCAGCTGGCCAACGCAGTCCAGGTTACTCTTGGCCCCAGCGGAAGAAATGTTCTAATCGATAGTAACTACGGGTCAGTCAAAATCACCAAGGATGGAGTCACTGTCGCCAAAGCTATCGAATTCTCTGACAAATTTGCTAACATGGGAGCCAGTCTGGTCAAATCAGTGGCCAACAAAACCAATGATGAGGCAGGAGATGGAACCACAACCGCCACCGTTTTGGCCAGAGCTATCTTCAAGTAGGCTCTCAAGAAAGTCGAGGTGGGAGTCAATCTGACAGAGATGAAAAAAGGAATTGATCTGGCAGTCAACACAATCATCAGCGAATTGAGAAAGATATCCATTCCCGTCAAGGATAAGGCACAAATCAAGAGTGTTGCCACTATTTCAGCCAACGGAGATGAGCACATAGGTGAGATGCTTAGTGAATTGTTGGATAAGGTCGGCAATTCTGGTGTTATCACAATTGGACAAAGCAAGACTCTTAAACACGAAATCGAGTTCATCGAAGGCATGAAGTTCGACAGAGGATACATTTCTCCTTACTTCATCAACAGCCACAAAGATCAGAAGGTCGAGTTCGAAAAACCCCTCATCCTTCTTTCAGAGCATAAGGTCAGCAATTTCAATCAAATCCTCAAGTATGTCGAATTCGCAGTTTCCAAAAAGAGACCCCTTTTAATTGTAGCTGATGATGTCGAGAGTGAACCCTTGGCAAACTTGATTGTCAACAAGGTGCAAGGAGGCATCAATGTGGTGGCTGTTAAGGCTCCCAGCTTCGGTGACAACAGAAAAGCCATCCTCAACGATATTGCTGTGCTGACTGGAGGAACCGTTGTATCTGAGTAAGTTGGAGTCACTTTCGAAGATAGTGATGAGTCTATTTTGGGCACAGCTGGCAAGATTGAAATCACCAAGGAAGACACTGTCATCCTCGAAGGCAACGGTGACAAGTAAATATTTGTTTATTCAGGGGTGCCATGAAAGAAAGAATCGACCAGATCAGAGAACAAATCGAACACACTCCCGATACATACAGCAAGGAAAAACTACAAGAAAGATTATCCAAACTGGCAGGTGGAGTTGGAGTCTTCAAGGTCGGTGGAGCTTCTGAAGTCGAGGTGGGCGAAGTCAAAGATAGAGTGCAAGACGCCATTTGTGCAACCAAAGCTGCCATTGAATAAGGCATTGTTGTTGGCGGAGGATGTGCCTTGCTCTATGCTGGTCGTGCTCTTGACAATCTCAAGGGAGAAAACTCAGAGCAAGATTTGGGCATCAAAATTATCAAGAAGGCCATCACCCTTCCCTGCAAAACTATCTCCGATAACGCAGGATTTGAAGGCATCACCACCATCTAGAAAGTCAACAACAGCAATAATACCAACTTTGGATTTGACGCCAGTAAGGGAGAATTCGTGGACCTTATTGCCAGAGGAATCATTGATCCCACTAAGGTTGTCAGAGTCGCCCTTGAAGATGCCTCATCTGTCAGTGCCTACATGACCACCACCTAGTGCCTGATCGTTGACAAGCCAGAAGAGAAAAAAGACTCTGGTATGGGAGGCATGGGAGGAATGGGCGGAATGGGCGGAATGGGAGGAATGGGAGGAATGTACTGATGATGTATCCTTATCTATATTTACCTCTTGTTACATATAACTCCATCCGAACTGATGCACTATTTAACCTTTCTCATTATATCAGTACTCTGAGCCAGTTATTTAATAATTTGAATGTTCGACAGCAACTTCGATTGTGAATAAATCGAAAAGGCCTTCCCCAATTACAAATACATCAAAAGTCTAGGCCGGGGAGCCTACGGAAAGGTCTACTTAGTGAGGGATACCACAACTAACGAATAACTGGCCGTAAAAAAAGTAGACCATCTCCTAACGCAGATCAGCTGCTTCGGAATGTGCGAATATTAAAGAAACAACGCCATCAACTAGGTCCGCATTTTGGCCTCTCTTGACCATAGCAACATCATCAAGTTTGTTTCGGGCATGTTTGACAATAACGAGGACGACCTCTATCTTTTCATGGAGTATGCCAGTTAGGGTGATCTCTCTCAGCTTATTGAGCAGTATCGCTAGAAGAAGAAAAGAATACCAGAAACTCTCATCTGGTAAATCATTCTCCACGTTTCATAAGGTACCCGTTACACCATAAAGGTCTGTAATTCCTGCACAAGAACAACATAATTCATCGAGACATCAAGCCAGCTAACATTTTCAAAACCCACAACGGAATCTATAAAATCGCAGATCTAAATGTCTCTAAAATATTAGCGAATGGAGACCTGGCCAAAACCAAAGCAGGCTCACCTTTATACGTTTGTCCTGAAGTATGGAGCAAGGAGGAGGGTTACAATGAGAAATGCGATGTGTGGTCGCTGGGTATCATGGCCTATGAATTGTGCACGATGAAAGTACCATACTAAGCTAACAGCATTGATGAACTGATTAGGAAGCAAAAAACCACAAAATTGAAAAATATTCCTCTCGCTCCCTACGGATACACTTATTCTTTGAATGAGCTCATCCACGAAATGTTGCAGTATAACCCTAAAAAGCGAATTACAGCCGATAGAGTTAGACAGGCCTGCCTGAAAAACCTCAAAATTGACCACGAGGATAATCTACAAATCATGGACCCCTTGATGGACACCATCATTCTTCCAGAATCAGAGCAGAGGTGGATCAATTTAGTCCCTCTTCCTCCCAAAGTCAAAAAATAGTCACAGCAGGATAGAAACAACTCCAGGGAGAAGGAAAAATCTAGTGGCGATGTGCT
>Ga0100385_1002318_pt1 | contig 17996 bp, 16 predicted proteins | sample CryGeymeta201509_FD_81543 | JGI IMG/M metagenome (GOLD analysis project Ga0100385, IMG submission 81543) | Groundwater microbial communities from Crystal Geyser aquifers in Utah, USA - Crystal Geyser metaG 2015-09 | ecosystem: Environmental > Aquatic > Deep subsurface > Groundwater | place: USA... | reverse complement strand
TCTATCCCCCAAACGACTACATCATCGTCAAGAATAGCGCGAAGCTGACAAAGGGTAAGCGCCAGCGAATTTCTGTGCGGTCTGTGACCGACGGAGATCGCACTCGAATCGAAGTCACCGGGACCCTGGGGGCTGACGCGTCGGCACTTGAAGTCCGCAAACGCATTGACCATCCGGGCCTCTACGCCGCCAGCGTATTACGGCAAGCGATGGTGGATGTCGGAATCAAAATCAACGGCACATTCAAGGTTGGCGTACGCCCCGACAAAACCACCACCCTCATGGTCGAGTCGTCCGAGCCCCTGGCGTGGTCGATTTCGGGCATGAATAAATGGAGCAATAACTTCATCGCCGAACAGTTATTTCGACTTCTGGGCGCGGCCGATGATGCCCCCGCCAATAATGAAAAAGCACACGAGGTCATCGAAGCCACGATGAAGAAGCTCGGCGTTGCCGACGGCTGGAAAATCATGAATGGAAGCGGCCTCTATGACGGCAACCTCTTCAGTCCACGCCAACTTGGCACCCTGCTGGTCGCGATGGCGGAGCACCGATTTGGCCCCGAATTCGAGGCAAGTCTCTCGATCGCTGGATCAGACGGAACCTTGGCTGGAAGGCTCAAAACCAAAGACCTCCGTGGCAAAACTGGAACGCTAAATTCGGTCTCTGCGCTCAGCGGTTACGCCACCACGGCCTCGGGTCGCCATGTGTCATATGTCATTCTTTTTAACGACACTCCCGTGCGAGCGTGGACACTTCGTGACGAGCAAGACAAAATGGCACAAGCCATCACGGATTGGTCAGAGTAATGAATACGATGTCGATGTCTGGTTTTTGAGAGCTTTCGATGAGTGACGACGCCAAAAAAAAACGAAAGAAGAAGCCCGAAGAACGCGGTGCGAGCGTCGACTATAAACGCGACCTTGAACGACTCTTCAGTGGTGGAACCAATATACCGGACCGTTTCAAAGACGTCGCACAACAGCTCAAGGCCAAAGAAGGGACCCCTGAACACGAGTGGGACCTCGCCGTGGATGCGGTTCGTGCCACAGACGGATTTCGTGAATTTGTGAAGGCCGTCACCGAGTTTCGAAAAGCCGGACACAAGTTTCCTGACGACGAAGAACTCTTGATTCGAGTCCTAGATCACCCGAACGAACGCATCCTTTTTGACCTGCTCACCCACCTCATTGAATTGAATTCTCGACGGAAACTCAAGCGTACAGCGCCCATCAAGAGCCGACTCAAGACCATTCGAATGGCGTGTGAAGACCCCAAGACCCATGCCCTCGTGGACGAACTGAGTGAAGCCATATGATGCGAGTGACTGCGTGGTCCGTTACTGACCTTGGAAATGTTCGCGAGAACAATGAAGACAGCTTCTTGGTCGATGCTGAACATGGCGTATTTGTTGTCGCTGACGGCGTTGGAGGCAGCGAGGCAGGCGAGGTCGCCAGCGGTCATTTGGTCGATCGGATGCGCGGCTGCAGTGCCGAACTCTCCAAAATGGTCCAGACATGCGACCCGGTCGGCAATCGCGACGATCGCGAACGGGTCTTCGAAAAGCTGCTCACCCTGATTCAAGACATCAACGGCGAAGTCTTCGAAATCGGCAAAGAGATCAGCGCGACCAACCCGTCGGCCACCACGTGTGATTGCCTCTTACTCGGTGATAATGCGGCTTTCATCGCCCACGTGGGCGACAGCCGGGTGTATCTTTTCCGTGGGGAAGAGATTTTCCGCATCACCGAAGACCACACTTTTGCCGAGCAGCTCAAGCGCGAGAACGTCACCGACGAACGCGTGATCGATAAATTCCGAAACGTCTTAACCCGTAGTATCGGCGGACGGCCGCAGGTCGACATCGACGCCCTTTTCATCGACCTCCAGGTCGGTGACCGCATCATGATGTGCTCCGACGGCCTTACCGACTATTTGTCCGGGCCCGAACTCCTCGAATACGCCACGCGGTTAACGGGTCAGCAGATGCTCGACGCCCTGACCCAAGAGGCCAAAGACCGCGGTGGACACGATAATATTACCGCCGTGCTGATCTCCGTCGGCTCACGCATCGAGAACCAAGTTCCAACGCGTGACCAAAGCCTCGACACTCTGCGTCAGGCCGATATTCTGGGCCAGATTTCCCTGTTTAAGGGTTTGAGCCTCCGAGAACTCATCAAAGTTCTGCGAATCGTCTATGAACGCACCTACGCCGACGGTGAGGTCATCATCGAACCCGGTCAGACCGGCGACTGCCTCTATATCGTGGGCGACGGAAAGGTGAATCTAACCATTGGTGACGACACACGTAGCCTCGAAATGGGACGACATTTTGGGGAGCTGGCCCTTATCCGAAGCGGAGCACGCCAATCAAAAGCTGTGGCCGACGGCGAGGCCCTGATGTTGGTTGTTCCTGCCGAGAAATTCCGAGACCTGGTGAGCTCAGATCCTGCAGTCGGAAATATTCTGCTCTGGAACCTTCTGGCCAGCCTCGCTGACGAACTCCATGCGATCCGCGGACGCGATATTTAAATATGAAGCATAAGGTCTACCTGATTCCAGGTATCTTTGGTTTTGCGAGCCTCGGGGGCATTTCGTATTTTCGGCAGGTCAGCGAGTCGTTGACCGATGTCTTTGAGCGTCGTGGACTCGACGTTGAGATCATCGGGGTGAAGACCCTTCCCACGGCCTCCCTGCGCCACCGTGCCCGACGGCTCATGATGACCGTGCGCGATACTGGTGGGCTCGAAGAAGGCGTTCAAGTGCACTGGGTGGGACATTCATTGGGGGCGATCGATGCCCGCCTGGCTGCCAGCCCAAACACCGAGCTTGAGATGGGCGATGCCGCCCACCAGATCCGCAAAAACCTTCGTACAGTCGTGTCTGTTTCCGGGCCGCATTACGGCACGCCGTTGGCCAATTTCCTGACCACCCTCTACGGGAAAAACCTCCTCTACGTGGTGACCCTGATCGTGGTTTCAGGCTTGCGAAGAAGGCCCATCACCTTGCTGGGCGGTGTTTTTGGCATCATGGGGAAAATCAACGACCTCTTGGGCCTCGACGAGACCTTGCTCAATCAGGTCACCAACGAGCTGCTCAAGGATTTCAGCCCCACGGCCGAGGCCGAGGTCCGGACCTTCCTGCGCTCGATTTTGGATGACCAGGGCTGCATGGTCCAAGCCACCCCAGAAGGCATGGACCTCTTCAACTCGTCGGTGCACGACCACCCTGAAGTCCGCTATGTGAGCTACGCTACGGCTGCGCCGCCACCCACCGAGGTCATCCGGCGCATTCGGTTGCGAAACGCACTCACCCCCTTCAACAAGGTCCTCTACAGCATCCTGTGGACGCTCACGTCGCGCTCGCACGCTCATTATGGCTACCACCCACCGATTCGATCGGAAGACGCCATCACGAAACGGCCTCTTCCTTTTGCCATCACCGAGAGCACAAGTGACGGCGTGGTCCCCACCCTGAGCCAAATTTGGGGTGAGTTCCGTGGCGTTATCAGGGCCGACCACCTTGATGTGATTGGACATTATCTGCGCGGTCCTTTTGACTCCAAAGATGGCGCCGACTGGTTCGGATCAGGCGCCAAATTTGACCGAGAGTCCTTTCAATGGCTCTGGGAAGACGTCGCCAACGTGCTCATGCGAGAGGACCGGTGAACGTCCTCACCATCGCCGGAACGGACCCAAGCGGCGGGGCTGGAATTCAAGTCGACCTGCAGGTGATTCGTGATTGCGGCTGCCATGGCCTCTCTGTGGTCGCTGCGGTCGTCTGGCAGAACACCTCGGGCGTGCGCGGCTGGCAGGCGATCGCACCAGAGGTATTACAAGCTCAATTGGACGCGGTTTTTGACGATATCCCTGTGCATGCCGTCAAGATCGGCATGTTGGGCACGCCCGAAAACGTCCAGGTGGTGCAACGAACCCTTGCCGGAAAGTCGATTCCCATCGTGCTCGATCCCGTGCTCGCCTCGGGAGACGGATCGGTGGAACTTGGCACCGATCTTCTGACAGAACTTCGGGCATTGGGCGCAGCCTCAACGTTAGTGACCCCGAATATACCCGAGGCCGAAACGTTGTTAGGTGGACACTTGGCCAGCAGCGACGTCGCTTGTTCATTATCTTGTCGTCTGGCAACCGCTGTGCTTTTGAAAGTCGGACACTTCCCAGGAACAAGCGATTTGGTGGATATTTTGGCGACCTTACCGAATGCCGCTCCTTCCGCCCCTGGCGAGGCGGCGTACCTATGTCCCTGGGCCCGTCATGTTGGGGAACAAGAAATCGACGCAAAGGTGTTTTGCACTCCGTTATGCGCTGTGGGTGCAGGCAAACGCGACATCCAAAACCTGACGCCCCTGCCTAGAATCCCCGACGATGTTCGTGGAACCGGCTGCCAACTCTCGACCGCTATTGCGTGTCGACTGGCTTTGGGCGATGACCTGCTACCGGCCATCGAGTGGAGCCGAGCTTACCTCTCGCGAATGCTAGAGCATCGCCAGAGCATAGGGCGAGGAAGACCAGTGATTGTGCGAGTCTGATGCAAGATGCAAATAAAATCATGGACGTGATCGAACGCGAGGTCTCTTTCGCCAGAATCCTTGGAACACCTGTGTTCTGGTCGGTTTGGCTGGTGGCCATCAACGTCGCGTTTTTTCTGATCGCCTTTGTGGTCGGCCTCGACCGATTCGAAACCTTTCCGATGGATTTCACGCCGATTCAGTACGTGTTTTATTCGGGAATGAAAGTCTCTGAGTACGTCGCGCAAGGCCAGTACTGGCGCCTCGTTACGAGCATGTTTGTCCACCTGGACTTTATGCATATTGGCTTCAACGCCTACGGCATCTGGACGCTCGGTCCTCTGGTAGAAAAGTTCTACGGGGGACGACGATTCATCATCATCTACATGATCGCCGGAATCGTGGGAGCCGCCGGCTCTTACATTTTTACCGCCGTGCCCAGCGGAGGCGCATCCGGCGCGATCTACGGCCTGGTGGGCGCACTTGCCGTGTTTGGCTTCAAGTTTCGCGGTGAGCTTCCAGCAAGGGTCTCACGCTCTTTCACCACCGGTATGGCCCCTTGGATCATTGTGGGTATCGGAATCGGGTTTCTAGACGCGATTCCTTTCGACAACGCCGCCCACCTTGGCGGCCTGTTTTCGGGCGGACTTGTCGCGTTTGTGATGCGCTCCGAACTCGACCGCACCCAGCGAAAGAAACGGGAAAAAGCCGTTCTGGTCTTCTTCGTGGCAAGCATCCTCGCCATGATCATCCCGGCATATTTCTGGTCGCTCGAAATTGCCCGTTGCATGGGAAGTGCACAAGAATACGCGGCGTGCTATCCCGAGCGCACTGTACCTATTGAACGATAAAACGTCTGGAGACCCCGTGAAAACTTGGCTATTTGTGGCGCTCATTTTTGCGACGAGTTGCGGCGGTGCGCAAACAACTGAAAATCGTACCATTCGTCATGAAGAACTTAATGTTGATGGGAACCTACGTCTGTCGGATCTGGTCCTTCCCACGCATTACGCGCTCGATCTCAGCATCGATCCCACAAAAGACACGTTCACAGGTCAGGTCCGAATCGACGTCATATTGGGTGCAAAAACCCGTGTCATCAATTTGCACAGCGACAAACAGACGATCAAAACCTTCGCGGTCGAATCCGGAAAAGACTCCGTCGGCGGCGAGGTTGTGGTTGGCCTGAACGGCGGCATCGCGCTGGTCCTGAACAAAGAAGTCCCCGCGGGCCCAGCGATGATCGCGATCGAATACGAGGGCGTCATCGACGAGACCCCCACCGGCCTTTACCGGGTCAAGGATGGCGACGCTTGGTACGCGTACACCCAATTTGAACCGTTGGAGGCTCGCCAGGCATTTCCGAGCTTTGACGAGCCTCGATTTAAGACGACCTACGACACGACACTCCGAGTGCCAAAAGGCCTCATCGCCGCCGCAAATTCGGGCCTCAAAGAGAAACGTGAAGAAGGTGACAAAGACGTTTTTGTCTTCAAACAGACCAAGCCACTTGCCTCCTATGTGGTTGCGTTTGCGGTCGGCGACTTTGACGTCGTCGAAGCCCCTGCTGGCGCCCTTCCGATTCCGCTTCGCTTGATTGCGACCAAAGGCAAAGGCGAATTGGGGGCATATATGCTGGCGCGAACCCCCGCCATCGTCACGGCGTTGACCGAATACTTTGGTGGCGCATTCCCGTACGACAAGCTTGATATCGTTGCCGTCCCAAATTTCAGCGCGGGCGCCATGGAGAACGTCGGCCTCGTAACCTTTCGCGAGTCGTTGCTTCTGATCGACCCCGAAACAGCCTCGGTGGGCCAACGTCGCGGGGCAATGTCAGTCATGATCCACGAACTCTCGCATATGTGGTTTGGCAACCTCGTGACGATGGTTTGGTGGGACGACCTTTGGCTCAACGAATCCTTCGCCACCTGGATGGCGGCCAAACAACTGGCGCGAATGGCGCCACAACTCGAGTCGCAGATCGACGGTATTTCGGGCAAATCGTGGGTGATTCAGGCGGACTCGCTTGCGAGCGCGCGAATCATCCGCAACCCAATCGCAACCGGCGGTGATATCTACAACGCATTCGACGGCATCACCTACGGAAAGGGCGCACGGGTACTGGGAATGTTCGAGCAATGGCTGGGCGAAGAAGCCATGCAGAAAGGCATTCAGGCCTACCTCAAAAATCACGCTTACGGATCGGCCACCACGGCGGATTTCCTGGCCGAGCTGGAAAAGTCGTCAGGAAAACCTGTCAACGTCGCGATGGCAACATTCTTAGACCAGCCGGGCACTCCGATGCTGGACATCCAGATGGTCTGCGAGGCTGACCGTGTTGTCTTGAACGTCGAACAGTCTCGCTTCAAACCTGCCGGAAGCACCGCTCCTGATGCGGGCCCATGGCAAGTGCCGGCATGTTTTCGTTACGAAGAAAAAGGGAAGTCCACCGTGTTCTGTGAATTGGTGGACGCCCAGAAAAAAGAAGTCGTACTGCCCACAACACGTTGCCCCAAATGGATTTATCCAAACGCCGACGAAAACGGCTACTATTTGTGGACCTTGCCTGGCGCGGACCTTCAGAAGCTCACCACAACCTATCGTGGATCGCTTTCGATTCAGGAAAAAGTCGGACTCTTGAACAACCTTCGGGCTCTGCTGAAGAGCGAGAAAGTGGCGCCAGATGTGTTCATCTCGGCCATTCGGGAACTGGGCAAAGAAAGTCATCGAACCATCTTTGAAGGCGTTTTGGACGAACTCGATTCGCTGGATCAAGTGGTCCCTGCCGACAAGCGAGCCAAATGGACCAAAACAACCTCTTCGATCATCACGCCTCGCCTGCGCAAAGTTGGTTTCGAACCCAAGGCCGGCGAAAAACCTGAAATTTCTTTGATCCGTACCGAAATCATCAAACAATCCGCACGATTGGCCGACGATGAGAACACCAAAAAACAGTCCAGGAAAGTCACCGATGCGTTCTTGAAAGACATGTCAAAAGTCTCGACAGACATCGCCGCAATTGCGTTGCGAATTTCGGCGGAAAATGGCGATTCAGGTCTGTGGTTGAGTTACAAGATGGCACTGGCTCAAGCTCCTAACCCGGCTGCCAGAAACGCGTTAATCTCCGGCCTCGGGGCTTTCAAGGACCCTGACCTTCTGAAAGGAAGCCTCGCCCTCATGTTTGATGGAACGATGCATTCACAGGACTTTTGGAGCCTGATCGGCCCGACGTTCCGTGATCCAAAAACCTTCGATATTACATGGGCGTGGTTCACGACCAATTACGAAAAACTGGTCGAAGTCGTTGGCGAAAAAGCCAAAATGTACCTGCCAAGTGTCGGAAGTGGCTTCTGCACCGAAGAAGGCAAAAAGAAAGTCGTCACTTTTTTCGCGGACCCCGCTCATCAGGCGGACGGACTTGACCGACGTTTGGCCAATAACCTTGAGTACATCGACCAGTGCATTCGTTATCGGGCATACGTGGCGCCAGGACTCGACGCCTTGTTGAAGTAGGCTTCGGGCCGCGGACGCTGGCGATTCGATGCTCAAGGGGGCATCCTGCTCACATATGTGACGCTCAGTTTTTGTTCCCGATTTGAAAACGAGTTACTCTCCGTCCAGAAAAATATTTCTTACGTGACGAGGACTCCGATGAAGAACTTTTATACTTTTGCACTTGTTGGTTGTGTCGCTCTTTCGGCCGCATGCGGCGATGACGACAGCACCACCAACAACGCCGCCAATAATGCGGCAAACAACACCACCAATAACTCGACGAATGGAACCGCCAATAATACGACCAATAATGTCGTAAATAATGGTTCCAACAACGCCGACGGCTCCGCGGAGGCCCAATTACTCGGCGCGGACCTCTTTAACGCGGTCTACCTGGCCGTCCAGGTCAACGCCCAAAAGAATGCGAGCGAATTCGCCACCAGCGGCATGGAAGGCCTCGTCGATTGCACCGATCTGTTCACCACCACAAGTTACGGTCAGGCGACTTTCACCTTTGAAGCTGGAAGCGGCCCCTACATGTTTGCCGCGACCGTTATGATGGACGGATGTCTGGCCGTTCAGTCCGGCACGAACGCCCCCTTTGAATTCGAGCAGCAAGATGCTTCGGGTGACGACATCGCCGACACAACGCTCATGAATGGAAAGCTTGCCGCCATCACATTCGACGAAGAGGGCCTGCCGCCTGCGGTTGCCGACTACGACGCGAACGCGGCACCAACCTGCACTGATATCGTAGTGAGTAATATTTTCTTGGAGACGATCGGGCTCCTTCCCGATGGGTCGGGCTTCTCGAACGAAACCGAGCCGCATAATCCAAACGGTAAATACACAGAGGGAACGCTGACGGCCAATTGCGGCGGCAAGAAGCTGCTATGTGATTTGAACGGCGGCACGCGCGCACCAGTGCTCATCAACCTGGACGCTGTGGCCTCGTCAAAGGGGCTCGACTCGATCTGTGTGTTTGAGTAAGGCTCAGCCCACCGACGTGTAGCCACCGTCGATAATGAATTCCTGCCCCGTCGTGTAGCTGGCTTCGTCTGAGGCCAGATACACGGCGATGCCGGTGATTTCCTCGGGCTGAGCCCAGCGACCCAAGGGCGCACGCGAGGTGTAGACTTCCGAAAACTCAGGAGTGTTTACGATCACGGAGGCGAACTTGGTCTCGACCAATCCCGGGCAAATCGTGTTCACGCGGATTCCAGCGCCACCAAGTTCCACCGCAAAAGTTCGAGACATCGAGATGACTGCCGCTTTTGTCATCGCGTAGACGCCCTGTAGAGGCGCTCCGCGCAATCCATAGATCGATGCGACGTTGATGATGGACCCGGCCTTTCCTTCGTCTAGCAGCCGTTTGGCGACCGCACGTGTTGAGGCGAAATAGCCCTTCACGTTGACCTCAAATGTCTTATCCCAAGCCGATTCGGGCACATCCAAAAACGGGCCAAAATAGGGGTTGGTCGCGGCGTTATTGACCAGGATATCTGGCACCGCGAGGGTCTCGGCGACCCAATTCACCAATTCTTCGACCTGTGTCGAATCGCCCATATGGGCGGCGCGTGCGAAGACGGACTCTGGATATTTTGAATTGATCTCGGCGGCCACGTCTTCCAGCTGCTCGAGCTTGCGCGACACAATCACAACGCGCGCGCCTTCAGAGGCGAACGCCGTGGCAATGGCCTGGCCAATTCCGCGACTCGCGCCCGTGACGATTGCGACTTTATTTTCCAGACGACCCATCATGAATCCTTCAGGCTTTGAGTGCGTTTTCGACGGCCAATTCGAGCTCTGCAAGCAATGCGTCGCGTCGCTCAGCAGTGTTTGCCTCGACGCGCATCACCAACACAGGTTGGGTGTTGCTGGCACGAACAAGGCCCCAGCCGTCGCCAAAATTCACGCGCACGCCGTCCAAGGTGTTGACCTTGTATTTGGCCGAAAACGCATCTGCGACCTTTGAAGGCACTCCGAATTTGACGTCTTCCGGACAATCCTTGCGAATCTCGGGAGTCGCAAATGTCTTTGGAATGTCGGCCAACAGCTCGCTCAGCGTCTTGTCGCTATGGCTCAAAATCTCCAGAAGTCGAAGCGTTGCGTACAACGCATCGTCGAAGCCAAAATAACGGTCCGCAAAAAAGATATGGCCGCTCATTTCACCGGCGAGTTTGGCGCCGGTCTCTTGGATCTTAGCCTTGATCAGGCTGTGTCCAACTTGCGACATCACGGCCTTTCCGCCGTTTTCTTCGATGGCATCAAAGAGCGTCTGCGAACATTTTACTTCACCGATGATCGTTGCGCCTGGATGCTCTTCGAGCACCTGTCGGGCAAATAGAATCATCAATTTATCGCCCCAGATGATCTCGCCATTTTCGTCGACCACCCCGATGCGGTCAGCGTCACCATCGTAGGAAACTCCGACGTCGCATTTCTCTTTTTTGACCATCGCGATCAGATGTTCAAGGTTTTCTGGGACGGTCGGATCGGCGTGATGATTTGGGAAATTTCCGTCGGGCTCGGCGAACATCGAAATCGTGTCCTGTCCCAGCACGACTTCGACCAATTGAGGGGCAATCACGCCTCCCATGCCGTTGCCACAATCCACGGCCACTTTGAGGGTTCGTGGACCCATCTCGGCGTGGTTTTTACACCAATGAAGGTATTTTGCTTTCAGGTCGTCGACCGCAACGATGGGTCGCGCGTCATGCGTGACGTAGTCTTCAGCCTCGATGCGCTTGCGCAGGCCCTGAATGCTATCGCCGTAGATCGTGTCCGCCCCAATCATCATCTTGAAGCCGTTATACTCGCCCGGATTATGCGACCCGGTGATCATGATGCAGCCATCAAGCTCAAGTTCAATCCGAGCGAAGTACACCAATGGTGTAGGAACCATGCCCAGATCAACGACATGAACCCCTGCTTCACGCAGCCCATCGGTCAGCGCCGTGAACAAACGTTTGCTCGAGATTCGCATGTCCCGACCCACACCAATTCGAGGGTGACGAAGATTCAAACGACTCGCGGATTCTGTCCCAAACGCACGGCCAAGGTTCAGAATCGTCGTATCGTCAAGGTCACGGTCAGCGACTCCACGAATATCGTACTGGCGGAAAATATCGGGATTTACTTGCATTTAGGGCTCCTCACAAAGCGATGGCCTCGGTTTATCACGGCGTGACAGAGGGGTTCAAAGTGAAACGACCTGCGGGATTCCCACACCTTTGAATGATCCGCATGTCGAACGCGTCTACCCCCTATCGGACTGACGACGAAGGGTTGAACGATGCGAATTATTTCTCTTTTAGGTGGCCTGCTCTTTGTTTGCGGTTGCATCGGCTTGGATCAAGATGGCTACGAGCACCAAGACGGTCGCTCGCTCGCCCAAGGATACACGCCATGTAACGACGCACCTGGCGACGATCCCGAGGGCGTGATCTGTTCACCCAATCAATATTGTGGAGACCAGAAGTTGAACTGGTGTTTCCGCGGGTGTTTGTCTGACGATAATTGCTCCACAGAACAAATCTGTTCAAAAAAGCCCGGACAAAATGTGGGGCAATGCATCGCATGGGATGATGTCGCGCCGGTGCAACGCGATTTGGAACCCGGCTATACGGAATGCGGTGACGAGCGAATTCCGGCTGCCTTCGAGATCTGTCAGCCCAGCCAACATTGCGCGAGCTATCACGACGGACGTTGTTATGCCGGTTGCCTGTCCGAGGACAACTGCACCGAAAACCAAACCTGCGAAAAGGAAGCCGGCGCGAATACAGGCGTTTGTCGCTAGGTCACGCGTCACAAGGCGCTGCGATTTCGGTACCCCGGCATCCTGCCCGCATTTATTACCGCAAGTCGCAATGCCAGGCTGGAGCCTGGCGGACCCATCGCAATGCCAGGCGGGAGCCTGGCGGACCAGCGAGGTCAGTGTTCGATATTTCTATGTTGGACTTGGACCTTCCAGCCCCGGCCTCGCCAGCGAGCCGCAACGGCTTCTGAGATGGCAACAGAGCGGTGTTTTCCACCGGTGCAGCCAATTCCAACCGTCAGGTAGGCCTTGCCTTCCCGCTGGTAGAGCGGAAGCATGAAGTCTCCGACATGTCGCAGCAACTGCAGGACACCGCCGGCTTCTGGGGCGGCCAAGACGTAGTCGCGAACGGGCTCATCAAGGCCCGTTTTTTCGCGCAAGCCTTCGACAAAATACGGGTTGGGAAGAAAACGCACGTCAAAGACCAAATCGCATTCAGGTGGAAGGCCGTATTTGAAGCCAAACGACAGCAGATTCACGGTCAAAGTTTCCGTCTTTTCGGACGAAAAGTGTTCCTTGATCAACGCCTTAAGCGAATGAACCGTCTGTTGAGTCGAATCGACGATCAGGTCTGCGTTTTCCCGCAGCGGCGCGAGCAACTGGCGTTCTCGTTCAATCCCCTCACGCACGGTGCCGTTGGGCGACATGGGATGGGGACGTCGCGTCTCGCTGTAACGCTGCAGAAGCTTTTCGTCTTGGGCCTCAAGGAAAATGACCTGAACGTTGGCGCCCTCGATGCGCATTTTTGCAAGCGTCTCTTCGGCTTGATGCAGGAACTCGCGCTCACGCGTATCCACGACGAACGCAAAATCTCGGATGCTTGGTGATGACTTCGACGAGTTTGCGAGCTCCAACACCTTGGGCAAAAGGGGAACAGGTAAATTATCGATGCAGAAAAAACCCATGTCCTCGAGCGCACGAACGGCGGTCGATTTTCCGGATCCGCTCAAGCCCGACACGATCACGACTCTCGGTGCGAGATCTCGTGGTTCACTGAATTCTTCCATCGTCATGTTCGTATGATGCGGGCGAGTCCGTTTGGACGCAAAAATTCAGATGCCTGCAGCCCAAAGATAGGCCCAATTCAAAACCGGAAGCCCTCCAACAGCGACTTTCAGCAACAGATCTTCGCGGTCACTAAGCTCAAGCCGTAAAGAGATACGACGAAAGAGCGCCCAGGCACTCACCAGCGCCCAAATCGTCAGCCCCAGATACGCTAAGATAATCAGCGGCTGAAGTCTCAGAGCCTCAAGAACATGACCATGAAAAAGGTTCACGGTCGCTCGCGTCGCGCCGCAAGTAAGACAGGGCAGGCCAAACACCTGCTTCACCCCGCAGACGCCCGGCGAAAAGGCCCCTGATTCAATCAGCCACGAGGCCAGCGGCAGCAAGGACAAGGGACCAAGCAGCAAGGCACCCACTGGAAGATCGCCAGGACGTCGAGCTGTTCGAAAGAGTCTCATGCACCTAACACGTTCGTTTTCACCATGAAGACGATAACGATCATCAGGAGCCCAACAATCCCATGCGTGGCCATGAAAAATGCGCGACTGCCCGTGTCGTCGGTATGAACTTTGCGCATTTTTGCGGCGATCAATTGGTCCAACACGATCAACACCAACACCAGTGTCATCTTGATATGAAACGTCATCCCCCAGACATTTCCTGGTGCAAAATAGAGTGCGGGGCCTTTCATCATTATGAGCGCCGTCCCTGACACCAAAGCCAACAAAAAGCCCGGCAGAACCGCCATAAAGTAGGATTTTCTCTCGAAAGAAATCAGCGATTCTCGCGCTTCTTTGGAGGTCAAAGACACGTGATGACCAAGCAGCCGAGCGAGCGTAATCAGCCCACCAAGCCAGAGAATAAGTCCAACAATATGCGTTGCTACTAACCAGTTCATCGCGCCTCCGTCTTCCAGACTCTAAGTAGGATTCCCGCAAGTTCTTCACCCGTCAAACGAGCGGATTCCCCGGGTGTAATACCTGTGTAAACTGCTCGCCTCAAAATCGCTTCGAGGGAGATTTCGTGGGGGAAACAAAGCCCGCCAGGTGTCGTAATTTCACTCCAAACGGTCAGGCCCTCGACCTCGGTGCGTTCTGCCTGCAAACGAGCCACATCAAGGAGCCGTTCAAAGACGGCCTTGGCTGGCTCTGCGTCCACCAATGCACCGACAAATAGTTTCCCAGCTTCAAGAGCGTCGATATTCGACGAGCCCAACCACTGTTCCCACCGACCCGTCAAATGAGACAAATCAGTATGAGTCCCGATGCCATCGGGTTCGGAATCCAAGAGGTCGACAAAAATCGGACTTTCGAACTCCGTATCGTCTTCGATCTCGTCCAGAAGCTCGTTCAAGGTTTCGTCATCGGCCGCACTCACCCAGGCCATTTGATTCGAGACCGGCACCCATCCGGCCTCCGCTTCTGCAAGTAATTCCAGCAGTGCTGCCTTGGGAGACATCACACGTCCCAGATTCTCTTCGAGCCATTCGTCCGTAAGATCAGCGACACCGTCAGCTTCAAAAACAGGAAGGCGTTGGGGATCCAGACGCCGATTCTTCTGAGTCCGCCACGACGATTTGTCATCGATTAAAGTGCCGATAACGACGCCCGATTCATCACAAAATCCGTAGGTGAGCGAAGACGCTACGACCCCTGCAGGGCCAACCATCTCGCCACAATTTTCGCATTCGTAGCCTGCCTTATTCGGCACGGCGCCTAAAAGCTCCGCAAGGCGCAAATGCGTCAGCGTATGAAAGGGCGTCGAATGGTAAAATCGCTGGAGTTGTGGATGTTTACACAGCTCGCATGCCACCCGAACGTCGGCGATGTACATGACTTCCGGACGCCCATGAGCGTCAGGAGAAAAGTGAAAAACAAAGGGTTCTGCCATGTCGCTCTCGGGAACGTCGCACGCCGCGTGAACGTTCTAAGGCAGATAGCCTGCTCGCGTCATTAGTTCAAGCGGGCTCTGTACGAACCAAAGGACGAGGCGCGCCAAACCTAACCGAGCACCCTTTTCCTGCGGCTTTTGCGGCGTAGAGTGCAGCGTCCGCATTTGCCATCAATCCAACGGCTTCTTGAGAATGCTCTGGAAAAAGGGCGATTCCGATGGAAACCCCTACCTGATGGCGTCGTCCTTCGATTTCGATCGGTGCGTTGAGAGCGTCTTGGATTCGCCATGCCACCGCATCCACGTCTTGTTCTTTGGCGTAGTCGTCGAGCAGAATCACAAACTCGTCACCGCCCAGCCTAGCCGCCGTGTCCTGTGCTCGGACAGCTTTGCTGAGTCGACGACCAACCTCAATCAAAACCGCATCACCTTCCGCGTGGCCACACGTGTCATTGATCGGCTTGAAAACGTCGAGGTCAAGGTAGAGCAACGCGGCGGGCTGTTTGTGGCGTTGAGCGCGCTCAAGTGTGTGCTCAAGCCGCGCCTGAAGCAGCAGTCGGTTGGGCAGGCCGGTTAGACCGTCATGATGGGCCTGAAAAGACAACGTGGTGTCGGTGTCCATCGAAGTCAGGACTGCCACATAATTATGAATAAACGCGTCGTCGTCGGCGACACAGTTGATGGTCACCCAGACATGTCGGACCGAGCCGTCTTTGTGGCGAAAATAAAGTTCGCCAGCCCAATACCCATCGCGGACCATGCTCGTCCAAACACGTTCCAACGAGTGCCCCCGCAGCGGCACAGCAAAGTCCGACGCGCGCTCGCCGCTTGCCTCTGAGGAATCGTATCCTGTGAGTTCCGTGAACGCCGCGTTCACACGAATGATGCGATGTTTGGAATCAAAGATGATGATGGCATCACGTGCCGCATCAAAAACAACGGCCGCCTGCCGAACACGTTCTTCGTTCCTGCGGCGGGCCGTCATGTTCTCGATGACCGCTCCCATACCAACCACGACACCATCTACGATGTCGGGAACGTAATTGGCTTTGACGTGACTCTTCTGATTCCCAAAACGAATCCGTCGATCGTAGCCGACCTCGATCCCCTGAAGCGCATGCTCAATGCCATCATAAAGCTCGTCGAACACTTCTTCGCCGATCACCTCAACCAGTGGATTTCCGGCAAGGAGTTCGGGCGAATCGAACCAGTCGTGAGCGCGGGTGTTTTGGAGTCGGTAGGTCCAGTCGCCATCGACGTAAGCCACATAAAACGGAACCAGATCGAGCATAAACCTCACCTTTCGAAGTTCTTCCTTCGTTTCGGCGAGTTCGGCCTTCAGGCGGTCGACTTCTGTGGAATCCTGAGTCATGGCAAAAAAATGGCCGGTCAAAGGACCGGCCGATTCACTGAGGAACAAATTAACGAGTCAATTCGATCGTCGCACTGTTAAGCACGCCCTTATCGGAGTTGGCGGTATCGATGACGCTAAGCGTCCAAGTTCCCTCACCGGACTTACCGTTGAAGTCCTCGACGACATAGACTTCGCTAAGGTCATCACCTGAATTGCTATCGCTGCGCTTCAACGTCGCGACGGTTCCATCAGGGCCCTTCAAGAGGATCTTGATGTCTCCGATATACGAGTGGGTGATTTCGATCATCACCGCAAGGGCTGTGACTTCGCCAGGTCCGTCGACCGTGAATTCCGAGACCAAACCGGTAGGGTCGTTGTCAGGAATTGCGTTTCCGGCCGAGAGATCGATCTCGATAAGCTCTGAACCGTTGATGCAAGTTGCATGGGTTGCACATGCCGTATCTTCGCAATCCGCCGAACCGTTATGGTCGTTATCAGCGCCGTCGCCACAGATTTCGTGTGGGGCGACCATCTCGGGCACATCCGACACGGCCGAAGAACCGTACTCTTCAACATACTTGTAGCTGATCCAACCGTAGCCATCGCCTTCTGGATTCAACGAGCCGAAAGAGCCCTTGCCCCAGGAGTTCTTGAACAAGAAGAAGCCCTTTTCTTTGACTGGATTTCCGTCCGCGTCGAGCACGGGCTTTCCAGCCTCGTCCATCTGCGTGACTTCAAGGGTGTCATCCCAACCGACCAGCAAAATGGCATGTCCAGCGCGCGTGACGAGGCTGAGTTCCTTGTCCTTGGCGTTGGGGTAAAGGACGTAGCCTTTCTTGGAGTATTCGCTGTTCACAGGAAGTGGTGAACGGCCGTGGTTCCAGGACTGGTAGAAGAATGTAAGTCCAACTGGGACAGCCTGTTTTTTATTGAACATCGTCGCTTTGACGCTTCGCACTTTCGACGAATGCCAGCGAGCAGCTGGGATGAAAAACTTCTCGGCATCTTTCGCAGCCTGAGGCGCGTCACCGTTGGTGAAACACTTGATCGGTTTGTCGGCATCGTCGCCTGTGCACTCAGCATCGTCGGCCGAACTCCATCCGCGCGATTCGTAAGGCCATGCGGCCTCCATCACCGTGCCGTAATGATTCACTGCATCAAGGTTTGACTGATTATTCGATCCACCTGTGTGCGGGAACGCGCCCTCGAGGAACTTCGAAGACCACTGAAGGTATTGTTCCGAGAAATCAGGCGTGGCTGCACCCGCTGAGATGTAGAGGTGTTCGATGTAGGCCGTCGAAGCAAAGATCGAACAAACCCCGCGGCTGCCTTGGCTCTTCACCGGCGACTGCAACGATGTCAATTCGACGAATCGGGGTTGGAAATTCTGGTCGGCTTTGTCTTCATCGGCCAATGCTGCATTGCCGGGCCAACCCTGCTGAAGCGTGTCAACATTATCCAAGATTGGATCGAGGACGGCCTGATCATCGTCGATCACCGGACCGTTATCGTCTGTCCCACAGGCAACAAGTCCAACCAAACCCAACGCGAGCAACCATTTCAACTTCGAAGAACCAAGATACATCTTTAACTCCAGGTATTCGCGCGGCGCGCGGCGGATCGATTCCAATGGGTAGAATCAAAGCAGATTCCATGCCACCCGTTTTGTCGTACAGCAAGGGCACGATATACCAAATATGGCGTGCTATTGCGAGATCTTCCGTACAAAGTGAGGACGGGAAAAAGTGGCAACTCAACCTTCCAATTGAGGTCTCGAGTCACCATTTTGGTGGCTAGTAGAGGCCGGCCATTTCACGCTTCAGATCACGTTTCATCAAATCAGTCACAGCCTCCCGGACATCTTTGCCTTCGTAGATCACGTAGTAGACCTGCTCACAAATGGGCATCTC
>Ga0100385_1002308_pt1 | contig 18051 bp, 11 predicted proteins | sample CryGeymeta201509_FD_81543 | JGI IMG/M metagenome (GOLD analysis project Ga0100385, IMG submission 81543) | Groundwater microbial communities from Crystal Geyser aquifers in Utah, USA - Crystal Geyser metaG 2015-09 | ecosystem: Environmental > Aquatic > Deep subsurface > Groundwater | place: USA... | reverse complement strand
AACAAGGTAATCAAGTAATTTACCATGTACAGAAGCCTTTACAGTATGCTCCATCTTCATCGCTTCCATCACTAAGATAGCATCCCCCGGAGAAAAAGTGTCACCAACATTTAGGCATTGCTTTAAAATTTTACCAGGCATAGGAGATAACATATCCCCTTTGTGCACTTTGCTTGCGAAAGAACGCTGAGTTACAATAGGACATAAATTAATATCACTTCCATTAATAGAGACAAGCTTGTCAGACACATGGGCCTTAAAGTAACTATTATCAAGAGAGAATACATCACCTTCATTTCTAACAGTATACATAGTGTCATTGTAGTAGAATTTAACAAGATCAAAGCTAACTTCAATAATATTAACTTCTATTTGTTGATCACCTAAATTAAATAAACGCTTCATTATATATTCCTAAATCCAACTAATGAGTCCCAAGACTTATTAGAATGTACATTATTAATTAAACTTTCATCATTTAAAAGGATCGCACCGATTGCACATGCAACTTCACTCTCACTTGGTACCTCTTTTTTAAGGTCACTTTCATAAGTTTTTACAAAGTGTGTAAATGTCTCTCCACTAATAAATTTAGCATGTGAAAGAATACGAGTTAGGTAGTCTCGATTTGTAGAAAAACCAAAAAAAGGCAGATCAGCAAGAGATTCTAACATCATCTCAATTGATTCCTCACGTGTATCACCATGGACAATAACTTTGGCAATCATAGGATCGAAGTTAACAGTAATTTCACTACCGTCACGATAACCAGTGTCTAAGCGGGTAAAATAACCTGGCTCACCTATTTTTGATATTTGCCCGATTGCGGGCATAAAGTTATCATCAGGATTTTCTGCATAGATTCTAACTTCTAAAGAATGACCTGTTTGGATAATATCATCTTGAGAAAAGTTAAACTTCTCATTAGAGGCTGCTCTTAACTGTAATTCTACAAGATCATATCCTGTAACCTCTTCAGTGATTGGATGCTCTACTTGCAGTCGTGTATTCATTTCAAGAAAGTAGAACTTATCACCATCAAGAATAAATTCAACAGTACCGGCCCCAGAGTAATTAATCGCACTTGAGATTTGAACAGCCGTCTTAGTAATAGAATTACGAAGAGTATCATTTAAAGCAGGAGAAGGTGTTTCTTCGATTATCTTCTGATGTCTTCGTTGAATCGAACATTCACGTTCAAAAAAATGAAAATGATTCCCATGATTATCAGACATCACTTGAACTTCAATATGTCTTGGATTCTCAATAAATTTCTCAATAAGCACAATGTCAGAGCCAAATGAATTAGTGGCCTCTCGCTTACATGACTCGAGTTCAGCCTGGAATGACTTCTGATCATAAACAACTCTCATACCTTTACCGCCACCTCCAGCTGATGCCTTAATCAGTACAGGGAAACCAACTTCAATAGCAGCAGCTTCTAGTTTCAAAGGAGTTTGATCAGCACCATGATATCCAGGAATAGTAGGAATCCCTACTTCAATCATTTTTTCTTTTGATCCTTTCTTATCGCCCATCAATATTATCGATTCAACAGATGGCCCAATAAAGATCAAACCACTTGCTTTTACTTTTCGTGCAAAATCAGCATTTTCAGAAAGGAAGCCATAGCCTGGATGAATAGCATCACAACCTGTATCCTTTGCGACTGAGATAATTTTATCAATATTTAAATACGTGTCTCGTAAACTTCCATCTCCAAGGTAAATACTTTGATCTGCTTCGTATCTCTGAGGAAGATCTTTCTCCTCTTCAGTAAACAACGTCACCGTTTTAATATCAAAAGCTTTACATGTTCTAATTATTCTAATTGCAATTTCGGCTCTATTAGCAATAAGTACTTTCTGTATTTTCATTATGACTCCAACCAGTTAGGTTTTCTTTTTTCAAGTAGAGCATTCATGCCTTCCTGACCCTGCTCACTTATTCTCATTTTAGCAATTGTTTCGCAGGTATATTTCTTTCTATCCTCTAATTTGTGCATCCTCGACTCGACACCAAAAATTAATTCCTTAGACGCACGCTGAGCTGCAGGAGATGCTTTTAAAAACTCTTCAATTACTGCTTGTAGGTCTTTCTCGAAATAGCGATCGAGTGAAATCTCGTGAACAAGACCTATTGTCTTGGCAAACTCAGCGTCAAATCTTTTTCCAGTAAGAAAGAGAGTGCGAGCATTTGAGTGACCGATTTTAGCGATAACATAAGGAGAGATAACGGCAGGCACAAGACCTAGCCGAACTTCGCTAAATCCAAACAATGCACTTTCATGGGCAAGAACATGATCACATACAGCGACCAAACCACTTCCTCCACCAAGAGCAGCTCCATTTATTTTTCCGATCACAGGCTTAGAAAATAAGTTAATTGTTTCAAAAAGATTAGCGAGATTCATTGAGTCTTTAGTATTTTCTTCCAAAGAATAATTCACCATCTTTTTCATCCAGTTCAGATCTGCTCCGGCACAAAAAGATTTACCTTCTCCTGTTAATACGACGAGCTTTATCTTCTCATCAGTATCCATCGCCTGAAACTCAGTAATTAATTGAGCAATAAGATCGTCATTAAAGGCATTATGAATCTCTGGTCGATTAAGTGAAATTGTAGCTACGCCACGATCATCTAATTTTTTAATATATAATTGAGTCATAAGAACCTCTTCTACATTCTGAAAACACCAAATTTGGTGTCTTCAATTTCTTTATTAAGACTCGCCTCAATAGCAAGACCTAATATACTTCTAGTATGCTTCGGATCAATCACCCCATCATCCCAAAGACGAGCTGTTGAGTAGTAAGCGCTTCCCTCAACTTCATACTTATCAAGAATAGGTTTTTTGAACGATGCGACTTCTTCATCAGACATTGGCTTCTTACCACTTGCTTCCAGACCATCTTGCTTAACAGTTGCAAGAACACCTGCTGCCTGTTCTCCACCCATTACTGAGATTCGAGAGTTTGGCCGCATCCATAAGAACCTTGGCGAATAAGCTCTTCCACACATCCCATAATTACCTGCTCCAAAAGAGCCACCGATGATCACTGTAAATTTTGGTACATCAACAGTCGAAACTGCTGTTACCATTTTTGCACCATGCTTTGCGATCCCTTCCGACTCATATTTTTTACCAACCATGAAGCCAGTGATATTTTGTAAGAACACAAGAGGTATTTTACGTTGTCCACATAGTTGAATGAAGTGCGCGCCTTTTTGTGCACTCTCAGAAAAGAGAATTCCATTATTAGCGACGATTCCAACCTGATGTCCATGAATACGAGCAAAACCGCAAACAAGTGTTGTACCGTAATTCTCTTTAAATTCATGAAATTTTGATCCATCAACTAAACGAGCAATAATTTCTCGAATATCAAAAGGCTTCTTTGTATCATGAGGAAGAATTCCATAGACATCTTCGATGTCATATTTTGGCTCTTCAACGAGTACTTCTCTCTTATCTCCAGCGATTGCACCAAGAGATTTATAATTTAAATTTTCAATAATATTTCGTGTTATTGCTAGAGCATCCATCTCATCTTCGGCGTAGTGATCAGCAACACCACTTTCATGAGTATGTACATAAGCTCCACCAAGCTCTTCAGCTGTCACAACTTCACCAGTTGCGGCCTTAACAAGAGGTGGACCACCTAAGAAAATTGTTCCATTATTTTTTACGATAACTGACTCATCAGCCATGGCAGGAACATAAGCACCACCTGCGGTACAACTTCCAAGAACTACAGCAATTTGTGCAATTCCCATCGCTGACATTTGGGCCTGGTTATAGAAGATGCGTCCAAAGTGCTCTTTATCTGGAAACACTTCATCTTGCATTGGAAGAAATGCTCCTCCAGAATCAACTAAGTAAATGCATGGCAATCTATTTTCACGTGCAATTTCTTGCGCTCGTAAATGCTTTTTAACAGTCATTGGAAAGTAAGTTCCACCCTTCACTGTTGCATCATTAGCGACAAACATGCATTCAACACCATGAACACGACCAATACCGCAAACAATACCTGCACTTGGAATATCCATTCCATACATACCGTCTGCAGCCAGTGAAGATAATTCAAGAAATGGTGAGTCTTGATCGAGAATTTTTTCAATTCTTTCCCGTGGTAATAATTTTCCACGCCCATGGTGACGAGAAACAGAGCTTTCTCCTCCACCTGATTTAACATGATTTATTTTCGAATAGAATGTTTCTAATATCTGAAAATTATGTTCTTTATTTGCTTTAAAATCGTCGCTATGACGATCAATTTTTGAAACTATCGAGTCCATTTCAAATCCTAAAATTAAAAGAGTAAATATCTAAGAATATTACTAGTTTAAGGACCCCTATGACAAGAAATAGTGAGGACAATTTCAAGATATCAATAGCTTTTCAGCGCGTTATTTAGCGAGAGAACAGAGATATTCAAGCTTATTTGAAAACGAACCTGAAAACTGCTTACGAGATGCTAGTTGCTCTTCAAAAAGATGATGAAAGGTAATTGTAAGTAGATTAATTTTTGGGTCACTAAAGTGCTTAACATATGGGTCATAAGACTTCTTTTCAAGACGATGCTTAAGATGCATTGGACCCAGGACATAGGTAAGAGTATTGAAAGAATCTGAAGGACATGAACTATTTAAAACTTTTTTAAAATTATCAAGCTGCGAATTTGTTAAAGTCGAAAATAGTGATTCGATGAGAAATTGTAAAGCTCGATCATCATCTAATTTCTTATCAATATCTTCTAGTGGATTCACTTTAATGATCAAAACATTTTGTAGATTCTCGATTTCCATAGCAAATTCTTTTGGTGCCCACACGAAGAAAATTCTTGCCTGGAGATTATTTTTAAACCCAAAGAATTTAAACACATCTTGATATGCTTTTAAAACTCCACTTTTCTTAAGTCTATTTTCAATCTCTGGAGCTTTTCCTTTAAAGCTAGATGACTCTGCAATAAAGCTACTTGCATTACCTTTAAAATGTTTTAAGAGTTTTACAATCTTACTTAGCTCTTCCTTAGACAATGTCTTTGAAAGATTTTTGAGCGCCTCATCTATTGACTTAGCCTTTAGAAATGAAAGAGAGAAATGATCAAAGTCTTGATTATCAACTTTATACTTCGACCTCATTTCTCGGTAGTCTTTTAATAAAGATTTTTCTTCGTCAGTGAATTTTCCAAATTTTTTAATCCATGCGCTTTGATAGAGCCCTTCTTGATTTGAACCAAAATTTAAAGAGAGGTAGTCAAAGAAATTTAGGATATCGACAGATTGAGAGTAATTTAAAAAACCCTTACCATAGCAGGTAAGGGCAAATATCGTAATAAAAATAACTTTTCTAATCAATTTTACTTATCTCCATCAGCTGCATTTAAAAGAGCATCAAGTTGAGCCTTTCGATAAGCAGGATCATCGGGATTAATCACTGGTTCATCAGTAATTGAAGCTGGCAGTCGCTTTAAGTCTTTAAGATTGGCGGCAACTTCATCCTCTTCAATCATTGGAGCTGTAGCAATTTCAGTAACAAATTTCAATGCACCATCTTCTTCAACAATATTTCCCTTAGAATCAAGCATTGGAGAAATTCGATAGACACTACCTGCAACATTTACATAAATTGTCTGAACACCATTTTTATAGGCTTCTTTAACTTTTGATTGTAGAGAAGGATCATCTAAACTTTGAGCTGACAAAATTGATAGGCCACCACCAGCTCCAGAGACTCCTTGACTTCGACTTTCTTCTAAGCGACGTAGAACCGTTTTAGCTGCCTGTGAATCTTTTCCACCTGAAATAGCAGCATTAGAGAAGTTTGATGACCGACTAACCGTCCCTACACTTGGAGAACTACCTGTATCATTTCCATTATTTTCAACAAGTTCACTTGAATAATTGGCTAAATTATTTGAGCTACTATTCATAGGATTTGAAAAAGAAACTTTCTTGTTTTTAGATTGTGTAGAAATAGATGCTTCTCTTTGTTCAAGTTTTGAGATCTTGTCTTCCAATGAGCTAATTGTAGATTGTAATCGTCGCTCATTTTCTTCATTAACTCTTTGTTGCTCAGCAAGTGCTTCTCTAGATTTTAATTCTTCAAGTTCTTTCTTAGCATTTTCACTTTCTTGTTTGGCCTTAGCTAATTCAGCTTGAACTTTTTGTAGCTCTTTCTCAGCACTGTTTTGTACCGAGTTAGCGGCCTCGACTTGTGCAAGGTCTCTTGCAACAGCATTCTCATCTTCAATAGCAGTAGAAGTTGATGAACTTGGTAGAGAGTAATTTGCTACTTTACTTGCAAAATCTTCACCTCTCTTAATTTGACTAGGTGTTGATGAGTCAAATGAAGAGGCGGCGGCTTGTTCAAAGCCAGTAACCGCATGATATTCTTCTGACGATGAATCGACAATGTCAGTTACACTTTCCATATCTGGCTCAGATATTGGCCCTTCACTAAATCCTGAAGTTGCAATTGAACTATCAGTGCTAACACCAAAATCACCATTTTCAATTTTTCTACTTATATCGTATTCAGTACTCGAAACATCATAGACATCGAAAGTTCCATCTGTTTTTGAGTTATCGATACAACGCTCTTCTTTTGCGTTTCTTTTATTTTTACAACTATAAAGACTACAAAAGACGTGTCCAGCATCAACGTGTGCAGTAACGGCCTCGTCAATACTTGATTCATCACTAATATAAATGTCATTAATAACACTAGATAACTCTTCAGGATTACTACCTTTTATATATTTCCATTGGTTACCTGAACAAAATTTTTCAACTTCTTCAAATTGCTTAACGCAATCAGAGTTTGCTTCTTTTGCTTTCTCGGCCATGACCATCTGATTTTGTATATACAAATCCTCTTCACTGACATCAATAAAGATCATTCCTTTTGGATACGAGCTATTAATCGCACCTATTGCAAACTTCTTCAGCAGGTTTTGAGTTTCAAATGAATTACTGTTAATTGATTTTGGATCATAGAAAAACTGTGAAGTAAATTTTGTAGAATTAAAAGCTCTGACTGGACTGATCTTACGATAGATTGGATTTTTCTTATAAATGCCTGCGATAAATTCATATTCTTCTGGAGTTAAGTATTTAAACTGAGTTGCTTTTTTAGCTATATCATAAAGTCTAAGAAAATCCGCCTTCTGTTTTGCATTAAACTCTGGGCGATGTTTGGCTAGGTTTTCGACAGATCCCGGTCTTCGGTAAGCATTAGTGATAGAATTATCTTGCGCGACCATTCCAGCTTCAAAAGATCCACTCAGAGTCTTATCAACTTTAGACGCGATATTGAAAACGCTGTCACTAATTGAGACATCGACTTCTGAAAGCTTCGCATAATCAAGTGACTTTTCTCTAATTTTATTTTTTAAGACTTTTACTGTTTTTTCTCCAACAGCACCTTCGAGACATCCTTTCTTATTACTTAATTTTGTTGCATTTAAAACATCCAACATTTTTTCTAAATTCTTTGGAGAACAAGAAGGATACTTAACTTTCCCTTCTCTCTTTCCATTTATTTCTTTCATATTAGCTGTAATAGCCTGATCCGTAATATCAGAAGTGGCCTGTCCATATCCTACGAGTTCGGCGTTTTTAAAATATGATACGAGAGCATTATTAAGTTTAGATGCTAATGCAGAAGCATATAAATCAGAAGCTAATTTTTTTATATGTGATCTAGTTTTTGATTCTTTTGACATCTCTTTAGAGTCAATACACTCGCAGTATTGAGTTACTGTACCTGTTGTACTTAGACCGCAACTAAGATTTCCTACAGTTCCTACAAGTTCTTGTATTTTTTTATCTTCTTCACTCGGGACAGGACATGTACCAGGGCTTCTTTCGAGACCGGATACAAAAGACAGACCATCAGGACTTTGATGAAGTAGTGAAGAGGACGTCCCGGTAGAGCCAAACCCCTTATATCCTCGTAGGAATGCAGGTAGTTCACGGTCCACCACTGTAGTTGGAGAAACTTTAGTTTCATACCCCTCACGATACATTTGTCCATAAGACGATGAGTTTATAGCAAAAGACAAAAGGATCAATACATTCTTAACAATCTTCATTTACTTTTCTCCGTTTTCCAATCTACTCATCGGCAGTAAAACCAAATTACTTGAGCCATTCCCTCGCCTTCTTATTCTATTGTCTCGCAAAACAAGAGACCATCAAACATAATCCCCTTAAATATCAAAGATAAACGCATCAAAAAAATTCAAGTAACTGAAATCATGAAACTAACAACAGTTAAAAGGGAGACTGTTCAAGAAAGAAAATGAAATAAAACCGCCATGATTATGAGGCTTTGCCCTCTATAGTCCTAGACCATGACGTTTAATTTTAGAGATGTGTGTTGCGATGGTTGCCAGAGCATACTTATGTAGTCGCTCGGGAAGTTGTGGATAAATTAATTTGAGCATCTCGCTTTGTTCTATGCCTTCTGCCAAATACTTAGAAATAGTGAGTTCTCTATCTAGTCTATGTTTTAGAGTAGATTTTATTTTATCAACTCCACCAAGACCAATTCCATGGGATGGGAATATTGCCTCAGGAGAAATATCAATGACGCGATTTAAAGAGGTAAAGTATTTTTTCATATCACCCTCTTCTCCACCAATAACAACGGTGCCAACAGTTTGGATAAGATCAGATACAATCATCCAGGATCTATCTTCACGTAAGAGAGAGAGCTGTCCTTCATCATGGCCAGGCGTTTCAATGACTATTACATTCATTTTCTTGGAAGTTGTTAAGATATCACCCTCTTTATAGAAACGAATTTTTACATTTTTAAAATAATCTTTACCAAGCTTCTTACACAGTCTTAGATAAGAATCTTGGCTTATACCTAACTCCACACCAAAGTGCTCACACATATCAATAGCATATTCATGATGATCAGGATGGTGATGAGTAAGAAATACCAATTCGGGATGATGTCCATTATCTGATAGTGTTTGAAGAAATTTATTATACTCAGAATCATTCTTAGGAGATGGATCAACAAGGACCTTCAGCTGATCTCCAAAGAAGAACGAGTTTGTACGGTTAGCTGGAGGAAAAGTATTTGAGAGAGGTAGATACTGAAATAATCCGCTAACGGGAATAATCAAAGGGACTTGTGTCGCTCCATCATACTTTAAGTTTGGGTCAATTTGTTCAGTTGATAAAATATCTCGACTCAAATCTTCGATAATTTTAATCATGGGTGGAACGACAAGCATCTTACCTAAATCATATAACCGAAAAGCATCATCAGCACTAAGCCACTGTCCTAGTGCAATCTCTCCTTCATCGAGAGTGAAATCAAGTTGATCATTTAAAAATATTTTGTAGTAGTAGTTTTCAAAACGATGAGGATTAAAATCAGGAGTCACAGCAATTCCAAAGAGAGAAATATCTTCAACAACTCCATCTGCCATTAAAGACTTTATATCAATGCCCAACTCCTCTTGAAGTTCTCTTGTAAGCGCATTGATGAAGCGAGAAGATTCAGCATTCACAACAATATCTGCCTCATCAACTTTCCCACCAGGAAAGGAGTAATAACCGGGAAAGGCCTTGAGATAATTTTGCCTTTTAATAAGGAAAACCTTATCTTGGTGAATAAAAATCGCTGAGACAGACTCTTTCATACAACCCTACTTACTATTGGTATAGAAAGTTCGCACTTTCATAACGAACCTCCCGATACCCCTTAATATTTTCTAACTTTCTTAGTTCAAAAAGACTGTTACTTGCCTTGGGAACTGTATTAAAAAGAGCATCCCTTATTTTTAAAGAAATATCTTTTTCACGGTGATGCCACGAAGAGAGAACAACCTTAAGAATACGAGCATGCCTCATCGTTTTAAGCATCCAGTCCTTTGGAGAAATATCAAATTCAATAATTTTTCCCATGATATCAAATGATGGTCTATTGATTCGATTTTTTGTATAACTTGTCCCTAAATTTGCATAGCGAGCTTCATCCATACTCTTTAGAAGAGGTGAAATCATTTGATGAGACACAAAAATCTCATCTTTAATAATAAAAGTTTTTGCATAAGTTCGAACTGCTATTTTAAACTCTTTAGTATTTTGATAAATATCTTTTAAGGCCATAACACCACTAATAAATTCATCAATATTCTGGCCACGATCAAAAATAAATTGATCATGTACAAATGTAATTAAATCATTCTTTGAAATATCCGAAATTTTCGCTGTTAATTTATTACAAGCATCTTTAAACTTAGACAGAACATATTCTCTTTTTTGCCATGGTAGAAGAGATTCTTTCACCGACTTCGTCGCAAGTTCTAAGAAGCTAAAAGCTCCCACGGGATTAGTCATCTGGTATTTCTTTTCAAAATCAACGACACCAAGGCTTACCATCTCACGCCCTAGTTCAAATGCGATGAGGTTATTTTCAACTTCACTTCCCTTAATCGAAGATTTGAGCGCCATTTTAACATCGTCATGGGAAAATGGAACCTTTCCAAGTTGGTACGCAACTCCGAGAATCATTGAAGAAGCATAGACGGCCTTACCGAGTAAACTTTCAGACCATTTTTTCAAAGGATAAAGTCTCACTCGCACGTCACCATTACCAGATAACTGATTTCTAATTTCAATGGCATCCAGATTTCGATCCAGTAGAATCGACAAAGGCACCTGGTATTGTTCATCAAATATTGCAATTCCATCTTTCTTTAAAAAAGATAATTGATTTGCTCCATCTAACAAGTCTGGCGAAACAAGTACATCTGAGCTTCCAACAGGAGTAACCGCCCCCATTGAGTGAGCTGAAGGACAAATAGACATATGACTTGTCACATTTCCATTTCTTTGTGCTAATCCTTTTTGATCCATGAATTTAAAATCAAGGTCATTACGTCCCCCCATCTTTATCGAGGCATTAGCAATGATCTTTGAGATCGTCGTAATCCCAGAACCCCCAACTCCTGTCACAACCATCCGCCAAGGCGTTCCTTCGGCTATGGAATCAAGAGTCTTCTCACGTGTCGGGTCAGTTAGAGCAGAGAAATCAAACTCAATATTATTAGAGAGATATTTTGAAGGGTGATAATTTTTGACAGTAACAAGTTCAAAACTAGGGCAGGCCTTCATCTTCGTGCAGTAGCTATCTGAAACACAAATTTGTGGGTCAATCGAAACTTTCGTTCCGTAGGCATCGTGAACTTGAGTAAGACCTGGGCACCCAGTGGCCTCGACACAAACCCTGCAATCTTCACAAGCGAGAGTATTAATTTGATAGAAACTTTTTTCTTTAAGCACTCCAGAGTTCTTATATTCTACTCTTTCACTGGCACGCTTCTTACTTTGAAAAGTCAAAGAGCACTCTTTATTTGAAACAATAACTTTCACGCCACTTTTCTTGATAAAATCTCTCATCACATTTTGATAAAAGTAGCGATCACTTGGGTTGACTTCAATCGTTTGAGAAACACCAAGAGACTTAACAACAGAGAGCATATCTTGACGAGGACGTGACTTTCCTTCGACAGAAATCCCAGATGCCGGAGTCATCTGATGTCCCGTCATTGCCGTATTATCATTATCAAGAAGGATATAAGTTATATCATGATCCATTTGCAAAGAATTTGAAATATCAGTTAAACCCGAATGGAAGAAAGTAGAATCCCCCATTAAAACGACACTTGGATTCTCCGTAAAAAGGTCAACACCAGCACCCAGAGCACCACCTTGGCCCATTGCTGAGAGATTGTGCATTTCTTTAAATGGAGGTAAGAAAGATAGAGAATAACAACCGACATCACCATGAGTAATGAGATCAATTCCATCTTTTTTCAAATGACCTCTTAAGTCCTTTAATAAGGATAATGTTTCTCGGTGAGGACAGCCAGGGCAAAAAGTTGGCAGACGTCTTGGAAGCAATTCGCCAAATGGTCTCGCTTCATATTTAATACTGTCACAACTCTTATATCCAAACTCTTTTAGAAGTAGCTCTAATTTATCTCTGATGATTTCAAAGCTCAATCCACCATATGCAGGAAATCCTTCCTCCCCACGAAATTCTTTTCCATAGATTTCAAGAGTTAATCCATGCTTTTGACACAGTTCTTTAATTTCTGTTTCAAGAAAACCACGTTTCTCTTCGATCACGACAAGTTTTGTTAATTTGCTTAAGTATGGAATAAGTAATTCATCAACAAGTGGATAGGAACAAGCTAGTTTATATAATGAAAAGTGTGCTAGATAATCTGCTTCTTCAAAGATTTGTTTTACGGATTCAAAAATAACACCCGAACTAATATAACCGATATCACTATTAGTATTACCAAATAATTTATCAAGATTTAGTTTCTTCAGTGCTTCTTTTATTTTTGGGAAGCGCTCTTTAATCATTGCATGATCTGCAAATAATGAATTCGGTGGCACCATAACATTTTTAGAGAGATCAAAAGTTGAAGGATCAAGATTAATGAGTTCCTTAGGAACCGCCTTCTCTTGCGCCAGATCTACTCGCCCACCACCTTCGGCCAAAAATGTCGTCAGCACAAGACCTTGATATAAACTCGTAATCTTAGAAATTTCAAGGGCCTTAGAAATCCAATCTTTTAATTCCTGCGGCGTCGATGGTTCAAGAAAAGAGATATGCAGATGCTTAAAAAGGTATCTTGAGTCTGCTGCCGTCGAAGTTGACATTGACCAAGGATCATCTCCTACAACAATAACCGTTCCAGGATAGCGAGTTTCGCCACTAGAAGAATCAGTATAAGGCACACCAGGATTTGCAAAGTTTCCAACAGAAAGCGCATCACTAGCGACATGTAACCCCATTGATTTCATCGCCACCATACAATCACGTCCGGCCTGCTTCGCTCCAGATGCCATCGCAGCAGCATTGGCCTCAGAGTTTGCGATAACGACTCTTATACCTTTTTCATGAAATTCATTCTTCTTAGCATAGAGAATATTAAAATATTCAGCTAGTGGTGAACCTGGATAACCTGTATATAATGAGAAGCCTGCCTCAAGGCCTCCCTGAACAATGATTTCATTGCCGTTCAATATCTTGTGCGCCATATTATATAATCTCCCTTAAACGGGAAAATACTAACTTATATTTCATCAATGTGCCAGTTTACCAAAAGGGACACCGCAACATTACAAAATCTTGCGATGTGCCTTAAAAAACCATAATAAGCTCCATAAACTGTAAAAAAATAACAAAGGATATAATGTTGAAATCTAAAATCAGCGCAGAAAACCCACTTGGTATTTTGGCAATCGATCATCTAGAGTTTACTTGTGATACTCTTGATACAAAAACCAAAGAACTATTCTATACATTTGGGTTTGAAAAAACATATGAGAACCTAGGACTTGAGCTTGAACTATTTACGCAAGGCCAGGTTAGATTTCTTCTTAATGCTTCAAAGAAAGAAAGTGAACATTCAAGGAAATATTTCAATGCCCATGGCGAGGGTGTTTCAAAAATTAGTTTCCTCGTTGAAGATTGTGAGCATGCTATCAATGAGGCCCTAAAAAGAGGCGCTGAAGAAGTAAATGGATTAAAAGTTATCGACAGTGAGCACGGTCTCTACCTAACAGCTTCGATAAAAGGCTTTGGTGATGTCGTTAATGAGTTCGTGCAAAGACCAAACACATACTTTCGCCCATGGCTCTCAAAACTCGATTCTGATCCAAAAGCTCAGCCACTTGCTGCTCGAGTGGCAAGAATTGATCACCTCACAAATAACGTTCCTAAAGGTGAAATGAAAAAATGGGTAGACTTCTATGACAGAATTTATGGTTTCAAAGTAACGAGATATTTTGATATCAAGGGTGCAAAAACGGGACTTCAATCTGAAGTCGTTCAGCTTCCAAATGGTGAAGTCATTATCCCAATTAATGAACCCGAAGTAGAAGGTGGTAAGTCTCAGATTCAAGAATTCCTTGACCTGCACAAGGGACCAGGCGTTCAGCATATTGCGCTAACTTGTGGAAATATTCTTTCAACAGTGGCCGATTTGAGAGCACGTGGAATAAAGTTTCTTGATATCCCTTCAACATACTATGAAGATATTCCAAAGAGAGACTTTAAAGTAGAAGAAAGTATTAAGGATCTTGAAGATAGGCAACTACTTGTCGATGGAGATAAAGAAGGTTACCTCATCCAAAACTTTACTGAAACTTATGTTGGTCCACTCTTCTTTGAATTTATTCAAAGAAAAAAACATAACGGTTTTGGAGAAGGTAATTTTCAAGCACTATTTAACGCAATCGAGAGAGATCAAGAAAAAAGAGGATACCTCGATTAACTAAAGTATACTTTCCCAGACCAGTTACAAAGGGCAATGAGGATATTTTTCGCCTCTTGCCCACTTTCACTTAAGATATAGTGCCCTTCTTGCTTTAGGACAAGGTTATCTCTTTGTAATTCCCTCAAAGACTGTGAAAGCATTTAATCTGAAATGCCAGATAACTCCTTTCCAAGTCCAGCAAATGTTAATTCTTTGCGGTAAAGAAGTTGACCAAGAATTTTAATTTTCCACTTTCCACCTAATACATCAAGAGCTGTATAAATATTTCGAACACTAATATTAACTTCATCTTCAGTCATTTTAAACTCACTAACTTTTTGGTAAGTATGATTAAGAACCAATTTAATATATATTATTAAAAAGGAGTTTCAATGTACAAATTTATTTTAGTTCTTTTAGTTCTGGTTTCATGTTCAAAACAGCAAATTATCACGACAGAGTTTCATCCTGAAAAATATAAACTTCCAAAAAGAAGCAAGCAATATATTTCAGTTAAGAGAATACAAACAGGACATAATCTTTCGGCCGAGTCACTTGTAAAAAAAGATGGACGAACAAATATTAATCACTACTCAAGCCACCAGGCCTTTCTCTTAGAAAGAAGTGGGAAGAAGTATTTGATCGATACAGGAATGTCCAAAGATGGAAAAGATCAACTAAAGAAGATCTCTCTACCATTTCGCGCCCTCCTCGACTATGAGGAAGATGGTGACGTAAGTAGTAAATACAAAAAAGAGATTGACGGTATATTTGTCACTCATATGCATTTTGATCATGTGAGTGCACTTAAGGATTTATCAACAAAGAATAAGACAAAAATATATGTTCATGCCGAGGAATACAAGAGTGCCATGTCAGATGTACCACCATTTGGATATATCCCAGAGCAATACAATTCAAAGGATCTAAACTGGAATATATTAGAACTTAAAAATATTCCATATGGACCATTCTCACGCTTTAAAGATTTTTTTGATGATGGCTCATTACTGATCGTCGAACTACCTGGCCATACACCTGGATCGATCGGACTTATCATAAACACAATAGAAACAAGAATATTTATGGTCGGAGATGCCGTCTGGACAATTGATGAAGTTATTGAAAATGGAAGTAAGTCGACACTTGCCAGTTATCTTGTCGATGAAAATCACCCACAAACAAAGAAGACAGTAGAGTTACTACACGATATCTGGATGGCAAACCCAGGACTAAGAATCGTACCCGCACATGATTTAAAAGCAAGTATCTTTATAGATGCAATCGATAGTAAAGAAGAAGTTCATTGATATCACTGGCAACGTAGAGGCCTCCTATAAAGAGGCCCTTATCATCGTAAATTGGAATTGAAATACCTAATTGAAAGACTTCTTCAGACCTATCAAAATAGATATTTTGAATATGCTTAACTTCGAAACTTTTACTTGAAAGAAGAAGTTTAAACTTATCTTCATCTGATTGATCAAAATCACTCGTCTCCTTCAAGGATGAGACTAAGGAGCCATCTTTATTGAAGATAAAGATTTCATTGATATACTTATACTTTGCCTTAAAGCTCTTAAGTATGCGTGTATACTTATTATCAAGAATTGACTTAACAAGCTCTTTTCTCGATTTACTATCACCAGAGTTCCATATTTTCTCCTGAATACTATGATTATCATACCGAGGAAAAGGCCCAAGAAGTCGCGATGACATTTCAACAAAGTCCTTTGAGAGCTCATTATAAATTAATTCTTTCTTACTATTCTCTAACTTAAAATCCATCGCCGATAGACAATGGATAAATTTCTTATTTAATTGTTCGATTGAAAGTTCAGTCTTACGAAGGAATGAATTACTTACCTTAAGACCCATTACTTCAAAATGTAGACTTTCTACTTTATAATTTTTCAAATTGATTTCATTAGTTAACTGCGAACGCCTCACGACCACAGCATCACTCCGATGCCTTTCAAGGCCACCAAATAAAGCATCAACACTTGATACAGAATACAACTTAGTAATTCTCTTATCAAACTTTTTAAGATACTCAATATCTTCTTTGAGTCCCCCAACATTTAATTTTTCAAAAGGCTTTTCGTCTTTTCGATAAATAAGAAGTAATTCGTCAATATAGAGAGGAAATAGACCAAGATCACTCTTGTTCTCTTCAAGAGAGATCGGATAAAAAGCATCGAGAAGCTCCTCATTAAAGCTATGCTTTATTCTCTGCTTTGGAAGAGAAATCATTTTAATCTGTAGTTTTCTTTCGGCCACAGCGCATTCTAAAATATTTTGAATCGCACCAATTTTTAAAAATCCAAGATTGCTATCAGTACTTCCTACTAATATCTTGTCAGCTGCGTAAACTAAATTCAAACTGAAAAGGAAGAAAAATAAATATTTTATCATATCATTTTGTTAAGTTCTTCTACTGACTTGCTCAAAAGTTCAGATACATTGTGTATATTTCGAGATAAACTCTCAACCTCATTTGATCTTTGGGCCGTCACTTGATTTGAATCATTTATTTCTTGGACCGCGGAGTTAATCTCTTCAACACCTACGCTCTGCTCTTTTGAAGCATGAGCAATTTCATTCGACGAAGATGAAATTGTTTCAAACATAGTGTTAATTTTTTGTAAGACAGTTTCACATTCCAAAGAAAGACTTAAACATTCTTCGATAAGAGTTTTATTATTATTTACTCCAGCAAATACCTCGTCCTTTGACCTTTGGATTATTCCAGAAATACTTCCAAAGCTGTTATTAAGCTCGGTAGAAATTTCATTTGCAGACTTACCACTCTGTTGTGCAAGTCCACCAATTTCCTCTGCCACAACAGAGAAACCTTTACCATGCTCACCTGCTCGAGCGGCCTCAACCGAAGCATTAAAAGAGAGAAGTTTTGTCTGAAAAACAATATCGTTAATCACGCTTGTTTTGTTTTGGATCTCATTAAACACACCAAGAATATCAGATAGCCTAGTGTGATTTTCATCAACACTTCGACCAAGCTCTTGCGAGGCTTGATTTACAGCTTTTATTCTCTCAGCAAGTTTGAAGATTAATTTAATACCTTCACTTAGCTGTGTCTTCCCGCTTCCGACCATATCTGCCGAGCTAACGGCAATATCAGTATTCTTTTTTACCATTTGAGATATTTCATGAAGAGAAGAAGATGTTTCCTCTACACTCGATGACTGCTCTTGTGCAATTGAGGAAAGTTCAGTCGATTTCTCAGAAAGATTTTCTGAAATATTATTGAGATCATTTTTATTATCATTAATTGTATTCACAGCAAATGAGATCTTCTTAGTTATATTTCTAACAATGAAGAAACTTAGAACTCCAGAAATCAAAAGACCAATGAGAAGAGATAAAACAATTTTTTCAACTGAAGCTTTATAAGTATCTTGAGCTGACTCAAATTCTTTATCAGCATAATTTAGAATAAATTCTTGAAGAGCATCGAGAACCCCACGAGAATCTTCAAAAAGATGAGATGCGTCCTTGAGAGAGTTTCCAATATAATCTTTTCTCACACCTGAAAATCCTGCTTTTAGAAAAGGAAGTGATTTATCAGAATATTTTCCCCATGCTTCATACTTTTCCTTAAAACTTTCGATGAGTTTTCTCTCTTCATCCGTTGAAGCCAGTTTTGCAAAATTATTGAAGCGGTCGATGACTTGTTTTCTATTTTTGTCATAATCTTTTACCAAGAACTCATAATCTTTTT
>Ga0100385_1002307_pt1 | contig 18053 bp, 14 predicted proteins | sample CryGeymeta201509_FD_81543 | JGI IMG/M metagenome (GOLD analysis project Ga0100385, IMG submission 81543) | Groundwater microbial communities from Crystal Geyser aquifers in Utah, USA - Crystal Geyser metaG 2015-09 | ecosystem: Environmental > Aquatic > Deep subsurface > Groundwater | place: USA... | reverse complement strand
ATTGAACTGGATGCCAGAAGTTATGTGTTGGATGATAAATTGCAGCAAAATATCTGGATTAGCCATCCGGTCTTTTGTCACCCATCTCTCGCCACTTCTTGTACTTCCATTCCCGACCATACGCTCCCTGATAGTAACTGATGGCATCATCAATCAGTCCCGGCTCCGGTCGCACAGGTGTGGGAGAAAAAGTCACCGGGTCAATGGCGTATTCGCTGGATTTCTTCTTGACATCGAGAATTACCAGTTTGTTTCCCTTTAGATAGCCCATCCGGGAATATGTGGCGAGTAAAGCCCTGCCTTCTTCCGGTCTCATCTCCATAATATCCCGACCGAAAAACTGGCTGTTGTAACTCAGGTTCAACATGCCAAATATGGTGGGGGCAATGTCCATTTGGCTGCACTGAGTGTTCACTTTCCCTGGAGTGACATGTCCCGGGCTGTAGATGAACAACGGGATATGGTAGCGGTTCACAGGAAGTGCCCTTTTTCCCATGGAACTGGCGCAATGGTCTGCCACCACGATAAAAATGGTATTCGCAAACCAGGGATGTCTTTCTGCATCGTCCAGAAACTTGCCGGTGGCAAAGTCCGCATACTTGACCGCACCCTTTCGCCCTGTGTTAGACGGGATATCAATCTTTCCCTCAGGATAAGTGTAGGGGCGATGGTTGGAGGTTGTCATTATGACGGCGCAAAACAGTTGCCCGGCAGCACTGCTCTTGTCAAATTCTCTCAGGCAACGGTTAAAAATGTCCTCATCGCAAACGCCCCAGGCATTTTCAAATGTGATTTCGTCCTCATTCAAATCACCTTGATCCACCTTCCGAAACCCGTTGCGGGTGTAAAAATAGTTCATATTGTCAAAATAACCATGTCCTCCATAGAGAAAAATCATCTCGTAGCCACGTGGTTTCAGCACGGAACTCAGGGAAAACAGGTTTTCGTTATTGGGTCGCTTGATGATGGAACGCCCCGGTGTGGGTGGCAGTGACAGGGTAATGGCTTCCAGTCCCCGGGTTGTTCTTGTGCCGGTGGCGTAGAAGCTGGTGAAAAACAAGCTCTTTTCCGCCAGTTCATCAAATCGGGGCGTCAGATTGTCTTTGTTACCGAAGTGCCCCATGAAACTGCCGCTGAGACTTTCTTCCACGATAAAAACCAGGTTCAGATGTTTTTCTGCCCCTTCTTTTTTAATGGATCGCGTGATGTCTGCCGGATCGGATGAGGTATAGGTGCTGTCCGGTTCTTTCAGGAGTTGCCGGAGACGGGTGTCGAGGGTTTGTTTGTCTATGGTGGGGTAGAAGGAGGCATAGTCCAGCCGGTTGTTTCGAAATGCGGCAAAAAAATCATAGATGCCATTTTCCGCCAGCGTATTGTCATAGTTGTTGGTTGAAAAATGGGACCAGTCCTGCTCCACAAATACAAAGCTGGCGACAGACAGGAGGAGAAGCAGGATGCCCGTTCCCAGGCGGGTTTTCCAGGTGCAGGAAGTCGCCAGGGATTTTCCGATTTGTTTTCTGAGGCCAAAAGTGATGGCAATGGTAATGACGAGGAGCGTCAGGAGCAGCGGTGTCATGGGGTAGGATTCCACAATGTTGCGAACAACTTCACGGGTGTAAACAAGATAGTCCACGGCGATAAAGTTGAACCGGACACCGAACTCTTCAAAAAAGAAATATTCAGCAGCGGCGTTGAAGAGGATGATGTAGGTGAAAAAAGCGAATCCAAGGGTTACCAGCCACCTGAGGACGCGGGTTCTGAGTATTCTGCCCGGAACCAGCATCAAAAACAGGGTAAGGGGGATGCAGTAGTAAAGGGCGGTCACAATGTCAAAAATGAGGCCGATACCAAAGATGCCTGCGAATCGGCCCACAGTTAAATTCAGTTCTTTGATGGAAATAGTAAGAAGAAATAACCGTGTCAGAAAGGAAACGGCGACAAACAAAATTATAAACAGAACCAGTACACCGAATTGATTTTGAACCGGAAATTTAAGGTCACAAAGAGCTTTTTTTTTGAATAATTGCATTACAATCCTCCAGACCTTTGGCATATTACCACAATATCAACTCTGGGTTTCAAGAATCCCATTCACAAGGTTGAGATTTTGATTCCTATCTACTTACTGTATCCCATCGCTCATTCAAGATTGAAAACCGAACACTCCGGCTGCGGAACGGTGCCCATCCTTGATAACAAAGGAGAGAGTCTGTATGATGAACCCAGGGAGAACATATGGGGATTTTGTGGAAAAAGGATTCAAAATCGGATCATCTTCACAACCTGATGCAGTTCCATGTTCAGGAAGTGCTGCTGGTATCCAGTATGTACGATGCATTTCTCCTGGAAGAGGACGGCCGTCTTTCACAGCGAGTATTTGGCGACTTCATGGATCTGGACCTTCACCATATTCCCAGGATTACACGGGTTTCCAGTGCCGGTGAGGCATTGGAGGCCTTGCATAGTGGAAATTTTGATCTGGTGATCACCATGCCCCGCCTGTCAGATATGACCCCCTTCCAATTTGGAGCCAAGGCGAAAGCGATCCGTCCGGGTCTTCCTATTGTTCTCTTAGCCTACGCACCTGTAACGAGCCAGGTTTTGAAACAGATCCGTAAGCATGACAGCATTGACAAAATTTTTTATTGGTTCGGAGATTCCAAGATTTTTCTCGCCATTATAAAATCCATTGAAGACATGAAGAATCTGGAGGCAGACAGCCGGTACGGGGTAAATATTATTCTCGTGGTGGAAGACTCCCCGTGGTACTACTCGGCATTTCTCCCCATGCTTTACACTGAAATTATCAAGCAAACCCGGCGCATCGTATCCGAAGGGGTAAACGATGTGCAGCGGATGCTCCGAATCCGCGCTCGGCCCAAGATTGTCAGCGTGGAAACCTTTGAAGAAGCACAGTTCATTGTTCAGACTTTCAAGGACCGTCTGCTGGGTGTGATTTCCGACATTCGATATCCCAAGGGAGGGAAGATGGCTAAGGATGCCGGATTGCAGCTGGTTGGCCTGATCCGGGAGGAAATTCCAGACCTTGGAATTGTGCTGCAATCTTCGGAACAGCGGGTTGAGGTGGAAACTGAAAAACTGGGCATCCGTTTCATCAATAAAAACTCTCCTACTTTGCTGGAAGAGCTCCAGTCTTTCATGCTGGAGAACTTCGGCTTTGGCGACTTTGTGTTTCGGATGCCGGATGGGCATGCGGTGGGTAAAGCCCGGACTCTCCGGGAGTTCGGTGCGTTGTTGAGAAGAGTTCCGGCTGAATCCCTGCTCTACCATACCAGCCGGAACCATGTTTCCATCTGGCTTCGGGCCAGAACCGAGTTTGATCTTGCAGAAAAACTTCGGCCCCGCATGGTTTCGGAATTTGAGTCTATTGAAGTAATCCGTCAATACCTGATCGAATCCATAGAGTTATCTATTTCAAAGGAACGTTCCGGCGTGATATCTGATTTCAGTGCAAGCGAGTTTCAGGAAGGGGATAACCTGTTTTCAAGAATTGGGACCGGTTCCATGGGAGGGAAGGCCAGGGGCATTGCATTCATGAACAATATGATGCAGAAAAGTGGCATCCCGGAGCGGTATCCCGACGTTGACATTCGCATCCCGGCAACCTTTGTTCTCTGTACCGATGTCTACGCAGAATTCCTTCAACAGCGGAATCTGAGGGAACGTGCGTTTTCGGTGCATACGGATGAGGACGTGTTTCGAATGTTCCGGGAAAGCTACATTCCTTCCGCAGTGGAAAAAGATTTGCGCACGCTTCTCAGCAAGATTCGACAGCCCATTGCGGTACGCTCGTCCAGTCTGCTGGAAGACTCTCAGGCAATGCCGTTTTCCGGTGTTTACAAGACTTACATGCTTCCCAACAGTCATCCCAATCTGGAAGTGCGCTATCGTCAGCTGGTTATCGCCATCAAAATGGTGTATGCCTCGGTGTTTTCCATGGAGGCTCGCCGGTATGTGTCCAATTCCAATTTCCGGGTGGAAGAAGAGCAGATGGCGATTCTGATTCAACGAATCAGTGGTCTTCGCCACGGAGATCTGTTTTACCCCACCGTTTCGGGAACAGCGCAGTCGTACAACTTTTACCCCCTGTCCCGCCTGAACCCCCATGATGGTGTCATGAGCCTGGTGACGGGAATCGGAAAGGCAATCGGGGAGGGGGATAATGTATTCAGAGTGTCTCCGGCAAACCCGGAAATCAACCCGCTTTTACGCAAGCCGCTGGAACTTCCTGCGAAGACACAACGCACGTTTTATGCCCTGCATGTTGGAGCAGATAGTCCGGAGCTACCGATCAAAGAAACAGCCAATCTGGTCAAGGCCCCAATAAGCCGCAACGATGCCGATAGAGTTCTCCCCCTTGTTTCCAGTGCATTGAACCTTGAAAGCGGCACTCTGGATGATTCTCCTTTCGCTGAAGGTCCTCGAGTGGTGACCTTTTCCAGGCTTCTGAAAGGAAAATACTTTCCGTTTCCGGAGCTGATTCAGGAGATTCTTTCCCTTGGGGAACAGTCTGTCGGGACGCCGGTGGGGATCGAATTTGCTGTGAACCTTTATCCCGATAGGAAACTGAAACCGGAATTCAGTTTCCTTCAGATCCGGCCTCTGGTGGCAGGGAATGAGTTCGGAGAAGTATCCACTGAAACCATCCCTCGCAGGAAAGTGTTCTGCAGATCCAGCCAGACAATGGGCAACGGTGTGGAAGATAGAATACGGGACCTGATTTATGTTGTGCCGAGTCTTTTTGATACCGGCCGAACTGCGGAAATTGCGACCGAAATCAGCGAATTCAACCGCTCACTGGAAGCGGAAAATCAAAACTACATTCTCATCGGGTTTGGACGATGGGGCAGCTCTGACCCTCTTCAGGGGATTCCGGTGGACTGGACAGCCATTTCACAGGCCCGGATCCTGGTGGAAGCAACCTCGAAGAATTTTCAGGCGGATGCCTCCCGGGGGAACCATTTTTTTCAACATATGCTGTCCCAGAAGCTCGGTTACTTCTATGTGGGGAGTGAGGGAGATGACTTTGTGGGATGGGACTGGCTTCAGAAGCAGGAGGCAGTCCGGGAGGGTGTTTTCCTTCGCCACCTGCGGTTTCAGAAGCCGATTGTGTCTAAGATTGATGGACGGGCTTCAAAAGGCGTATTGCAGAAACCAAAGGGAAAGAATTAGAAAACAGGACAAAAAAAGCCGGGATAACCCGGCTTTTCATTTATTTGTTCTCGTTGTCAGTACCGGGCCCGATTACGATTGTCTTCCTTGGGTTTGGAGACATTCACGCGAAGGGCACGGCCTTTGAAATCGGCGCCATTTAAGGCTGCGATCGCGGCTTCTGCTGCTTCGTCGGTTTCCATATCCACGAAGCCGAAGCCACGGGAGAGACCGGTTACGCGGTCGGTAATGATACGAACGGACTCAACAGGTCCGTGCTCTGCGAACAGATTCCGAAGTTCATCTTCGGAGGCGTTGTAGGGAAGGTTCCCCACGTAGAGACTCTGAGACATTCGAATACTCCTCAAAACGTGATTCTAAACGAAGGTTCAAGCCTGAACAAGACAGGCGTAAACAACCGTCAAAATAAAATTAGCATGAAGTCAACGGATGTGCAAGAAAAAGTACGAATGTACGGAGGGCCGGTGGGGACTTGTGGATAGTTGGGAGAAGAAGTGAGGGATAATGAGTTGGGATGGGCAATTATTTGATTTTTCTGTGATTTATCATCCAACACCCGACATTTAATATCCGATGCAACGCGCCGTCGGGATCCGGAAATGCCGTCTCCGGACTGGAAGGACTACTATTTTATTCTCCTGACGATGATTGCTGATACAATGGAGCGGCCTTGCCAGGATCAGCGAGGTGGAAAAAGGAGCAAAGGAAGGCATGACAATACAGAATATATGCGGGATTCCCGTAATCATCAGTGAAATTCCCTATACGAGGGCTGCAACGGTGAGTATCTGGATCAACCGCGGAGCGCGGGACGAAATTTTTCCCGAGGAACACGGGTTGACCCATTTTCTGGAACATATGGTATTTAAGGGCAGTAAAACCAGGACTGCGACAGACATTTCCCGGGAAATTGAACGGGTGGGCGGCGATCTGGATGCATTCACTTCCAGAGACCATCTATGTTTCATTGCCCGCGTCCCGGCTGAAAAACTGGAATTGGGGGTTGAGTTGTTAACGGATATGCTGACCCGGCCGTCTTTTCGTCCCGAGGATGTGAAGCTGGAGAAATCCGTAGTCCAGGAGGAAATCCGGATGATGCGCGACGACCCGGACGATTCCGGTGATGAGTTGTTTATGAGCTGCATTTATCCGAAAGAAGCACTGGGCCGGTCCATCCTGGGTACTGAAAGTACCGTGGATAATTTTACACCGATCATGCTGCGGGAAATGCTGGGGCACTGCATTGGCCAAAAGGAGCTCGTGGTAAGTGTGGCCGGACGGGTGGATGAGAAAGCGGTACTCGACCTTGTAGAACCGCTGACAGTTTCCGCTACCAATGAAAGCGTCTCTCCCCGAAATGACGGGACTCAGCCGTTTTTCCCAGGCAGCAAAAAAGTAGAAAGAGAGGGCATGACTGCCACCAACCTGTACATGGCCTGGCCGCTTCCGATACTGGAATTGCGCGTGCAACAGGTGATTTCTATTTTGAATAATGTCTATGGCGGCGGGATGAGCTCCAGGTTGTTCCAAAAAGTGCGGGAAGATAGCGGTCTGGCTTATATGGTCTTTTCCAGTCCCACTTTTTTCAGAAACGAAGGTCATCTTTACGTATCTGCCACAACTGCACCGGAAAATGCCAGAAAGGTGCTGAAAATAATGATGGATGAAGGTGCTGGATTGAGAGACACGTTGACAGCAGATGAAGTGGAAGATGCCCGCAACCAGTTGATCGGGCGGTTGGAACTGTCACTGGAGACATCCACCAGCCAGGCAATGTGGGGCGGTCACAATATGCTCCGTTACAACCGCCTGATTACCCTTCGTGAGGTGCTGGACATTGTACGGGATATTTCCTACCATGAAGTTCAGGAACTGTCGGCGGAGATTTTTGCAGAAGAAAAGCTGACAACGCTTATGTATGGAAACCTCAACGGGATTTCCGACAGGTAAGTGCAAACAGGGAGTGAAATTATATGAAATCTATTGAAATCCGGGTAAAGCGATTGAAACACGGGCATGATTTGCCACTGCCGGACTATGCGACTGCCGGTTCCTCGGGAATGGATCTGCTGGCGGCTGTGGATGAAGCAATGGAACTTCCCCCCGGGAAGGTCGAGGCTATTCCCACCGGCCTGGTTTTTGAAATACCGATGGGAATGGAAATCCAGGTGAGGCCTCGAAGCGGGCTGGCTTTGAAAAACAGTGTCACCTGTCTCAATACACCTGGCACAATTGATGCCGACTACCGGGGAGAGGTTAAAGTCATTCTTGCCAACCTGGGGCGCACTCCCTTCAGGATTGAGCGGGGAATGCGCATTGCCCAGGCCGTGTTGGCTCCGGTTCTCCGCGCTGAGCTGATTACAGTGGAAGATCTCACAGACACAGACCGGAGTGATGGCGGATTTGGGAGCACAGGCATATGAATTCTGTTGAAAACATTGTCGGACTGAATATGGACTTTACGGCTACGACACCGCTTGCACCGGGAGTCATAGAGGAAATGGTCCGTATTCTGGCAATGGTTCCTGGAAACCCTTCTTCACCGCACGAGCTGGGATTGCAGGCTACCAGAGTTGTTGAGGATGCAAGGGAGACGATTCTAAAGGAATTCGGTCTGACAGATACCCATCGTCTAATTTTTACATCCGGCGGTTCCGAAGGGAACAGCACAGTGCTGCACGCATTAACTTCTTCCTCAGATGGCACCAATATTGTGACAACACCGTTTGAACACAATTCCATTCGTGTTTTTTTCCCGCTGCTGGAGCGGGCAGGTGTCGAGGTTAGAGAGGTTCAGCCGGACCATTCTGGCAGCATTGAGCCTGAGAAGTTGCTGAAATCAGTTGACAGGAACACACGACTTGTTTCCATTATGGCAGTCAATAACGAGACAGGATTCATTTTTGATATTCCGGGTATCGCAAAGACAGTCCGGCATCATTTTCCCCAGGCCAGAATTCACACCGACTATGTTCAGGGCTTTATGAAGATTCCGATAGATTTGGGTGATGTTGATTTTGTTTCCGTGTCCGCGCATAAGATTCACGGGCCCAAAGGTACAGGGGCACTGATAATGCGCAAGGGATTAAGCTTCCCTTTTATCATTGGCGGCAGTCACGAGTATGGTCTCAGGGGTGGTACCCACAACGTGGCTGGGATTGCCGGATTTGGCGAAGCGGTACGGCTCCTCCAGGGAGAGGTTTCCGACAATGCCAGGCAGGTCTCAAGTCTTCGGTCTTCATTTCTGGATGTGATTTCGGAAAACCTGCCCCATGCAACGGTAATTGAAGGCAGCACAAACAGTCCCTATATCCTGGGATTGACAGTACCTGGAATCAAATCCGAAGTGGTGGTCCGCATGCTTTCGGAAAAAGGAATCTTCATTTCAGCTGGTTCGGCCTGTTCCAGCAGATCCAGTAATCACAACCGTACGGTCCAGGTTCTTGGACTGAACCCCGACGAGTTTCTTCGAATCTCTCTCTCTCCGTGGCTGAATGGGGAGGAAGTTGAGGCGGCGGCACACACGATCGCAGCTACCTGCACCGAATTTCTGCAGATGATGGGAAGCGACCCGAAGGGACCGCGTGACTTGTAACTTGTGATTGGTTTGGAATAGGGGGAAGAATGCCAAATCATTAGATTTTTCTGTCATTTATAATCCAACATTTGGCGCAGCGATCCACTGCACTCATTTGTTGAAAATATCTGAAAGTGCATCCTTCAGCGTAGGAAAGTGAAAGGTAAATCCTTCCTGGAGGGCCCGTTCCGGCATAACAATCTGCCCGGAGGTGAGAATTCGGGCAGCTTTACCAAAGATCAGTTTCAGAGCGAATTCCGGAATTGGCAGAAAATCTGGACGATGAAGGGTTCCGGCAAGTTCGCTGGTAAACCGATTGTTATCCACAGGGTTCAAGCTCACTGCGTTGTATACGCCGCTGCCGCCTTTTGTGGCTACAAAGAGAATCAATCGACAGAGATCCTCAATGTGAATCCAGGAAAAACCCTGCTTTCCATCTGCGATACGCCCGCCAAGGCCCAGTAGAAACGGGATGCGGACCTTTTTTATCAAACCCCCGTCTTTTCCCAGAACCACGCCGAGTCTCAGGATGGTGCACCGGACTTTCAATGCTGCTGCTTCCCGGGCAGCGCTTTCCCAGTCCTCACAGAGTGTAGCGAGAAAATCATGCTTAACCGTGAAACTGGATTCTGTCTGCTGGCGAAAATCCGGGTATAGTCCCACTGCAGATGCGGAAATGAGAATGGTAGGGCGAGAATTTGCTGTTTCCAGTGCGGCCACCAGTTTCCGAGTGGTTCCCACTCGGCTCTGTTCCAGTCGTTTCATGTGGTGCGGGGTCCATCTGGTAAGGATGGGTGATCCGGCCAGGTGGACAACTACGTCGGTACCGGCCAATTTATCCGCAAGCCTGTCTGTATCGCTGAAGTCATTCCGGATAATCGGCACAACCGTAAACTCGTTTTTCTCGAGAAATGACATCAGATTTGAGCCCACGAAACCCGAGGACCCGGTAATTGCAAATTTCATAACTATATTATAGCGCTGTAATGTCATCTTCGCAAATTTTTTGGCAAAGTGATGGGTGAAGGGTGATGGGTGACAAGATCAGGGAGTTGTTGATTTTCTGTCCATGATGTCCCTGAGGGGCATATGTATTGGGAACAGGGGGAAGAAAAAATGCAGGGCATTGGATTGGATCTCCCTGATTTTCTGAACGCATCACTTTTCACTTCTTTCTTTTGTTATAATCAGGCAAAGTTTTGTGAGACCGGGAGGGAAACATGGATTTTGATACGATTATTTTTGAAGAACGCGAAAATATTGCGATTATAACGATCAACCGGCCAAAGGTACTCAATGCACTGAACCAGATGGTACTGGATGAATTGGAAATGGTGATTGATACTATTGCGGCGAATCCGTCCGTTCAAGGGGCAGTGGTCACCGGATCCGGTGAAAAAGCCTTTGTGGCCGGGGCGGATATTTCTGAATTTAAAGGGATATCAGTGGAAGAAGCAAGGAAAATGTCCCGCCGGGGGCAGGAGCTTTTCGCCCGGTTGGAAGCTCTGCCCATTCCGGTTATTGCGGCGGTGAATGGCTTTGCTTTGGGCGGCGGCTTGGAACTGGCCATGTCCTGTACATTTCGATATGCGACACCGGACGCCAGAGTTGGCCAGCCGGAAGTGAAATTGGGATTGATACCGGGCTACGGCGGCACCCAGCGTCTCGCGCGCCTGGTGGGGCGATCCAAAGCCATGGAAATCTGCATGACAGCCCGGATGGTGAAGGCGGAAGAAGCGCTGAAAATTGGTATTATTGATCGAATTGTGGAAGAAGGTAATCTCGTGGACACGGCGGTGGAATCCATCCAGGCCATCCTTGTCAACGCACCCATTGCGGTTTCCTACTGCAAGCGGGCAGTGCTGGAAGGGCTGGAACTTCCCTTTGACGCAGCGGCGAAATTGGAAAGTCAGTTGTTCGGTCTCACCTTTGCTACAGAAGATAAGGATGAAGGCGTTTCCGCCTTTCTGGAAAAACGCCCGGCTGAATTTAAGGGCAGATGAAAAGAAGTGTTCTGTATTCAGTGTTCTGTGTTCTGACCGAAAAAAGACGGAAAAACGGAAAGGGGAACGGAAAACATCTTTTTCCCTTTCTTTCACACACTAGCACTTCCACATGCACTGTTCAGAAGGAGATTGGATGAACAACCAGGCTGGAAATGGAAAGGTAAAAGGGATAACAAAGCACTCAACGGCGGTGCTGTCGCTGGCAGCGCTGGGTGTTGTGTTCGGGGACATCGGTACCAGCCCGCTATATGCGTTGCGGGAATGTTTTTATGGGGACTATGCAGTGGGCGTCAGCAGGGCCAATATTTTTGGAGTACTGTCCCTGATGTTCTGGTCCCTGATTCTGGTTGTCACATTGAAGTATTTGACATTTATAATGCGTGCCGACAACAACGGCGAAGGTGGCGTCATCGCCTTGACCTCCCTTATCAACCGTCTCAAAGGTGTGGCGCGCCCTGTATATCTGGTGGCGCTTGGGCTGTTTGCGGCCTCGTTGCTGTACGGCGATGGAATGGTGACACCGGCAATTTCCGTACTCAGTGCCCTTGAGGGTCTGGACCTGTTGACCCCGGCTTTTCAGCCCTACGTCATCCCTGCCACCGTTCTGATTCTCGCCGGCCTTTTCCTGATTCAAAGCCGGGGAACCGCCAGGGTAGGCGGTCTGTTTGGACCTGTTGTACTGATATGGTTTGTGACACTGGCAACACTGGGCCTGGCACAGGTAATACAATATCCTGTTATTTTTGGGGCGCTTTCTCCCCACTGGGGAGTTCATTTTCTGTTTCACAACGGCAGTCATGGGTTTCTGGTTCTGGGCGCGGTTTTTCTGGTGGTAACCGGTGCAGAGGCACTTTATGCAGACATGGGACATTTCGGTGCCTTTCCAATCCGGTTCGTGTGGTATGCACTGGTATTGCCAGCACTGGTTCTGAACTACTTCGGGCAGGGGGCACTGCTTCTCACACACCCGGAGCACGCCCATCAGATTTTCTTTTCCATGGTACCTTCCTGGGGAAGGGTTCCAATCCTGATTCTGGCAACCCTCGCGACGATCATTGCTTCCCAGGCAGTCATAACCGGAGCATTTTCGCTAACATATCAGGCGATCCACCTGGGATTTCTGCCGCGTTTGAAGGTGGTTCATACATCGGCAAAGCAAAAGGGGCAGATCTATGTGCCGGCGGTTAACTGGATCCTGATGATTGCAACCATAACGCTGGTCATCGGATTCGAATCCTCCAGCAAACTGGCTGCCGCCTACGGCGTGGCAGTTACTTCCACCATGCTGATAACCACTCTGTTGTTTTACGTGGTTGCCCGAAACCGCTGGCATTGGAAAAAATGGCAGGCGATGGGTCTGTGCGCTCTTTTCCTCATGGCGGACCTGGCATTTTTCGGCGCAAACATCGTAAAAATTCTCCACGGTGCATGGTTTCCGCTGGCTGTGGGTTTCGTTGTGTATATTATGCTGATTACCTGGAAGAAAGGTCGGAAACTTCTTGCCGGTGAATTGAAAAAAACAGCGGTCACACTGGAACAGTTCCTGGATAGCGAGACGGTGAAGACTGCTGTCCGGGTACGGGGGCAGGCTCTATTCCTCGCCGGGACGCCGGGTATCGTTCCCCATTCCCTGATTCACAACGTGGAGCATAACCACGTATTGCATAACCAGATCGTGCTGCTCCATTTCCGCACACTGGATGTGCCCAGGGTCCCAAATGATGAAAAAATTGAGCTGGAACGTCTGGGTGGCGGATTTTCCCAAGCCATGATCCACTTTGGTTTTAGTGAAAGTCCAAGCTTTGACAATCTGTTGTCCCTTCTCCGGGGACAGGGCCTGGAACTCAACGAAGAAGAAATCAGCGTCTTCATGGGCCGGCAGAAGCTCATTGTCACCAAAAATCCGGGCATGTCCAGCTGGCGCAAACACCTCTTCGTCAAACTGGCCGAAAGCGCCCAGGACGCCGCCCTCTTCTTCAATATCCCCGCAGACAAAATCATTGAAGTGGGCGTACCGCTGGAACTCTGAGAGTGCCGCACTGCGGCATAGGTTGAGTCCGGAAAAGGGAACCTTGCATCCTTCTCAGTTCTGAAATTCTTTCATCCTTGCTGCGTAGTTGGAGAGGGCCTCGTTCACGAGATAGTGGACAGTACCTTCGGTCTGGAGGTCCCCGGCGGGAATGCCGGTGAGGAGCTCAATACCCTCGTCAATGGTATTGACCGCATAGATGTGGAATTCGCCCCGGTTGACTGCGTCAATGATGGAGCGGCAGAGGTTGAGATTTTTCACGTTGCTGGCCGGTAACATGACACCCTGGGTGCCGGTGATTCCCTTTTCCTTACATACCCGGTAGTAGCCTTCGATTTTCTGGTTCAGACCACCCACGGGCTGGATTTCACCATACTGGTTGACGGAACCGGTAACGGCGATTTCCTGGCGAATGGGAATGTTGGCTATGGCGGAGAGGAGGGCGTAGAGTTCGGTGGATGATGCGGAATCGCCGTCTACTCCTCCGTAGGACTGCTCAAAGCAGATGGTGGCGTTGATGGAGAGCGGGAAGTTGTGTCCGTATGTACCCTGGATGTATCCCGTCAGAATCAATACGCCTTTGTCATGGATGTTCCCGGACATTTCGGCTTCCCGTTCGATGTTGACAATGCCGTCACTGCCCAGCGAGACCCGGGCGGTGATCCGGCTGGGGGTACCGAATGCGTAGAACTCGTAGTCATGGACCGCAAGTCCGTTGACCTGGCCGACTTTTCCCCCTTGGGTGTCAATGAGGATGGTGCCTTCCCTGTAGAACTCAATGGAACGCTCTTCCAGGAGGTTGAACCGCTGAATCCTGGCGAAGTTGGCGTCCTCCACGTCTCCCGATTCCACCCGTTTGTGTTTCCGGCTTCTGGCTGTGAAACTGGCTTCCCGCATGATGTCGGCAATGAGGTGAAATCGAGCTGTGAGCTTTTCCCGGTGATCCGCCATCCGCACCGATTTGTTGAGCAGGGCAGCTGCAGCATCGGCAGTGAAGGGCAGCAGTTTTTCGTCGTCACATATTTTTTTCAGCACGGTCAGATAGTCCCGGACATTGTCGTCATTGATGGCAATGTCTACGTTGAATTCAGACAGTACCTTAAAAATCTTCTTGAATTCATCATCTTTGCTATAGAGTGTGTAGTAGACGCCTTCATCCCCCAGAATGATGACTTTTACGCGGATCGGCACCGGGGCGGGTTTCAGAGTGATGGAATGGAGGATATCCTCTGTTTCCCGTTCGATCTGCAGAAATTTGTGTTTCAGTGTCCGTTTCAGTTTGGACCAGACGCTGCCGCCGGTCTGGAAGAGATCTTTAGCGTTGACTACCAGGTACCCCCCGTTGGCCTTCAGGAGTGACCCGGGCCGTATTTCAAGAAAAGTGGCGGTCTTCCGTCCCTGAATGTCACTGGCAGTGTCAATGGTGCCGAAGAGGTTGGCTCCGGTTGGAGTTCGTTCCATGACGACTGGTGCGCCGGTAAGGCCTCCATTGTCCACTGCAACGTTTACTGAAAGCTCCGGAAAAAGATTTTCCGGCGAAGTATCGCTGTTGATGGCTTCAAGAAAAGGGTAAATCCTTTCTTTTATGTGTTCTGTAACGGTGTTCAGGTAAGCGGAAAGATCAGACTGTACCTGCTGCTGCACCCGCTTGAAGGAACGTTCCACGATGGGGAGGACAGTTTTCACGTTGTAGGAGAGAAGCTGATTGTTGAGAGAGGTTTTTTCCCGTTCCAGCTCCAGTGCGATACCGTTGAATTTTTCCAGGAGACTGTCCCGGAGATCCATGAGCTTGTGCATGTCTTTTTCCGAAATCTTTCCTGCTGCGGCCAGCGTCCGAACATCATCCATTGACACGACCTTATCCTCTATCACCGGGAGGACATCGGTCTGCAACGTGTCCCCGGCCCGCTGCTGAATCAGCTTGAAATCTTGTGCGGCCGCTTCTTTCTCAAATTCAATCAGCATGTCATTTTCTTTTGAGGAAACGGAGGCAATAATTCGTTTGGTTTCTTCTTTGTAGTGGACGTCTTCGAAGATTTTGGGTATGTGTTCCTTCATCTCCTTGACAGAGTCCCGAAGGGCTGTCGCGAACACCTTCCCTTTCCCGGGAGGGAGAAAGAGAGCCGTGGGCAGGATCGGGTCTGCAAAATTATGGACAAAGCAGATGTCAGGAGGGGTGGATTCTTTGGCTGAAAATTCTTCCAGCATGGACTGGAGAGTGGTCATTCGACCGGTTCCGGACACGCCGGTAACGAAGATGTTGTAACCATCATGTTTGATGGAAAGTCCGAATTTAAGAGCTTCAACCGCCTTGGGCTGGCCAACGATGCCGGTCGCAGGCTTGATATCGTCCGTGGATTTGAAATCCAATCCTTTGCCAGAATATCGAAATTCCAGATCTGGTGCGGTCAGCTCCCTCATGTCCATGCCTCCTTGTCCTCAGTTTACAGAGATGCCGGCACCGATTGCCAGCATTCGTTCCAGCGGGATTATCGCCTTTGTTGCAGTGACCGGATCCACGTCCACTGCATGCTTCCCGGTTTCAATTGCTTCCAGCACCAATTCCAACGTAACTTTCTTCATGTTGCGGCAGACCAGTTTCGGAGAAGCCAGGATGAATTGTTTGTCCGGAACGGCTTTTTTTAACGGGTGCAGCATGCCTTCTTCCGTGACAATAATGACAATATTTCCCGGAGCTTTCCGGGATTCCGGAATCATTCTGGAAGTGGAGCAAACCACGTCTGCAATTCCCACTACATCCGGCTGGCATTCCGGGTGGGCGATCACCAGCGCGTCCTCATGTACCGCCTTGATCTGTAGGATTTCTTCCACCGATACCCGCTGGTGTGTGATACAGTGTCCGTCCCAGAGCAGCAGCCTTTTCTTTGTATGTTGCTGTACAAAATGTCCCAGATTGGCATCCGGGGCAAAAATCACTGTTTCAGAATCAACGACGTTCACCACCTTGACTGCATTGGCTGACGTACAGCAATAATCGCTTTCCGCCTTCACTGCAGCACTGGAATTGATGTATGTGACCACTGGAATTCCGGGATTTTCCGCTTTCAACAACCGCAATCCTTCTGCGGTAATCGTATCCGCCAGTGGGCAACCCGCGTCTATGGCCGGCAGGAGGACTGTTTTTTCCGGTGCCAGAATCTTGCATGATTCGGCCATAAAATGGACGCCGCAGAATACAACCGTATCCTGTTCCAGATGTTTCGCCTTCAGTGCCAGTTCAAAGGAATCTCCAACAATATCGGCGACGTCCTGAACCTCCGGGCGCTGGTAATTGTGGGCCAGAATAATGACTCCTTTTTCCCGTTTGAGTTTGAGAATCTGCTTTGAAATTTGCGCTGTCATAAATTTACTCCAGTATCGTATTATCAATGAGCCGGGTCTGTCCGAAATAGACGGCCAGGGCCAGTATGGCCCGGTCGGTCACATTTTTGAGTGGCGCAAGAGTCAGGTAATCTACCAGTTCAACGTAATCAATTATTGCAAGCGGTTGTTTCTGAATTTCCTTTTCAGCTTTGGTGAGTAACACGGCCGCTTCCCGCTCTCCATCTTTGAAATGGCTTTCCACAAGTCGAATCGCCCTTGAAAGGCAGACTGCCGCTTCCCGCTCATCCGGACTCAGGTAGACGTTTCGGGAAGACATGGCAAGGCCGTCTTTTTCACGGACAATGGGTTCGATGTGCATCCGGATGGGCAGGTGAAAATCCGCAGTCATCTGTTCCAGAATCCTCGCCTGCTGAATGTCTTTCTGTCCGAAATAGCTATCTGTGGGTCGTATGATATTGAAGAGTTTCAACACAATGGTCATCACACCCCGAAAGTGGCCGGGTCGTTTTGCCCCGCACAAGTGGCTGTCAAGGCCATCCGGGACCACATAGGAAGCATAGCCGTTCGGATACATTGCCTGCTCATCAGGGTAAAAAATGAAATCGACACCGGCTTCTTCGGCAAGCTTTTCATCCCGCTCAAAATCACGGGGATAACTGTCCAGATCCTCTTCAGGCCCGAACTGCGTGGGGTTGACAAAAATGCTGGCAATTACATTGTCCGTCTGTTGACGTGCCTTGTCCATCAGCGACAGATGCCCCTCGTGAAGATAGCCCATTGTGGGGACAAACCCTACGGTTCCCTTTAAGCGACTTCGTGCCAATATCATATCTGAAATAGAAGAGATTACATGCACTTACGAACGACCTCCTTCCCGAGGGCCTTTTCCACAGGTTCGGAGAGATGGCTGGAATGCCCCGCTTCAGGGAAAGTCCCGTTTCGTACAGCTGCCACATAATCGATGAGACCTTTTTCCATAACAGAACCGGCTTTTTCAAAGGTATGGACGAACTGAAACGGGGCGGGGTCCGGGATTGCCAGCAGATCGTGGAAAACCAGGACCTGGCCGGTGCATCCGGCGCCGGCGCCAATGCCAATGGTGGGGACATGAACCGCATCTGTCACCATTTTTGCCAGTTCGGCGGGAATACCTTCCAGCACGATGGAGAAAACGCCGGCATTTTCCAGCTTAACTGCGTCATCAAGAAGTTTTCGTGCCGCGTTCAGCGTTTTCCCTTGAATCTTGAACCCCCCGAAGGCCTTGACGCTCTGGGGTGTGAGGCCCAGGTGCCCCATGACCGGAATACCGGATTCAATGATGGCGCGGACCCGGTCCGCGTATCCTGCACCTTCCAGTTTGACAGCGTCCATATTGCCTTCCTGAATAAAGCGCCCGGCGTTTTCCACAGCCTGTTCAGTGGAAACCTGATAGGACATGAACGGCATGTCTCCAACCTTCAGAGGGCCTTTGGTCCCCCGTGCCACTGCTTTGCAATGGTGGATCATGTCTGCCATAGTCACTTTCAGTGTGTCTTCGTAGCCCAGAACCACCATGCCCAGTGAATCGCCAACAAGGATAATATCAGCTCCGGATCGGGACGCCAGTACCGCTGTGGGATAATCGTAGGCGGTGACCATCGCGATTTTTTGTTCTAATTGCTTCATTGCTTGAACCTGCGGAGCAGTTATAGTTTTCATTTTCGTCTCCTTTCTCTCCCTCCGACTGGCGGATGGGAGTAAAGTTTATTTTCCTGGAAAAGTGAAAGTGCAAGGTATCAAAACAGGGACAAGATAAGGGTAAAGCTACCCTTTTCCCTGTCTTTTCCCCACTCATTACCCATTACTCCTGTCACCTACCATCCACCATTCACGCGGTCCTACGGGGCCGCTAACCGTGGGACAT
>Ga0100385_1002275_pt1 | contig 18217 bp, 17 predicted proteins | sample CryGeymeta201509_FD_81543 | JGI IMG/M metagenome (GOLD analysis project Ga0100385, IMG submission 81543) | Groundwater microbial communities from Crystal Geyser aquifers in Utah, USA - Crystal Geyser metaG 2015-09 | ecosystem: Environmental > Aquatic > Deep subsurface > Groundwater | place: USA... | reverse complement strand
TCATTTTTTTTGGGTAGCACAAATGGTTTTTCAATTAAACCCGTCGAATTCACAGGTTTTGTAGACGATTGCTCTGGATCAAAATGAACCGGATGGCTATACCAACTTGGAACAATAATCACCATCAACCCAAGCCAAAATAAAGCACCCGTTAATCGGTACTTGACAGATGTGCTTTCAAATTGATCGGTTGAATCATCCATGATTTAAGGTTGCCAAAGTTTGTGTCACAGTCAAAAAAGAGCCCCATGCCAACACGGGAATAGGGGATAGCTTCTGAGCAGCTAAAACAGCCTCTTTTATGGAGGCGCATTTTACAATATTTTCAGCCAAAACGCCTGCTTGTTGCAAGGATTCTGCCAAGTGTTGTAAAGATGCACTTCTTGGCGCAAACAAATCAGCAATATACCAAGTATCGATATAGGGCAATAATGTTCGAATCATCGGTTGAATGTCTTTATCGGCTAAGGCTGAAAAAACCGCAATCATTGGCAAGGGTTGCTGAGTTAAGAAGCCTGATAATGCCGTAGCGGCTTGCGGATTATGCGCCACGTCAAGCCACCAATTTTGCTGATTAATGATCATTTTTTGCAGCCGACCCGGATGCTTGGTCTGCCGCAACCCTATAGCCAGCGCGTTTTGAGAAACCGGCAGTCGTGGCTGAAATGTCGAAATCAAGGCAACCACACCAGCAGCATTTTGATATTGGAAATCGCCCAATAATGCCGGTGGCGGTAGATTTTCATAACCGCTAAAATGCTCAGATTGCACCGATAAAAATGACCAGGCCTGGTTGTTTTTTTCAATCCAAAAGTCTTGATTGATGTGTTTTAGCGGAACTTTGTGAACCTTGGCATAGTCAATTAAACTATCAGGCACCTCTGGATCAGAGCAAACACAGGGATGACCAGGGCGCATAATACCCGCCTTTTCCACTGCTATTTTGGCAATATCTTTTCCAAGCCAATCTTCATGATCCAACCCAATTGCGGTAATCAAACAGGCATCAGCATCCACTAAATTCACGGCATCCAGCCGACCGCCGAGTCCAACTTCTAAAATGGCCACATCCAATGCACTTTTTGCAAATAGCCATAAAGCCGCTAAAGTAGCATATTCAAAATAAGTCAGTTTTAGGCCGTTACGATGGTTTTCAACGACTCGAAAAGCATTAATGATTTCTAAATCAGTAGCCTGGCGACCTTCTAATCGAATCCGTTCATTAAAGCGAATAATATGAGGAGAGGTATAAACACCGACTTGATAGCCCGCAGCTTCATAAATAGCCGACAACATCGCCACACTTGACCCTTTGCCATTGGTGCCCGCAACACTAATAACCGGCATAGGATAAGGTAACAAGTTCATTTTTTTTGCCACCGCTTGAACGCGGTCAATGCCGAGATCACTTTCCGAGGGGTGCATGGCCAATAACCAGTCCAACCAGTCGGTCAATTTCGTGCTGTTTGGCATATCCGATGGTGTTGCGAGCAGCTGACTATTCACCCGGGATTAAGCAGACTTTTTCAGTAGCATACGACAAATCGATGCTAATTCAGTACTCAAATGATGACGGTGTACAATTCGATCAATTGCGCCATGTTCTAATAGAAATTCACTTCGTTGAAAGCCTTCCGGTAGTTTTTCACGAACGGTTTGTTCGATCACTCTGGGGCCTGCAAAACCGATTAACGCTTTCGGTTCTGCAATATTTAAATCGCCCAACATTGCAAAACTTGCTGACACCCCCCCCATGGTTGGGTCGGTTAAAACTGAAATAAACGGCAGTTTTTCGGCTCGTAACTTCCCTAATGCCGCACTGGTTTTAGCCATTTGCATAAGCGAAAAAAGCGCCTCTTGCATACGGGCTCCGCCACTGGCCGAAAAAACAATTAATGGACATCGCAACTCTATGGCCTTATTGACTGCGCGAACAAACTTTTCGCCCATTACCGACCCCATAGACCCCCCCATAAACTTAAATTCAAAGGCACCTGCCACAACCTCTAATCCTTGGATTCTACCCGTCATCGTAATAAAAGAATCTTTTTCACCTGTGGCTTTTTGCGCTTGGGCAATCCGAGTTTTATAAGGTTTTATATCTTTAAATTTGAGCGCATCAACAGGGGTAACGTTTGCACTCATTTCGACACCGGTGCCTTCATCCAAAAAGGTTTCTAATCGTTGACGACCACCTAATCGCATATGATGATCGCACTTAGGGCAGACTTCCTGATTGCGAGTCACTTCTGATCGGTACAAAGTGCTTTCGCATTTGGACATTTAGTCCACAAACCTTCAGGAACGTTCTTCTTACGATCGGTAACTTGTTTTATACTGGGTAAAATTTTTTCAAACCAGCTCATGTTTCTCTCCAATTTTAACCATTTTTATTGGTGTAGCCATCTCGTGCAAAGGTCTCTAACCGTTTATTTGTGCCATGAATGATGCACTATGGGGTTTAACCTTACGAACCCTCGCCATCCGCTCGATCAATGGCCTCTCTAAATTCGCGCATTTTATCATTTAAAAACGATTGTATATCTAATAATTCTGATTCACTATGGCTTTCGATAATCGATACCAAAGCGGAACCGACGATGACAGCATCTGCCAACTTCGCCATTTGATAAGCGGTTTCCCCATCACGTATTCCAAAACCGATCGCCACTGGCATTGCCACTTTTTCTTTTAAATGGTGAACATGTTTGGCCACATCGGCCACATCAATTTGATTAGACCCCGTCACCCCTTTTAAGGAAACATAATAGACAAAACCGCTGCCTTTTTCCGTCACTGCATTTAAACGACTATCCGGTGTGGTGGGTGAAACCAAAAAAATACGATCTAGATTGGCATTTTGTAATTGCTCAAAATAGCCCCCTGATTCTTCAGGCGGCATATCTACCGTCAAGACAGCATCGACACCCGCCTGCCGAGCCATTTTGGAGAAGTCAGCATCCCCCATCGCTTCAATCGGATTTAAATAACCCATTAAGATAACAGGGGTTTGTGAGTCGATTTGGCGAAATTCCGTTACCATCTTCAAAATTTGACGCAAATTCACTTGGTGTACTAATGCCCGCTCAATGGCTTTTTGAATAACAGGGCCATCCGCCATCGGATCGGAAAAAGGCACCCCCAATTCAATCATATCTGCACCACTGGCGACCAAGCCATGCATAAGAGATACGGTCATATCGGGATGAGGATCCCCAGCGGTAATATAAGGAATGAGCGCGGTTTTACCGGCTGCTTTCAGTGCGGTTAAAGTTGCATTAATTCTGTTCATTTTAAAATTCAAACCCCTCAATTTTGGCAATGGTATTCATATCCTTATCGCCTCTACCAGAGAGGTTGACAATAATCGTTTGCTCAGGTGATAACGTTGGTGCGAGCTGGGTGGCATAAGCTAAAGCATGGCTACTTTCCAAAGCAGGAATGATCCCTTCTAATCGGGTTAAATCCCGACATCCTTGCATGGCCTCATCATCATTAATGGCGACATAGTTAACCCGACCGATGTCTTTTAACCAGGCATGCTCAGGACCGACTCCGGGATAATCCAGTCCGGCTGAAATCGAATGCGTCGGCATAATTTGGCCATTTTCATCCTCCATTAAGTAGGTTCGATTACCATGCAATACCCCTGGTTTTCCTTGACATAAGGGAGCAGCATGCTGCCCGGTTTCCAAGCCATAACCAGCCGCTTCCACACCAAAAATTTGTACGGATTCATCTGGTAAAAAATCATAAAAAAGGCCGATGGCATTCGACCCCCCTCCCACACAAGCAATTAACACATCGGGTAATTTACCTTCTTTGGTAAAATGTTGTTGCTTGGCTTCTCGGCCAATAATGGCCTGAAAGTCTCGAACCATCGCTGGGTAAGGATGGGGGCCAGCCACGGTACCGATAATATAAAAGGTATCATCTACATTGGTTACCCAGTCGCGCATGGCTTCATTTAAAGCATCTTTGAGTGTGCGGGTACCGGATTCAACGGCAACCACTTTCGCACCAAGCATTTTCATTCGCGCAACATTCGGAGCCTGGCGTACCACATCTTCTGCGCCCATATAAACCACACACTCTAACCCTAACCGAGCAGCAACCGTGGCACTGGCAACACCATGTTGTCCAGCGCCTGTTTCAGCAATAATACGTGTCTTACCCAACCGTTTTGCCAAGAGTGCCTGACCGATGGTATTGTTAATCTTATGAGCACCTGTATGATTTAAATCCTCACGTTTTAAATAAATTTTGGCGCCCCCTAAAGATTCTGACCAACGTTTGGCATAATACAAAGGTGTCGGACGACCAATATAGTCTTGATAATCAAGGGTTAATTCGGCAAGGAAATCAGCATCGTTTTTCAGCTGATGATACTGGTCATTCAAAGTTTCCAATGCAGACATCAGCGTCTCAGGCGCAAAGATACCGCCATAAATCCCAAAGTGACCCTGTTTATCTGGATATTGCGAATAATCTATACTCATAAAAGTCCTATCTTGCTACTGTTTTAATGTTTGTAATAGGCTATGTACCCAGCCTATCAATGCGTTATAACTGTCTTTGATCAGGGCAATTGCGTTCAACCCGGTTGATTGACTTGGTCCATAAATGCAGTGATTTTGACTGTCGATTTTACACCAGGCGCTAACTCAACCCCCCCACTGACATCAACAGCCCAAGGTTTGACTTTTGCGATGGCTTTAGCCACGTTATTCGCGGTTAACCCACCTGCTAAAATGATCGGCAGGGCTAAACCAGCGCACTTGTCTCGCGTCACCCAGTCCCAGTTAAAGACCTCACCAGTCCCGCCCGGAACTCCTTTTTTGTAGGTATCCAACAACAATCCCTGGCTGGAAGCGTAGTCACTGGCCAAAGCCAATAAATTGGTTTCTGGTTGCATGGGATGCGCCTTGATATAAGGTCGGTCAAACTGGTCACAAAAAGCAGCGGTTTCCTCTCCGTGAAATTGTAATAGATCAATGGATAAGGTATCGATTGCATTATGAACATCATCAGCGCTGGGGTTTACAAACAACCCGGTTCGAGTAATAAAAGGGGGCAAAGCACGAAAAATCTGCCAGGCCTGGTCAATTTTGATTGATCGCGGGCTTTTTTCATAAAAAACAAACCCCAGTGCATCCGCCCCTTGTTGAGCGGCATGCAAGCCCGCTTCAATCGACGTAATACCACATATTTTTACTCGGGTACGCAACTTCATTATCAAGATCCTTGCCACAGCAAACGGTTTAAAGGTTGTTGCGGAATGTTAAATTCAGGTGGATAGAGCGCATTAACAAAGTACAATCCCGCTGCCGGTGCGGTGACCCCGGCAAGTGTACGATCGCCTTGTGACAATAAGCTTGCAATCCATTCGACAGGGGCTTCTGAACGGCCAATCATCATTAAACTGCCGACTATATTTCGTACCATATGATGCAAAAATGCGTTAGCTTGAATATCTACAAACACAAAATCCTGTTGGCGACTGACCTCGATAGATTGAACATTTCTTTTCGCATGAGCTGCCTGGCAGCCCGCAGCACGAAACGCTGAAAAATCTTGTTCACCCACCAAAGCTTGTGCCGCTACATTCATTCGGTGTTCGTCTAAAAGCCGGCCTTCCCAGGTTACGCGGTCTGCCAAAATAGCCGAATGAACAGAACGATTGTAAATAACATAACGATATTGGCGTGCCAATGCAGAAAATCGAGCATGGAAATTTTCGGGTACCGACTGTGCCCAAATCACTCGAATATCTTTTGGTAACTGGGTATTGACCCCTTGAACCCAAGCACGAAGCGGGCGTTGAGATTCATACTCAAAATGCGCAACCTGCCCAATCGCATGAACCCCGGTATCGGTTCGACCCGCACACTGTACGGCTATGGGGGTATTGGCAATATTTGATAATGCCTTTTCCAGGCATTGCTGTACGGATAAACAATGTTTCTGAAATTGCCAACCACAATAAGCAGTTCCTTGATACTCAACGCCTATGGCAATGTTAGCCTGCATGGGTATCTGTTTAAATATGATTTTGAATTAACAGCTCTGCAATTTGCACCGTGTTGGTCGCAGCCCCTTTGCGAACGTTATCCGCAACGACCCATAAATCCAACCCATTTTCACAAGAAATATCTTCTCTGACGCGGCCGACATAAACCGGGTTAGTATCAGCAGCATCTGTTACAGCGGTTGGATAACCACCCTCTTTATGCTCGTCAATTAATACAATCCCCTCAGTTTTTTTAAATAACGCTTTGGCTTCTTCAGCGGTTATTTTCTGTTTGGTTTCGATATGAATGGCTTCACTATGACCATAAAAAACAGGGACTCTCACCGCTGTAGGATTCACTTTTATGGTGTCATCCGCCATAATTTTGTTGGTTTCCCAAACCATTTTCATTTCTTCTTTGGTATAACCATTGTCTTGAAAAACATCGATTTGGGGAATACAGTTAAAGGCAATTTGTTTTGGGTAGACTTGGCATTTAACGGGTTTCATATTCAATAAACTCGCTGTTTGAGTGGCCAATTCTTCAATCGCTTCCTTTCCTGAACCCGATACCGCTTGGTAGGTACAAACATTAATTCGGGTAATCCCAACCGCATCATAAATTGGCTTTAAGGCGACCATCATTTGAATGGTTGAACAATTTGGATTGGCGATAATACCGCGCTTTTTATAACCAATAACGGCATCGGGATTCACCTCTGGTACCACTAGTGGAATATCGTCGTCATAACGGAACTCAGAAGTATTATCAACAACGATACAGCCAGCAGCAGCAGCTTTAGGGGCATATTCTCTAGAAATAGCCGCACCGGGAGAAAAAAGCCCAATCTGAACTTGTGAAAAATCAAAAGTCGCTAAATCTTCAATTTCAATCCAATGACCTTTAAATTCGAGCTTTTTTCCGGCTGAACGACTACTGGCCAATAAATGCAGGTTTCCGACAGGGAAATTTCTTTCTTCTAAAACTTTTAAAATGGTTTCACCGACAGCGCCGGTTGCACCGACAACGGCAATATCATACTGTTTCGTCATTTTGATTCCTTTTTCTTTTCATCTGACTGTATTGTCTTTTCAGTTTGTTCGGGGCTCAAATGTGACTTTTCAAGACGTTGCAAAAACTCTGATATGGCCCGAGGACTGTTTTTTTGTTTCTCAATTTCAGGAAAACTCACCACCAACCCACCTTCGGTCAACTCTCGACTTTCACCGATAAAACGTCCACCGGATTCAATCATCATTTCACCACAGATAACTTCCCCTAAGACTTTCCCTGTCGATAGGATATCAATACTTTCGCAGGCCACTTTTCCTTCAAGAGAGCCACTGACAACAATACTTTTAGCTTTAACTAGGCCTGAAACGACCCCTTGATTGCCAATAGAAACGTCAAATTCAGTTTCAATAATACCTTCGACGTTACCATCGATATGTAAAGTCCCATCTAGGCCTTTAATTTCGCCAATTACTTTACATCCCGGAGCAATAATTGTTTTTCCACCCGCTGCACGCGTTCTTGAATCATTTGACTTAAAGATCCCCATGGTACCCCTTTTACCTCTTTAAAGATTTCATCATAGTTTTTTAAATCCCAACGGATGAAAGGCGCTGGGTTTAACTTACGCTGTACAAAACTGACTTCATAATGCAAATGAGGGCCTGAAGATAACCCGGACGAACCAATTTCACCGATTAAGGTTCCTTTACGGATAACCTGACCGGTCTTAACATGTAATTTACTCATGTGACCATAAAGGGTTTTAAACCCGTAATCATGGGAAATAATCACCAAACGACCATAACCACTTTTCTTGTGATGGCCTGCATACTCAATAGTACCATTCGCAGTGGCAATCACGCCATCGCCATAGTTGCCACGATAATCGATGCCACGATGAAATTCTCGACTGGCCTTAACCGGGTGTGTTCGCCAACCATAACCGCTACTCACCCCTTTATAGGTTTTTACAGGACGATCATTCGGAATATCCTCTAGCATGACTTGTTTTTCAAGCGTCGTCAGTTGAACTATTTTAACTCTATCCAATACCAAAGCATCTTCATCCGGCTCAACGCCAATCAAATCTTCAAGCCCTTTTAAGGTTTGATCCAAAAATTGAATTTGTTTAGATTTAGTATCTAGTTCGTTTTGAATCTTATGCTTTTCTTTTTCTAATAAAAAATAAGCTTGCTCACGCTTTTCAAGGACTTCATTATATTCGGCCTGTGCAGAGACACGGTTATTATCAATCTCAACAATTTCTTGATTTAACCACCAAATGATGACTGCAGAGCTGGCAAACATCAAAATGATAAATAACACCACAAACAATGCAAACTTACGCATAAATTGTTTAAATGAAAAATGACGTGAGCCATGGACATCACTAATGGTAATCGTGAAATGATTTTTCATTCGATGCGGCACTTTAAAACAGATCTCATTATGGGTTAAATCCCTTCATTTATAATTCAGCGGCCACTGCCGAACCCATCTCCGAAGTCGATACTTTCTGCATCCCTTCCGACCAGATATCTGCGGTTCTTATCCCTTTATCTAAAACACGGCTAACCGCTTCTTCAACCCGTACGGCAAAGTTCTCTCTCCCCAAACTATACCGCAACATCATCGCCGCCGATAGAATAGTGGCTAAAGGATTGGCGATATTTTTACCGGCAATATCCGGTGCTGACCCATGACTGGGCTCATACATCCCTTTATTGTTCGCATCCAGAGAGGCAGATGCTAACATGCCAATTGATCCCGTCAACATTGAAGCTTCATCGGATAAAATATCACCAAACATATTACCAGTCACCATCACATCAAACTGTTTTGGGTTTAATACCAACTGCATGGCGGCATTATCAACATACATATGCTGCACTTCAACTTCAGGATAGTCTTTGGCCACTTCATTAACCACTTCTCTCCAGAGTTCAGTCACTTCCAACACATTTGCCTTATCCACAGAGCACAAGCGTTTGTTGCGTTTCATGGCCGCTTCAAACGCAACCTGTACTATCCGTTTAATTTCTGACTCTGAATAGACATAGGTATTAAAACCCTGACGCTCACCATTATCGAGCTGACGAATGCCCCTGGGTTGACCAAAATAAATACCACCGGTTAGCTCGCGTACAATTAAAATATCAAGGCCTGCAACTACTTCTGGTTTCAAAGTTGACGCATCTGCTAGTTGCGCAAACAAATAGGCAGGGCGTAAATTAGCAAACAATTCCAAATTAGAACGCAAGGCCAACAATCCTTTTTCCGGGCGCACAGAGATATCTAAAGACTCCCACTGATAGCCACCCACAGCGCCCAACAAAATCGCATCTGCCTGTTTTGCTTTTTCCAAGGTCGCGTCTGCCAGCGGCACACCATGCACATCATAGGCCGCACCACCGACCAAATCTTCAGTCATTTGAATATCTAAGCCATCAGCCTGCAAAGCGGTTAAAACCTTGACGGCTTCTGCTGTGATTTCGGGGCCGATACCATCTCCGGGCAATATTAAAATCTGTTGAGTCATTAATTACATCTCTTAATTGTTTTAGGGTCTAAATTTTATAAGTTTCTATATACGTTTCAAAAGAAAGCGTTATTCGGTTGCAAATAACCAAGGGTTTTTCGCTTTGTGAGTTGCTTCAAAGGTTTCAATATCACTTTGGTGCTGTAAGGTTAATCAAATATCGTCTAAGCCATTTAACAAACAATGACGACGGAATGCATCCACTTCAAAATCAAGCGTTTCACCTGACGGTTTAATCATTTGATGCGACGCTAAATCCACGGTGAGTTGATACCCCGGATTTGCGAACACCTCATTGAATAAGCTTGACACCAAATCTGCATCCAAAACAATCGGTAAAATACCATTTTTAAAACTATTGTTAAAGAAAATATCGGCAAAACTGGGCGCAATAATGACATCAAACCCATACTCTTTCAATGCCCAAGGCGCATGTTCACGACTGGAGCCGCAGCCAAAATTTTCGCGTGCCAATAATATCTTTGCACCTTGATAGCGAGGTTGATTTAGCACAAAATCTTTGCGCAAGGGTCGCACACTATTATCCTTGCCCGGCTCCCCCACATCTTCATAACGCCATTCATCAAACAAATTGACGCCAAACCCGGTGCGTTGAATGGATTTTAAAAATTGCTTTGGAATAATGGCATCGGTATCGACATTGGCGCGATCCATTGGTGCCACAATTGCAGTGAGTTTTGTAAACTTTTCCATGTCTAAACTGAGTCATTACTGGTTTGTGCTAATCAATTGGCGTACATCGATAAAATGACCCGCAACGGCAGCAGCAGCAGCCATTTGAGGGCTGACCAAATGCGTTCGTCCACCGGCACCTTGACGCCCTTCAAAATTACGGTTAGAGGTTGAGGCACAATGTTTGCCACTGGGCAGTCTGTCCGCATTCATTGCCAAACACATCGAACAGCCGGGATTACGCCATTCAAAACCCGCTTCGACAAATATCTTATCCAAACCTTCCGCTTCTGCTTGTTGCTTAACCAACCCCGAACCCGGTACGATTAATGCCTGCTCAACCGAGCTTGCAACTTTTTGGCCTTTTAAAACCTCAGCGGCTTGACGTAAATCTTCTATACGAGAATTGGTACAAGAGCCAATAAAGATATAATCCACCGGGATATCGCTAATCAGCATCCCAGCCTTTAAACCCATATAACTCAAAGCTCGGCGAATACCGTCCGCCTTAACGGCATCGGCCTCTTGTGCCGGATCAGGCACACAATCATTGACCGACACAACCATTTCAGGAGAAGTCCCCCAAGAAACTTGCGGTTCAATCGCAGAACCCTCTAACTCGACCACTTTATCAAAGTGAGCGTCTTCATCTGATTTTAAATCTTGCCAAGCCTCAACAGCGGCTTGCCACTGATTGCCTTTAGGAGCAAATGGACGACCTTCAACATAATCAATGGTTTTTTGATCCACTGCAACCAACCCAACCCGCGCACCGGCTTCTATTGCCATATTGCACACCGTCATGCGCCCTTCAATAGACATGTCTTGAAAAACCTGACCACCAAACTCGATGGCATGTCCATTACCGCCGGCAGTGCCAATTTTACCAATAATAGCCAACACCACATCTTTTGGACCAACACCGGGCTGTAATTGGCCATTGACTTTAACCAACATGTTTTTCATTTTTTTCTGAATCAAACATTGCGTCGCTAAGACATGCTCTACTTCAGAAGTGCCGACACCATGCGCTAATGCCCCTAAAGCACCATGCGTTGCTGTATGAGAATCGCCACAGACCAAAGTTGTTCCAGGCAAAGTAATCCCTTCTTCCGGGCCGACAACATGAACAATCCCCTGACGAATATCCCCAATACCGAATTCAGTAATGCCAAACTCTTTAGCATTGGCATCCAGCGTTTTCACTTGAATCCGTGAAATCGGATCCACGATATCCTCAACAGAATGATACGCGGTTGTGGGAACATTATGATCCGGTGTTGCCAAGTTCGCATCAATGCGCCAAGGTTTGCGATTGGCTAGCCGAAGACCTTCGAAAGCCTGTGGAGAGGTGACTTCATGCAATAACTGACGATCAATATAAATTAATGCAGTGCCATCGTCTTCTTGTCTCACCACGTGACTGTCCCATAATTTATCGTATAAGGTCTTAGCAGACATTTGATATAATCTCTCTTTTAAAAAGCGGCTCTTTGCGAAGCCCACTCAAACCGCAAGGATGTTCATATAAATAGCTCGATATTATAGCAGTTCAAATTTCGCCAATGATACAAAATCGTGCAATTTCCCCAGGGAATTTTGTGAGGTTCTTTTGTTTTATTTTTAACTTTGCGACCAAGGAGTGACATGAGTTATCGCATCAAAGAGGCCTTTTATTCATTACAAGGTGAAGGCAAACACAGTGGTCGTCCGGCCATTTTTTGTCGTTTCAGTCATTGCAACTTGTGGAATGGTAAAGAAGCTGATCGTTCAAATGCCATCTGCCCGTTTTGCGATACCGATTTTGTTGGTACTGACGGCCAAAACGGCGGCATTTTTGCTAACGCCGCTGATTTGGTGAATCATCTCTTAGCGCTCTGGCCAGCAAAAAATGACCAGGCCTGGTCACATCCGTTTGTCGTTCTTACAGGCGGTGAACCCCTGCTCCAGGTTGATGAACCGCTTATTAATCAACTTCACCAACAGCATTTTGAAGTCGCCGTTGAAACCAATGGCACCTTAACTCCGCCGGCCGGGCTGGACTGGATTTGTGTCAGCCCAAAAGCCAATGCCCCCTTGCTCATCACATCAGGCGATGAATTAAAGCTGGTTTATCCGCAACCCGACCTACCCCCTAAAAAAATGGCACCGCTTGATTTTAAATATTTTTATCTACAACCAATGGATAATGCCGACCCAGCCATTCAGACAGCCAATCAAAAAGCCGCCATTAACTATTGTCTAAACCACCCTCAATGGCAACTGAGCTTGCAAACGCATAAACTACTGGGAATTGATTGATGCCTTTTGTTTATGGCGCACTGACAAGCGACTGAGAAGCCAATGCGGTTTTTAAACGCTGTGTAATTTGATTGCGCGTGTGATAAGAAGCCGGCTCATTGATTAATAACGCAAACGGTGCCCATTGCAATTGTTCAGCACGCCCGGAAATCGGTACTTCAATATAACCGGCAAGTGTGGTGACCCCGATCAAAGTCCCACTCTTAGCGACCACTTGCGGCATAATTTCAGGCAAAAGATGTCGCCAAGGTTTGAACTTTTGTAATAACATGACCAACTGCTTGGCACTGAGTCGATTCTGCCGCGATAAACCCGCACCGTCTTCCACCTTAAAATCCTGCCAACCAAACTGTCCAATGATCTCTTCTTGAAACATTTTAGCCACTTTTCAGCCGTTGCCGGCGCACCATAACGTTCAGCACTTAATATCAGTGCCAGTTGATTGGCGATAAAATTGGTGGAATAGCGCATCATCGGTTGAATCAACTCAGCCAAAGTATGACTATTATCGTGTTGATAAATAAGGTGAGATTGATCAGCGGGTAAACTCCCCCAAACAACCGACCCTTGAATGCGAATCCCTTCTTTGGACAAGAAATGACTCAATAGCTCAGCAAAATAGTTTTCACATCGTTTGGCTTGCGCCCCCAAATTCACTCGCCCTTGCGACAAATCCACTTCAGGTTGCATCGCCCAAGCCCTTGCAACCGGTGTGAGCGGTGTCTGAGGTTCAGCTGAGACCAATATACCTTGCTGCTGTTCAACATTTAAGGTATTAAAATTAGCAGCCAAAACACTGGGAATTGCATCATAAGGATTTTGAGTAGACGAATGTCCCGGCAAAATTACATTGGCTTGAAAGTAATCGGTATTTAAAACCAGATGAGAAAGCGACTCAATTTTCTGTGCCTTTAAGCGTTGGGCTAACGTTTTTGCCAAATGTTCAATTTCTTCAGAAATTAAAAAGGGATCGCCATAGCCCTTGACCATTAAAACCGCCTCATGATTAGCCGTGTGACTCAGATAAAAATTCGTATGAAAACGGTGTTCAGCGCCCCAATGTTGAAGTGCCAAAAAGGCCGTCATCAACTTAGTGGTTGAAGCCGGGATCATGGCTTTATCAGCGTGTTTTGCCATCACGACTTGATGTTGCGCATTCAGCAGAAACAGGCTGGCATTGTCAAGTTCTGCGAAAATTGAAGGGACAGGTTGCGCTTGCAAGACCATTGACAATGACATGAATAGCCATACTCTTAGGAAAAAACGCACGCGGTTTTGGATTTTATTTTGGATTTTATAAAAATAACGCGCTATTAACACCGTTGTACTGTCCTAAAGACTGCAAAATAGATATTTTACCTGTTTATCAAAGCTCAAAATAAAATATTGGCATCCCCGTCACATGACTAAGATGCTAAAATATTGACTCATCTTTTCAGCCTCAAATTTAAAGGCGTTAAAGTCATTCAATTGAAAGGGATTGCCCGGTATTATGCAAGTTCAAGATATGGAAAAATTCTCGCAAATCCTCAGTTGGGTATTTGGTTATTATGAAAAAGATTTAACCGATTTGACGTTTGAAATGTACTGGAATGGATTAAAAGATTACAGCATTGAAGAAGTTCAAGCAGCCTTTAACGCCCACTTACAACATCCCGAGGAAGGTCGCTGGTGGCCGAAAGTTTCTGACATTATCAAAAACTGTAAAGGCGGCACCCTGGACAACGCCTTACGAGCTTGGAATGAAGTCGAAACGGCGATTCGTAAAGTCGGTGCCTATCAGGATGTGGTATTTCACGATCCATTAATCCATCAGATTATTCACAAAATGGGGGGCTGGATGGCGCTCTGTGATATTCCCGATGAAAAATCCTTAACGTTTAAAGCCAATGAATTTAAAAATGCTTATCGTGCTCTTTATGGAACCCCCGCTCAACATCAGCCGCCTGTTGAACTGATTGGCATTATTAATGCCCAAAATGCCAAATTGAAAGGCGCTAAAAAAAATCCGCCCGTTTTAATTGGTGACCCGCTTAAAGCCAGACAAGTGATGAAGCAGTTGCGTCGCGCAGATAACTTGATTACCATTAGTCAAGCCTCCGAAAAACTGGTTAAAAACCTCCAAAATCAATCTCAGCCCCATTAACAATGCACATTCAATTTGATACCCAAGTTGCTGAAGCCCTTTCCATCCACGAAGCCATTTTCTTGGGATGGTTACAACATAACTATGATCAATCACCCATCAAAACCATAACGCTGGAAACGCTGTTCAGTTTTTGGAACGACGAATTGCTCTATAAGGTACTCATGCGCTTAGAAGAACGTCAGATCATTAACGTGCGTCGAAACCAACAAGACTTTTGTATCTTTACCATTAACCCCACCACCTATCAACAACAAACCGGGCTAACTTTGGAAGCCGATGCCAACTTACGCAGCTCAGAACCCTTACTCGATGACAATTTAAAAAAACACCTAACACGTTTTGAAGGCACCGACTCGCTTCTCAATAAAAAACTGTCTCAGTTGTTAAAGGATCAAGCAGAATCCCTATTGCTCTATGCCCAACAAGAAGGCCTATCCGAAACCATGGCGACGAGCAGCTTTGATAAATTTTTACACTATGTTGCGGCCAATCCAGATCGCTTTTGGAACAGTGATCTGGTCGCTTACTGGCGTTTTTGGGTCAGTAATAGTAAAGACAAACACATGCAAAACCACTCGCCGGGAAATGGCAAACGTGCCGCCATTGAAAGATCCGTACAAACGGCGGCCAGCAACTGGTTAAAAAAGAAAGCACAAGATCCCCAACGCTATCATTCTCCCAAAATCACCCATGAATGAACCCCCTAAAATGGCCAGGCCTGGCCATTTTTTGATCAAATTTGCCTATCTCAAAGCTTGAGTCATAGTCTTTTCAAACCCTTTTAGGTATTCTATAAAAACCAACCTGCGAACAAGGAAATTCCTATGCACGCGATGATTGTCTTATTATATTTGTTCAGTAGTCTATTTTTTCAAGCACATGCCCAGGAGGTCAAAATGACAATGACAGACACAGATCAATCCACCGAATCCATCGTGTTTGGTATGGGGTGTTTTTGGGGTGCCGAAAAGCGCATGAGTGCCATTAAAGGGGTTATTGACGTAGAAAGTGGCTATGCTGGAGGAGACCAATCTCACACGAATTACGAACAAGTCTTAAACCTGGAAAATAAAATCCGTCGCGGTATAAGCCAACAAAGAAATCATGCTGAAGTCATTAAGGTCACTTTCGATCCCCGGCGGGTTACTCTCGAAACCCTATTGATAAATTTTTGGGAGAATCATAATCCCACCCAAGGCAACCGCCAAGGCAATGATATCGGCACCAACTACCGCAGTGCTATCTACACCCAATCCAAACAGCAAACACGCTTGGCAGAAGCGACCAAAAAACAATATCAAACCGCTCTAGCCAAGGCTGGATTATCGAAAATTACCACCGAAATTGCCCCTTTGCGAAACTACATTCCTGCCGAAGAATACCACCAAAACTATCTTGAAAAAAATCCAAATGGTTATTGCGGACTAGGCGGAACTGGCGTCAAATACCCAAACACCGCGACCACCACTTCAGATACATCAGCGGTTGAGCCGGCAGCAACCTTATCTGCAAAAAACTTGAACAACCGATTGCAATTAATTGTTTTTGAAGCAGAAGACTGTCAGTACTGCAAAGCCTTTAAGCAAGAAGTTTTATCTAATTGGCAATCTGAAGTGGCCATCACAACCACCTTAGTCCCGCAACCACCAACCGATTGGAAACTGGCCAAACCGTTATTTGCGACCCCAACCATTGTATTATTTAAAGCGGGCGAAGAGGTTTCCCGTTTTACCGGCTATACCGGCGATAAAAAGCGTTTCTGGCAGTGGCTTGGCTTTCAGTTACTGACACCACAACAACAACGAATCGCTTTTGAGCAAGGGACAGAACCCGCCTTTAGTGGCTCTCATTTGGATGAGAAACGTCCGGGCACATTTGTTGATCCCATCACAGGGGCAGCGCTGTTTCGTACCGATACCAAATTTGAAAGTGGTTCCGGCTGGCCCAGTTTCTTTAACCCCGTTGAAGGTGCCATTACTGAACACCCGGATCACAGTCATGGCATGCAACGAATTGAAGTGCGCAGTGCCAGTTCAGGGATTCATTTAGGCCATGTCTTTAATGATGGCCCACCGCCAAGCCATAAACGTTATTGCATTAACGGCGATGTGCTGAAATTTATCGCTGATTAAATTTACAGCGTTACAAATGAAAGCATTTTAAACCAACCGCTTCCAGGCCAATCAACAACGGATTCAACGCTACGTTGACGGGTCATGATTATTTGAGATATTTTCATAAATGCCCATTTTCGGTGATACATTCACCCAATTACTGAGGTTATACAGCTTTAGTTTGTTTAGTTTCGCCTACGGCTCACTATCAACAAAGGATTCCGTTATGCCATTTTGTGGGGGGCTTTAAACTAATTTAGCGGCGCTTAATGGAACGGCCGGCGACGGCTTGTAACGGGTTTTCCGGCCAGCGATGCTTCGGATAGCGCCCTTTCATCTCTTTAATCACCTCAAAATAAGACGTTTGCCAAAAATTGGCCAAATCCGCAGTGGTTTGAATCGGACGTCTAGCCGGCGACAACAGTTCAAACGTCAACGGAACCTGTCCATCCCCCAACATCGGAGAGGTTTCTTCCCCCAACACTTCTTGTAATTGAATGGACACTTTTGGTGGATGATGACGGCTATAGGCGATTGAAACCCGCTTACCGGAAGGCGCTGTGTAATTGGCAGGCGCTTGGCGATCTAAAATTTTTAGCTGATCATAACTGAGTTTTGACTGCAAGATGGGGAATAAGTCAAGCGACTGCAAAGCCTTAAATGACTGAATGCCATTCAAATAAGGTGCCAGCCAGTCCTGCAAATGCTTCATAAGCCAGGCCTGGCTAAAATTCGGCCAATCACGCTGATAAGACGCCAACCATCTCACTCGATTTAACCATTTTTCAGTTTGATTTGACCAACGCAGTAGCGAGGGGTGTTGTGGTAATAGCGTTAGTAATGCGTGTTGAAATTCGGCTTCACCAGGTTGAGGCAATGACGTTTCAGAAAGTATCAACGCGCCCAATCGACACTGCTCGCTGGCAATCAAAGCCTGCTTTTTTACATCAAATCGCACATTAGCTTCACAAACAATTTTTGAGGCAAATAAGCGCTTAAGCACTTTACCGTCAATAGCCGCTGCCAGAAATATTCGAGCCGATTGGCGTTGGCCATCTAAATCAGCAACCACCAGCCATGGACTTTGGCTTAGCGGATCCTGTCGTGGCAAAACGGCTCCTCTGCCATTACTCAGCTGATAACGGCCAGATTGATCAGACCGACATTGGGCAATACGATCAGGAAACGCCATGGCTAACAACTTTCCCGTCTCAGCTTGCAACAAGGCCAGATCCAGTTGGTGCTGTAGAGGCAGTCCGAGTTGTTGTCTCAAGCTGGACGCGGTCTTGCGAACTTGATGCAGAATCTGACGCCTAGTGTTGGTGCTTGCAGAAGTTTTTGTAGCAGAATGCCCTTCGCCTTGAATCAGTAATAACCGTTTTATCAAGTCCACTTC
>Ga0100385_1002271_pt1 | contig 18241 bp, 16 predicted proteins | sample CryGeymeta201509_FD_81543 | JGI IMG/M metagenome (GOLD analysis project Ga0100385, IMG submission 81543) | Groundwater microbial communities from Crystal Geyser aquifers in Utah, USA - Crystal Geyser metaG 2015-09 | ecosystem: Environmental > Aquatic > Deep subsurface > Groundwater | place: USA... | reverse complement strand
CTAGAACGTGTCCGGCACCACCTTTTCCTGGGGATGTGCTCATCAGAAGCATAGGTTTTTCTTTCCAAACTTTCATATTGATGCGAGACAGCCAGTCGAAAGCGTTTTTAAAAGCGGCGGCGTAGGAGCCATTGTATTCCGCGAGTGAAAGAATGATTCCATCGGCTGAGGCAATGAGTGCATCGATATCTTTGACGGCATCGGGAATTCCTGATGCCTTTTCTAGGTCTGGACTGTATAGAGGCAAAACAGTCTTGCTGAGATCGATCGTCGTTGTCTCTGCACCATCGACATGCTTGGCTGTGTATTGAGCAAGTGTTCTGTTGATTGAGGCGGAGCTATTGCTTCCACCCATGACAATGATCTTCTTCATGAGAAAGACTTTATTGTGGATTGTTGCTCTCGTAAATCGACCTTTATAATTTTATTGCTTATTGGCTCTGTGAATCAGTTCAAGATTAAAGTCCAGATGATTTGGAGAAATCTCTCAAGCTCTTCAAGGTGTATCGAGTTTCTCTCCAGCTAACATAGCCCCGTAGACTGGCGATAGTCGCGGATCGAATGTGAGCGTAAGCTATGCATAGGGAGGCGAGGGGCATAGCGAGAGCGTAGAGTGGCGAGTAAGAGATTTTGTAGGCAAAGTAAGCGTTGACGCTGGTGTTGACGACAAGGACCGTTAGTAGAAATTTCCATGCAAATCCTGTGGCGTAAATGAGTCCCAAATAAGGAAGAATATACGTCAGCAAAGTGAGGGCTAGCATTGCGAAAACATTGATCCAGCTATATCGCATGGCTGCAAATCCATTTTTTCCTAGTCCTCTGATCATCGCTAGAGCATTGGGGTACCAATCCAGACTGAGAAACGCTTTGCCTTCCATGAAGAAATGATTCTTCCCAGCTTGGGCAAAAAGCTTACTAAGCATGATGTCATCCAGCACAGACAAGCGCAGTTTCTCATGGCCACCGAGTTCCTTGTAACTTTTCTTGCGTACGAGGTTGAAAGCTCCGACTCCGATGTAGGAATGGGGTGAGAGTCCCATACGACTTGGCTTCAGGAGCCTCACTAAACTCGAAGTGAAGACAAGAAGCATACTTTTAAGAATAGGATCCTGTGCGGTGAACTGGGGGCCCGCGCATAGGTGATCAAAATCGTTTTGAATCGCTATGCCGAGCATCTCCCTACAGGCGGGCGGTTCAAATTTTACATCAGCATCTGTAAAAATGATGTATTCACCCGTGGTCTTGAGCGATCCCTGATGGAGAGCGTGAGGCTTGCCCAGCCAGCCCTCTGGGAGTTCTTTGATCTCAATATATTTCCAGTTGGGATGAGCCCCCGCAAAGCTTTGCATGATTTCCCCCGATCGATCTGTAGATCGATCATTCACCAAAATCACTTCTAGCCCCTCAACATCTTGGGCTGCAAGGGAGGCGAGACATTTGGGGAGATCTTCTTCCTCGTTAAGCGCAGCTAGAACCACGGATACTTTGGGAAGAGTGGGGGGAATTCCTATCTTACTATTATGGTCTTTCTTGAGGCGCCTAGATCTTTTTTCAAAGCGCAGACCTTCGGCCACGAACAGCCCACCATCAATGAGCAAAAAGAGAGCTAGGGCTGTGTAAAAGAGGACCACTTCCCTAAGCTCTAACATTGAAAATGGGGTGCGTGCAGTTAGTTTTAGGCGGTGTCTGTTTTTTGACATCACGCCAAGAGGGAAGCCTGTAAAGGATTGCTATCATTAGGCTCTGGGGGATTCTATGAGAATGATTTTGGGACTTCGTTCGGTAATTCTGGCTTCTTTTGTGTTTTCTGGAATGAATGTTTGGGCGCTGGACGTAGAGTATGCCCCCTCCGCATTTGATAAGAGTGGCAAGCACTTTGAATTCATTGACCTCCAAACAGCTCATTACGAAATTGAATACAATGTTCAATCAAAGCGCACAAGTGTACGTAGCACTCTGAAATTCGTTCTCTTGAAAAAGGGCTATCCACTTTTTGATCTCGTACCAAATGGTAGCAAAGCTTGGTATCAAGGCAATGAAGTAGGGGTTGCAAATATTGATTTTCCCAGCGGGAGATCGAAGGCTCGTTATTTGAACCGGGAATTTCAATTAGGTGTTCATCAAGTTGTGATCGACCATGAATTGAGTACGGGGGTAGCATTTGCTTCAGGATCCGTATCGAGTGCTTTCTTTATGTCTGACTTAAGTGACAGACAGTTTTTGGAAAGATACCTTCCTGCTAGTTTTGACTACGATCAAGTCGCCATGACCTTTGATGTGAAGGTCACTGGGGGGTCCGCTGCAGATCATACACTTCAGACAAACTGTGAACAGACAGTTAAGTCTAGTTTGCATTGGCAGCTTGTTTGTCCGCCTAGCTATAATAGTTCGTCACTCTTCTACCACTTGTATAAGTCAGACCGTTTTTCAGAGCTTAAAGAAGATTTTGCATCTATAGACGGGCGAAGTGTCCAGGTTACGATATACGGAACGGCTCCGAATTCGTTCATGGAGCCAACTCGTAACATCTTTCATGAGCTAGAGGCGGATTATGGCCCATGGCCGCATGATCGCCTTCTGATTTACGCGATACCTAACTACGGAGGGGGCATGGAGTATTCCGGAGCAACTGCGACTGGAATGGGGGCTTTGGGACATGAGTTGCACCATAGCTATTTTGCGCGATCCACATTTCCAATGGGAGGCAATGCGGGCTGGATTGATGAGGCTCTTGCTTCATGGCGCGATGATCGCTACCGCAGTCTTCCGAAGTTAAGTTCTAATGATCAAACAGAGATGGCTGGACATTCCGAATATAAAAGGACGACCGATACTGATGCCTATGATTCTGGAGCAAGAATCATCGCTCACCTTGATTATTTGTTTCAAGAACAAGGTGGCTTCAAGCCTTTCATGAAATACTTTCACGCTCAATACAAAGATCTTGGCGTGACAACGCAGTGGTTTGAAGAAGAAATCACTAATTTCTACTCCAAAGATGTTTCGGGATTGTTTTCTGAATATATCTATGGAGAAGGTCTTCAGGATGAGTCTCGCAACTCAAACAAGGTCAAGCATGCGGGATTCCATTCCCCACTTAGTGAAGAAGATTTGAAGCGTCTGTTGTAAAACCAGCCTCTGTGGGTGTATTTTGATTTTATGCGATTTAGAAATACACCCATCCAATTTTGCCTCATGTTAGTTCTGTGTGGGGGGTTGTTCTCTTGCAATGGAAATGAATCAGAATCTCGTTCTGATGCTGACTTTAGCAAACCTTCGGTGAAAGAAGTGATTGAAGGTGGCAAAGCAACTGGTGTTGATATGAGTGGCAAAGAGCGCTCTTGCATGCCTATGGGGCCTGGAAGAATGTGCACCATGGAGTTCACGCCAGCTGATGAGTTTGCGAGAGTCTGCCAATCAGAAGGTCATAAGGCTGTTCAATGTGGATGCCATGACTGGATCTGTATTAAGAAATAGGCTTATCAACACAAGGTGTTATATGCTCTGGGGCCTATAGCTTGCTGCTGCATGCCGACGTCTGTAAACTCAATACTATGAAAAACACCATTCAATCTATATCTACTTCCACATTTAAAGCTTTATTGTTGTTCTGCGCTTCGTTGTTTGGACACTCAGTAAGCGCGGCTAACTTGAAAGTGATTAAGGCTAGTACGAATAGAGCTATTGTTGAACTACCTGCTGGTATGTCGGTTCAGCCAGGGCAACAACTCAAACTTGCGGGTCCAGGTGGAAGCAATGATATGGGTTCTAACTCGATGCAAATGAGTCACGGTTCTCGGGCAAACTTTGTGAGCCTTGCCGTGGCTGCACCGTTGACCTTAACCGGAGGCGCTAGTTTTGGGTTTGGGCTTTCAGGAGGCTATGGTTGGAATATGGGGCAATTTGAATTTGCTCCTCAGATCGGCATTGGCTATGCGGCAGAAGTTTTGATTTTGTCTGCTGCTCTACAGGCCGATATTAATTTTGTAGAAAACAGGCACCCTACGATGTTTGTTCCAGGCTTAACGGTCGGGGGTAGTTTTGCGATCGCAGACGGATCTTCCGCTTTGGGATTTAATGCAGGTCTTGTTGGAAAACTATATGTCTTTAAAAACTCTCCAACGGCGATCCGCTTGAGCACCACATTTGAGGGTGCCATTGCAGAGGGATCTATGGCAGTTAGCCTGGGTCTGTTGACTGTAGGGCTCCAAACTTATTTTTAGAAATCATATTTTCTTAGTTCCAAAAAATATAAACCCCGGGTTCTCTCCAGAGCCCGGGGTTTAATGTATTAGGAGTTTGAAGTTATAGTTTATAGTTATAGATATAGATTAAAAATTTTCATCAATGTCCGTTTCTGAATGTGTAACCCTTGCTGCTAAGGCACAGTCGAAATCGTAAAATGAAGTGTCAGTAGCTCGAGGAGTTCCGTAGTCAAATCCTCCGAGGGCATCTACGAGGCTAATGCCTGCCAATTCGTCCCTGTATTGATTGCGAGTTTTGTTAGCTTTCTTTGCAGGCTTTTGTTTTTTCTCTGCCAATGTTTTTAAGCTATCCAATCTCATTTGTAGTGACTTTGTCATTTTCCGTTCCTCCTGTTGTGTTCATTAGACGCCGGCAGGTTAAGAAAAGGTTAAAAAGATCTTCTAAAAATATAATCCGCCACTAAAGCCAATAAAAACAACGGCTTGCACCCTGTGCTTTATGGTGATTTTGAGCTTATTTTTTCTCAACCAATTACCGATATAATGAATTAGGGATATGTCAGATAAACTCGATGATTTACTATTGCTCGAAAAGCTAGCCGCTGGCGGTATGGCAGAGGTGTATCGTGCTGTTCACCAGGGTTACGGTGGATTTGAGAAAATTGTAGCTGTAAAACGAATCTTGCCACATTTTGCGAGTGATGAAGAGTTTAAAAATATGTTCACCATGGAAGCCAATTTGTCTGGCTTATTCATGCATCCCAATATTGTTCAAATTTACTCCAATGGTGAGGCCGAAGGTTACCTGTATCTTGTCATGGAATTCGTTGACGGGCGTAACGTTCGCCAGTTGCTTGCAAGATGCGACAAAGCTAAAACACGGATCCCGATTGAGTATTCGAGTTATATGATTGCGGAGGCCGCTAAAGGGCTTGATTACGCACACTCATTCGTCGATCAAAAAACCGGTCAAGACATGGAGATTGTCCATCGAGACATGAGTCCACAGAACATCATGCTTAGCTATGATGGTTCCGTAAAAATTGTAGACTTTGGAATTGCCAAAGCTGCGGCTCGATCTGAGCATACGAGAGCCGGAGTCTTAAAGGGCAAGTTTGGTTATATGTCACCGGAGCAGTCAAATGGAATGCCGATTGATCGCAGGACTGATATTTTTGCTTTGGGAATTATCTTCTTTGAGTTGCTAACTCAGAGAAGATTGTTTTCACATGACGATGACATGAGGACACTCCAATTGATTCGTGAGTGTAATGTTCCTCGTCCTTCCAAATACAACCCAACGGTATCGCCTGCTTTGGACCGCATTGTTCTCAAGGCACTCGCGAAAAACCGCAATGAGCGATACCAGACTGCTGGTGAGTTCTATGCCGACCTACAAAGATTCATCAACCAAAAGTATCCCAATTTTTTACCTATGGAATTTGCAAAATTCCTGAAGGAAAAAGCTTTCACAGATGATATTGCAAAAGACAAAGCAAAGCGTGAAGCCTTAGCTGCAGATGCGCCCGCTCGTCTAGGTTCGCCACAGGCAAGCAAGCGAAAGCTTCAAGGCGCTCCCAATAAGGAGGCCCCTAAAGATAAAGATTCAACTCAAGTTGGTTTCGACGATGATGATTCCGAAGCAACTGTCGTCTCCGAAATTAGAGACATGGCCGGTGTTATGGATGAAGTTGTAATTCATATGGAAGAAGAAGAACAGGCACCACCGGTTCTCGAAGCTCAAGAAGAAGCCAAGAAAAAAGCCTCCACTAGAATTACTGAATCTGATGCTGAGGGTGAATCATCCCTGCCAGAACCAAAAATGGAGCTAACATCGAGTGATGAAGAAGAGGTTGTGCTTGATCCTCCTAAACAGGTTGACGCAAATTTGAAGTCAGAAATCATGGCTAATGAGTTGAAGGTTTCCTTGGATACCGTAAAGGAAGAGGAAGTACCAAAAGTTAGTACAGCTTTCCCAACTCAAAATGGACCAAGTCATTTGTCATTGTCTATGACCATGAATGATGGTCACATTCGAGCCATAGATCCGAAGGCGCCACAAGCTACCATCAAGGCAAAGCCGAAGGCGCCTCTTAAGAGGGCTCCTCAAAGACAAGCTTCGGCAAAATTAGATTTAGAGGCCCCTTCAGGTCATGAAGAGTCTGCGGTTAGAGGATCGTATGCTCGAGGTCCTGAAATTCGTCCGGTCGATTCAGACTCGGCGAAAAGCTTTTTTATGAATCCCATGTTTCTGCTAGTGATGGCATTGGCAGGAGTAGGAGCTTATTTCAACATGAAATCCGATAAGTCGCCTACAACGATCGCGGACTCGACTCCTCCTGCTGCCTCCTCTGGAAATACGGCAGATCCAGTGAAAGTCACAAAAGCAAAAGAACCCCCCAAGTCTAATCCAGCTGATGCTGATAGGCAGCCTGCAGGCAATCAGCCAATGACTTTTGACGCCCCTATATATGAGGCCAAAGGAGCTACAGGCTATCTAAATATTGTATCTTTCCCTAGCGCGACCCAGATTTATGTCGACGGCAAGATCTTGGTTGAAGAGGGTGAGGCGGTTAGAAGCCCAGCAAACCTTCAGAAAGTCGAAGTCGGACCACGTCGGCTCAGGTTGGTCAACAAGGCCCTAGGGATGAGCTGGGAAGGCCAAGTTGAAGTAGGCTTTGATAGTGTCAAAAAAGTCGAAGTTCGAATGCAATAGGCATTGAATCTTCATGCTAAAATTTTTAGCCAGAAGCCATGCCAAATTCCCTTATATTGAAAAACAACCTAGCTCAGATATTTTTCGCACGTGTTGATGCGCAATCCAGCCGTAGTGCCATGATGCAAAAAAGCAATGGTCATTGGAAGACCTATACTTGGGCGGATTATCAGGACCAAGTATGCCGATTTGCCAAGGTGATGCAAGCGCATGGAATAGGGGCCAAGGACAAAGTTGCCATTCTTTCGAACTCGAGGCCTGAATGGGCCTGGATTGATGTGGCCACACTTTGCTTGGGGGCGGTGACGGTTCCCATCTATCCCTCGCTTCTCTCAGATGAGATCAAATACATTTTAAAAGATTCTGGAGCGAAGTTGGTCTTTGCAGAAGACAACTCACAACAAAAGAAGTTGGAAGAAATCATTGATGATCTCGGTTTTGATTGCAAGGTCATCGTGCTGAAAGACGCGCCTGACTCTGTAAATAAAAATATTCAAAATTACTCGAATGCCTTGTCTGCACTGGATATCAAATCCATAGAAGCTAGTGACATCCAGGCTCTTAGGGAGATTACTGAAACTCTCGAAGAAACGGCACTGGCTTCAATTGTTTACACTTCTGGAACCAGTGGAGTCCCGAAGGGGGCCATGCTGACTCATAAATGTTTTATGGGAATCATCAAAGGGGCACACGCTTCACTGGGCATGAATGATTCAGACACCACTTTGCTGTTTCTCCCTATGGCTCATATTCTTGGCCGAGTGGAGCACATGCTTAGCCTCGGGTCAGGTTGGACCAATGCCTACGCTGAAAATTTGAAGGTCGTTATGGATAATATGGTTGAGGTTAGACCTACGATCATGGTGTCAGTTCCTAGAATCTACGAGAAAATTTATTCCATGCTAGTTGGTCGCGTCCAAAGAATGGACGGTTTGTCGAAAATCGTTGCAGATCGTGCTGTCGCGTTTACGAGCGTCTACAGCAAAGCGCAAGAGAGGGGACAGCCTCTCAGTCTAAAGCAAAAGGTTGAATACAAAATTTATAAAAAAGCCCTTTATGATAAGGTGAAGGCAAGATTTGGCGGCCGCATTCGTTTTTGTATTAGTGGAGGAGCTCCTTTTTCTCCCGAGATTTCTAGATTCTTCCACACTTGTGGAGTGCTGAATCTCGAAGGATATGGGCTGACTGAAACATCTGGACCGTTATCCGTTAATCGACCTGATAAGTTCAAGATTGGAACTGTGGGCACTCCTCTCGAAGGCACCGATGTAAAGATTGCAGCCGATGGCGAAATCATTCTAAAGGGGCCTATTGTAATGGAGGGCTATTACAACTCGGCCGAAAAAACAAAAGAAGTGTTTACAGAAGACGGTTATTTTATGACGGGGGATATCGGTCAGATCGATTCTGATGGTTTCATTTCAATTACGGACCGTAAAAAGGATTTGATCGTTACCGCTGGAGGAAAAAATATTGCTCCTCAGAAGATCGAGTCTATGTTGCTAGAGGATCCACTTTTTGCACAGGCGATCGTCATCGGTGATAATCAGAAATATCTGGGAGCCTTAGTGGCTCTTAGTGCTGTCGATGCCAAGCAGTTAGCGAAAAGCCACGACATCGATTCGGCCGAAGGTTTGATCGCTTTATACGCGGATCCCGCCTTTAAAAAATTAGTTCAAGCTCGAGTACAAAAGGTGAACACCCGCTTGGCGAGCTTCGAGAGCATTAAGAAAATCGAAATTTTGCCTCGTGAATTGAGTCTAGAAGAGGGGGAGCTCACTCCCAGCCTCAAGGTTAAGCGCAAGCATTGCACGGAAAAGTATCAAGAATACGTCGCGAAGTTGTTTTAAATAGAAGAAGGCATTAAAAAGTAGGTAGATATGACAGCTAAAGATTTTTTCGACCAAAAATTCGCAAGTAAACTCCAAGCAGACGCAGGATGCTTGAAAAGCTCAGGTGTAACAGCCAAGTCCATTGCGCTAGATATTAGTGGATCTAATGGAGGGCAGTGGACCTTTCATTTTGATGCTGATGGCAATCTAAAAATGGAATCAGGATGCGTAAGTAGCAGTGCCACTTGCGTGATTTCAACGAGTGATAAGACTTTTGAGGGAATGATGACGGGGAAGGTCAACGTACCTATGGCTTTCGTCATGAGAAAAATCAAGGTCAAAGGTGACTCGGCACTAGCCGCAAAGATGGGCATAGCCCTCCAAAAGGTCATGGGCGGCTAATCTCCGATCCCGAATCGGTAAATTTTTTAGGCGAGCGGAAGCTTTCTTCCGCAAAGCAAAAAGCCCTAACTCTTTCGAGCTAGGGCTTTTTTGTATTCTATTAAAATGGAGTTCTTAGTTTGCTTGAAGAGCGCGTTGTACGGCTGCTTCAGCATTTACTAGACCTGCTCCGTATTCGTTAGGTCTTTCAGCGCTTGCTTCCATAGGGACAGCAGTCTCAGAAAGGATTCTACGAACTTGTGCAGCTGTTAGGTTCTTGTTGACCGCTCTTACGAGGGCAGCAACACCAGCTACGTGAGGAGAAGCCATGGAAGTTCCGTTGAAGGCAGCGTGGTCTACAACTTTAACTCCAATTGAAGCTTTGGCGACTTGGCCTGCTTCAACGGCTTGCGCCACAGTCTCACCGATCGTTTGCTCGATCATGGCAACTGGAATCCCAACGGATGAACCGTCTTGAGAAAGAGATCCTGAGATCAATCCAGGCGCATTGTTATAGATAAGCGCGCCGATTGCACCGGCAGCCAAAGCATTCTTTACTTTGTCAGCGAAAGCAATTTCACCGCGGCTGATGAGAGCGAATTTTCCGGTGAGGTCTTTTCCTGTGAAGTCTTCTTCTTTTCCGAGCCCAACGTGAACAAGTTCAGCAATGATTGGAGTCGTATTTTCAGCAGAACCTACGAAGCTAGTTGATTTAACTTGCGCGTCGATAGCGCCCATCAATGAAACATCAGATTGACGGCCAGTTCCTGTTGGAACGCTTGAAAGAACGTCAACACCTGGGGCTACGATATCCAATTCTGGTCCCCAGTTAGAGAATTGAGCTTTTGCTAAACGAGCATCAATAGCTCCGACAGCGAAAGATTCAGGATAAGCAGCTGGGAAAGAAACAGTTCCTTGACCATCATTACCAGAAGCACAGACAACCACAACGTTTGCAGCGTCAGCAGCCGCTACCGCTTCAGCGCCTGCACGTGAAGGCATAGATCCACCCAAAGACATGTTGATCACGTCTACCGCTTGCTCAACACCGTATTCGATAGCGCGAACGATACCGACACTTGAACAGCCGAACTTCCCACAAACTCGACCAGCAAGAAGGTGAGAGAGAGGGGCAACACCAGAAACTCCAGTGCCGTTGTAAGCACCGAGAATAGTTCCAGCTACGTGTGTTCCGTGACCGTTTTGGTCGTAGTAATCATAATCATTGATGTTGCCTTCGGCTCCATCCTCAGTGCTATTGCCTTCGGCACCGTCGTCGTCAGTAAAAGAGCCAATTCCCGGTGTAAGCATTCCAAGGATGCCAGTAGCAATCATCGTCATCGGACGTGCAGACAAGAAGTTGCGGCCCGCTTCGAAGCGAGTACGAATGTCAGCGTGTTCACGGTCAATTCCTGTGTCGATAACAAGAACTCGTGATCCGCGACCAGCAAGGATGCTGCGGTCGTCACGAACTTCGTTCCAAGCTTCAACAGCGCGAACAGCTTTGAGACCCCAAGTGATCTCGCCTTCGTCAACTAATTCATCACTGCTTGGGAGACCAGGAGCTCCTTCGGAAGGAGTCGTGGCTTCGGAGGTGGATAGAGGTTGAGGCGCTGGGAAGAAGAATTCTTTCTCAACGAAAGCGACATCGTTGCTCTGGCTGAGGGCTTCCATTTCTTCTGCGGTTGCCATGACTTCAATCATGCGAGTGTTCTTGAGAACCTCAGCAATTTTGAGATCGAAGTTAGCAACTCGTAAAGTTTGGTGTGTTTTTGCGTTTTTGTTGAGAAGAGAAGAGCGCATTGCAGACTTGAGGTCTTCAGATGCTTTGCTCACAACAGACGGAGAGTGGTACTGAACCAAATACCGGCTTTGCGCAGCCTCATTTGCATTTACAGCCTCTGCAGTAAAAGTCGTGCTTGCGAAAGCGCCTAAAGCCAATACTGAAAGGCTGGTGCGTGCGCTGTTTCGTGCAACGTTGAATATCTTAGCTAATCTCATCATAATTTCCTTTTCTAACCCCTAGGACCCTTCGAAGCTGGTATTGGTGATCCTGCGGATTTAGCCAATGCCTGAACCAGATGCCTGAACTCCTTAACACAAAAGCGTGGAGGTCTGTAGGTTTATTGACTCTTCTAAGATATTATGGATATCCATACTCCTTAAAAGGCCTTAATAATGAATGATTTTTATGCATCCCTAAAAGAGACTAAATACTTAAAAATACTAATTTTATTGATAGTGGTTTTTGTATCGTTGAGCACGTTTTTGCTTGTAAAGCGCTTATCTTGGTATGAGCTTACTCCAGATTTACGTAGTTTTTTGAGACATGGCGGATCTGGCACATTCGCCAGTGCCCAGATATTCCTACCGAGTCCTGTAGAAAGATACTTTCTTGATCAGAAGGAAGAGCTTTGGCCAGATGCCTTTAATTCGGGGAATACGCTAAGTCCTGACCAGCTCCCGAAGCTTTATACTTTGGCAGCGAAATTGAGGTGGGATTCGATGAGTCCTGCAGAAATAGAGATGGCGAGACAGCGATCTGTTTTGTATCACACAAATCACTTGGACCAATTTCGAGAGACGTTGGTGAGGGCTGATGAATCCACGATAAGGAATGAAAAAGAATGTTCTCCTTTAATGAAGGACACTATGTTTCGGATGGCAGATGCTTGGCCCGAGTTGGGGAATGCGGTTCAAGATTATTTCTTAAAATGTGACCCTCAAAGTCTGGAGGTCAAATGGGCGACTTTATTGAAATTCGCGAGAAATGGAGATGCAGACAAGGTGAACGAGATGGCTATGGAACTCCAGCAAGGTGTGCAATCCGAGCAGGGAGAGTTTAGTCGTTGGTTTTTGCTCGAAGCTTATCAGTGGGCGCACATCGTTGCGAATATGAAGGCTGACTCTGGCGCAGCGAAATCTGATTAGATTGTCGCAACTATTAACGGCGCACCGTTAAAATTTTAAATAGAGGTGCTTCTTTGGGAGAAGAAAGCATCAATTTGTTGCATGAGCCAATCAATGTCCTCTTTCTTTGCTCTACGTTCTATTACCCACTGAGGGTCATCGTCTAAATGGAGAACCCAATGGCCTTTTGTGGCGTATCGAGCGCGTTGTTTGTCTTCTCCGCTCTTTGATTCATTTTCTATAGCAGCCATATTGACGTTGCCCTTCCAGTTGCTAATGCTCAGATTCTGGATTGAGGGAATGCTTTTTGACTGAGTTTTGAGTTTAAATGGTCCAAAAGATTTTTTGTAATCAATGAAAAGTTCACCGCTGTCTTGCTGGGTTAGGACAATTTTTTCTTTGTAAAACCAGCAAAATGCCGTCACAAAAGGATAGACGACAATTAACCCATAGAAAAAAGCGGTTAAGCCCTTGTCGAATAAAGTGCCTTGCTTCCACATGATTTCAAACAATGGAGCTGCTGCTAAGTGCATGGCGGCCAATACAAGGCCAATGAAGAGGAAGGTTCCGCCAACTGAGAACTTTTTGGTGGAACTGGATAAAAGCAGGCTGTTGCTCTTGCTTCTTCGGATATCGGGATGAACTGGAAAAACTAGACCCATAAGGCCATGAAATTCCCTCGCTTTTAGTGCTGGGTCAAGTTGCTTTTTAACCCCATCCCGAACTAATGTCCCTTTTGTGGCTACAGACAACGAAAAGACCAAGCAACAACGGGCCAGAGCGGCTCTTGAATATCACAGAGGCTCAAGCAGACCGGCCGGAGCTGGCGAAAAGCGCTTTGGCAAAATTGAAATCATTGCCTCTAAGCCCTTAACAACTCAGCAGGATTTAAGTTATGCCTATTCTCCGGGAGTGGCTCAGCCATGTAAGGAAATCGCAGCAAATCCAGATGAAGTCTATCAATACACGGCTAAAGGCAACTTAGTTGGGGTTGTTACGAATGGAACGGCAGTTTTGGGCTTAGGAGACATTGGCCCCCTTGCAGCAAAACCTGTTATGGAAGGTAAAGCTGTTCTCTTTAAAAAGTTTGCAGACATCGACGGCATGGACATCGAAGTCAAGGCGACAGATTCCGCACATTTTATTTCTGTAGTGCAGGCGTTAGAGCCAACTTTTGGTGGGATAAACCTTGAGGACATTAAGGCGCCTGAATGTTTTGAGATTGAGAGAATCCTAAAAGAAACTATGAACATTCCTGTGTTTCATGATGATCAGCATGGAACGGCGATCATCAGCGGTGCCGCTGTTTTGAACGCTCTTGAGATAGGCGGGAAGAAGATTGATGAAGTCAAAGTTGTGTTTTGTGGAGGTGGTGCTGCCTCAATTTCTGTTGCACGTTTCTGGTTGACGTTAGGTGTGAAATTAGAAAATTGTGTGATGACCGATCGCAAAGGTGTCATCAGCAAAGATCGTACGGATGAGATGAATCCCTACAAAATGGAATTTGCAATTGATAAATCTTGGCATAAAACCATGCCGAAGACTGTAGATGACGCTGTAGTAGATGCAGATATCTTTGTAGGGTGTAGCGTAGGTGGGGCCTTGTCCAAAGAAGCCTTGAAAACCATGGCTCCGAATCCAATTGTTTTCGCTTTAGCGAATCCTGATCCTGAAATTACATATGAGGATGCTATTAGTGTTCGTGATGATTTGATGTTTGCAACGGGACGGTCCGATTATCCCAACCAAGTAAATAACGTCTTAGGATTCCCCTTCATTTTCCGTGGCGCCCTAGATGTTCGAGCGACGAACATCACTGAGGGAATGAAGATCGCAGCAGCGCGAGCTCTGGCTGACCTTGCTAAAGAGCCAGTTCCTGAAAGTGTGATTCAAGCTTATGGGGGCAAGCCCATCAAATTCGGTCCTGAATACATAATTCCCAAGCCGTTTGATCCAAGAGCGCTTTTATGGGTCGCGCCTGCCGTGGCAGAAGCCGCTATTAAGGAAAAAGTAGCAAGACGTGAACTTCCTGGAATGTCTATTGAAGGCTACAGAGCGAGACTTGAGAAACTTCTTAACAGAACAAGATCTGTGATGAGAGATTTGAAGGATCGCTTTAGCGCTGAGAACAGCACGAGCGAGCAAGTTCGACTTGTTCTCCCGGAAGGTACTAATGACCGCATTCTTCAAGCAGCGGCGTTGATCAAGGAAGAGCGTATTGCTGAGCCTATTCTTATTGGTGATCCAGACGTGATTCGTCCCATGATTGAAGATATGAATCTGTACTCTCTTAACGATGTTGAAATTATCAGACCGTCTCAGGCTTCTGACATTGACGGCTTTGCCGTGGATTTATGGGAGCTTCGCAAGAGAAAAGGGATGACTCCAGACCTCGCCAATCAATACATGAAAGATCCAATGTACTATGGTGCCATGCTTGTAAAGAGCGGTAAGGCTGATGCCTGTCTGGCGGGGGTGACTCGAAGTTATCCGGAAACGATAAGGCCAGCCCTTCAAGTCATAGGCACGAAGGACGGGCATAAGGTGGCCGGCATTTATATGCTTCTTCATAAAGAAGAAGTTTATTTTATTGCGGATACGACGGTGAACATCAACCCGACCGCTGAAGAGCTGGCTGATATAGCTATTGATGCATCAGATGTAGCTTCAAAATTAGGGTTTGAACCTCGTGTAGCGATGCTCAGTTTTTCAAACTTCGGATCGAATAGGCATCCCGAAGCTCGAAAAGTCGCTAAAGCAGTTGAAATCTTGAAAGAGAAAAGTCCAAACCTGCTGGTGGATGGAGAATTGCACGCCGATATCGCAATCTCGCCTGAGATTTTACAAGATCGTTACCCGTTCTCGCCTTTGAAAGACCGTGGCGCAAATATTTTGATTTGTCCAAATCTAGCGAGTGCCAACATAGCTTATAAGTTATTAGGCAGCATTGGTGATGTTGATCTCGTTGGACCGATCCTGACTGGAATGGCCAAGCCGATTCATGTTCTGCAGCTCAATGCCGACGTAAATGAGATTTTCAATATGGCTTTGATTGCTGTGATGGACAAACGACTTCAGACGAAACAGGAGCTGGCCAGGGAGTGAGGCAGCTTTGGCTAATTCTTTTGTTAGGTTTCGTGTCGCTTGGAGTTTCAGCTCAAGACCTTGATTCCGAGAGAAGTTTTGAAGAGCACTTTCAGTGGAATCGAATTGAGGGGGCTAGTCCTCGGCTTTTGAAGTGCCGTGTTTCCAAGTCTGGCGATTTACAATGTGTTGCTGATCTGCCACTTAAAAATGTAAAATGCGATGCCTTTCACTTTTCAAAAAAAACCCCCGTCCGTGCCGTTGTCCGAAATCGAGCTTTTACCTGTGACGGAACAAAGCTAGATAGGGACTCTCTACTTAGTCAGTGGGAGATCCATGTATTGGCTACCGATGGTAGTCAGTCTTCTTGGAGAGTGGATTCCGCTGATCGGTTGCAGATGAAGCGTTTGTTCGAAGCAGAGCTTGAAAGTTTAGACTTCATTGAGAGCCAGAGAAACTTTTACCTTTCTCTGGGGTCCATTACATCAATGGAAGATCCCATGAATGATCGTTTGCTTATGACGGGTGTGAAGGCACGCTATGGTAGTTCTTCTTTTGTCTTGGGCGTCCAGGTGATGCAAGCCTTGAGTCTGATTCCCGAGAAAAGAACGGATTGGCTCATGAATACTGATTTTGTGATTTCGAGTCGTAAGGGCGGTATGGGGTGGCTTGCAGGGTTAGAGTTTGGACAAAAAAAGTGGGGCTTCGAATCCGTCTCGACACAATGTTTGATGGTGCGATACCGTTGGAACCCTGGTTCGTGGAGATCACAGGTTTCTGGGGGACATTGCTGGTATCCCAACGCTGGCGTGAATTGGGCTCCTCTTGGGGAGTTGAGGCTAGGAAAGCTTTTTTGGAAGCATATGCTCCTCGAGGCTTCGACTCAGGCTGTTTACAGAACAGCAGCTACGCAATTCCCTGATTCTGGCGGCTTGGAGCTAAGGGCTCAACTCGGTGTGTCGTTTGAGCTCTTCCCTGAATAATGGTTTTTTGATCAAAGTCCCGTAAACTATCTTTATTAGGTCAAAAAATCTTCTGAATGGCATTTTTACGCCAACTCAGAAAAGGACGTTGCCTAAACGGAGGGATAGCAAACATCATGGAAGAAAACAGCGCAGATCTCATACAACAAGGCATTGATACCGGGAGTATGTTCTCGGCCGATGGGTTGATTCAAGCATTTAACCAGGGTGCCCCGTTTACATGGCTCATTTTGGTTATGGGTGTTTTTGCACTCGTGATTTTTTTGGAAAGACTTTACGTGCTTTACCTAAAAGCCAGTGTGAATAAAAGTGGGTTCCTTGCTCATGTTCAACGAGCCATTGTTGCGGGTGATCTTAACTCCGCAGTGAACTACTGCAATGACAGAAGTGCTCCCTTGAATAATATTGTTAAGGCAGGACTCATTGCTGTGATGAACAAAGGCAAAGACGAAGAAATTCAGACGGCCATGGACGTATCAGCGCTAAGAGAAGTTCCAGTGATTGAGCGTAGAACGCCGTTCCTCGCTTTGTTTGGAAACGTCGCAACTCTACTAGGTCTTCTTTCTACAATCGTTGGTTTGATTGTAAGTTTCAAAGCGGTTGCTGGTGTTGATCCGGCAGCTAAAGCTTCGATCCTTGCTGACGGTGTCGCTATTGCGATGCACGGAACAGCTATGGGCTTGATCGTTGCGATTCCAGCACTTTTAGCTTACGCCTTGCTATCTGCAAAAACACAGAAAATCCTGGATGATATCCATGAAGTTAGTGTCGCGACTTTGAACCTCATCATTCAAAACCGCGAAAAGTTTCCCATTAAGTAATTAAAGAAAGGTGAAACGGCTCCATGGCTAAAAAACGTCGAGAAATCGTAGATAATTTAAATCTAGTTCCTTTTATTGATTTGTTCTCGACGCTTATCATTTTCTTGATTGCTACCGCGGTTTGGGACCAGCTTTCCGCTGTTCCGATTCAACTGGGTTCTACGGAAAAGAGTTCAGCACAGATGTCTTCAGGAAGCGAAGCCAAACGTGTTCAGGCGGAGTTAAAGGTCACCATTAGTCCCACGCAAATTGTTTTGTTTGATAAGGGGCGATCTCGTTCTCTCTCTAGAGACGAAGCCGTTGCAAACGAATACGCCCTCATTGCGGAATTCGCTCAAGCCGCTCGCCAGAGCCGAGGCCCGGACAAGAAAGAATTGGTTGTCGAGATGGCGGATAAAGCTATTTACGAAGACATGATTGGGACTGTGGATCAGTTTCTCGCAGTAAACTTTGATCAACTGGTGATTTTGGGAGCTGAATAATGGGAATTATAAAACCAGAATATCACCTCAAATCACAATTTGATTTGCCTTCTTTTCGTGATCGTATGACGGGTCCTGTTGGAGGACGTAAGTTATCTGCTGATCTGAACCTAACATCTTTGATTGACGTGTTTAGTGTGATCATTCTTTTCTTGGTCAGTACTTTTTCTGCGACCGGACAGATTCTACTGGTCAATAAAGACATCAAGCTTCCTTCGGCTCAGCATGGATATACCTTGAAGCGTTCGCCGATTGTGACGGTTCTTGAAACTGGAATCATTCTTGAAGGCGCGGGAGTCGGGGATAACACCGACATCGAAGACAAAGTTGAAGATGTGGATTGGTCACTTCCAAAGATGCGTGCTCAATTGAGAACTTACAAAGAGTTCTTTTTGGCTGCTAATTCTGGGATGCCGTTTCCAGGTGAAGTCATTCTTCAAGCAGATAGAGGAATCGAGTTTCTCTATGTCAAACGAGCCATGTTTACTTTGTTGCAAGAAGGTTACTCCAAAATTGACCTTGTCGTTAGCGGTGAAGCCGTCTTAAGGCCAACCGATGCCGCGGGAGCTGATGCCAATCTATAAGTGTTCAATCATTGTATTGATACTCACAAATTAAAAATTTATTTTTTAAAGCTCTATTAAGTTGGAGTCTTTCTGATTATTTGATCGGTGGAACAATTGTTAAGTATTTCAAAGGAGAACGATATGAACAAGTTAACTCAATTATTATTGGTGGTATTTTTACTCGGAGCGGTTGGAGCTTGCACAGACTCTAAGGTGGAAGATAAGGCAGAAGAAGTCGCTGAGAAAGTAGAAGACAAAGTT
>Ga0100385_1002270_pt1 | contig 18242 bp, 25 predicted proteins | sample CryGeymeta201509_FD_81543 | JGI IMG/M metagenome (GOLD analysis project Ga0100385, IMG submission 81543) | Groundwater microbial communities from Crystal Geyser aquifers in Utah, USA - Crystal Geyser metaG 2015-09 | ecosystem: Environmental > Aquatic > Deep subsurface > Groundwater | place: USA... | reverse complement strand
GATAAGACCAACACTGAGAAACCTTCCAAAAGCGTCAAGACGGGTAAAAAAGATGACAAAAATGGAAGAGCTCATTCTGAGAAGGAAACAGTCATTAGACAAATTAACGATTCTCTAAAAGGGAAGGCAAATAAGAGCTACAAACGCAACACTGAAAACTCTCCTAAAGCAAGGGAGAAAAAAATATAAAAAGCTATGTCCCTCCAATTCAAGAAAAATGTCTGATCAACTAATAATTTATCATAGCTTTTATTTTCCAGTAACTAGAACCCCTTGATCTTGTTACTTTTATTAAATTATTTAAAAGGAATAAATTATAAGTGCAGAAAGGTGAGATGGTTTTTGAATTTTGTTTGCCTTATGGAAATGAAGACGGCCTTCCTCAATTTTCAATAATTTTATATAAATGGACAACATATTACAAGAATTGTAGAGAAAAAAAAGCTGGAAAAGCTCCCTGAAGACCCAGTGTAGGCGGAACAGCATAGATCCTTCTTACGCAAGTGCCTTCACTATTGTAAAGATTAGGAAATTTTTCTAAAACCCTCCTCAACTGTACAAATCTCGATATTCAGAGAACCTTCCAGCAGCAAGCCAAGGATGAAATCATCTGTGTGGCTCGAGAACTAACTAAAGGCCTACCAATGGTTGTGCATTTGCTTGAGCTGCGTCAAGGGTATCCTCATTCGCGATTTTGTAAAAAAAACATCTAGCATAGAGTTAAAATGAATGGATGGAACTCTCCAAGATATTTGACAAGGACGAAAGTATTCTAAAGTATGAGGCCATCAAGCTCATCAGCTAGAAGGAAGGTTTCAAGAGGCGCTGGGAGGAAGAAGAATCGAAAGCTTTATTTTAAATAATCAGGTACAGCCTCTCTGATGTAGGCAGGAACCCGAGAGCAACAAATGGAACGAGATTGCCAGGAAACTATATATCGAAAGTGGGTTGAAATACTTCAGGAGTGGAAAGCAATGCCGAGAACGATGGTTCAATCACCTGGACCCAAGCAAAAAGAAGTAGTTAGTGACCTATTAAGAGGCTAGTGGCAGCCGGCAGAGGACAGATTTATAGCTGAGTACATTATAGATAAAGGAAAAAAATGGTCATAAATAGCAAAAATGCTTCAATTCTAACGCACTGAGCACATGATTAAAAATAGGTTCAAAACAATCATCATCAAACTCAAAAAATAGCACCCTTCCATCAAAAATTAAACCTCCCTACTGAAGACACTTCTCAAGGAAAAGAAGGAGGAGCACAGCGAAGAGGCCGATGGAGAGCCCGAGGGAAGAAACCAGGAGGAGGAGAAAAAGACCAATCATCACCTAAACGAGGTGCCAATCATCGAGGAAGAGAACGAACACCTTGATTTCGAGTTTGACGTAAAGGAGCAGGAAATAATGGACAGGATCAACCCGACTAACTACAAGGATTATGATTTCCAGCAGGTGGTAACTCCCTGCCCTATAATATACCAAAGCTTCACGCCGACTTTCCTGAACACTCCTCACCCACTGCCATTCCTTTGTAGCTTTGGGAAGTTCGACAAGGACGACAACCTTTTCCTGAAGAACAACTGATAGATAATATTTTATAAGTTAATTCAAATAATGATGACATCAATACTACCTGCCTAATTGATCACTTAAATAACCTAGAAGCAATTGCGCCATCTCAAACAACTCGAAAAGGGGAGGAAAGCCTGGAAGAAGGTTGCTTGGGAGTAATGGAAACGGTCGGGCTGGGAGCGTAAGTGCGAGGCTTAGCATTACAAAGTGTATAATATTTCCAATGAGTTACGATTATTTTGTAGAACACAAGAAACACTTTGAGGCGATCCCCTTGCACCACCGAAACCAATTTTTAAGAGAAATTCTGAAGACCCCTCAGCTGAAAGGTGAGCCCCTCATCTCCCCTATGCCTTACCCCAATGAGGCCTCATTCAACTATCTTAACTATCAATTAAACTACCACTACTCTGAGCCATCCTCCTCTCCTCAGGCTATCCTTGTCTTCATGCATGGCCTCTACAGCTACGGAGGAAACTCAGGATACCTGGCCACCAATATCACCTCGGCCATTCCAGGTGTTAACTTCTACTCCCTCGATTTCATCAACTTCGGAAAATCTACTGGCGATTGCCGAGGCTACATACACTCATTTGACTGGCTTGTCCAGCAAGGCTAGGCATTTGTCGATTTTCTTCTCGAAAAATTTGAAGATAGGCCCCAAGTCTTCCTTGTGGGATAAAGCTTGGGAGGGGCTGTTGTGTTCAAGATGAGCATAAGGCAGCCTGAGAAGTACAAGGGAGTTGTATTCCTAAACCCTGCTCTTCGAGAAATTAAGGAGTAGCAATACTACAGCAAGAAGCTCGGGAAACTTCTAGGCTATCTGATGCCCAAGATGAAATTCATCAGCCAGGCGTTCACCTCCAGCACCAAGTACGACACCACCAAGGCCCAGTTCGCAAATCCCTACCTCTACAACGGTAAACACATTCCAGGATCAGTAAGAGTGGCTCTCACCGCCATGGAAGAAATTGAAAAATCCTATTCACAATTCAGCAACGACTACATTCTGTTCCAAGGCGGGGTCGACAAGTCAGTTGACCTTTTCGCTCCCCTCGATCTCTAGAAGGAATCGGCCTCCAAAGATAAGACAACTATATACATAAAGTCAATGTGGCACTCAACCTTTTACGAGGAGGAGGTCCAGGAAATTACTTTAATGGTCATTGACTGGCTGCAGAAGAGAATTTGATTGATATTATTCAAGACTACATACTAATAACTCCTTCTTATTCAAGTTAACAATTGCAGGAATAAATTTTATCTTGGACATTATAATTATTCGCATGCTCAAAAAAGTAGCATATTCTTCACAACTTCCCGCCACTGCACATCACTAGCACCCCAATATATATTCAAATACCTCCAAAAACATTACTCTCTATCACCAGGTAGATAAACTTAAAGAGCCCCTCCTCAAACTAGCTCAAGCAATCTGTCGGTAATCTCAATATATGCCAAATAGTAAACGTCTCTGCTCCAATCAACCAAAGCATAAAAGCTCGAATAAAGGAAGTATTCATTCCAATGATCGCATCAATGAAAGAGCCTGGAGTGGAGGAGAGGCAGAAAAATCCAGATAGTACAGATCCAGAGTGAGTCGTATTCTAAATCGCAAGAAGGGATCTCTGTCCGAGGAGGATAACATTGACAGACTAAACGCTAAGCTGGACTACTACATAAGGCACCAGATCGGTTTGTAAAAAGCAAAAGAGCTGCAGGCCCTTCATTGATAATATTTATAACTGTTATACCCTTAGTATTATGATTCATATGTTAATTGATTGACAATTTTAGATCACCAGGTCTCCTCGCCTTCCTCGTAGTCATCTTCATATGTGTTGATCTCGTTCATCAACCCGTTCTCCTCGTTGTAAATGTTCTAGTCTGCATTGATTGACACGCTGTCCAGGTTGACGGCCAGAAGGATCTTCTCCCGCATGATAGCCTTGCTTGAGTAGTCAGGAAGGTCTATGTTGAAGAAGCAGGTGTCTGCTTTGGGAAGGGCTTGATCTTGATTGCGGGAGTTGGCCACCATCGGCTTGATCATAAATCTGATGTTTTGACGCTAGAATTACTCACTATTGATTGGTAGCCTTTCCTGCCCCCAGCAGAATCTTATAATTTTCAGACGTTCAGACTCTGGTAGCTCGTGCATTAATTACCAGAAGAACTTGATCCTCCTTGATTCTTCATTGAGTCCTCCAGAATATTTGGTGTGCTTCTTGAGAAGGTCCACGTCCACTCTAGGCCTTCCGCAAATGATCATTTTCAGCTCCTATCCTGTCAGGCAGTGTAGGTAAGGAAGGGGAATGAGCTGAGACAGTCCGTGGAGAATTCTCTTAACTTGCAGTTTGGTTTCGTTGATAATCTTGATCTTGAGCATATCGATGTAGCGTGGCAAATCCTCATATTCGACTTTCTGCTGTTTTCCGTTGAAGAACATTTCATAAGTGTCGTCATCGAACCCTTTGTAAGTCCAGGTTAGCTGTCCATCTGCAGTGTACTCCATCGCCTCTTCAAAATCCTCCTTTGAAGGGCATTCCTTCAGCATCTTGATGAAACTTATCAGCTGAGAGTCAACCTCTTCCAGATCAGCATCTGTGATTTATTCGTGAGTGAGAGATTTCCAGAACATGGTGGGCAGGTCAAGGCTGAGATGGGCTCCTGTTCTGAAGCAGCATCCCATTAAAGTGCCAATGAACTCAAATAAACTGAAGTGATAAGTGCTGTTGGCTTTGGGATTGATTATCCACTTCGATTTGTGCTCGCCTGACTGATGCCTATTGTTCGGGGAAGGAATGAACAGTCCAAGAGAGTAGCCTGGATCAAGTTATCGCCCGATATCTGTGAAGAACTGCCTGTAGGGACCAGCTTATCCCATAACGTTTTAGCCCTTGAATGTGACAGTGAAAGAAACATAAGGATCGGTGCCTTTGGGCTTGAAAGGACGGAGGTAAGCAGGGGATATTTTTTGGAACTGATCATGGGCTTTTGTGAAAAGGTGGTCCTCTTTTTCCTTGGGAATAACAATGCCAGTTCTAGCTCTTTCTTATCTAGATTTCAACCTTTCCAGAATGATTTTGGGGACATCATCGTTTTATCGACTCACACTTGTCTTCTGCATGATCTTCTGGTTCAGTTCGAGCTTGATGACTCCCATAATGAGATTGCGGTAGTATTTGATTTTGTAGCCAAGACAGTCGTTGTAAACTGGGCATGTGTCGTTTCTATCCTTGTCAAAGCTGAAATCCATGTTGATCAGCTGCAGGCATTTCGAGGCAGCCAAGTTGAGCTCCTTCACAAACTTCCAGGAATACCTAATGTTGTAAGACTTGAAACCAGCCAAAGCTTTGTACTTTACTCGGACTCCCATATCATTCTCTGCGGTAAAGTTAAGAGGCTATTCTTATTCTTCTCTGTCCAGAAGAGGTATCTGGCTGAGAATTCTGATGGATTCTTCGGAGTAAGACAACACGCTTGATGAACCCTTGCATATTTACGTCTGAACATAGTCCATCAGCAGGTAGAGGAAGTTGAAAGGAATCAGAGTAGCATTCTCGTTGGTGATGTTGTCGCCCCAAAGGTCATATCCCATGTTCAGCAATTGTTTGAATTTTCCTATATAAGTATTCTAAGACTCAACTTGACCCTTGAGCTCTTCTGGGAAATACTAGAGTCTAGCTTTCAAGAACTAGTCTATTTCTGGCTTTTGGAATACGCTTGAGCCTGTTTCTAGCTTTATCTATGGCTTTGCTGGCACTTCTTTTGCCTCGGGAACTTCCTCCTTCCCTCCTTTCTTGTTGTTCTTGTTCTTATCTTGCTTTTATTCGTTACCTTTTTTGTCCTTCTTCTCAGATAGTTTCTTGTACTCCTCATCGAAAAATTGCAAAATCTGAACCTTAACATCTTCGAAACGTTTAGCCTCCTTTTATTTGACTTTTCTCTCAGCTTCCTTCAGGTCAGTAGCCTCAACCTCATCGTATTAGTCTTATTTTTTGGCAGCTACAGGAGCAGGGGATTCGCACATTTGGCACATGTTGACATCTGCAGGATTCTGGAAGGTACAGACCTAACAGTTCCACATGAGCATGTTTCCTCCATTCATTTAATCCTGTCTCTCTTCCTACACCTCCTGTTCCATTTTTTCCATGACCTCCTCCTCAATTAACTCATTTATATCCCACCCGTCCACAAGAATGTAGCAGTTTCCATTCTTCAGGAAAATATCCAGTTTGGGACAAAGAATTTTGCCCTTGCTACTCTGAATTATTTATTTTATCTTTTGATAAACTATATGTTCGGGTATGTAGTCGGGGATGTTGCTGACATGGAGGATGCGCTACCACTGATAGTTGGCGTTTTGGTTTGGAGGGAACAGGCTGATCTTTTTTGTCCTGGAAAAGCTATCGATTTCCTTGAATATTTTAAGGAGATCGATGGAAGACTTAACATGTTCTGGAATGGGAGATACTGAAGCTGTGCCTTTGACTAGGAGCGATGCAACCATTTATGATATGTTTTGAAGCAAAGTTGAGTAGAGAACGATCTTGTCCTTCGACTCCTCCTCGACAAGCTAGTTGATCCAGTCAATAAAGTATTTGATCTGTTCAGGAGTTGTTCCTAGTGTCTTCAAGTTAATTTCCTCATTATTCTTCTCACAAATCGAAACAATGGTAAGTGTAATCTTAGAAATGAGCTTTGAAATATGAGTACAGAGAATGCTGACGCTCTTCTTGCTGAGCCATTTGAGGAAAAGAGTATTCAGGCGTCTGAGAATGTCGACGTACTGAGGTGTTCCTTTACTAGTGGCGATCTCACAAGTGACCTACCCTATGTAGCAGCCAATTGTCCAAAGGTCATCAACTGCGAATATTGTGGCTTCAACAGGATGTATTTTATAGGAGTATTGCAATTGAACAGGAAGACATTCTTTGTTGGAGTAGTAGCGGCAGTATAAGTTGGGCTCCTTGAACTCGAGAGGCTCTAAATCTCCTCTTTCATCTTTTGCTGTATACACATGAGCGATCTCTTTGTAGCCAAATTTGTCGTCATAGAAGCGAACTCCCGAGCAGGGCGCCAACTTTGCCTCCTTCTTGAATGAAACTATCAGAGCCTTTGCATTATCAAATCTATTGAGCTCAGTCATTTTTTCAGAGTTGAGGTTGAGGTCAATACCCTTGATGGAACAAAACTACTGCTCAAGCATGTCCAGAGTGGCATAATTTCCTTACTCAAGCATCTTTTCAAATACTCCTCGCATTGGCCATTCTGGTTTGGGGAATGCGAAGCACCCTGAAATAGGGTTCTTGATGAACATGTCAAGAATAGTCTCACGGATGAGTTTAATGTTGTCGACTTCAGATACCAGAGTGGCAAGCTTGGTCAAGCATTATTTCGCATAAATGTAAACCATGCCCTCAATACTCTTGTGTAGCTCTTCGTATATGCTCTTTGTGGAAATGTGCATCACTTCTTTTTCAACTCCCATCAGAGCGTTGATAGGGACCCAGCTATAACTGAAAATTCCCAATTATTCAAGTCTGTATCTCACCAAGACACTGCTGCTTTTGACATCCACGAAAACGATCTTGCCCAATCGGTGTTCGTGTCCTCCCCAGCCTAAAAGTGGAGTCCAAAACTATCCCTTGCTTTTTGGTACCTTGATTAGAACATTTTCCCCAACAAAGATTTCCTCCATCTAGAGAGAGTTCCAGTTATGATTGGAGTCCGGAAGTACAGCTCCTGCTGGCAATTTGTTATCGCATATGATGTAGGCTACTCTCTTGGCTTCAGTATGGTCCCCTACTCTGAGGGGTCTTCTCATTTGCTCCCAGAAGTCTTCAATTTCCAGAGGTTTGAGAGTAGTTTTAACGAACTAGTGGATACGAGGAAGAATGTTCTTTTCCCAGTACTTGAGTAACTTGTTGAGTTCACTCTGAGGGGGCTGGCTGTTGAGGAGGTATTTGCTCTTGATGCAAGCATGAGTTTTGAGAGATTCCTGCTTGACCTAGTTTCTTGAATTTAGCTTTTCAAATTGTACAGGAATATGGTATTCCTCTATTTCATGGTCGTATTAATCGTCGTGAATGTAAGTTCCAAAAAGATGAAGCTGCTGATGTTCATTATCTATGAGCTTAATTATCAGCTTCTGGCATTCTTGCTGGTAGACCGACAATTCCTTGTATGAGTGTAAATGCTCAGTGAATTTGAATAGTTTTTTGACGAGTTCTTTGTAGACAGCCGTATCACCGTATTCAAGGTTGAAGGTAGTCAGCTTTTTGAGGTAGAAAGTTAAGAGCAAATACTCCCTGATGTGCTCTTTCTTGGACATCTCAATGCTTCCCTTTTCAATGATGGTGTTGATCTTTTCTACAAGCTCTTCAGGTAACTCTGTCTCCTCGTACTCTGACTCATTTTGACTCTTTGGAGCTGTCAGTATTTTCTAGAAAGATGCAATTTGCTGAGTCAATGTTGGATCATCAGCAGGAACCAATACATTGTCTCTTATTCCACTTTAGATTCCTCCCTGAGCAATGTAGAAGGTCTGATTGGGATAGTCATTCAAGTAAACCTTCTCATATTTTTTTTTCATGCGAGAAAAGTTTGACTCAATCCACTGCTTACCAAACTCAATATCATTTTGGTCCTCAGCAGACTCGTCAAAAGGTATGAAATGTTCGTAGGGCATGAAGGCCTTGGAATCTTCCATGGCTAGCTATTTTCGACCAAGCAAGGGGTAATAGTTGGAGTGGTGGTGGTCATTTTTTGAAAGGAGGTTGTTCTGGTAGGCCAGAATATTATTGAAGTAGGCGTAGTCTTTGTTCTTGATGATGGTTATTTTAAGTTTGGAGTTGAAGTTAGGGACAACCTCGTTCACCACCAGTCTATTTTTGATATCATTGTTCTTAAGGTCAACAGGAATGTCTTTCAGCTTATTCATGCTTCCAGAGGTAATCAGTTGGCAGAGCTGGTTCATCCGAGCTCTAGAAACATCCTCTCGCAATACATAGCATCCGTTTCTCGAGAAGTTGTCAATCATCATCAGGATCTCTCCGAAGTATCTCTTCATGCGGTTGAATATATTTTTTGCTTTCACGAACTCGGCCTTCACCTCAGCTGAATCCTCAGGTTTTGGTTCTTCTGGAGGTTTGCTGCTAAACTATTAATATTTTTTGGCTAATTTGGTGAAAACGGGAGTCACCCAGCCTTTCTTTGCTGGATTTTGGTTGTTTTGATTATTGTTTTTGGCCTTTTGATTCTTTTGAGGGTTCTGGGCGGGATTATTGCCTTTCTTTCCCTTCTTGATGCTTAAAGAGTCAACTTTTTGAAGAGGCTCACTAAAAATATCACAGTAGTTGAAGAACCATCCGACAGGAAGCTCCTTCTCAAGTTCAGGGTCAACTTTAGAGTACCTAGGCATAGTATTAAAGATTCTTTCGTTTTTCTAGATCTATTTGAAGCTACTTTTGTCTTTTTCGTTCTCATTGTTATCCTTCTGGTTGTCCTTTTTCTCCCCCTCCTTCTTCTTGCTCTTCAACAGTAAGTAGTCCTCGAAGTCTTTGATCTGAGGAATTATTTTCTCGCCTTTCTTGAGCTAGAGCTCGTCGATGTAGTAGAGGGCCTTGAGCATCCAATAGAGATCTTCTTCCTGATGTAGGTTGAGAATGATGTTGAATTTGTCTTCTTCCTCATCTATCTCTTTAGGTTCGCCGAATTTGAGGGCCAACTGATTCTTGAAGTCAGTGTCAAAGATGCTGCTGATCTTGGAGCAGAGCAAAGTTACATTGTTTCTATCATTTCTCTGAAGTTTGAATGTTTCCTTCAATTCAAGTTCACTTGAAGAGTTGGTTTTGTACAGTTTATACTCATAGTCAAAAGCAGTCTTGATTCCTTGTTTCAGACTTATATTGAGCCTTTTCAATATTTTGAACCCGAGCTTAGCAATAAGGGGTGTCTCTATATGATACAGCATATAAAATATTGTCTCAGCAATCTTTGTCTGCTCTCTAGCGTCTATTCTTACCTTCTGCTTCAGATTCAACTCCAACTTTCTCAGAAGGAATAGTACCCTCTCAACAAAGAAGAAGTCCTTCCATCTCTTGTAGCTGATACTGCTGTTGCCGACCTATCTCTGTAGGCATTCCACAATTTCTTCATTTGTGTGCTTACTGATGAAAGCTCTGTGAACGAGAGCGTTTGTAACATAACTCAGATCTTAATGTTGGGTCGATAGGTATTTAAAACACATTATGTAAAGAATTGCATTAAGGTCAATTTCAGGGTTCTCACATTCAAGTAAAAAAAAAGAATGTAGGAGCAATCTCATTTTATCTAAAAATTTGTTTGAACCGTTTTTGATCGCTTTCTCCAGCTTGCTCAAAGTCAAAGGTAATTAGTTGATAAAATTTTACTCAACATTTTTGATGTTTTCTTTGAAAATCTTGTAAACTTCCTCAAGCTCTTCAATTTTAGCCCGATTGATGGCCTATAAATCACTGTTGTGTCCCTTGGAGGATGAAATAATTTATGATCCTAGAACATATTTCACAAGCCTATTTTGACTATACAGCTTGAATAGTTGATTGAGGTTTGTATAGAACTGAATTCGATTATGGCATTTCAGGTATCTTCTGCTGATGGCATCCTGAATATCCTTTAAATTTCTCCAAGAGTTGATATACTTGACGATTTACTAAACAGGAAACTGGAGATGAACTTCTCCCTCTTTCTTGAAACCCTTCCAATGCTTCCAATTCTCAAGCCACTCTCTGAACATGTTGACTTTATTGGAATCGCAGTTTCTGCTCCCTTCACTTAAAGAACGCATCATACCCACAGGGACGATTCCTTCATTTTCAGAAAGAGATTCCTTTGTGCTGGGAGATTTGAATTTCAGGAGAAAAAGGCACCCTCTGATCAGGTGTTCGATTGGATCACGATAAGCTTTATCTTCAGTATCAATAGGTTTCTCAGCAGCTCTTACTATTTCCTCAATGATTCTCGACACCGTGTCATACTGGTCATCATATTTGATTTTTCTTATCTTACAAATGCCCTTAATCAGAGACTCATTTGACAATCTTTCCCTGACTTCCTTTTCAAACTTGGCCCTGTCCATGAATTTTTTCTGAGGCTTCTCCTCAACCTTTTATTTTTTTTGAACATCCTTCTTTTCCTCAACTTTTTCTGTAATTTTTATCGTTCGACCGGGGATTCCTCTTCTTTTCACAGCAATACCCTTTGAAGGAGCTGTTTGTGTTTTTTTAGCTTGGGGCTCTTCTTTCTTTTCCTCCTCAACAACATCATCTTCTTCATCTTTTCGAGTATATGTTTCGAGCAGGTGCCTCCATTCGTTGACGTACTGAATCCTGGTGATGAATGAATTGTAGATTCCATCTCTGGCATCTTCGAAGGCCTTGAGGTTTTCCTTGATGTATTCAATGGAGAATTTGAGGTTGAGGTGCAAAAGGCCTGAATGCTTGAGGATTGTCAGGAAGAGAATGGCCTCTCCCTGCAGCCATAAAGTTTTATGTTGCTGGACGATCTTTCTTCTCAGAATCTGAGCATAGTTCCCTTTTTCCTTGGCAAGTTATCTAGCTTCAGTAAACACATCAATAAAGTTGCCATTGAAGTCCTTGATTTGCTGCAGGTAAGTTTTGATGTATGAGGGAATTCCCTAGAAATTCCACAGTTCTTAGCTTGTAACAGACTCGACCTCGTTGTTACTGGGCTAAGTGCTCCAATATTGCAGCTGGCTATGTTTGAGAATGTTCCTGTCAACCTCTTGGTCTGTCTTTGAGATGAACCTGTTTATGGTTTTGACGGGATCAACCTGAGAGTAGTCCTCCTTGAAGGCACATTATTCGTATCCTTCTTTGAATATTTTGCTTCTGAGCAATTCTTCAATTTCGGGTTCAGATGAGTCATTTTCAAGTTGGAGATAGTTTTCGATGCTGCTGGAGGTCGCTACCGCTAAAAACTTTAGGGTATTGTAGTATGTTTCAAAATTGTGGATATTTTGGAATACTTTGATAATTTTTTCTTTCTTGTCATCGTGGAAGTGATTTCTCCCGGTAAAGATAGGCCTGAGCCCAAATTTGAAGCCATACCTGACCAAACTTTGAGTGTCTTTGACGTGCCCTGAACTGGTGAAATCGATAGTGCAAGACTAGGAAAATAGCATGTGGATCTTTTTGGTGTCTACCGCTCCCGAGAGTCTGATGTTGCTGCTGAAAACTCCATCGTTGATTTGAATGTTGTTTCCCACTGGCTGATCCTCGTGGATAATCTGAAGACAAAGATTGTCGTTGTTAGGATCAGATTGACATCGCTTGTCTAAGTCCAGGAGGATGAGAGAAGCATTATTGAACCTTCTTGGAGGAAAGTTATAGTTCTTCCCACGCTCCAAAGGATGAGAAGTCTAGTATATTTTTTCAGTCGTTGGAGACACGCCTTCATACTCATGGTCCTTGACTAGATTATGAATCTAGTTGAGCTCAGGTCTCTGCATGTACTCTGTCAGCTTAAGGAGAGAGGTGATTATTTATTGTCTTGGCTCCACAGAAGTCAATGAACCGTGATAAACTTCCACGATCATTAGCAAAGTAGGTAACAAAGCATACATCTGCGATGTCTTAACCTTCAAAAACACCTTCTCAAAAAGTCTCAAAACCTCAACGAATAGTTCAGTTTCATACTTGCAGTAAAGTTGAGAATCTTTAGTGTTGCTTCTTAGCATTTTAAGACTAGCCAGGAACAAAAATTCGACGAGGTTCCTGCCTGCTTCACCGTAAAGCATCTGTTCTTGTAAGTAGGAGAGCAAATTTCTCCTCGAAGCTTCATCGTATTTTCCTTTTACTACAAGTTTTTATTTCTGAACTTAAAGCAAATCAGATAAGAAAAGGTTGCCAAGCAGTTAAGATTTTCCAGCCTAGCTCAGACTTATGTTCTGCTGAGCTTTGAAGATTTGTGCAAAGTCACACTTGCTTGTTTCATACTTTTGAACAATAAACTCCTTTTTGGTCAGCTCATACACAATCGATTCCTTCTCTTTCTTTTCGTGCTTCCACTGAGATTTCACAAACTGAGCAAGCTCATCGCTTTTCATTGATGTTATTAGCTTGATTTGCTTTTCCAGAGTCGGGAAGAATAGTGAAAATTATTGAATAAGCAGCTTGTTGATCAGTTTTCTGTTTTTGTCAGTACTTTTTTCCTTCAAAAGCATTAACTTTTATCCCAAGTCAAGGAGAACATCCTTGACCTCAGGCTATGCAATAACTGAGCAGTTACTCAGCCAATTTTCCCAACAAGTCACATAGAGATAGATCTATTCGGGATGTTCAGGCAAATCCTTGAAAGCCTCAGTGATCAGTTGGTAGCTTTTATAGGTTCCTTCAGACTAGAAAGGATATATCTTCACAATTTCCTTGATAACCTTATTGTTTTTGCTAAAGGCGGCTTTGTTCTTCTAGTAATGCTTCTCAAGCTCGTTTAGTTTGTTCATTTTTGCGAGAATTTTCGTCCGTTTATTGGAAAGCCTCTTCTTGTCAGATTCCGACTGGTTCATCTAGTTGCCAATCTCTAGAACCTTCTGACCGTAGGACCAAAGCCAATCATTGAACCTGTGCTTGCTTTTTATCCCTGTTCTGTCAAGCAAGTTCATATGATGCAGGGCAAATAGCTAAAGTTGACTAAGATCTTTCAGACTTTTAATTTAAAGTTCCAGCTTCTTTTATTGGAGTTTGGCTGATTTTTTGCGATCATTGGAGAGCAGGACAGCGGTGGGGAAGAAGTGCCCTTCCTGAGGCCATCCAAAAGTGTAGAACACATAGTTATAGGGATCGTATATGATATTGCACTCGGGGTTTCTTGGAAACTTAGCTTCCAAGACCTGAATCAGAGTAGTTTGCAGCTTCGTGTCTTTGTGCTTATGGAGAGTTGTCATATCCTTGCTGAAAACTTTTAGACCGTGCTCTGAATAGCAAGTGATATGCTCGGTATCCATTGTCCAAATAGATTAGAAAGTATTCTGGATCATCAATACGGAACCTTCCTTACAAACCAGCTCATTTGGAGCTTTGATTGCTTTCTCCTGAAAATTGCTCGTGATCTCATTCTCAGCAAGAAGGACCATGCTAGCTGGGTCTAGAATTTTGATGTTTCTGTCCTTCTCTTTCTCACCTTCGTTAAACAACCATTGGCAAGTCTCAGCAATGTCGTAGTTGTTTAGAGCAAGACCCCTCTTACACTAGTTTTTGGAAAAGTAGCCGCTGAAAGAGTTGTAGAGCTCATCAACATCATTTTCATTGATCCCTTGGTCAGAGTACTCTCGCTGACCTTCCACCTGGAACTCGAATAGCACAACCTCAAGAATTTTCTTGTAATTTTGATTCTTCGGTTCTTCTGGAGGAGGATTAGGATTTTCGCCTTATTGACCTTTCTTTCCTGCCTTTTTTTTCATAGCTTTTTTCTTGTCCAGTAGTGACTTTTTATCGTCAACTGCCTTTTCAGGTGATTTCTGCTTGGTTTATGTTAAGCCATTGTCAGAGCCTGCTATTTTGCTGATCTTTACTCTGTTTCCGAGCACAAAAAGACTTTGGCCATCAGTCAGCAAAGGCCCATTTTTGTTGATATTAGCAAGAGAAGGATGTCCGTATAGGGAAGGGCAGAACAGCTGGACGTTGCCTATTTTTTCAAAGGTTTCGGGATCAATGACATCCAAAAACCAGGCGTCTCTGGAGGACAACTTGAGATAGAGCTTATCTTTGAGGTAGACCCAACTGACCTAATCAACCTTGGTTCCAATAGGGAAGTGAATCTGTTTCTCCAGGTAGACCTTCCCTGCTTTGGTTCCTTGGTGACCTGTGCCGATTTTGAACATTCCTCCATTGATGGCTGAAACATAGAAGTACAGGTAGCTTCCGTCAGTAGCGATTGAATAGTAGCCTAGTCCTGCGTATTTCTGGAAGTGAATCTTCTTCATGATGACAAAGGGATCGAGATCCCAGAGACTACCAGGGGAGTGTAGTTTTTAAGCAAACTCCTGGGGAATTGATCCAAAAAAATTATTGAATAAAGCTTATAGCCTTTTGCAAAGGAAGGCCTCACTTTCATTGTCAAGTTGGGTATGCTTCCTAATGCCGGAAATGAACTTCAGCTGCTCCAAAATGAAAGACTGGTTGTTGGTTCTTAGCACAACCCCGAGCAGGCCTTCTATCTAAAAAGCAAGGCTTTATCTTTATTGACTCTAAAGCTTTCCCTCAGTAGGTTTAAATTTCTGGCATAGCTGAATAATAGCGTTCTTAGCACTTTCCACGAAATCCACAAAGAGCAGCTCAGAGTCATAGGAGAAGGCGTGCCATGGAAGGGAGTTGACATCCTTCACAAACTATTTTGTTGTTTCGGGCCATTTTATTGGGTTATTGCCCTTCAGCTTCTCAATACGATACTCCTCCTCATCCTCCCTTGGCAATTATAAGCTCCTGTCATTCTGAGGCTTGTCCCTTGTCATAAACTTAAGGGCCATGGCTGAAGTGTTGGCAGCTATGCGAGCATAGAATTCCTTGAAGCCGCATCTGATGCCTCTTGCGACTTGCCGGTTCTTAGACTTGTAGTTTTTGGCTGTTTATTCGAGAAGCTGCCCGTATACTTTATCCTCAAACTCGGCATACTGGTAGTGTTCCAGAGGCGAATGGTAGGATTCACGAGGATATAAGTAGATCGACTCGCTGGTGATGGCTGAGTGACAAGATAAGTACGGTGCTGGGCGAAAGAGAGCAGGTAGGCAAGCTCCAAATCGGTGGCGAGAGCCGTGGGGTCCATGGGGATTGATTTAAGTTTGGTGGCGAGATTTGTTGGTAGGGCCATGAAAGAATAATACCTTATATAAGGAAGAGTTAACTATTTGGAGTTTGGGCCCTCTATTGATAGTGATTAAGGATACAAAATAATTGTCTCTGCCGCATGTAGCCTCGGCAGCTTAAGTTTGATGATGTCATCCCCACACTTATAAAAGGTAATTGTTGATGGCCTAGCACTCCAAGGTCGCCGAAAACACAACTGCTACCGTCCTCGACATCCTCTACAAGGCCTTCCTGGGATCAGGCAAAAAGCAGGCCTTCTCAGCCTTCCTCCTCGCCATCATCGGATATCTCATCTACATGAAGAACAAAAAATCCGCCACCGACTCCCTCAGGCTCAAAGAATAGTTCAAAAAAGTAAAAGTAAGCCCACACATATTCAGAAAGGAGGAAGAGGACACGTCGATTCTGTTTTCTTCAAGAGAATCAAAAAATTGCTGAAAATCGTCATTCCTACCTGGAAATGCCAGGAAGTCCTAGACATCTGCCTGCTGACTGTCTTTCTGGTGCTGAGAACATTCCTCAGCATCTACATTGCTGACCTCAATGGTAAGATCGTGAAGTCCATCATTCAAAAGAACAAGACTATTTTCATAGAAAGAGTCTTCTATCTTGGCTTGATCGCAGTCCCAGCCTCATTTGTGAACTCCTTCCTGGACTTCCTCAACAAGCGTCTGGCCATTAGCTTCAAGAAGCGTCTGACGAGTTTCTTCCACGAGACATACATGAAAGATCAGATTTGCTACCAGCTCAGCAACCTTGACAGTCGGATTGGCAACCCTGATCAACGTCTTACCGCAGATATTTAAAAGTGGGCTAATTCTCTGTCCCTAATATACTCTAACTTCTCTAAACCCACCCTCGATATGATTCTCTTCTCCAGAAAACTATCCTAGCTCGTTGGATGGTACGGCCCAGCCTCTGTTTTTGTCTGGTACTTCATGTCAGGCATTGTCATCAGATTTGTCTCTCCTGCTTTTGGAAAATTGACGGCCATTTAGCAGAGATTGGAGGGATAGTATCGAGCCTCTCATACTGGGATCGTCCAGCATTCTGAATAAATTGCCTTCTACAAGGGAAACGACTGGGAAAAAACCCGAATCAATACTCTTTTCCATGTATCTTTCCTTTTATCATTAGAAACTAATCAGCCATAGTGAAGTAATCATGAACAAGAGGCTATTTATGGGTGTTTTTGACTCCATGCTCGTCAAATACGGGGCTGTCATGGTGGGCTTCGCCGTCTTGGGGCTTCCTGTCTTTGGGCCCAACAAGGAATAATATATCAAGAAGATAGGGACCGACGGTAGTGCCATCACCAGAGATTATATCAGAAATTCCTCTCTCCTAATCAATCTGGCAAAAGCTATCGGAAGAATCGTCATTTCTTACAAGGAAGTTCAACAGTTGGCAGGTTTCACAACCCTTGTCTACGAAATGCACGAAGTCCTTGAAGATCTCAAAAGAGGCAAATACATCAGAACCCAAGTCAACTCTGGTCAAGGAGGTCAGCTGAAAATGGATCAACTCAATGACATGAAGCTTGGTAAGTTGACATAGGTCGAAGACTACATCAGGTTCACTGATGTCCCTCTGATCTCTCCTACAGGCGATGTCTTCTGTAAGTCCATCACCTTTGAGGTCAAAAGAGGAGTTAACACTGTTGTCACTGGGCCCAATGGATGCGGAAAAAGTTCTCTGTTCAGAATCCTCAGCGGTCTCTGGCCCTTATCTGGTGGATCCCTTTAAAGACCCAGCATTGATAAGCTTTTCTACGTTCCTCAAAGGCCTTACTTGCCTCCGGGAACCCTCAGAGATCAAGTCATTTACCCTCACTCAAAGCAAACGATGCAGAAGAAAGGAAAGACCGACGATGACATTCGACTGCTTCTCAAATACGTGAGGCTCGAATACATTGAGGAAAGAGAGAAAGGCTTTGACTCTGTCAACGAGTGGAAAGATGTCCTTTCAGGAGGTGAAAAGCAGCGTATAGCCATGGCTCGTCTGTTTTACCACCGTCCTCTTTTCGGCATTTTGGATGAGTGCACTAGTGCTGTGAGTATGGATTTCGAGGCTGAGCTTTACACCAGAGCAAAGGAACTGGATATAACTCTTTTCACTGTGACTCACAGAAGCAGCTTATTCAAGTTCCATGACTTTAAGATCTGTTTGGACGGAGAGGGAGGTTATGAAGCAGAAGACATAAAGCAGTGATTTTATAAGGCTAAAACTTGTTCTTTGATTAAGATATAACTCGTTAGAAGACTATCATATTCTACTGCCGTTTAGGACCAGCATGTTGTTCTCCTTCAGACATAACATCAACTTGTCCGGAATCGTGATTCTCTCGTTCTTGGAGTTCAGGAGATAGTAGTGATTTTCATCCAGGAGGTATCCGAAGGGGTCGATATAGTATGTGCCTACAATATGAGCAAATTTACATTATTTAAGGAGGTGCTACTATCTTTGACAAGAATTAATTTTTATATCAGATTTGCTATACCCAAACTATTTCTTAGAGGAGGAGGAGATTTACTGATTTATGAAGCGGTTGGTTCGATCCTTGATCGGTTCTCCTTCTCTAATATTTATGTATTCCTTTGTTTAAATGGTCAAAGAATTGTAAGATTTTTTGCTGTCTATCTTGAAATACTCCTCGGCCCTTTTCTCAAATAGGCCTTGCTCAAGTTGAGACAGCTTCATAGCTATCGTATCACTTCTTTCAAGGCTTGCTTTTTAGGTTTTGAGCTTGAAATCTGCTAGCTGCTCGTTGACATACTTCTTCATCATGGTTTCCTCTGTATTAAAT
>Ga0100385_1002264_pt1 | contig 18271 bp, 22 predicted proteins | sample CryGeymeta201509_FD_81543 | JGI IMG/M metagenome (GOLD analysis project Ga0100385, IMG submission 81543) | Groundwater microbial communities from Crystal Geyser aquifers in Utah, USA - Crystal Geyser metaG 2015-09 | ecosystem: Environmental > Aquatic > Deep subsurface > Groundwater | place: USA... | reverse complement strand
ATAAGGAATAATGTTTGGCATAACTTAGCCTATTCTCTTGAAATTTTCAGGTTCGTATTCGATGATGGCTCCTTGCAAAAGTTGTACCAAATTACGCTCCACTATTTTGGCGTCATCAATTTGTTTTTTTCTGCCATACAAATATCCAGTAAGTTTGTATAGCTCCGAACGAACCTAGCTTATCTTGCTTATAAAGAATTTTTTGAGCCTGTCAATACAGTTAGCTTAGTTGAGTTTGAAGAAAGGAAATAGATGAATCAACAATCGAAGGGTATCCTTAGCTGACACTGATAAGTCATCCAAAGTTTCGACGATGGACCAGATCTGTCTGTTCATTCTATCAATCTTTTCGTTGCTGAAAAACGACTGACCTATAAAGTGCTCGATGATATTGCAGATACAAAGAGTGATTTCGTCAACCTGATCATTAGCCAGCATCTTGATGAAGCATTATTATAGGTTTATGCATATTGTTTTGCTGAAACTCGGGTTATCTCTTAGAAGAACTGTCAGGAAGTATAAAAATGAATGCTTAAGCTCCCATGTGAATTTTTTGTTCTCTTTTTAGAAAGGAGTTTCCTTATCGAAAATTTTTCTTAGCATTTTTACAATCAGTGATTGTCTTTTTGTTTATAGAGTCTGGAAGCAGATCGATAAAATCTAAGCAGATACCATCCTGATCAATATAATACTTTAGTCTGTTTGATAGTCCGCAAATCTGTCCAAAGCTAGCAAACATATATTTCGATAGATGATGTCATCTATGAGCCCTCGCTTTTTCTTTTCATTTTTGGCGTGTTCCTTTAAAGAATCCTTTGTTATCTACGCTATGCGCTGGAACCTGCTTTCCCTGCTATCTTGCTTCGACAAAACCAACGATTGACTGTATCCCAAAAAATCGCAGTTACCCAACAGTTCCTTGAGAATAAGGACAGCTAAATGTCTGAGTTCCCATTCTGTATGCAGAATATTGTTTATGCAAATTTCATACATTAGATTGAAGGGATTTGAGATGATAATCTCGACTTCGTTAAGTTGTTCTTCCTTCTTTCTGTTGATTTTCTAAGCTTTGGTCTTATACTTCATTGCTTCCTTTTTAAAGGCCTCTTCCGTGACATCATTTTGCAGAGAAACATCCTTGAAAGAGTTTTCGATGTTAAGCATGGTGGCGTGATTCATGTCCAAAAAAGAGTCAAATACTTTTTATTCCTACTTCAAATCAACATTCAAGGCTGCCTGGTCATTTGGCCGAGTTGAATAGAGTAGATTTTCTTCCTCAATGATCTTGAAAATGTCCATCTATTACCATTTCAAGTTGGAAATTTCTTTTTCTGCTGGCTTGTTGGTAGATGTGTCAAGTTGGAAATGTTCCAACTCAAAATTGAGCTTATCTTACATGAAATCTCTCACCCTGTTGGTGTAAATTTTATTGAGCTTGGCGATGAGAGAAGCAGTGATGAGGCGATGCTTGAGTCTCAGCCGGACTTCTTTGCAACTGCTGAAGATGAGTTGATTAAGATTGTAGAGGATGAACTTGAGGGCTTCAGGGTTTCCATCATAGATCTATACAATCTGACTGATGCAACTGGTGTAGAAGGGCTCATTCTTTATGTTGCCAAAATAGCTGAAAATCTTCTCTATTTTTTACTACATTCAATCATATACAAAACATTATACCCCCCGAGTATTTATATGACCACCCTTTCCCTCCAGAATCTGTTCAATTCTGTTCAGAACGTCAAATAAATGAAAGAATATGCCTCATTTAATCGATTATATTTAAAATTTTATCAAATCCGATTCAAAGATGAGCATATCCAAAGTGATCAAAAGTCTCAGCGACAAAAGAATCTATCTTCCCCTTCACCTTGGGAACGAACTATAGTGCCTCATCATCTCTGACAAAGATGCCCAGAAGTCAGCAGCTGCTCTCAGTGTAGGAGTGGGATCCATGCAGGATCCCTTTTAAGCTCAGGGTTTAGCTCATTACCTCGAGCATATGCTTTTCATGGGAACTGGCAAATACCCTGAAGAAAATGAATACAGCAATGTAATTCTTTATTTAATCTAGTATCTCAGCAAGAATGCTGGATCCTCCAATGCATACACTTCTCTTGAAGAGACTAATTTCTTCTTTGAAGTTTCCCACAGTGCTTTTGAAGGAGCTTTGGATCGATTCGCACGTTTCTTCATCGACCCTCTTATGGCAGATTCTTCTTCTGAAAGATAGCTGAACGCTGTCTGCTCAGAGCATTCTAAGAATCTACAAAACGATGCCTGGAGAAAATATCAACTTACAAAGCATTTGGCCAAACCTGGACATCCTTACAACAAGTTCTCGACTGGTAACAAGGAATCTCTGAGCAACCCTAATCTTAGAGAAATGCTTTTTAACTTCTACAACAGCAAATATTCTGCTAACCTCATGAAGCTTGTCGTCTATGGACAGTCAGATATTGATGTTTTGACAAAAAGTGTCGAAGAAAAATTCGCAGAAGTCAAGAATCAAAAATTCGCAAAATTCCAGCTTCAGGAGCATCCCTATGATGAAAAGACTCTGAAGCACTTGGTCAAGTTAGTCCCTGTCAAGGACAAAAAGACTCTTGATATTTGCTGGGTTCTTTAAAATCAGCAATAGCACTACAAAAGTTCTCCAGCTAAGTATGTCTCCCATTTACTGGGCCATGAAGGTAAGGGATCTCTCCTTTCTTTCCTCATTTCTGAAGGTCTAGCTACATCATTGTCTGCTGGAGGAACTGATAACTATGATTGCTACTCATAGTTTGAAGTATCGGTTCAACTCACTGAAAAAGGACTGACAAAGATCAATTAAATCGTGGGATATGCCCTTTACTACATCGAAATGCTAAAGGAGAAAAGGCCTCAGCAATGGGTAGTTGACTAGATCAAACACGTCAACAAGATGAAATTCGACTATATGCAAAAAACTCAAGGGATGAATTACTGTTCAAGATTGGCAAAGTTCATGCACAAAAGAAAAATAGAAGAATTATTGATTCAACCTTACCTAATGGAGTAGTTCCAACCAGATCTGATCAACAGTTATTTGAATAGTCTACAAAGAGACAACATGATCATCATGCTTGAAGCTAAAGCCCTTGAAGGAGAATGTAACGAAACTGAGCCAATTTATAAATCAAAATATACCATTCAACCTTACGAACAAGTAAAGCCTATCTCTTGCAAAGTGGATCTACCTGAGCATAACTTATTCATTCCTGATGATTTGTCTTTGCTTCCTCTTGGACAAAGTAAACATCCTCGCAAGCTCTATGATTCCAAGTATATTGAAGCGTTCTTTAAAGAAGATCATTAATTCGAGCTTCCCAAAGGCAGAATCGATCTGAGAGTTTATTTCGATGGTCAAAATTCAGTGAGAGAAACTATTGTTTCAACTCTCTTTGCAAAGATGCTTAGAGAAGATCTCAGATAATTTGCATACATGGCTGAAATGGCTGAGCTTGAGTCTGAATTCAGTTTCAGTGCTTATTACTATATGGGCATTAAAATTTCTGGCTTCAGAGACTCCTTTGACCGCTACACTACTGAGTACATTCAAAAAATATTTGACTATGTACCCAAAGATCAACAACTCTTCGAAACTCTCAAGGAAAAGCAAAAAAAAGAATATGTCAACTACTTCCTGAATGTTCCATATCAACTTGCTTATACCTCCATCACAAGAGCCCTCAGAGAAGGAGCTTCTATCTGCCCAGCTGAACGACTTAAAGAAATTGACTCCATCACTCTTGAAGACATTGTAGCTTTTGCCAAGCAGTGGGCGAAGAAAGTGTACTTGGAATTTTACATGACTGGTAACCTTAAAGAAGAACAAGCAAGAAGAATTGCTGAACATATTGAAAAATTTGCAAGTGATAGAGCTGCTCCCCTAAGTAAAGCTTTAATCGGGGCTATTAGACCAATTTTTTTGCCTGTCGGAAAGGTTTGTGCTGTTGAAGAACCTCTGACCTCTCAGGATGAAAACAATAATTCTCTGATTGTTCATTATCAATATGAACAGTTCAACCTGAAAACTAAATTGATGCAAGAATTAGCTCACTCCTTTGTCAAGGAGCCCGCATTTGATTTCCTCAGAACCAAGGAACAGCTTGGCTATATTGTGATGTGCCTTTCTGATGACCATAGAGGTGTCATTGGATTGTCTATCTTGGTTCAGAGCAATATCAAGAACACATATGAGCTCCAAAAGTATGTCTCCAGATTTGTCAATGAAATCCTCAAGGAATAGCTTAACAAACTTAACGAGGAGACCTTCAAGGAATTTAAAAATGCTTTGTAGAGCACCAAGAGTCAGAAGGATAAAAATTTGACAGCTGAAGCTGGAAGATTCTGGGAAGAAATTGTCAAGCATTCTTATGAGTTCCAGAGAAAGTAAAAATAATTGGAGACCATTCCTACAATCACCCTTGAAGAGTTCAAACAGTAACATTTTATTTATTTAGGTTCATCAATCATATTTTCTACCAAAACACCAGAATTTTCGAAATTCACCAGATCTCCAAGGACAGCAAAGAAAAATCAGCCGAAATGAGAGCCGAGCGTATCAGCAGTTAGCCCAACTTCCAGTTGTTCAGTGATGTCGAGACCTTCAGAAAGAAAATGCCTCTTTATCCTGACTACTATAGTCATTTATGATGTGAATATATAAACATCATTACAAACCAATAAACAACCTTTAAAAAGGAAGATAAATATTCTCAATCATAATTGTATTTTATCTTTTGTTGGATCTGAGGAAAGAAAAATCACCTTAACCCATTCACTCACTTATTTTATACTCGTCTGACTGTTCTGACTAGATAGTCTTTATAATGCAGTAAACAAGTCCCATAATGCTGGCGCTCTACTTCGACAGGAACCACATTGGTAATTTAACTTTGACATAGGTCTGAGTTTGTTTGATTAAGAAAGAGTCAGAATTCAGTGTAGCTGTCTCTTCAATTTGTGCTACCCAGCCTATTCCATCATCAAGAGATTGGTTGCTCAATGTTCCCGTCTACTCTGCAACAACTCTTCTCATGAAATCTTTAGTCACTTTGACCTAGATCATGTTCAGCTCCAAATTATTCCTGAAAAATCTTTTGAAGCAGAGATCATTTAACACATGCTCACTCAAATTTCAGCCCACATGACAGTTCACAAAAATCCCAAAGCTTTTGTTAAGATGATTTTACAAAACAGAATCAAATGCAATTCACTAGGAATGCTCCTCACTCAGATATTGCACACAAATCACCATTCCAAATTGTACCTTGAAGATATTGACTACTTCATTGATTCCTTGCTTCTGACAGTTCAATACAACAAAAAATAGCTGTAATTTTTGGAGATATGCAAAGAAGACATTCATCCTAGTTTGATAAAAGGTCAAGGGAATAGCAAAGAAGGCTATTCTGTGATTTCTGCTTATTAATCCTTTTTGATAAGCACCGGAAGCAAAAGAATTCTCAGGTATATTTTCACTAATCCTACCTATGATCAATGCAAACTGACTGAAAGACAGGAAAGAATCTATTGGATGAAGCAACACATGAGAGACAGCCAAAAGTACAACAAATATTTCAGAAACATTCACGTCTTGGAAAGCATTCTCAAAAAATACAGAAGAATGAATGTAGAAGAGGAATAATGGAGAAAGCTACTCAACACTATAGAGTCCATGCTCTAAATCAGAAATCTTGTTGATATGGCTTCAGCTCCTCCTTTTATTACCGAATATGTTAATGATCCCAATTGGCAGGAAGTCAAGGAGCTTTTCAATGTTTTCAAATCCACTCTTGAACTTAGTCCTCTTAGCATAAAAAATGGGATAGATGGCACTCTGGACCATCTCAAAAGGACTTTCGACAATATGTCTCATATTCTGACCCTTATTGCTAAGTAGCAAGCTTGGCCGATAGAATTTTCCATAGTATTTATGACCCAAGTCGGCTATCTGATCAAAATAAGCCACAACTCTGAGCTTCCACCTGAAATGGACTCAACTGACTGGACTCTTGAATTTTCAAACAATAGTGGAAATTTTTACTCTAACAACCTAACACAATCTCTGGACTCTTAGTATGGCGATCTTTACGGCTAAATTCAAGACATATAAAAGAAAATCATCTTCGATATGGAAAGTCTGGTGATTTAGCGTGAAAATATTCTCCTAGATCTTTACTGGAGAGTTTGTTAGATCGAGTGTTATTGGGGTATCAGCCAGTTGAGTAAAGGCATGTGTCAGCCTCGAATGTCCTCAGAAGCCCTTATTATTAGCAACGGATGGCATTTACTCCTTACAGGCAATGTGATAAACAATCACACATTTTCCTTCCCTCAAAGCCAGGCCCCCAAGCGCTTCGGTATATAAGTCCTAACTTAGTCAACAACAGCTAAAGAAATCTTGTAAATGAAAGATACTCCAATAGATGCTCAGTTATCACAGGTCCAAATGCATCGGGAAAGACAGTGTACATGAAGCAGCTTGGAATCATTGTTTATTTAGCTCATCTAGGAATGTTTGTTCCAGCTTCCTTTGCATAAATTCCTCTTATTGATTCAATCAATTTTGTGGGAAAGGCTGAGTCCATTTACACTGATCAAAGATGTGGATGCTAGTCAGAACTGCTATCGCTCAGCTCTGTTGCTCAGCCCAGTAAAAATAACATAACTTCAGATATAATTAGCAACAAAGCTTTAGTTTTGATTGACGAGCTAGGAGCTTAAGTCGACTACGAAAATGCCCTCAAAGTAGGCATCATATTATTCAGCTTCTCTACACGACAATCGATTACCTTACAAATATATGCAGTCCTTTGCTATCAAACCACCACCTCAGTCAACGCTCAGATGAATTCAAGACTCCTCTTGTCTTTATCATCACCCACCTTTCGGAAATTTTGAGGAGTAATGTGCTGGAATAAAATTATCTGATTCGTTTTTTGACAATGTCTGTGGAGCCAACTGGCCTTCGATTGTTCAAGATCAAGCCAGGCTTGGTTGCTAAGGGGTACGGAATCAAAACTGCAAGTCAGATTCTTCCCTAGAAGATCATTTCTTCAAGTTAGAAGTACCTATCTTTGATCCAATAAATCTGAACACTTTATTATAAATATACGTTAAAAAATACTATGTATCAGGCAAGACAGGCAGCCAACTTCAAATTTATTGACCTTTCCGATAGCGAGCCTGAATCTGATGAAGACAAAGAAAACAACCCAATCACCCATAGCCAACACACTTACTCACATAAGTCCAACCGACCTTGTACACATGAGGATGGCCTCAAACATCAGCACTCCAGCATTATCAACCAAGCCAGAAGCATGATGCCAGCTAAAGATCTCATGCAATATAGTACCCTTAGTCTCTCCGATCACTCTGTTGATTTTGAAAATAAAATAGCTTCACTCATTCACTAGAAGGAGTATTTGGTGAGAGAAAACAATGAATTGAAACAGCTAAATAGAGAACTTCAAAAATAAGTCAGCATTATGACACAGAGCAGCAACAGTTTTAGTCGATAAATCGGGCAATATGAAGACAAAATGAGTCTTTATGAGGATGAGGTTAATGACCTCAGAAGCAAGATCAAGAGTATGTAAACTATTCAGAAAAAAACTGTGAAATAATATGAAAACAAGTTGCTAAATTATGAACTTCCAGGAAATAAGCATTGGGTTGATGAGGTAGGAAAGATTCACTCTCAGCTAAAGTAAAAAATAAATGCTATCATCAACAAGTTTGTTGGTGAATTTTCCAAATAAAAAATGAACATCAAAGTTTAAGAAAAACTATCTGAGTTCATCAAAGAACTTGTCACTATTGAAGTTGGTAACCCTCAAGCTAAAGATATCGGCACTCCGAATAAATTCAGCCAAAGAAACAACAGTATCAAGCCATACCAAAGCAAAAGAATCAGTTAAATGGCCACCGAATAAACAAAAGAACTCACAAAAAAGGATCGTAATATAAGTGAGGACTATAAATTGCTGTCCAAGTCTATTGAAAAACTGAAGCACATGGAGAAGGAAATTGACAAGAGCAGTGGCAGCTACCTCAAACGGCAAACAGAATAATAAGTCAATACAGTTAATAAAAGTAGTGCTTTGGACATGAGTAGCTTGAGTAATTTGGACCGCAGCAAAAGCCGACGAAAACGAATATTTCAGTGATATGCTCAATAATTATATTAAAATACCAATCAGTTTATGCTTACCCTTAATAGCGTTTCTCTGGTTATTCAACCCCACAAATCTCTTGAAGCGCAAGAAAACCTTGACTCATATCTCATACTGATGTTAGACGGTCAACATCATTTTTTAAAAACAGTGAAGCCCGATAACAATAACTACAGCTGGTCTTCATCAACAGAATGCATAAAGATAAACTCCAAGGAGACTACATTCATTTAGGGGGCTTTAATTCACTATGATAGCTGCCAGTAGCTGTGGAAAGAGAGCATCGAAATCAGTCAAGCAAATTTAATAAAGCGTGCTCAGATATTTTAGTATTTATTTAGGAGTGAAGATAGTGAAGCATAGATGTTGTTTATTTTTAGTCAGAATAAACTTCAATAACCCTTGAGCAGTCAAAACATTAGCAACTACTCCAGAAACAGTAAAAAAACAAATACTACTAATCTGTAAGAGTCTAATCCTTCATTCCTCATGGAAAAGGTTCACTCTCTTAAAAATATTGTTAGCCATCAAAGAGAACTACTAACTCTATCGAATAGCCACAGTCCCAAAAGTATTGCAGAGTTGGCTTACCTTCGTTCATTCCGGCAAAATTTAGAGAAAAAGTTGTTCACATCGATTGAGATGAACAGAAAGCCTCGAAAAAAATATATTGTGTGATATGTTTTAACTTCCTTGCTATAATTTTTACTACTAAATATAGTATATGCCTCAAGGAGTCGCCATCCACCGACAGTCTCAGCAGTTCACACTCGCTGCTCTTTTCGACTTCCATGAAGCACACCCACAAGCCTAGTACATCGTCTCAGTTCATAACAATCGCATCAGAACCCTCATGGTATAATCAAATAGTATGAGTTATGAGTACGAGCAAGAGGAAAGCAAGATAAATAGCGAGGATGAGGAAAGGAGTATTCAAGTGAGGAGAAGTGGTGGACTTTTTGCTAATCTGATCAAAAATATGAAGGAAGTCCCTAAGTTGCCTGCACAACTTCTGATCCAACAGACAAATGCCAGAAGACCCTATACATTTTTCTATCCCAATCTTGAAAGACAAGCCAACGAGGTTAGTCCTGTTCGATAGGCTGCTTCAGCTAAAAAAGTAAAGGAAAGAGCCACTGGAATTGTCGATATGAAAAATTTTAGAAGGGAAGAAATGAACTAAAACTCAAACATGTTGAATAGATAACAACCAGGCAAAGTCAATTTGCCGCTAATTTTCAAAAGCAAAGAGAAGAAGGATAGTCCTCCTAGACCTTTTGGAGAGATTGCATTGAATTTCAGCTTCGATGAAAAAGAATCTCTGATAAAACAGCTGGATTCTTAGAAACACTAAATCAAAATCACTGATCTTGAAAGAATTCCCCAGGAATAGGACAGAATCTCTGAGATATTTATCCTCAAAGCAGAATCAAAAGTAAAACAACCACAATAGAAACCTGAGTAAGTGATTCCTTCAATAATTATTCATGAAGAAAAATAAAAAAAGAGAAACGTGCTTTCTCCAATTCATGCCAAAGGAAATCATGAGTTCAAAGATAGTCGATATGTTCTCAGTTTGAAGTCCAGATAGGAAGTCAGCGTAGAGGGGGCTAAGAAGACTTAATCATATGTGATTGATCATCAGAAACAGGATCCCAAGGATATTCGAATAGATTTTGATCTGGACATTAATTTTATCTGACGATCAAAAATCATTATCATTTGATTAAAAATCCTCTTCCTAATTTCGAGCATTCATCTTTACTGGTCAGCGTATGTAAAAATTATTTCTTCCATGCTATTGACTCCTCCAGTTATTCGATGCTCATATCATAAAGATTTTTGCTATTGAATGCGGCAAAACCCTTGTCTGTGTTTCTTATTATCTTTGTGGCCTGAATATTTTATTGAATGAATATTGGCTCTGTGTGAGGTTCAATCCATATGTCCTTTTTGGTACCCTTTCTGATTCTGAAATCATTGGTTGTTTTAGACAAATCAACAGAACTTTAGGGAGTGTAGTCAGCTTCCTCTTAAGGATTATTGATCAAAAAGGGATGCATACTATGTCTTTCTTTCCGATCAAAATACTGTCTCAGTAGTCTAACAGGTCTATTGGCCTATACTTTTTTCAAGACTTCCTCTTATTTTCTTGATTTTTGACAGCTGATGTACCACACCTTGGATCTGTAGTTCTTATCCTTCAACAGAGATTTATGATTGAAGGCGTTTCCGAAATTATGGAGGGGAATTTATCTGTTGCCTATCTTGGGGATTCTCGATTTGGCATTATTCAGTGGAGTTGCCGTTTCTTTATGCACTTTGGTTATATCGAACTGATACATTTGACTCTCGGTTTATTCTTTTCTCTTCGGCATTATATTTATTTTATAGCTAGTATTAGTATTAAATCCTTAGAATGCAATCATGATACTCTAACATCGTGCCCCTTGTTCCTTTTGTGCTTGTTGTGATTGTTCCCCTTTCTCTACATCTTCTGGGTCTTTGGTGTGCCAAAAACTGAGGGATTCGTTGTTTTTTGCTTAGGTCGGTCTGAAAACATATTTTTGATATATTCATTGTCGCAAGGTATGTTGTTGCCAGGTACGGCAGCAGTGAAACTCATACGTTGAGCTGGATTGATAGGCTGATCAAAGGATTGACTCTGTTGAGGTAATGGTTGACTGTATGACATCCCATAATTCTTCTGATTAGTTTGAGTACTAAAAATTCCTGAATAAAGTTGCTGAGGCTGGGAAGACCACTTTATGGGCTAATTGGAGCCATTTGAGGATTGTTTGGGTGGACTGACATATTGATAGATATTCCTTTGTTGGGAAACGTTTATTTTCTATTGTTTTGTATCGAATAAACTGTTTTGTCCAAGGCTAAACATTGAGGAGAACTGAGATGGTCTGTTTGAAGCTATAAAATTCTTCAAATTTATTCCCTAAGTTTATTTGAAAAAAGGATTGCCACTCTTCTGTTATTCAGAAATAACCGGTAAAGCCATCGTCTGGCTATTATCAGCTTTCTTCTCTTCTGTTTTAGCACTTGAGGCTTATTTGTCCTTTTCTTCAACAGGTGGCTCATTCTTTTATTTGTTGTCTTATATTTTGTCTGTTTACCTACTCTCTGAACATTTGTCGTCATTATTGGACTGTGTTAGGCTTTATTCAGAGTTGAGATTCGATAAATCTAATCTTCTCACCATACTGATAGCCATGATGTTATTGAAAGGAGCTATTTCATTGCTTTTGAGCTATTATTTTGAAGATGATTATTCTTTTTCTTCCTCTTTCTGGCTGAGCTCATCTTTTTTCCTTTTGAGTTAGGTAAACTTGCTTTAGTACTTCGATAGATTCTCGTCTTCAAGGCCGTAACAAAATTTTGGTTCAGGTAGGTCATTGTCAAGTTTATATGTCATTCTTCTAGCCAATTTTTGCAAGTTTTACTTCCTTTGAGATGCATATGTTTCAAGGAAATCTTCAAGCCTTTCACCTTCCTATTTCTTCGAGGCCTATTATTGGGAAGCCCATCTTTTTGCCGACTGGCAAATTGGTTCGAAACCATTGTGGATGTGCTTTATCATTTCCATGGTTGCTCTGGAAGGTTTCTTGTCACTTCTATCAATTTTCTTTTAGTGGTTTATCTTTGCAAAAGAGTATTGCAAATCTCTGGATATTTTCTTGAATGTGTTCTTTAGCTTTGACAAACCTGAGGAGGTAACTCTTTAGACTTTTTCCAAGGCGGTTTATTCTTCGGTGTCCTTTTCGGTTGGTTCTTTCTGAGGTCCAGGAGTATCATCTACAAGTATGTAGTGCTTCATAATTGATTATTGCCGAATAAGGTCAATATACTATATGAAAAATTAAATGCTGTCATGCATTTCAAGAAATCTTCCAATTCAAAGCCTAAATTGCAAATAAATAAAATCAAATACGGGCTTCTCTTCTCGCGAACCTTTAGTTTCGGTCATGGATTTTATCCTTGACGCCATCTATTCTGATACTATTTAGTTTAGTATCGAGCCTTTGACTAATGACGTTTTCATATTTAATCAGCTACTGATACTGTCTTCTATTCTTGTCCCTCATTTATAACTCTTTTTTATTGAGGCTTTTGTGCCTTCCTCTCCAGTTGCCCATTCCTAAAGTTGAAAGCAGATTTCCTTTCTCTTTAGAATTATCAGGACCTCCTCTAAAAGCGTGACCATAGAGAGACTGAAACATTTATTTTTTTGGCGAAGGATGTTCCTTAAAAGCACTATTCGAATTATTTTTCATCTGAAATTGATTGGATCTTCTGATGATGTTACCCTTATTTTTAGGTTTTCCCTCATCGGCCTGTACAACCCTTCCTCTTTGAAGATCGAAGTTCTAGGAATACTAGGAAAATTTACTTTAAGAGGTTGTACAATAAGGTCTTGATATGAATGCTAATCGTAATTTTACTCGTCCATTATTTATGTGATGATGTAGTTGGCCAGGGGAGCTTAAGGCTCACATTGCAAAAAAAGATCATTTGTTTATTCTTCCCTAACATACTATCCTACATCTTCTGGACAAGATATATCCCTCATATAGTCAGACAGTGATATTCCTCTAAAAAAAGAGCTAAACTTTTTCTCTTACGTCTCCATCAATAATTATAATCTGCATTCAGTTGATTCGTCTAGTACAAAGTTCAAAGAGAAAAAAAAAGTTGCAAACCAATACGAATAATCATCAGTAGGACCGAGGATTGGCAACCAACTGTAAGGCTCCATCTTATGTACCTGCCACTGCGATTTTTGAATTGAAGCAGCATTCAAAGCAACTGATCCTGAAGTCATCTCGTTTGACCTTAACTTTTCGCTTGAGCTGCATAAAAGGCAAATCCCATATGTAGAGCTCTCTTAGACCATTGAGGTACACCTATTATAGACGAAGAAATACTAAGCTTTCTGTGGAGTCAGTGGAACGAAGAATTGCCATATTATAGACGAAGCCTGTTTTCTAACAGAAGTGATCCAGCAGTTGTCCGTTGATGGAGTACACATAGACTGTGCTATTGTCTTTGGAGTAAAAAACGACAGAATAGAGAGGGCTGGTGGTTATTTGGGCCAGGTTAATCGGATGGCCTGATGGATGCCTAATTGTTCTGACAATTTCGCCTGAATAAATCATTAAATACCTGAGTAACAGTTAAAGAGAGATAGGGTACCGTCTTCTGAGCAACTTGTAACTAAATTAGCTTTTTCAGTCACAACAAGATCATTAATCCTGCAATCGTGTGCCTTAATATTTTTTACTGAAGTGAACTCGATTTGCTTGGAAAGGATGGTGACTTTATAGATGTGAAGGTATCCTCCAGAATCTCCAATAAACAGATGATTGATCTGTTCATGGTAAGCGAGGGCTGTGATTGTGCTGGCAGGAAACCTGAATATTCTGTTGTATTTTGTTTCTTTAAGGAAAAGAATCTGGGTGTTTCCGTGATAAAAGCCGCCAACCAACATAATATCTGGTCCAAGGGCCACCACTGGAACTTTGGTGGTCAACTACTTGTAGTTCAAACTAGCATTCACTGATTACAACTCATAGCCAACCTAAATTTATCGAGATAGGAAATTGGTTTTTTCATTCAGAATCTGGAATAAGTAGTATTCGTGCTTCCGGAGCACAAAGAAAAGCTCTTAGCTCACAAACTTGATGGCTAGAATGGCATTTCTACCCTCAAAAACAGACTGAAACAGAAATTTTTCTTAGCTCAGAGGGGCTTTAGAAAGGAAGCATTTTTGAATGACTAACTCTTTACCATCAGCTACTAGCTTATCTTCCCATTGAGCCTTACCTTCTAGTTTTTTCGGATGCGGGTTGTTTCCGATGACCTGAGCAGGATTTTGTCCGAAGTGGGCAATTTGAGTCTCAAATGATTATTTTTCCTCCCATTCTTAAACTTTATCCAGATCGATTGAATTTTAGTATGTCAGCGGGTAGAAAATATTCATGTGTTAAATGGCGTCTTTCCCCCTTTGTTTGTATCCGTAGACCAGGTCGATCCAGTGATGGATAGTCTCCGATACATACTTACTTTATAGCTGTTTCCTGATCTAGCTAACAAACTTATATGGGTTTTTATCAGCCCATTTGGGAAGAATGACATTGTCAACTACTACTTTTTCCTGAGTAGTACCATACTCATAGTTGTTCTGGTTGATGAACATTTCTGGCAAGGTGTATATTTCTGGAACTAACTCTCTCAGATCAGTTGGAGATGAAATGGCGTTGTTCCAAGATCCACAGTAGCTGTAGAATATTCTATCAGCTACATCAAATCTTCCGCTTTGAAGGGTCAGCGCTCCAATGCTGTAGGGTCTTATTCTAATCAAGAAATTAAAAATGATGGCGGATGAACTGTAGTGGGTTCCAAAATGATACTAGTCAAACAATTATTCCTCATTTTTGTTCTCATATTTCTCAATGAAGTATCTGATTCTGTCTGAGTCACCCTGCATTCCCATATTCTTATTAAGATCTCTGAAGTTATCTTTCTCTACAACTTTCACCTCATCAGACACATAAGTCCAGGGAATAACTGGATACTGGGTGATGTCAGTGTAGCTCCGGCCAGCAATTTCATTCAACCACTGCAAGTATTCATAATTTGACAAATACTTGTCTATCCATTTGTATGGTTCTTCTCCGTTTAGATAGTTGCTCAGAGATTATTTTTTTATGTCCACACTGTTGCCAATTACAGAAAGAAAAGCATCCGCATTCTTCTCATAAAGATGCAACATTATCTCCCTGCCATCTTTGAGCTTCACGAATAAAGCATTCGGGGTCGCGTTGAACCTTTTTCTATATATTTTTAGCACATCTGAAAGAGCAACGCTGAAGTAGACAAAGTACTAATTTTTGAAGGCTTTGACGCACATATGGTCGAAACGCTTGGTATCATGCTTTCCACTAAAGACCAAAAACCCATCTTTTGTGATGCGGACTATTCCAACTACTATTGTTAAAATGTCGATAAAGAGGCAAGGAGCCTCAAATTATTTGAATTACGTTTGTTGTTTCTGTTTCTTGGGAATTAGCTCTTTTTTGTCTGCCACTTTCAATAATTTGCTTTTGATAATCTCAAAGCTTGAGTTAGATTTCTTGTCGCAAATGAGAATTTATCCTTTTCTGACTTTGTACAGTCTCATTTTAAACTCCTATCTAAAGCACTCCTTTTGAACGTACTATTTCTGAAATTGATCCAAATTTCCATATTCAGGAGTCACGAACTCGGGTTATACCAGACATTTGCAGTAATCAGGAGTCACAAAATTCATAACTGACCACTCTACTCTTCCTTCTCTGTCTTTATTGTGAAGATAGATCTGAGGGTCATATTGTTGATTTTTTTGTGTTTTGAAAAACAAAGGAGACCACCATCCTTCGAAACCTTGCAGTTTATTCCAAGTTGTTTTCCATTCCGATTCTAACAGAAACAAGAATATTCTCTTTTCCACGGGATTTTCAAAAGGTTCAACATTTTAACTTATCTTCAGGCCTTTACTTGTCAAAAAATGCACATCTAGATACTTTACAACTGTCTCAAGCTACGTAGAATCATATTTACATAGAAGTTGTCATACTATTCATTGTACTCATAGAGGAGATTCAGGGTCGACTGGCTGATCTGATACTCATTGATTTCCAAAAAGTAGAGGAGGTACAAAATGCTTCTTGTTTCGTACTTTTCCTTTCCAACGATAGATGTGATATACTGAAGGACAAGGTCAAACAATTCCATCCACTTTTCATCCTTTTCTTTAACCAAGGCTATGTCAGTCAATATATACTCAGCAAGTAAAGAAATGGCATGAAGACTTCAATGATCTTGTCATCGTACTTGTGGTACTTCACTGATGATATTCTGCCTTCGTAACAGCCGTGATTTTTTTCATGAACGTAATTAAGCAACAGACCTTAGTAGTATCTCTCAGCATTGAATATGCATAGGATAGAGTCTATTTTCAGAACTTTTTTGTCAATGAACTCCCAAACCAAAGCTTCAGAGCAAATCCCAAATTGTGAAAACTTAGAAAGTTGGTCAAAAGCTGATAGTTCAGGACGAGCAGTAATAATGATGCTGTAGAGGTTTCCTATAAAATTTTTGAGAAGTGAGTATTAGACAACAAACTCATTACTTTCAAATTTTGGAATATTAGCAGTCAAGTTTTTATACTCCTTGCCATTTATATTGACCTTTGTAAAATAAATCTTACATTCAACAAATAGGAGGTTGATCGAAACAGACCTTCGCTTATAGGCTATAGTTCGATTCCCACCATGTTGACTGTATTTGTGGGAAATTCACAAATTTAGAATGAACTTTTCTATTAGGACTCTTCATATTTGTGAATATACCTCTGTTGATGCCATCAATAACTACTTTCCCTTACTCGACTTTAAGGACCAGCTCGTTCCCATCTTCTGTTTTCAGCCAAAGAAGTTGGCAATTTCTTTGTTTGAGCGCATTCACCCACATGAATAGGGTCATTCCTTTGGTGAAAGGCCATCGATTGTTGCTGAACAGCACCTTAACACTATCATTTCTATTATTGTCGATAAAGTATAGATATGGAGTGATTGTTCTTTCTTGGAGCCCTCCGTCCAGTAATCGGAAAGTATGACCGATGATCTGAGTACTGAGCTTCTGCTCGTAATAGAACTGAGTGAGATTGTTTGTGATAAGCTTAAGCTCTGATGTTTTGAGAGTGCAGACCATGCAAATCAAATTAAAGATGCTGCTACACAGTTCGATGTATTGCTCGTAAATCTACTTATTCTCTTTACTTTATTGCAAGTATCTGAAGGCCTGGGCTATATCTTTGGTCAGATAAGTTACAAAATTGACTTTTCCGCTCTATTCGACTACCAAAAAGGCTTCCTCGTAGATGAACTTGGCATTGAGAGGAAAATCCTCCAGTAGGTACTTCAGGTATGCTAGTACTTCCATCTTCAGCTAAATTAATCAGTGTATACTTGATAGTAGAGCTCCAGCGATTATTTTTTGGTGGCATTGAGGAAGTTAGATTCCAGGAGATTGAAGAACATGCTGGGATTGATTATGATATTCCTTTGCTGATGCTTGAGACTGACATTCTGATTAGCTTTGGCTCTGAACAGATCCTCGACTTTGCCCTTGTACTCCTTGTCTTTCGATAACTATCATCAGGAATAATCTACGATTCGAGGAAGATACTTTTCAGCTCCTGACTAAACCTACATTTTCGCCGGTATTGATTATCTCAATATTATTAACACCAGCCTTAAGGTTATCTGATCAAATATTCTCAAATTTATGAGTGACAAGCCGCAGGGTTTATAAATAGAAATCAAAGTCAAAGCTCCCGAGGAAAAGAACAATCCTAGCCCAACCTTTGGAAACAATAAACCTGCCAGAGGAAAATTGCCTGAAGATATGGAGAAGGTTGGAAAACATGGAAAATCACATCACACATATATGAAGGTTATGAGCCAGGTGAAAGCACCCAAGTAGATGAAGAAAGTCACATTGGAATAGTTAGCACAACACACCAAACGCGAGGAAGCTTGGTTGGCTCTCAATGGGGTCGTTTACGATGTGTCAGTCTATGTGGACTATCATCCTGGGGGCTAAATCTTGCTTAAAGGAGCAGGCAAAGATGCTTCCAACCTATTCAGTATATTTGTTTCTATTCAGACGCATACCATCCCTGGGTGAATGCCAAACATCTTCTTGAAAAATTCGCTGTCGGCTACTTGGTGTCTCACTGATCCTTCATAAAATTGTTTCTAACAATGAATATAGCTAGCTTTTCGGATTAAAGAAATGCAAATCACACAACATTGAAGCATCTTGTCAGATAAAATCAAATCACACCAAGAACACTTGTTTTATCTTTCTTGATTTTGAAAAAGAAAGAGTAAGACTCACACAATTGTCTACCAATGTTCCTGAGATTTTTATCAATCAAGATCATTATTTTTATTTCATAGCAAAAATATTTTCTCAGGACAAAATAAAAATCAGAAGGAATCTGAAGGGTT
>Ga0100385_1002255_pt1 | contig 18338 bp, 22 predicted proteins | sample CryGeymeta201509_FD_81543 | JGI IMG/M metagenome (GOLD analysis project Ga0100385, IMG submission 81543) | Groundwater microbial communities from Crystal Geyser aquifers in Utah, USA - Crystal Geyser metaG 2015-09 | ecosystem: Environmental > Aquatic > Deep subsurface > Groundwater | place: USA... | reverse complement strand
GCAAGATCTATTGTGAAAACGCATCAATCTGCTTGATAATGAAGCCTCTTCCGTCCGATGACCAACCAACCACGTTCTATATGTCCTCCCTCTGCTTTAATGACAAATGTACCTCAAGCATTTGGTATGTGTTTCTGATGAAAGCAGGTATTTTCTTGGGCTTCTCCATAATTTAAAAAGTTTATATAACTTTACTCACTTCAAAGTCATATAACGGCAAAAAGGATCACTCTCTTTATTTGGCCTCCTTGATTATTGTCAATTTAGATAGTTCCAGACTTCTGCGACCTGATATGGTATTCATGTATGTCGATGGTGTTAGCTCACAATCGGAAAGGGCCAGCTTGTTGCTGTGACTATCTTGAAGATTGCTTAGCCTCTTTAGCGTCACTTTTTTGGATCCAGCCTGAAATTCATTTTGATTGCTAGCGGTGTTGAGTTCTTGCATGGAGGTTTACTCCCTCTTTTTGTTGAGAAACATCTATTCCTCAGATTTGAAAAGATTAACCAATTGAATGAATTTTATAAAGGCTCCATGGAAGTATTTGATCTTGGCGTTGAGTTAGCACATCTTCATTTGATACCTTAAACACTTGAGATATATCAATTCCTGAACAAGTTCCTCCACCCTTTTGATTTTAAGACCACTAAGGCAACTGATTGGGAGCTCTCTCTCAAATTTGTCAAATCTATTGTGTTCATTCCAACTGAAGCGACTGACTATAACATTTTAACTTTTGATTTTGAAGGCAAGAGTGTTGTTTTGAAATTCTCCTATTCCTTTGCTACATTTGTTGCAATTGAAAAGTATGCGGTCTCTGTGCAAGGCAGTTTTCACGTTTCTTAGCTCTTTGATTTGGAAATCGTTATTTCTGAATGATCTGGCTTGAGACTGATGAACGATGGAGTTGCATCCTGCACACATGATCACAAGCAGCTATTTATCTACTTTTCGTGCTCTGATGGCCTAATTTTATCGTTTGCTGATCCACTCGCAATCAGGGTACAGAGGATCAAACTTCAGTACTTTCATTAAATTTATGAAAGCTTCATTCGTTTGCTCTTTTTAGTAACAATGCCAGTTATTATAAAAATCAAATTCCTCTTGACTTTGAAGTACTTGTAAGCTCATCTACAATTTTTAGATGGAGCATGAGCCGCTCAAGATCTTATAGCATCCTTCTTACATCTAACTATTGATTTCTGACGAGAGATTGATTGTGCTATTGGTCGTATTTGAGCAACAGTTGTTCCTCACAAAAACGAGTCAGACTAACGATTCTGTACTAAATTCCGTGCTTGCATTCAGCTATCGACTCTAGCTATTATTGTATATTTAATTTGCCAAGAGCTAGATCTTTTAACCTCATTTAAAGTGAAGCTATTTAGTGCCGAAGAGTTTCATATGTGAATCTACAAAAATCCAGCAAAGGAGGATTCTTAAATTAAAGTCTTCTTTCTTAGATATCATGCTCAATCTTTTAGAGATTAAACAGTTCGTCAGGCATGACTTATCTCATTAGTTGACTTATCGATGTTATAGGTGTCTGAGTGTTGGCTTTAGTTCGCATGGCTACTTTCTGCTTTGCCACCATTGAGGTCATATCTGTCTATGCCTTCTCAAGTATCGACCTCACTTTTCTTCTCAAAATGTCACTTTCAGCTTCCGAATCTTGTCTCTTTTTTTATTCAATTCCTTTCCCGACATCTTTGAAACTGGCAATTTTGACCTTGATCTCCTGTAGTCTTTCCTCAGCTTCACTTAAGCTGGCATTCAGCAGCTATTCCTTATTTCTGATGAAACTATCCTAGCTCATTTTACTATTGTATCTATCTGCTACAATTTAGTTGACTTGCTTCTCGAAAGCCATTATTTTATTTCCAATGCTGCGATTGATACTATACAAACCTTTAGCGTTAGGCAGGTAGTCATAGATATCCAGCAGACTCATCAGTTAGTCATGCTGGGAGCATAGTTTGTTGAGATGCTATTCGACAATGCGCATATCACCTTACATGGTCAAATTCAAATATGGTTGATGTTATACAATGATAAAGATATAATGATCAATATTTGTGCTTTTCAGCCCAGTCCAGCACCCTATTGTTGATGTATCCACTCCTATCAAACAAATCTTTGAACATCCTCTTAAGCCAAGAATAATCAGGCTCTTCTTAAAACTATAAAGTTCTCACATATTCGAAATACTTGGTAAATTATTCTGGTAGACCTTCGCATAGCAGATTAGGAGGAACTGAAGTTTTTCTTTCCTTTATGCTTAGATCAGCGTTTTCACTTTATTGACTGATGTCGTCCCAGGGCAGCCTATTTTTGAAGAAATACACCAACATGTAGCCGATACTTTCCAGGTCATCCCTTCTTCCGGTTCCTACGTTAAAGAATACTTACTTTTATTTATATGACTGTTGATGCTTCTGAACCTTGCCTTCCACTTGAATGACCCTTTTTGTTTTTCATAAGGGAAGTGGTTGTTCTCTTAGTCCAAGTACTTCTGGCAATTACCAAAATCTATAACGAATATTTTATCTTGTTTCTCGCCCAGACCTACTACAAAGTTAGTGGGATCAATGTTGTTGTAGACGAGACCTTTGGAATGAATCCACTCAATGCGATCCAGAATCTGATCAGCTATTAGCAACACTGTCTTGAGGGAGAAGGTTCCATTGCAGTACTTCAGCAATTGGTCAAGCGAAGGCCCAAAGATATCAGTCACCAAAGCACGATAATTATGTTCAATGCCGTACCAATATAGGTTCGGAATTCCCGTACCTCCTTTGACTAATCGATAAAACTTGGCCTATATTTCAAGAGATGATTCTTTATCGAAGACAGGATCAACTTTGATCGCTACCTCCTTCTCTGTGCTGAGTTCGTAAGCAAGGTATACTTCTGACTGTGTACCGAGACCAATTCGATTGGCAGTCATGTATTTTTTGTTAAAAGTAAGTTACAACTTCTTCATTGGAATTATTATAATATTGGGAGGAAAGAGTAAAATTTGTAAATATCAGAGTTCGACCTGAAGAGATAGAGATCGGTCGCTTTACTACAAGAGACTGAAATAATCATAATTTAGAGCTAACTACTCGCTTATGTGCATGCCTATCTCTCGGTCACTGGCTTATATCAAGCCTAACTTCTTTAAGTCTGAGGCCTGTGCCCTACTATACTCCATGTTCAAACTTGTTAAGCTAGGATAAATATTCTCAACAATTTCAAGGTCTTCTTCAGGAGTAGAAACATGTTGGTATATATCTATGGACTTCATAGTGGGTTGTTTGCTCTATTTGATCTCAAGATCGTTCTTTTGCTCTTTGATTTCTTTTTTATGCTTGATCTGAGGCTTGTAGTCTCTTTCTGCGACAATTGGTCTATTTGGAGTGAACTGCTTGTCTTCCAGATGATTGATAGGTGTATGAAAATTATAAGCTATGTCTTATTAATTGAGCTAGGAAGTTGCGATGCCATTAGATGAAGGATTACTGAATATATTGAGCGAGTTAGAGCTCTTCATAGACCTTCCTTCTTGACTTTTGGCATTTTTTATTTTTTTCATCTTGAGTAGTGGATGTTTCTATGGAGTTTTCTAAAGATTCCTGATTCTAATTTTGCTGGGAGGTTGATCAATTTTTTTACAAATCTGAAGAACAGGTTCTTCCTTGTCCATCCGATCATTGAAATGAGGGAACTTCTTATACTTGAAGCTCTTTGTATTGAACTTTCCTTCTGAACTGTAACATTTCTTGATGATGATGGGGCTGGTATAGTTAAAAGTAACATTGACTTTACTCTGTGAGTTACTCAGATCTGTTCGAGCTGGGCTAGTTTGCATGAACATATTTTTGCGAGGATTGAAAGTCATTATCAAAGGTTCTCGGTAGCTTGAGGTCTGTGTGAAAGGAGAGAGATATAAATTGGGACTATCAGATGCATTTGGAGGACACCTGCAAGTTGCACAATGTTTTTGCTGGACGTAGCTTGATTGAGTGGCTATGGTTTAGTGGAAAAAGTTCATATGATTGTTCGAGCTCAGAACAAATTTAAAATAATGTACTACTGATCATTATAAATGACTGGATAACTAAATTGAAGCAGAGATCACTGTTGCTATTTTTTATTGTAACTGAAACGAATTATGGCTTTGGCTATCTTCGGATTCATCTCTGCCGAGGTTGGCTCCACCCTTTCAGGCTAGAGGTTTCCCTAACTTTTTGTGCTAGCCAAAGGCTGTTGGATAAATGCTTCGAAGTACTTTGAATCATTTTTCATTGAATGATTACTCTTCACATCCTCAGCTTTGTGCTTTGAGCCTTATTTACTCTTGGAATCCAACAATTACCCTTCTCGACTTTATTTACTTTTTTAGGAGGATAAATTGACCTCCCGAGAAGGCTGGGATTTCTTATCTTCATCAATATTCAGAGCATTTGTATTATTTTCCTTCTTTTTATATTTTTTTCCCTCTTCTCCTTTTGATTGATACTAAATGTTGACACTTTCTTTTTAGCCCTTTTTATTGTTCTGCTGAGGTTCTGTCACTTAGACGGAGTAATAGTCGATAGAATTGTGCTCAGGTCTTGGTGAAGTTTATATTTATAATTATTTTATGATGGTTTAGTTGATATCTTTATTTTTTTTCCTTATGTTGCTTTGATACATTTTGGATAGTTATTCCTCTGTTCCAAAAATATATTCAAAATCGGCTATAAGAATGTTAGTAATTGCTACAGACTTACTGGCATTAACGATGTCAGCCATTGATGGTTTTTAGGATCGCATCAGACTAGGGCTGAAACATATAGCTAAATTGTTGGCCGACATTTTACTCTTGCTTTCATGGGGAATCACATCTTTTCTTATAAAGTGAATTAGATATGCTAAAGTCATGAAGTTCAACTTTGGAAGAGCTTGAATAAGCTTCTTAATATGCTATTTTTTATTTTTGACTCCCTGATCATGAATAAGCTGTTCGTAGGTCTTGAAATCTATGATTGGAAGCTTCAAGTTGCTGAAAAATTTCTTGATTAGGCTTGCGATCAAGAATGGGTTTTTGATATGCTCAAGATACTAAAAATTTCTTTTACTTAGCTCCTCAAGAGTCTCATTTTCCTCATCAACCGACACACTCTTCCTGAAAATACCCTCTTGATCTAAACCTTCAGGCTTACTGCGAAAATAATGGATCAACAGTTGAATAATGATGGGGATTCCCAGATCTCCTATTTCATAGTTTTATAGTTTGTATACTTCCTTGGTAATGACTGCCTTGATAGTCTATTCGAAATCGACCTTTTGCTTTTGCTTTTCCTCTTCAGTCATATTCTGACCTTCCACGTTCATCCGGTAGCTCACAAGCGAAGGTCTTTTCTTGTATGTTCTGGGAAACTACTGACTCAACTCTTAGGGAACAAAACTGACAAAATCTTTAACTGGCACTTTGAGATGCTCCAACAAATCTTGACAATTTTCGAATGATCTGTGTCGATTAGCAAAAATCCTATTTATAGCTCCTAGTCCGACATAATCGTATGCTTTATGATAAAAATATGGCTTAACAAGAATGAACTCCTTTAAATTTTAGGTGATTTGGTAGGGCAGCAAGGCCATGACTCTTTTGAACTCGAGATAGTATGCCGAGTTGGGGGTTTCGTTGTTGAAGTAGACGAAAGTGAACTTTTACTTGGGACTATATAGATCGATCAGATACTCAGGGTCAAAATATTTGACAAAAGCCAGACAAAATTATTTGTAATATCGTGCTGGTGCAGGTTGCATCAGCCCATAGAAAAAATAGATGGCCTAATTTCCTTATTTTTTGAACCTTTCCAAGATTTACTCCGGCACTTTTTGACTGAGTGCTTAAGGATTAGCTTTTTTGGCTTTGTTGACGATCTACCGATATTATTCTTCTGCAGCATCAACTTTTTCTCTGAAGTTTTGGTCGTTCTGATATTTTTATTGAAGTTCTTGGCTCTCAAACTTTTTCATAAATAGATATGTTTATGCGAGATATAAGAAGTGTAATAGAAAATATCATTGAAGTTTTATCTTCTTGTGAACTTTAACCTAGTATAGGTCATCACCCAACGAAAATTACTTCCTTAGCTTGTTCTTCTCACCGAAAACCACCATCCTGCTCGACTGAATTGGGTCCATTTCCTGACGAAATTCGAATATCTTGTTTTCAAAAATTTCCTCCTGCTTCTTGATCTCCTCCTTGACATTCCTGAGCCTTTTGATGAATTAAACTGTCTATCTCCTCTTCACAGTTAGCTTTGATCCATAAGTCCTCATCTCTTCAAGTTGCTCCTGGCTAAGTTTAAGGCCACTATAAAGTTAGGCATTCCACTTGTCCTTTGAAAGATTTCCCAGTTCTTCAGCAGTGAAACTTTAGTCAAAGATATCATCTTCAAATATAGCACTATTCATGACATATCTATGCATTCCTGGTAGAATTGAGTTGATCATCTGTTTGAAGGAGTAGTCCAAGTTGGCCTGCCTCTCTCGACCGTTGGCTCCGATTCTGTTCTGAATAAATTTATTTTTACCTTCAGGATATCCAGGAGTAGGTTAATTCGATCAATATCGGGATATTCCTCTTCCATGAGTTTTTCCAGTTCCAAAAAGATAAAGGAATGTTCGTTGGAAAGCTGCATAAATAAAGAAGTACCTGACTAGATTTTTGAAGGGACTTTAGCAGTTAGTCTTTAGATTTCAAAAGCTAATCATCACAGGCTTCAACTTCTGCCTAAAGACGCTTGACATTTTCTTATAGTTTTGTTAGGTATTCCTTCTTCCTCTCCCGGGTTCGAACACCAGCCAACCTTTTTTTTTAGTTGCAAGAAGAGGTCTTAGCCAATTCCTCCTCCACTTTGGCCAAAGGTTATTCGTATTTGGGATAGTCATAATCAAGGGAGAGAAGGTAGGGGTCAGGATCCTAACAGTTTATAATGAATTGGCCAGGGGAAAGAATTTAGTTACATGGTTTTGATTAGTCCCTTTCCATATCCACGTATTCTGACAGTGATTAAAGTTTTGTTTATAAGTAGATTTTTATCCAAAATACCTTGAAATACTTGAGATCTCCCATAAACAACCCCCTTTCCTTCCTACCTCCCACCCAGAAGGTTAAAACCCCCAGAAACATAAATAGAACCAGGATGCAGAAGATACACATTGACTCATTTTGTTCATTTGCTAAATTGAGACTGAGATATAAAAAAATCTAAAAATTAAACCCGATCAGCTCTGATTTTGCTAGTTGGTTGAGAAAATTTTATTTTATTGATTTTATTGAAGTCATCAGAGAATATAATATTGTTGTTACAACCTTAATGTTCAATCCGAAAGAAAGACTCGAACAGATCAGAAAGAGCAAAACTCAAAAAGAATAACCGAGCGCATTTGCTCCCTAACACTCGCCTCCTCTCTTCTAGCCACAAACCCATGAAAATTACGATCAAAACTAGCTGTTTTCAAGACTATCTAAGTTAGAAAATACCGTCAACGAACTGTCCTCATAACTGAATGTATCCAAACAGGCAGTCAACTCGCTTAGAAGATAAAATAGCTAACTGGAGACCAAAGTGCTCAAGTTAGAGTACTAAAATAGTCAGTTAAAGGTCACCAATCGTAGCATCGTGGATAGGCAAACAGACAGCGTCGGCAGAGATAGCGGTCGGGATAGAGAGAAGGAAAAAGCTAGCAGAGTATCAAGGGAGGAGCAGTCTGGTAGCAGGACTGAAAGTAGATAAACTTCTTACAACGAGGCCCTTTTGCCATAAGTGGAGGAAAGTATATAACAAATCAAGAAAGAACCCCTCGAGAACATCCTCCATCGAAAGTAAAAGAACTTTAGAGCACTGAGAGTCGACCCTAGACAAGTAGCGGGGGGCAATAAAACATTACGATAATTTGCCAACATTTGCAAGGATTACGGCAAAACTCTAAAAAAGCCCATACTAGTGCTCAAGCTGCAGGCCTAAGATTTTGAATGATATTTCCACTATCTAGTCATTATAGTCCATAATAAATCATTATCTTTTGGCCAGGAGTTTGGCCATTTTGACTTCCAAACATTCATTGAATCTGTTTCTGAGAAATCGGATGGTTTCTATTTACTTGCGATTTTTGGCGTTGGAGGTCATCAGCTATTTCTGGATAAATGAAACGGTACGTCGAGAGATGTGAAGAGCCATCGCATCTTGTCAGTGTTGAGGAGGAAAAATTTAGCGGTGGGGCTGTCGACCACCATTCTGCCGTAGTTGTGAAACCCTTCGGAATTGATCAACAGATTCTCTCCGAAGTAATCTCTTGGAGACATGATATCTTTGCACCTGAAGCCTCGATCGTCCTAAATCTAGACCTTTCCATCGACCAGTATGTAGAGCCCTCTGAATTTTAACCTATTGAATTTCATCTCGTTGAACTTGAAGGTATACTTTTTAAGCAAAAGAACGATACGTGCTCTCGTTCTGTGTCTTTTGAACATTTCTTAACTTTTGCTTAATTTTTTTACATTCACGAATCTCGGGTCGACATTTTGTTTTCCTAAGCAAAAACCCAGACCCTATTTGCTTAAAAGCTGGTTCCGATATGAACAATCGTTAAAGAGAATTTATCCTTTGTGGCATTATTTAAGTTCGATATGTTCACAAAGCATGAATAGGGTGGAATCTGGCAGTCCTTTGAACAGTCCAACATTTTTTAAGAAGTTGTACTTATAATCCAACTCAAAAGTGATTTGTCCCTGCCAGAAGAGCCTAAACTAAGCTCTAGAGATTCTAATGACTTCAATGTCTGTTTTTGCCAAAAACCAATAGTTGGGCCTGTCACATAAATTGTAGTCTATATCTCCAGCTCCTATCACACCTCCTTGTCCTAAAACAGTCACAGTGTCAGGATTAGTGATGCTCTTCTGATGACTCAGTATTGTAACAAGGCCGTTGACCACAACAAAACTTTCCTCCTCTGAGGCAAAAATAATAGTTTCCTTTTTGATCTGTTCGTAAGTTCCCTTCTAAATAAATTTCCTTAAGAGATTTTTAGAGAATCGATTAAAAAATTGCTGCTTTGATAGTTTTTCAACAAAATCGGCTGAGTTCATTCCATCTTCTTTTATCTTTTTGCTCTTCTCATAAAACAGCAGGTATAGACTCTATCTCCAGCTCATGTAGGAAAGACAGTTGAATTTTTACTTGCACCTTCTGCTCTTGGCGAATACTATGGACAATAAAAAATATGAAAGACTGTAGTAATTGGAAGGCTTAGATACTTTGAATATAAGCTCATAGTCCGATTTGGCCTTCTCGAATTGGCCAAGCTTCTTGTAGCAGAGAGCTCTAAGGTAATAGTAAGTCATGTCTACTTTACGCCTGTGCTCTTTCTCCAACCTCTGAATAAGCTCATCGATCTATCTAAGAGCAGCCTAAAAATTAAGCTGCTTGACCAACACCAATGCCAGGCCAAAACTGACCTTTTCAGTCTCAGTATCTTTCTCTTTGGCCAGCAGAAACCATTCTTTAGCGTAGGACAACATTTTTTCTTTCTCTAGAAGAATAGCGATATTGAAAATCGGAATGAAGGAGTCAGGCTGAAGGATCAAGGCCTGTTTATAGCAGTCAATAGCTAGTAAATTTTATTTTTATCTTATTTTCTCCTAAGCCTTGCGGATCCATTTATGTTGAATTGTATCCGACGAATGCTGGACCATTGTCTATGCTAAATGAATGTTCAGATTGGCCATCTCAACGTCAATGTACTCAGAAACAACTTGCATGCTATTCAACAGTTTCAACACTTTTTGCTCAATTTGGGCTCCTGTATTGTTAGCCCCGACCGTTGCATTTTTCCCTACCCTTGTTCCCACAGTCGACGTCCTTTTTCTGATCCCAGAATTTGCCCGATTTCTGGTCTATTGAGTATCTTTTGCGACCATTTGATCTATTTTGGTGAGAGTCTAAGCTGCCTTTTCGTTGATTTTCAATCTGGTTTTTTCCTGTATTTCTTCTTGCTTCTGCAAGGTGTTCCGATTGGCTGTAATAAAATCTTTCTGAGGCTTTTTGATCTTTTAGAACTACCGTTCGATGATGGAGTTGGGGACATCATCATCACATCCTTTTCTGAGCATACTTTCCATATTGAATGAGTATATCATGTTCTTTCTCTCTTTCGGCTTGTACTCTTCTTCTGCTGGTTACTCCTATACCTTCTATTTGGCAGGCTTGGACATTTTCTTTAGAAAGCGGGCATAGTGAATATCTTTCAAGAGCAGCACAGCGTTACGTCTTCTGATGTCATTTTTAACGTGTTATTGTGGCTATCTGAGGCGGATGGGTGTCCCTGCCAGTACTTTGGGCTGAAGGTTAAGAGGATTGTAAAATAAGCTTTTGATGGGATGCTTCTTTTGCTCCTCCTTCTCCTTATCGGTCAAATCTTTTCGTTTGGGGAAATAAGTGTCTTCATCGAAGTGCTTGTTCTTGGTCTTGGGAATTGCGTTTCTGGTCTTCAATTATTCGTCTATGTTACTGGGAACATAGAATTTTTTCTGAGGGTTCAGCATGGATGGGATTGTCCTGTTGATCGATTGGGCGAACCAGTCGTCGAGGGTCTCCTCGGTCATCATATCGTAAGTGATGACTTGCCCATGTTAGCTATTTGGGGGTAATTTAACAGGTTTTTATCCTTCCTCCCTTCCGATAAAAGATATGATATTTCCATGCTCGGCACCTTCTTCTTGCCACTCATAGGCAATGTTGCAATACTTGTGTTCTGAGCACTGAGCAGGTTTGTGCTTGGTTCTGGTCTTTCCATCTCCCCATTGCTCCCGATTGTACTCGTGAGGATTGAACTTTCGCATTTATATTTATTTTAAAACTTACTCGTTATCAAAACTAGGGCCAATCTATTTTGCTTAGCTTCTCTCCAACGCCTGCATAACCTTTTTTCTGATGCCCTCGATTTCGGAAGGAATGTTGTCTTTGGGAAATGGCTCTCTTTTTCATTTATAGCTAAGAATGTTCTCGTTCCATTCGAAAGCGATGATTGAGATCTTTCTGCTGTCTTTGCTAGGCTCCTTCTACTCTGTTCCTAAAATGCCACTACCTGAGAGAATGCCCTAACTGCATTTTCTGGTGGCGAACATCTTCGATTTTTTGCGTCACTATATCAAGTTATTTTCTTTGCTGCTTTTCACGTTCCTATCTTAGCCTCAATATACTGTCTGTAGCTAATGCCGTTAAACAAAACTGCGATGCTGAAGTTCGATCATTTTCTGATATCTTCGCTTGATCTGTGCCTGAGCATGGACTCGCTGTATTTATGGCCATTCGAGTCTACTGAGCTAATTTTGTGACATATTCATATATTCTGAAAGGGAAGAGGCTCGTCCACTCACCAAAGAATGTCGATTAGGCACACTATTAGAGCTATAGCGAGCTGACTAAGGAAAACAATTACTATTATTGAATTGTTTATCAGGCAGATAGAAGTTAGTTTGACTACTGTAGAGATAGTTCATAATTAAAGCTAGTTGGTTATTTATATTAACCCATCATTAACAAATGCATCCCCGACTGACACTTTCCTTACCAGGTCATTTTAGCTTATCTTTGGGTTGAAAAATTGTCAATGTTAGTGCCAAAACATAGTAGAATATTGATGAAATCCAATATTAAAAAGAGCAAAAAATCATAACACATTCATTATACTTAGCTCCCGATTGTACTGCTCAGGACATTCCTGACAAGTATTCCGGTCAGTCTCCAAACACAACTTCAGCTCTGACCTTGTTCGCTTTGTTGACTCTCTTTTGATTGCCTTCAGAAGACGTTTCACTTCAGAATAGTCTGCTAGTTTGTAGTTATTTAGAAGTTTGAACAGGTAGTACTATAGCTCACGTATGCGCTCCTTGATGAGTGGGAGGTTATCATTTGTTCTGTTCCAGAAAAATCCAACTGATTTAGTTTTGGGGAACTCAGGAAGCTCCTTTTAGATGCCTCTTTTGGTGAGTTACTAATGGAGACCTTTGAGAGTTTTGAAGCGGAAGAAGAGAGTGTATTGGAACATGAATGCAGTGTCATAGATGGAGGCCTCATAAAGGATGTGATCTTTAGTGCGTGTGAAGGAGGGAATCTTGATGATGTAACGGGTATTGTCGTTGATAATGTACTCCGAAGTCGATTCTGTCCTCATCCTCTTTGCCATTTTATTTAGAATAGCTTAATTTATGAGATGAATTTACTCAACTGTACTTTTCTGTAGCATAACTCCACTATTTTCGCCGTAGAACATTCTCACTCACCCTGTAGGATATATCTTGAAAGGGCAGTATACTCTGTTGAATATGTAAAAATGGGGACCAAATGATTATATACATATATCATGGAAGGAGCAAACCCATACGAACAGAAGTACAAACAGCTATCGATGCTGGGCAAAGGAAACTACGGTAAGGCTCCTCTCACTCAGGCAAGGTTTACAAGGTCAGGCTCAACAATGGCAAGGAAGGTAAGGAAGCGAGTTACTTCGTCGCCAAGAAAATGTTTCTGGAGGGAATGTCCGAAGAGGACATCAAAGCTGCTTACGGATAAGTACAGATCGAGTGACAGCAGATTACAATATTGGAGAGGTTGAATGACGAGATCAAGAAGAACAGAGTGCCATTCTTGGTGGGCTACGAGGAGTTTTTCAGAGTGGACAATTAGCTGATCATCATAATGGAGTACTGCGAGGGTATCTATCAAGCAATATGCAGAGGGCGATCTATCCACGTACATCAAAAATCTCAAGAAGAACAATCAACGTCTGGATTAAAAGATTATCGGCTATTGGTTTACTCAACTCCTTTTTGGTATTAGAGTTCTGCACTCCAAAAACATTCTTCACCGAGACCTCAAATCAGCAAATATATTCCTCACCAAAAATTATTCTCTAAAAATAGGAGATTTTGGCATATCCAAAGTACTTGAGCACTCCTCTGCCATCACCTGCATCGGAACACCTCTCTATCTCTCGCCTGAAGTGTGTAACAATCAACCTTACGGTTTCAGCTCAGATATGTGGGCCCTTGGCTGTATTTTGTACTAGATGTGCGCCTTGAAAGTAAGTTTTATTTAATTGCAGTACCCTTTCGAGGCCTCGAATATGATCGTGCTGGCCAAGAAGATCGTGATGGATAAGGTAGAACCCATACCTTCGTACTACGACAGCCAACTCAACAACATCGTCATGTATGGATGAGTATAGATAGGCGAATGTTCGAGAAAGAACCGAAAAAAAGAATTACTGGCGAGGAGATCATCAGAACTGATTATTTTCGAAAAGTTGCCCAGAATTTCCTCCAGGATCAAGGAAAAATTAGATAACTTGCTATTCCTATCGATTTGGAGCCTACTAAGTCGATCTAAGCATCAAAGGTAGTTTCCGAGCAGGAGGACACCTGGAAAACAATCAACTCGATGGGCAGCTGTACAGGTCCTCAAAATACTAAAGGTCTCACCACCAAGGAGCGACTAGCCATGAAAAAAATATAGTAAGCTAAGAAGAGAGAGTAGGAGCTCAACGCGCACTCGGCTTCATAGTACAAAGCCAACCAGACTATCCTGAAGGCAGCGAAGGACAGAAACCAGTATGGCAACAACCAGACCCACAAAATACAAGGGGAACAATTGGTCCAAAACACAAACAAGGCAATGTCTGAGCTGAGGACCAAAAAGCGAGAAGACACAGTCATGGAGAAAGCTCAGGACATCAACCTTTTAGAAATTTTCAACACGATCCATAACATTAGTATCATGGATGCTGACTTTGAGGACGTTGAGGAGGCTCCTTTGCCAGGAAATTCCTCCTATGTTCCTGTTCCTACCCCTCAGAAGGAAAGAACTATCAAGAAAAACGAAGAAATTTTGCCAAAACAGGAAGAAATCGAGGAGTAGATCTACTAAGATGATCTGGAATAATACTACGATGAGGAGTTTGATGAGTACGAGGAACCCACAAGTGCTCAAAAGATAGCCACCAAATAACAGGGCGAGGAAGTCGCTTCCTACTTTGAGAACGAATTGGGTCTGACAGGTATGGACAACACCAAGAAGAACCGTGTACAGCAGGCCTTGAAGCCACTGAGCACCACAACTAAAAAAGATGTTCTTCGTGCCAAGTAGGAGTAGTGCATCAACAAAGTAGGCGAGAAACGCTACAAGGAGCTGTCAGATAAAGTTCGAAGTGGAAAAATCGAGATGCGGGCACTTCTCAAAGACAAGCAATTCAACGTGAGCGACCGTAAGGTGATCTACCTGATCGAGGAAATGATGGAGTACGAATCTCGTTGATATGTGTCAATGTTATCACTACAAAGCGCATGGATCAATTGTTGACGGAGTATGTGTAGAGACACTTTTAGCATTCATAGAAGACGGTGCTGCCCTAGTCGACAGATCTGGTCTGCACAACGTAGTATTTCATTTCAGGGTGGTCGCATTTAGGACATCTTTCCTTGATTATCATTTTTGTCTTTCCTCGTTTCTATTTTATCTGCTTGCCTTCGTACTTGTGCAGCCAGTCCTTGTCTTTCCTTATGTGAAGCTCAGTCTTCATGACCTTTCCTGTATCGACTATTGTTTACCTGTGAACTCCTAAAAGCTGCGCTGGCTGTGGCAAATCTGACAGGCGATGTTATCTGCGATGGTCTCGAGCTAGATGAGTGCTCCACAGATGGGGCAGAAGTCAGCATGGAAGGAATCAGCCTCGACTTGCATTGTTGTCTATGACCTATATTATTAATATCGATAGCAATATATAAGAGTTATGGAGCAGTAATAGCAGCACAGAATGCAGTACGAGCAAGAGTAGGGCTATGAGGATTAGGAAGCATAAATTGAGGAAGCTTTGCCATAATTCGGGGAGGTCGATGGAACTACAATCAAGTTGTCGGGATTGGACTACTCGATGATTAAGAATGAGGCTGCCAAAGAAAGGAAGAAAAACCTCCTAGCTGACATCAGAAGTAAAATAGGTGAATTTTCACATAAAATGCCAGTCAACACAACCCTGCCAAGAGAGACAAAAACATCCTAAAACGACCAGCTCACCAAAAACATCGAGCTACTCTCCAAGACAAAATCAACTCTCAATGCCTCAACTTTTTTCCTGTTTCCCACTAATCCTAACTTCTCTCCCCTTCTGCCCTAAACCATCACTCGCAGATTCGGTAAAATGCACACCTTCCCTATCTTCATTCAGCATTAAAGCAAGGCTGTCCATGAATTCAGACATCTGATCGTGCAGGATTAGAGAATCAAATAGCATCGAAGGCAGAAGAAATTGGAGGCCAGCAAAATTGTGCCTGAGTTGGCCAGCGATGGAGACGATTTAGATGAGTAAGACATTAAATTATTTAGTATTTTTGGCAAGGAATCAGAGTAGGAGCAGGACAACAATGGACCGACTATAAAGGTGGGAAACAAGTTGGCTCTGGGTGTTAATGAGGAGGACATATTTGGCAAAAAATCATACAAAGAGGCAGTAAAGGAGGAAAAGGAGGTGGAAGTAGTCAAAAAAGGAAAATACGATTTTTTGCACAAAAAGGTCAAACCAAACGAAGACGCCTATGGTTAGTGCTTTCCAGATGCTGATCTCTGACTTTTCAAGTGTATATTTCCAATATTATCTGAAGGCAATCATATCCTTCTCACACTCCTATTTCGATGCATAATGGCAGCAGGTCCTGGAGCCAATGGTCTGCTGATCTTGGTGCCAACCTGTCCCAGCCTTATTCTGATGTTGTTGTTCTGAAGAGAAGAACTGTGACTGTTGGTGTATTTTTACGGTCGTTTGCACAAATTTTGCTATGCGAAATTGGATAGACTGGCGTATTAACCTGTCTATGGTCGATTGTATGGCCTTCTCAGAGTGTGGGCAGACTAGTATCTTTATGGGTTGTCAAAAGGCCTTTCCCTTCCTTTTCTGGAATAGAGAGTACTTCGAAGTTAAGCCGACTCCGTCTCAAATTCAGGATTGCTGGATTCCTATTAATACCGTCCATGTTTCGGTTGTTCTTTGCCTATTTGGTCCCCATTAAACCATTGTCCTGCATACTGTATTCTATCTTTGCTATCAAACAACTCTCCAAATCCATTTCGAAAGTCATTATCAAAATTACCTCGATATGTCCATCCATTGTCCCATGTGTATATTCCATAACCTTGCTTTTTATCTGCAGTGTAATGACCCTGATAGCCCTCCATTCTATTAGTGCTAGCTTTCCATACTCCATAACCTGAACGCTGACCTTGCTTGAAATCTCCTCTATATGAACTGCTGTCTGCCCATATATATTCTCCGTAGCCTTCAGGTAAACCGTTAATGAACTAACCACTATAAAAGTCTCCGTTGCCGTATTGTTATTCTCCCTGACCATGTTTGAGGCCGTTTTTGAAAGTTCCAATGTATTGATCTCCGTTGGCTCGGTGGTGAATGCCTTAGCCATCTGGAAGACCGCCCCACCATTGACCTTCATAGTGTTCGATGTGATCGCCTCCCTTGGGATTCCGGGTGCTCATGTTGAACCAATAGAAATTTCCATTCCCATGCTTCTTGTTATTCATGAACTACCCAATGTACAAATTGCTATTGCTGTAAATTTAGACCCCTTTTCCTCTTTTTTAATTATGGCTGAAATGCCCTTAATAGATTTGTCCATTCTTATCGATTTGTATCCCCCAACCGTGTCTTTTCTTCCTGTCGATTTATCCAAAATATATTTTCCCCTCACTTTTGATTAATTTCAGTTTGCTGCTATCCATCAACACATCAATAGTCAGGTAGTTTTGAGGGAATAGTTTGTACTATGTGAAATAATCACAGAGCTGAGCCTGATCCAAATTCCAGATATGTTTATGCATTCTCTATTTTTAAATGGCCTGCACTCTGAGGATTTACTGGTGTAGTTTGTGGTCTTGCCGAGGAGTGCTGCTCGGCTGATGAGCGAATGATATTTCGAGTGAGGACTATTCTTGTTGTTTATGTCTGGGCATAGAGTTAATAAAATTAAAAATGTCTAGATTACAAGTCAATTTTTACCGAAATCGACTTAGAATTGTAATTAAGGAAGTGTCCAGTTTATCGGATTTAATTGATTGACAGTTAGCAGATATATTAAATATTTGACAGTTGGAAGGTGAGCCATGTCCTAACACCTCTCCACCTATACTATTGTAGCACTCTATCACTACGCTCAAGATCAACGGCATTTCCTTACCAATAAATCTCTAATAAGTATCTTCACTCCTACTCAGAAAACAAAATTTATCTATCATCACAAGCCGAACAAAAAAATTTCTAAAATGCTTTATTTTACATATAGGTTGAGGGTAACAACATGGAATTCAATGTCCCTATCGAATACGATCAACCTATTTATTTGCGACATATGATCTCCCAAAAGTACCTGACGCTGGCAGTCGACGAGGAATAATAAAAGTAGATAAGCTATCGGTTGGTCTTAGGAACTTAGAAAAAATATTTTCGAATCAATGCTTGCTACCAGTATCAGACCAAAATATCGACAAAAATCAAGTTCAACGAATAAATTTATCTTTCTACGGAATACACGGAGTCCAGACAGGGGATGGTTGTTGTTGAGAAAATAACAGATAAAATGGAGTTGTTCCTCGGGTTTAGTTTTGGCTCCAAGTTGCAGTTTCATTACTACTCGACTTACGAGAAATAAGAGAAGTACTACAAGCATGGGAAAATTGTATGGTTGTCTCATATCGAAAGCTAAAACTTTCTTAGTATCGCCAGTGTCAACGGCCGATAAGAGGTGGTCTTCGAGCCGATCCAAATGCAAAAACAAATTCAGAACATGTCAGCTTTGTGGGTCGTTTAATCTAAAAAATTGACTCAGAGCAACCACCTGAAGTACGATGAGGAAGTCAGATTCAAGAACATACTCAGTGGCCAATATCTGAGCTTTTCCCGAAACTATAAACTCATCGACAATGAAAGAATTTACCAGATATTTTTGGAATAAAATGGAGGAGATCATAGCAGGTTTTTGTTCAGACCCATCCAATAAAAATAACAAAAATAAATTGATCGCAATGCCTACTTGCTCCTTTTGCACTACGAGAGCCACCTATTTTTGGGATGCAGGAAATAAAAAGTTAATCAATCCTGCTTCAAACTGCTAACCTTCCCTTACATGGAAGATTAGGATCTGTTCAAACTGCACTCCTTCTCTAATGAAGAAGAACAAGCACTTAGATTCATCGTGGCCATCAGAGGTGAATTTAGGGACATTGGAACTGTAACCAGG
>Ga0100385_1002250_pt1 | contig 18376 bp, 17 predicted proteins | sample CryGeymeta201509_FD_81543 | JGI IMG/M metagenome (GOLD analysis project Ga0100385, IMG submission 81543) | Groundwater microbial communities from Crystal Geyser aquifers in Utah, USA - Crystal Geyser metaG 2015-09 | ecosystem: Environmental > Aquatic > Deep subsurface > Groundwater | place: USA... | reverse complement strand
ATGTTTCACCCCATCCGGCCAATCTTGCCGGCGAGGTGGTTGTTGGGCCTGATGGCTTACTGCAACTGCTGGAAACGCGGCTTGGCCTGGGCGGACATTGGGCGAGCGATTCTGAACGGATTCTCGACTATTTGCATTGTTTGAAAATGTCAGATGACGGCAAGCGTTTTTACAGCCGCTCGCTTCAGGTCGATGAGCTTGCCGTTGCCCGAACCTTGCTTGGTTGGCGCGATACCTGGATTGAGGCCGGCTGGGATGGTGCGGCGGCGGCGACGGACAGCCGCAAAATTTGCGACCTGGCGACGGTTGAAAAGGTTGCTGTCAACCAACTGCCGGCAGGGCACGCCGACCGGTTGCGTGCCGTGCTTTGCACCCTGAAATTTCGTAACCCTTTGCAACTTGATTTTTTTCTCGTTGATCCGCTTGGAGATTTCAGTGCGACCTGGCAGGAGATTCTTTGTTGTTTTGGTCACCTGGAGGTTGTCGATCATTGTGCAGCGATCAGGGGAACGGCGGGGTCTGATCTGGCGGCTTTGCAGCAAGCCCTTATCTCGAACACGTCGGTGACCCTCAAGGGGGACGGAACCCTGATTCTTTTGTCTGCTCATGCCGACACGCTGCTGGCAAAGGGTGTTGCGCAAATAATTTATCAGCAATTTCCGGATAACCCCTGGTTTCAGAACACTCTTCAAACGGTGGTGGTCAACGGCGGCCAGGCCGAAGTTCTTGATCAGGCGTTTGAGGCAGAGGGGCTGCCACGGCTGGGCTTATCGGCGACCTCGTGCTGGCGGCCGCCGTTGCAAATTCTTCCCCTGGCCCTTTGCTTGTATTGGGCGCCCCTTGACCCCTACCGCTTACTGGAATTTCTCTCGCATCCGGTTTCGCCCTTGCCGGCACGATTAGCGTCCAAACTGGCCGCAATTGCTGCCGAATGCCCCGGTGTTGACGGCGAACAATGGCATGAGGTGGTGAGTACCACGAAAGAGGAAATTGTTGCCGCGTCTGGTGGTGACGAAAATGCTGCCAACTTTCTGGATGAACTCCTGGCTGACTGGATCAATGTGACTCGCTACCCTGCCGAACAGGGGGCTCCGGTTGATGTGCTGGCGGCGTGCTGTTTTTGCGTGTCTCGCTGGGCCTTGATTCAGGCGAAAAAAACGACAAATGACCCGGCGTTGCAAGGGTTGTTTTTCGCCGCTCAGGCCCAGGCGCACCAGGCGGGCAATCTGATAGAGGCCATGAGAAAAGGCGGGAGCGAGTTTTTAACCCGTTTGCAATTGGAGCGTCTGCTGGATCAGATTTCTGCCGCCGGAACGCCGATTCCTCACTTGGCCGCGGAATTCGGTCATGTTGCGTATCTGCCTTGCGCGGAAGCGGCGATAGAGCCAGCAGAACGTTACATCTGGTGGAACTTTTCCGAAACAGGTCTTCCCGGGCGTTGGCCATGGAGCCTGTCCGAGATCGCCCAATTGGATGCCCACGGAGCAAAGCTTGCGTCGGTTGATGGACTGCTGAAAAGTCTCTCCCGCAAGTGGGAGCGTCCGATTCTTTATGCTGGTCAACAGGTCATTCTGGTTCTGCCCAAGGTCAGTGGCAGTGACGCGGTGCGTCATCATCCGCTCTGGGACAGGATCTGCGCCATGACCCATAACACGGTGCCGCAACTTGATCTGGCCGCGTCTCTGCATGCGCCTGCGTCTTCAGGCGTTCCGCTTATGCTTGAACATCTTCAGTCCGGTGGCCTGCCCCCGCCGGTGCGCTGGTGGTCACTGAAAGATCCGAATCTTTTGAGCTGTCGGCAACAGGAATCTTTTTCAAGCTTGCAGAGTTTCATCTTCAGCCCCTATCAATGGGTGCTGAAATACAAGGCTGCCCTTAAATCGGGGAATCTGGTCGATATTCAGGATGGCAACCGGCAAAAAGGCACCCTGCTTCACCGCCTGTTTGAGAATCTTTTTAACAGCAAGAAAATCAATTGGGCCAGGGCGCAACAAAAATCCATTGATCAATGGGTGTTGACTGAGCTTGATCTTTTGTTGCAGCAGGAAGGAGCTAATTTTCTGCTGCCGGGTAAATCGGCTGAACGCGAAGAACTTTATGACGTGGCGCAACGGGCAACCTGGGGGCTTTTGACACAGTTACGCGCCGCCAAAATTACACAGGTTCAAACCGAAAAAGAGCTGGCGGGTGATTTCAAGGGAGGGAAGCTTGTCGGTTCTGCGGATCTGCTGGTGAGCAAAGACGATGGCAGCAAGGCGATCATCGACCTTAAATGGGGCGGGGGCAATTACCGGGCGAAAGAATTAGAACAAAATATGCACCTTCAGCTTGCGGTCTACGCTTACATGTGTAAAACGGGCAACAGCTGGCCGGCGCAGGCTTTTTTTGTTCTCAGCGAATGCCGTTTTTTAGCGCAGGATCATGATTTTTTTCCCGGGGCCGAAGTTTGCGCCCCCACGCAGGAGGGGGCTGATGTCGCGACCTTGTGGCTGGCTTTCGAGAAGACCTGGACATGGCGGCGGCACCAACTGGACGCGGGGCGGATTGAGTTGACTGTTGCGGGGACGGCATCGGATGAGTTCTCGGTTCCCCCCGCTGGTGGCCTGGAGATTGAAGAGTTTAATGATCGTTTTAATGATTTTGCGACCTTGACGGGTTGGGCGGAGGGGCGATGACCCGCGATATCTTATTTATCAGTGCCGGTGCGGGGAGTGGTAAAACCTACCGGATTACCGAATATCTGCACGAGCAGCTTTCCCGGAATCTGGCGCGCCCTGAGGCGGTTATTGCGACCACTTTTACCAAAAAGGCGGCAACAGAACTTATCGAAAGGGTGCGTGGCAAGTTGACCCAGGGCGGGCGACATGATCTGTCTGACAGCATGGGCCAGGCTCTTATCGGTACGGTGCACAGTGTTTGCGGCAAGCTGCTGAGTCGTTACGCTTTTGAAGCCGGTCTTTCGCCGACCCTGGAAGTGCTGGATGAAAATGCCGGCGTGATGCTCTTTTCTCAGGCCCTGGAACAGGCGATTGAATTGCACGACATTCGCCGCATGAATGGCCTGGCCAGGCGCCTGGGACAAGAGGACTGGAAAGGCGAGGTCAGAAGGGTCGTTGACATGGCCCGGTCAAATAATCTCGACTCATCGTCATTGCTTGTGCAGGCTCAAATCAGCTGGACTGAACTGCTGGAATTTTTCCCAGCCCTGTCGAACGCTGACCTGAATCAGGATCTTGGACAATGTTTACACCAGACCATTGCTGCGATCGAGGCCAATGACGATTCGACCAAGGGAACCCGAACCTACCTGGCCTGGTTGAAGACCATTCAGCAGCAACAGGCGCAGGGCAATATGCCCTGGGATCAGTGGGTGAAATTAAGCAAAGAAAAGCCGACCAAGGGCAGTGTGGATCTCTCTCAGGATCTGCGTGACCTTGCCCTTGATTATGAGCGTCATCCGCAACTTCATCGGGATATCAAGGACTGGATAGAGGCTGTTTTTACCCTGGCCTGCAAAACCCTTGAGACTTATCAACGCTTCAAGGCGCAGCGGGGCATGATTGATTTTGTCGACCAGGAACAGCAGGTCTATGAGCTGTTGCATCGGGATGAGGTCGCCGAAGCCGTAGCTGAAGAGCTGGATTTGCTGCTGGTTGATGAGTTTCAGGATACCAGTCCCATTCAGCTGGCGATTTTTTTGAAATTGGCCCAGCTGGCGCAAAAAACGGTGTGGGTCGGCGATATTAAACAGGCCATTTACGGTTTTCGTGGCTGTGATCCGGAATTGATGAATGCCGTGGTCAAAAGCGTTGATGTTTCGGGCGGGCAGGTTGAAATTCTGCCTTATTCCTGGCGCTCAAGGCCGCAACTGGTCGATCTGATCAATGCGCTGTTTGTGCCGGCTTTTTCCGAAATTTTACAAAAGGCGCAGGTTGAATTATCGCCAAAACGACTCGAAAAATCGGATAGTACCGCGCTGGAATTCTGGACGCTTGACGGGAATAATCAAGCCGCCAGGGCAAGGGCTCTTGCCAGGGGCGTTGCGAATTTGTTTGCTGAAAATCGTCAGGTTGTCGATAAAAAAACAAACGAACTCCGCCCACTGCGTTTCAGTGATGTTGCTGTTCTCAGCCGGATGAATACCAAAGCCGCAGATTATGCAAAGGCAATCGCCGAGCGAGGTCTCCCCGTCAGTCTCAGCCAATCGGGCTTGTTGAAAACCCCCGAGGTCACATTGGCTCTTGCTTGTTTGCGTCGCATTATTGATCCACGGGATACTCTTGCCACGGCCGAGATTATTGCTCTTCATGGGACTGAAAATCCAGAATCTTGGCTTCAGGAGCGTCTTGAATATCTTGCTGCCGGCATGCCTGCATCCCAATGGCGGGTCGCGGGTAAAGATCCACATCCTGTTCTGGCAAACCTTGAAGCCGAACGCTCCCTTGCACGCCTGCTGAGCCCGTCTGAATCTGTCGAAAGGGCGATCTTTATTGGTGAGGTCGAACGGGTTTCCCGCATCTGGGGGCCAACTTCTGAACGAAGCATGCAGCGTCTTGCCAATCTTGAAGCTCTGCGTGGCTTCGCCCGGCAGTATGAAGATTATTGCCGTCAGCAACGCAGTGCAGCGACGGTTTTCGGTCTGGTGCTGTGGTTGAAAGAACTGGCTGACTCCGGGCTTGATATTCTGGGGAAGGAGTCGGACGCCGATGCCGTGCAGGTTTTAACTCATCATGGTGCGAAAGGGTTGGAGTGGCATGTTGTTGTTTCGGCGGATCTTGAGAGTGGCCATCGTTCCAGGCTTTGGGGCCTGGCGCAATTTTCGACAGAGGCGGAAGTTGATATGCGCGATCCCCTGGCTGGGCGAAAATTGCGCTACTGGGTCTATCCTTTTGGGCGGCAGTCTGCCGGAATCAGGGTTCTCGACGCGATAAACAGCAGCCCTTGCGGGCTGGATGATCAGGCTCAACAGCTTGCCGAAGCCAAGCGTCTGCTCTATGTCAGTTTCACCCGTGCGCGCGATCTGCTGGTTTTACCGATGCCGGCCAAGCGGAAGGGTCTCCTTTGGCTGGACTCTCTTGAAGCCGACTGGCTGCAGGGGGCCGACGGTGAACTTGAGCTTCCTGAAGGTAAAAAAATTCATTGTGCTGTTCGGACTCTTGTTGAGCAGGAAGAGAGTGTTGAACGAAAGTTCGATGAGAAAATCTCCTGGTTCCCGCAAAGGCGGGATGGTGGGGCTCACCTGCCGGCCTCATGCGTTCCAAGTTCATTCCCGCCGGTTTCTGCCGCATCGATAGGGGCAACTATCGTTCTGGGGGAGCGGATTGCACTTTCTGGCGCGCCGGACATGACCACTGTCGGCGATGCATTGCATCATCTCTTTGCTGCCGATTTCGTTGATTTGGGGAATCCACAGCGTTCTGTGGTTGCGCAAGCATTGATTGATCGTTTCCAGTTGTCGGCAAACCTTGATGCGACTACGGCTCTTGATTGTGTTGATCATTTACGTCGCGTGCTGGATCGCGATTTTAAGGCCCAGGGCTATTATCCCGAGTGGCCGGTTCAACTGGTTTTTAATTCCGGGCAGCGGATGCAGGGGTGGATCGATTTGCTCATTGACACGCCCGATGGATGGATTCTGATCGATCATAAATCGTTCCCCGGTTCCCGGAATGACTGGGAAAAACGCGCGCTGGAATACAGCGGCCAGTTATCGGCCTACAAGCAGGCCGTAGAAGCTGCTACGAGTAAGCCGGTGTTGAGCCAGTGGATACATTTTTCCGTAGGTGGCGGACTGGTTGAGGTTGTTTTATGAGCGTCCGCCGGCGCTTGTCGAAATTGCGTTAATTGTGGGGTGAAGGTTCTGTTTATGGGGCTCGAAAAAATCACACCGCTGCGCAATTCAAGGAGCAAGCTACTGCTCCAACAGCTTGCGCGCCAGGCTGTGGAGTTCGGCGTTGGCCAGGGCGGCCAGCTTTTTTTTGACGGTGCGCGAATAATATTCCCCTTCGGTTTTGCTGAGCGGCGTGCCGGCCAGTTTCTTTTGAAACAACTCTTTTTGTTTTGGGGAAAAAACCTGTGAGCTGGCATACTCGAGTGAAAATTCCTCGATACGTGCCGTGCGCTGACGATCCTGTACGGTTTTTTGGGCTGAATAGAGTTCGAATACTTGCTTTATCCGCTGCGGATCAAGCCCCTCGGCTGTTTCCGCCGGTTGGTTTGCGGCAAGTTTTTTGCGCCAGGCGCTCAGCAGTTGCTGTTCCTTTGCGCTGAATTTTCGTTTAAGCAGGCTAAGCCAGTTGAATTTGAGCCGGTAATGGGCATAAACCGCCGCTGCCATGGCCAGCAGTTGGCGAAACTGCGCTTGTTCTTGTTCTCGGGCGAGCAGGGATAGTACCTGCTCTGACGAAAAAAGGGGGTTTTCGGCGGCGTTGGCCAGTAAAACTGGAAATGCCTCCCACAAGCGTGCGTCGCCGCTCTGTACCACCTGAACCAGGGCGAGGTTTACGTCGAAACGGGGCTGGGGCTCCAGCAACGGCAAGCCTAATTGAGCCAAGTTGTTCAGCAGGAAAGAGTCAGTCATGGTGGCCTCGCCGTTTGAGGAGGTCTAGAAAAACGTCGATGTTGGGCCGCAACCGTTCCTGGGCAATATCGAAGCTGATCAGCTCAAGAAAATGTTGTCTGAGGCGGTTCAGGTCCAGGGTGAGTTCATGGCTCTCTGCCAGCAGCAGACAGTCGTCAAAGTCAACCCGCGTGCCCCGCATTAATTTGCTGCAAATCAGATCTTCATCGTTAAGCACTGCGATCTGGAGCATGGAAAGGTTTTGCAATACCTGATGTCGGCCCGGTTCCAGGGGTGAGTTCAAAAGTTCTGTGGTGTGAATGCGGTTGCCAATAAACAGGTCAAAACGTAAAAGCTCACCAGCCCTTTGCCAGCCCGCGTGGGTCACCTGTTGGTATCCAAGGCTCTGCAGTTGGCGGGTCAGATATGCGTGCTCCGCAATATTAGGCACCATGAAGTCCACATCACGCGTTGAGGGCTTGATGCCGCGCAAGGTCATGGCCGTACCACCGCAAGCAACCAGCCGAACTTTACGGCGCAAGTAGCGATTCCATTCCTGCAAGGTGCTGAAAAGCTGGTTAGTGTTCATGCGAGCCATGAGGTGATTTCCTTTTCTTGTTCATATAAGTACAAAAAATTGTATTTATATGTACAAGATTTTTGGTTTTTGGTCAAGGGATGGCCGGTTACTGAGCGGCGATACACAAACCCAATGTCAGGACTTGCAGCAAAGACGTGAAAATGGGGGGGGACGCTCCTAAATAACTCAATAAAACAGGGCAAATCAAGGTCAAGACCGCGGGGTTGCGCCCCCGCACGGCGCCTGACTTTTTGTTTATCAATCGCATACAAAAATTGACAATGTTTGTATGCAAAACTATTGTGTAATGAGGATTTTTCAGAAAGGAGAGAGCCATGCACATCTCATTGTCCCCGGAATTGGAATCACGTGTTAAGTCCAAGGTTGAGAGTGGTCTCTACAATAACGCCAGCGAGGTGATCCGTGAGGCGTTACGTTTTATGGATACCCATGAGGAATGGATCCACGAAATCAAACTTGCTCACCTGCGCGAACAGCTTCAAATCGGGATAGATCAACTCGACCGGGGGCAAGGGATCACGATTGAGTCCAGGAAAGGGCTGGATCGCCTGTTTGAGGTCGTCCGGGCGGATCTTTAGGCGATGGGCGCCTGTCGACTGATCATCTCACCTGCGGCGCGAAACGATCTTAAAGACATTTGTCAATTTAGTGCGCGCACTTGGGGTACGAAACAGTCGGTAAGATATCTCGAGAAGCTAAAAGAACGCTTTTGGGCGCTGACTGAACAGCCTCTCATTGGGATTGAGCGTTTTGATCTTGTGCCGGGAATGCGCAGTTTCGCGGTTGAAAGTCACATTGTGTTTTATCTGGTACGGTTTGAACAAATCGAGATTGTTCGTGTCTTGCACGGCAGACAGGATTCAAACCGACACATCGAGTCGTGATGAAAACTTTAGTGTAGGGGGGCGCTCCTGAATAACTAAATAAAGCATGGCAAAGTGGCTGGTGGGGTGCTGATTTTACGGTGGAGGGTGCGAATCACCATAAAAACCAAATCGAACCACGAATAGACACGAATTAACACGAATAAAACCAAGAGCTTAGAGATTTTAAAATTCATGTTCATTCGTGGTTAAAAAGGTTGGTTCGAATTGTAAGGGCGCGGATCCGGCCTTTTATCTAGCGGAGGAAAATAATCAATGAAAAAAACCTTGCTGGTTTCAGTCGGGGGTTCACCGGCACCGGTTATCTATACCATCAACCAGCATCGCCCTGCTGCGGTGATCTATTTCTGCTCGCGTGATTCGCGCGCTGAAGTACGGGCGGCGATTGAGCCGAAACTTGACTATGCGCTGACCGATTGCGAAATCATTACCACGCCCGATGAGCAGAATCTCAAAGACTCGGTCGCCGAACTGGTGCACCGGCTGCCGCGCACCCTGCATAATCTCGATTCGGATATGGCCCATCTGCAGGCGGATTTCACCGGCGGAACCAAGGTGATGGCGGCAGCGGTGGTGCTGGCGCTGGCGGATCAGGGCTGTTCTTATTCTTATGTCGGCGGCGTCGGACGTGACAAACAGGGGCTCGGCGTGGTGGTTGATGGCCGCGAGCAACTGCTCTACAGCGATAACCCCTGGGATGCCCTGGGGCGTGAGCCGTTGAAGCTTTATGCTTTGCATTTCAACCGTTGTCGTTTTGCCTCGGCAGCGCAGGTGGCCGCGCGCGCGGCGGAACGGAGCGACAAGCTGCGCCCGTTGTTTGAAACCTTGCAGGTTTTGGCCGACGGCTATCGCCAATGGGATAACTTTGAGCATAAACCGGCGCTGAATCTGTTGAACCGGTGCCGACAGGCCTTGAAAACTCTGCCTTTTCTTCACGAGGGGCAACAGCTGAGCGCGACCTTTGCCGGTCAGCTTGAGGCCGACATTAAACGTCTGGAGCAGGTGAAAAACGATCTGTTGACGCTGGAAAACAAAGCAACCCACCCCTCTGACGGCCAGGCCTTGCTGCTCGATCTGCTCGCCAATGCGGTGCGCCGGGCCGAGAGCGAACACAAGTACGATGATGCGGTCGCGCGACTCTACAGTGTGGTTGAAAAAGCCGCCAAGATGCGTCTTTTCCATCAGTTTGCCATCGATAATTCCAAGGTTTGCCCTGAGCAGATCCCCGCGTTACACCGCGAACTGATTCTGCGGGGGATGAGCGCAAACGATAACAACGTCTTCCCGCTGCCGCTGGCTAAAAGTTATGCCCTGTTGGCGGCGCTGGGCGACGAACTTGGCGCGACCTACCAGCAGCGCGAAACTGATCTGGCCAAGGTGCTTACAATTCGCAACAGTTCGCTGCTGGCGCACGGTTTTCAGCCGGTAAGTCAAAAAACCTATACCGACCTGCTGGCTATTGCCCTGAATTTCTGTGCGGTTCAGGCGGACTCTCTACCGACCTTTCCACGGTTAGCCGAAGAATGACCCGCGATCAGATGCTGGTTTTGCTTGCTGCGCCCGATCTGGAACAGCGTCTGCCCGAGGTCGCCCGCTTACGCGGGGTGCCGCAACCGCCCGAGTTTCACACCGAGGGCGATGTTCTGGTGCATACCCGGCTGGTGGTGGCGGCTTTGCCGCAAGAAGCCGGACAGGCTCTGGTGTGGGCGGCGGCGCTGCACGATATCGGCAAGGCCGACACCACAGGCTTTGTCGACGGACGCTGGCGTGCCCACGGCCATGATCTGCGCTCGGCACAACTGGTGCCTCAGGTGCTGCGACGTTTTGATGCCGAAGCCGATTGCGCTGATGTGGTCTGGCTGGTGCGGCATCATCTGTTTGCCTGTAGTTGGCAACCCGCTTCACGCAAGGGTTTGACCTCGCGCCAGTTGCGTTTTTGTCAACATCCCCTGTTTGACCAGCTGGTGCAGTTGTGCCGCGCCGATGCGCTGGGCAGCCACGGACATTCGAAAAAGATCGATCACTTACAGCTGATTCTTGATCAACTGGCCCAGCGAAAGAGCCGCACGGATGAAGATTCCTCAGTTTGAGACCCACATCTGCCCGGTATCTGAGCAGACCTTGCCGAACCTGTTGCCGGTTCTCTACGCGCCCTTTCGTCCCAAGCGCGTGATTCTGCTGGTGCCCCCGGCCATGGGTGGGCAGGCCGAGCGACTCGGTCTTGCTCTGCGCGATCTGGGGGTGAGGGTCGAGCTGTGTTCGGTGGCGGCCTATGATTTTCAAGCGATGCGCGAACAAACCTTGAACCTTGCCGCCGGGTTGAAAAACGCCGCCTTCAATCTGACCGCCGGTACCAAAATCATGGCTCTTGGGGCCTATGATGTGGCGCGTGATTTTGATTTGCCGGTCTTTTATCTCGACAGTCGCGGTCAGCGGCTGCTGATCTTGCGTCCCGAGGTTCAGGAATTCGCCTTGCCGGAGCTGCTGCGTCTCAAAACCGCCCTGGCCGCTCAGGGCTATGACATATCAGGGCAGGGTGAACAGCAAATACCTGCGCCGCACCAAGAGCTGACCGAAGCCTTGGTTGAGGGGGTGGAGTGTTTTGCTGCACCACTGGCCAGCCTCAATTATATGGCCCAGGAAGCGCGCAAGCGTTTCTTGTCGCCGGTCGATCTGCCCGCGGTCAAAGATGCGCGGCTGCTCAACGACCTGTTGGCACGCTTCGCCGCCTGTGGTTTGATCGAGGTTGTGCCGGGAAGGTCAGTGCTGTTTCGCGATGAGGCTGCGCGTGCTTATGTCAATGGCGGTTGGCTGGAGGAACACTGCCTGCGCATTGTCCGAGGGCTCAAAAAAGAGGGACGGATTTTTGATCTGTTGCCCAATCTGGAAATCTGCAATCGCCAGGGTGTGAAAAATGAGCTTGACCTGGCGTTTACAGCCCACAACCAGCTGCATATTATCGAATGTAAAACCGCCAATTTGCAGAAAACCAGGGATGGCCGCATCGAAACCCCGGCGGCCGCAGCCGGCTATAAACTGGAGACCCTGCGTGATGTCAGCGGCGGCAGCTTTGCCCGCGCCATGCTGGTCAGCTATACCCCTTTGCCCGATTACGATCGCGTCCGCTACGCAAGCTACGGCATTCAGCTGGTGCAGGCGCAGCAGCTGAAGCGCCTGCGCGAAGAATTGATTTTGTGGATGAATCGCTGAAAATTTGGTGCAGCCTTATCAATGATCGCCTTGCCGTCAATCACGCTCACTTCCAGTTCGTCGCCAGCATGGAGACCGAGCTGTTCGCGGACACTGCCTGGGATGACGATCTGGTTTTTGCTGCTCAGTTTTACGCGGGGCACAATTTATCTCCGCCCAAAGAACTTGAGGTTACCGTGAAACACTTTCGGTAAAAAAAAGAGTGCTTAGCTAACCCGGCGACTTTCATTCCACCTCTCCCGTTTATTGATCCGCCAACCTCTGAGGCTGAGAAAGGGCAATGGCGCAGTAGACCCGGGCGGCGGCTTCGACCTGGGCGAGGCTGGTTTGTTCGTCGGCGGTGTGGGCGGTTTCCAGGGATCCGGGGCCGAGGATCAGGGGTTTACAGCCGGCCTGATAGAACAGATTGCCGTCGGAATGGGAGCGAAAGGGCGCCAGGTTGAGGGGCAGGTTCAGGCGTGGGTAGACCTCTTCGAAGCATTCCAGCAGCCAGTTTTCAAGGTCAAGCTGGTAACTGTCGGCTTCAAATTCGAAGTTGTATTCCAGTTTAAGCCCTGCGATGGTGTGATGGGTTTCTTCAAGCACCGCTTCGAACTCGCGGCGCACTTCGTTGGTTTTGACGCTCGGCGCCAGGTGCAGATCGATCATGGCTTCACAGCTGTCAGGCACCACAAACCCGGCGCGGGAAGAACTCATTTCGCGCAGGGAATAGATCAGTTGTCCTGGTTCACGCTTGAAGATAGTGGAATCTTCGATGGCCAGCAGCACGCGCAGCATGGAAGCGATGGCGTTGTGTCCCAGTTCCGGTAAAGACGAGTGGATGCGGCGACCGCGCGTCGATAAGGACAGTTCCATGTAGCCAAAATGGCTGAAGGATGGCAGCATGGATGTCGGCTCGCCAATCACCACCCAGTCGGGCTGGCAGCTTTCCAGAAAACGGGCGCTGCCGTCGCCATTTTCTTCTTCACCCACCACCAGCAACAGGCCCAGGGACGGCTGTTCCGCTGCGGGCAGGCTTGCCAATGCCAGCCAGGCTTCGACCATGGCGGCGCAGCCGCCCTTCATGTCGGCACTGCCCAGGCCGCGCACCACGCCCCATTCTTCAACCGCGCCGTAGTCGTCAAGATCCCAGGCGGTTACGGTATCCACATGCCCGACCAGATAAAGGGCCGGGGGGGCTGACCCCATGGTTGCCACCAGGTTAAAACGATCCTCTTCAACCTCCTGGCGCTGAACCTCAAGGCCGGCGTCGCGCAGAAGTTGTTCAAGGTAGAGTTGAATATCTTCTTCCTTGCCCGAAGGGGAATAGATGTCGATCATTTCCATCAGGGTTTGGCGTAGCCGCTGTGGGTCAACCTTGCTCCAGACCTTTTCCAGGCGTTCCGTCATTTTTTGTTCTTTCTGCGCTTGCCCTGTGGTTTTGACAGGTTGAGCGTCATGTAAACATGCTTCTGGGTATTGCCGAAGCCCTGTTTTTCAAAAAAACGAATTCCGGCCTCGTTGTCGGCATCGGTATCAATAACAATCATCCGCACGCCCTGCGAAACCATGCGGCTGCGGATTTCCTTAAACAGAAAATGCCCGGCGCCGCCTTTTTGCAAGCCCGGCCGCACGCCGATCCACACCAGATAACCATATTTCCACGAAGAATGGTTCTTCTCAACGGTTGTCCCCAGGGCAAAACCCACCAGTTCCCCTTCAAGCTCAGCCACCAGGCAGAGCTCGGTGTCAGAGTTGAACAGGGTGGTGATTTCGTATTCGTCCCAGGTGCGGTACATACTGGAAGAAAATTCCGAGGTAAACAGCTCTTCCCCCAGATGAAAAACCTTCCCCAGATCGTCGATGGTCATTTCACGAATTTCTATTTCGCTGAGTTTGTTTTTCTCGTGCATCCTCTGCCTCCCTTGGTCAATTCACCCTCTTATACCATGAAGACGGATGAAAATCTTGATGTGGCGCTGCGTAAAAATGTGAGGCGTGAGACGTGAGATCCATTCCCCACCAGATTCCCCCTCCCCCTGTTTTATCAAGCGCAACCCAGGTTAGAATGACACATCATAAAACAGGAGCATTTATGGCCGAAAATACGACACGAGTATCGCCGCCCGCAACCAACCGGCTGAAAGATGAGCTGAGTCCTTACCTGTTGCAGCATGCCGCGAATCCGGTTGACTGGTATCCCTGGGGCGATGAGGCTTTCGCCCGCGCCCAGAGGGAGCAGCGTCTGATTTTTTTGTCCATCGGTTATGCGACTTGTCACTGGTGTCATGTGATGGAGCAGGAAAGTTTTGTCGATGACCAGGTGGCGCAGCTGTTGAATCGCGATTTTGTCGCCATCAAGGTCGATCGCGAAGAACGTCCGGATATTGATCAGTTTTATATGCGCGTTGCCACCCATTTGACCGGGCAGGGCGGCTGGCCCCTGACGATTGTCATGACCCCGGACAAACTGCCGCTGTTTGCCGCAACCTATCTGCCCAAGGAAGGGCGCTACAACCGGCCCGGCCTGCTGGAACTGCTGCCGCAAATTGTTGGCGCCTGGCGGGATCATCCCCAAAAACTGCTTGAAGATTCGCGCAATTTTGTCGCCAGTCTTGCGGCAGCATCCCATCCCCAGGATTTTTCGGCAGAGCTGCTTGAACGCGCTCGTTGCCAGGTGCAGGCTGAATTTGATGGGGAAGTCCCTGGTTTTGGCCCTGCGCCGCGCTTTCCGCGGCCCCATCTGCTGCGATTTTTATTGCAGCGTTTCGCGCAGCAGCAAGACGCCGATTTGCGGCAAATGATCCTGCGAACCCTGAGCGCCATGCGTGGTGGTGGTATTTACGATCATCTGGCCGGTGGTTTTCACCGTTACGCCACCGATCGTTACTGGTTGCTGCCCCATTTCGAAAAGATGCTCTACGATCAGGCGGGGCTGGCTGATGCTTACCTTGAGGCCTATCGTTTATGGGGCCGGGCCGAAGATGCGCAGACTGCGCGGGACATTTTTGCTTATCTGCTGACGCGCTTACGTGACCCGGTCGGGGCTTTCCATTCGGCCGAGGATGCCGACACCCAGGGGGTTGAGGGCGCAACCTATGTGTGGACGCAGGCCGAGGTCAACGACCTGCTCGGTGCGGAACGGGCGAAAATTTTCAGCGCCTGTTATCAGCTGAAAACCCAAGGCAATTTTCACGACGAAGCGATCGGCAAGCAAAACGGTCAGAATATTCTCCAGCGCCAAGATGATCTGTCGGCCCTCGCCGTCGATTTCGGGATGGAAAAGACCGCCGTGGAAGAGGAGCTGAGTGCCTGTCGACAGATTCTGTTGCGGGCGCGGGATCAGCGGGCGCAACCGGGGCGCGATGACAAAATCCTGGCCGCCTGGAATGGTCTGGCCATCTCGGCGCTCAGTCGGGGCGCGGTGATTCTGGAAGATCCCCGTCTGCTCGATGCGGCCCTTGAAGCAGCCGATTTTGTGCGACGCCGGATGCAGACCCCCGCGGGCCAATTGCTGCGGCGCTGGCGTCTGGGGCAGGCCTCTATTCAGGCCTTTGCCGAAGATTATGCGGCGCTTGCCCGGGCCTGGCTTGATCTTTATCACGCAACCCTGGAACCGCAGTGGTTGGGCGCGGCGCTGGATCTTGCCGAGGAGCTGTTTGCCCAATTTGTCCATCAGGGGCAGGTGTTTACCACCCCGGTGGATCATGAGCTGCCTCAGCGCACCACTGAGGTTTATGACGGCGCGGCTCCGTCGGCAACCTCCCTGGCGCTGGAGGTGACCGGGCGACTATTCAGTTTGACCCACGCCGAAATCTGGCAGCGGCGTGGTGAAGACATGATGCGTGCCGCCAGCGCCGAGGTCGGGCGTTACCCCCAGGGATATCTGCATTTTCTTGCAGCGTCCGAGCGTCTTTTGAGCGGGGGGTGTGAACTGGTGGTTGTCGGTCAACGGGGTGATCCGGCGACGGAGGATTTACTGCGGACTGCCTGGAAATTTGCTCCCGCCATTGCAACTCTGCTGTTTGTTGCACGTGACAATCCCGCGCCGCTTTTTGCGCTGGCTCCCCAGGCTAAAGCCCACTGGCAGGAGCAGGGCGCAGCCACGGCTTTTGTCTGCCGCAATTACCACTGTTTACCGGCGGTCAACACCGGGCAACAACTGCAGGAACAATGTAGCGGTTCAGCTCCGTAAAAACAGAGTCCGAGACCCCCATTTCACGGGCCGCATGAATTCCTCCCTGGAGCTTAGCTGTCGCCATCCGGGCGACAGATACCCGATCCATGGCGGCCGCGGACACTGTGTGATGAATAGGTACAACGACTTTAGCCTGTCTCTCCGCCTGGTTGCTCAGTATTTCCGCGTTAAAATGGATAAAATTCTGCATCCTGCTGAATAATTACAAACTCTATCGGGTAAAAAATCTCTAAATATACGAATTAAGAGAGAAAAAACAATTTTGCTCGCTTGATTTTTGCGCAAGAATCCTTCTATATTGGCCCGTATTCGGTAAGTTCAACGCCCAGAGCCTGTCGCTCGCATCATTTCGTGGTGCTTGATCTACTGCCGCTTCAAGTCCCGCAGGGAATAATTTTGCACGAACTTGGCATAACCCAAAGCATTGTTGAAATTGCCCTGCAGGCGGCCGAAAAGCAGCAGGCGCAAAAAATTCATTCGGTGACCCTCGAAGTCGGTTCTCTGGCCGGGGTGGTCGCCGAGGCCTTGCAGTTCTGTTACGAGGCATGCAGTCGGCAGACCCTCCTCGAAGGCAGTCGCTTGCTGATTGATAGAATTCCGGCGCGTGCCAGTTGTCGTGACTGTGCTACCGAATTTGCCCTTGCAGATCTGCTCGCTTGCTGTCCAGAGTGCCAAAGTTTTTCCTGCGATCTGCTGTGTGGTGAAGAGTTGCGCATCAAAGAAATGGAGATTGATTAAACTATGTGTATCGATTGCGGCTGTGCCGCTGAAGAACATCATCACCATCATCATGGGCCGGAGCAGGCTGCGCCCGGTCGCAAAACTGTGCAGATTGAAGAAGATATTCTGGCCAAAAATAACCGGCTGGCGCTTGCTAACCGTAAGTTGTTCGCGGTGCAGAAGATTTTTGTCCTCAATCTGGTCAGCTCGCCGGGCAGCGGTAAAACAACCTTGCTGGAACGGACTCTGGCCGATTTGAAAACGGACATGGACTTTGCGGTGCTGGAAGGTGATCAGCAGACCAGTAACGATGCCGAGCGGATTGCCGCGACCGGAGTGCCGGTGCATCAAATCAACACCGGGGCGGGCTGTCACCTCGATGCGCACATGGTTGGTCACGGTCTGGAACATTTTAATCTCGATAACGTGCAGATGCTGATGATCGAAAATGTCGGCAATCTGGTGTGTCCAGCCTCCTTTGATCTGGGTGAAGATTTCAAGGTGGCTTTGTTGTCGGTGACCGAAGGTGAAGACAAACCCCTGAAATATCCCCAGATGTTCCGCGCCAGCGACGTGATGCTGATCAACAAAATTGACCTGCTGCCCCATCTGCGCTTTGATCTGCCTAAATGTCGCGAATACGCTCAGCGCATTCATCCGGGGATTAAAATATTTGAAGTTTCCTGTTACACCAGTGAGGGCTTGGCCGAATGGTATGCCTGGCTCAGGGAGCAGGTGACGCTGAAGATGCAAGGGAGGATAAACTGATGTGCCTGGCCGTGCCGATGAAAATTGCTGAAATTGCCGCTGGAACCGCGATCTGTGAGGTCGACGGGGTGCGACGCGAAGCCAGTTTGATGATGCTGGAAGAAGCGGCGGTCGGCGATTATGTGCTGATTCACGCCGGTTTTGCGCTTGAAAAGATCGATCCCTTCGAAGCCCAGAAGACCCTCGACCTCTTCCGCGAGGTGCTCAATGCCGGTGGTGGACCCGCGTTTTGAAATACAGCAGCGAGTATCGAGACCCCCTGCTCGCCAAGGCTCTTATCGGGGCGATTCATCGGGCCGTCAGCCATTATCAGGGAAGAATAACCCTGATGGAAGTCTGCGGTACTCACACCATGTCAATTTATCAGCATGGAATCCGTCAGTTGCTACCCAAAGCGGTGCGCCTGATCAGCGGGCCGGGCTGCCCCGTTTGTGTCACCCCCATCAGCTATGTCGATCAGGCCCTGGCCTATGCGCGGCGTCCTGAAACTATTGTCGCCACCTTTGGCGATATGGTGCGCGTGCCGGGCTCAACCAGCAATCTGCAACGTGAAAAAGCTACTGGGGCCGATGTGCGCATTGTCTATTCACCCCTCGATGCCGTCAGTATCGCCGCGAAAAATCCAGATAAAGCCGTGGTTTTTTTGGGCGTCGGCTTTGAAACCACGGCACCGACCGTAGCCGGTAGTTTGCTCACAGCACAACAACGTGGTTTGCAGAATTATTTTATCCTTTGTGCGCATAAAACCATGCTGGCCCCCATGGCGGCACTGACCAGCGATCCCGAACTTCAGGTTGATGGCTACATCTGCCCGGCCCACGTCAGCGCGGTGATCGGTTCCGAGGCCTATCGCCCCCTGGTTGAGCGTTACGCGGTGCCCTGTGTGGTCACCGGCTTTGAACCCCTGGATATGCTGCGCGGTATTCAAATGCTGGTGCAGCAGGTTATGGCGGGCGAGGCCTGGGTTGAGTGTGAGTACCGTCGGATCGTCAAGCCCGCGGGTAACCTCAAGGCCCAGGCCCTGCTGGCGCAGGTGTTTGAACCTTGCGCTGCCGAATGGCGTGGCCTGGGGGTTATTCCTGCCAGTGGTCTGCGCCTGCGCGCCGCTTACCAGACGTTTGATGCTGAGCTGGCCCTGCCCCTTGACGTTGAACCCACCAAAGAACATCAGGGGTGCTGCTGTGGCGAAATTTTGAAAGGCAAGCTGTTGCCCGGCGCTTGCCCCCTCTTTCGGACACTTTGCACCCCCGAACAGCCCGTTGGTGCCTGCATGGTGTCATCAGAAGGCACCTGTGCGGCTGAATATAAATACGGCAATGTTTGAGCTTCAGGGAACAAGAAAATATTCCATGGTCAACGACGCCTCGCGCAAAGCCACAGAGAAAAATCCCAAGAGCTTATGGCTAGAATTCAGACCATAAAATTTGCTTTCCCCCCCAGCTTAAGACGTTTTTTGT
>Ga0100385_1002246_pt1 | contig 18403 bp, 20 predicted proteins | sample CryGeymeta201509_FD_81543 | JGI IMG/M metagenome (GOLD analysis project Ga0100385, IMG submission 81543) | Groundwater microbial communities from Crystal Geyser aquifers in Utah, USA - Crystal Geyser metaG 2015-09 | ecosystem: Environmental > Aquatic > Deep subsurface > Groundwater | place: USA... | reverse complement strand
TCTACTTGCTTCTTACTGCTCTTTCCTCTTTCGGTCAAAACAAAGGATTTTCCTCTTGAACTAAGTGATAGGCTGTTTCGATAGCTTATCTTCAAAGTATTTTTCCTTTCAATCGTGCTTAAACTGAGGTCAAGAGATGGAGTTTTTGTTTTGAGATCATTACTCTCGCTTTCCTTTTCAAGTTATTTGGGCATGAGAGTATCTTTTCCAATACAAGGCACTTCCTTAATTTTTTCTTCCTGTAAAGAAACATAAACAGGATAATTAGGGACCATTGATTCGATGCTGCTGCAGATCATCCATGACATTTACTGAATCAAACTGCTCGGCAGACATAATTTGGCATGCTATACTTCTATATGATCCTTCACTCCTTCAAGCAGATTTTCAATGATTGAATTAGCAACTCTCTGTGAATAAATGCTCATTATGCTCAGTTTGGCATTATAATAAAATTAAAGACCTCGCATCTTAAGCTTGTGAGATGATAGCGTTGAAAGGTATAACTAAAGATGAGTGTATCAAAAATCAGAAACATTGCTGTTGTTTAGCAAAAACTAAGTGAGAATATTCTGTCTGCTAAGGTCCAAAAAGTTATTCTTACCAATTATCAAAGCTGTATCGACCATCTTGTCTTTTGTGTTCAACTCTCCGCTGTATTTCCATTTGGTAGCTAATAGTTTGAAATGTGTTTAAGCTTGCTTCATGCAGTAGTGATAATTTTACAATTATTGGAGTTTGCAGTCTCTGAGAATATCCTCCAAAATATCGAAGTCTTTTCGGGTGATCTTGAGGGGTTCTTTCGAGCAAAGATCCATATATTTTTTAATGCTTTCGATGATGATTGCCTACTCGCCAGCAGTAAGGGCACGATTTCTACCAGTACCATAGATGATTTTGAATTATTTCTATATTTTGTCCAAGGGATAGATCCGGGCATTTGAGTAAGGTATTTCAACTTTTTCATCTCCGACTGGAAGAAAGATCTCTGACTTGTCTTCATGACTCAGGCAATCCTTCCACATATGGATAATATGAGGATTTATCGTCCGAGGCTTGCCAAAAACATATTGATATACGACTTAACTTTGACCGAGTATAGAATCGTAGAGTCTGAAGTCAGGGTTTTTGAACTTACTTGATTTGTCTTCAGGGTACTCTGGATTAGAAGGTATGCTAAATAGCTCAGAGGCCAAGGAGTTGACTTTGTTTCTGTTAGTGTGATTTCTCTTTTTTGAGGCAAAAATATTGCTAGTTGGAGTTGCTTCTGCCGAAAAAACAAAGCTACTCAAACCCAATTGATTTTCCAGCTCAGCCTAACTTTAAGCAGATTCTTAATGGATTTATTGAATGAATCTTTTCGCTGTTGACAGTAGTTTTGGTTCTTCTATAATATTCGCTTCTTATTTGGCTCTTGGAGGTCTAATTTTGTGTCCTTTTTTTCCCAATCCAGGAAGTAAAATTGGCTGAAGTGATCCCTAATGTGTAAGGTTTCTCAGAGATGCGTAATCAAAAGATTGATACTGAATTTACTTCTTCTTTGGAAGAGGTTTCTTCTACTCGACTTACATATTATCAAGAGGTTCTTTTACTCTCACTTCAATTGACATTGATAAATTTATTATTTTCACACTACCTACTAATTATCACTGCCTTTCTCTGAAAAGGTCTTTTGTTTTGTCCTCCGGATTTAAATTTTAGAGTCACTCGATACCCTTCCTCGAGGAATAGGCTATTCGTCTACAAAAATGTCTTTTTCTGTATCTACTGACTATCTATCCATTTTGGATTTTGGTTTCCTCATAAGCACGGGCTATGATTAGGAGAACTATTCTTCCTGAAGCTTGGTGATATTTTGAGCTTTTTCGTACAATTAGCGATTCTCAATAACAACTTTTGTACTGATGTTTGAAGCTTCTAAAGCAGAACAGGATAAAAGGCCTTTTTTTATTCTAAAATTGCTTCCCAGCCAGCTTAAAAGTCAACCTAATTCAAGAAATTTTGGGTCACAGCAATCGTATCATCGAGATTCAGAACAGCATGCCAAACTCCAGAAGGTACAAATACAGTCTATCCTGGATATTGAATGAATTAAACCAATCCGAGGGTCTATTTGGAATACTTCTTCTTAATCTGAGGTAAAATTTATGCAAAATAATTGATTGCTTCGTCTACAAAACTTTTTGATCTGAATTCCTTTCCTTTGACAATGTATTTCGGCGTGTCAGGACGAAACAACACCCATCTTTTGTGTCCAACAAGAGAAGTGTTCCAGGCCGATGTCATCAATGGATCTATATGCACAGTGGAGCCTGATCTTTCAGGACCCATCAAAAACCTTATTTGAAGATATTATACCAACGAAAAAGGGGTCGATCTTTATCCTCCAGCAATTTAAATACATCATCCTAAAAGTAAGGAGGTATCTGGTAGCTATTCAAAAGAGGTTTCAGCTCTTAGCTTACGATATTTAAATTTTCGAACAGATAAAGAGGACTGTCATCTGTGTTGTGAACCAAGTAATCAATGAAAAAATTCATTTTTATTCTTATTTTGTTACCATCGTCGTCTTAGCCAACTTTAAACATATAATTGGCAAATTGCTCAGCTAAATTGTTATGACTCCAGAAAGATTTTGTTTTCCAGTCATTTGTACAGCCTTCTTACAAAGAAAGTTACCTTTAATGATCACTGCTTTTTTAGCTCTGTGATACTGCTCTCTGAACTATTTGATTGTAAATTCTTCTATTTTTCTTCGACCCACGTCATCAGGACAGTTAAACAGCTATCTTGTAACATTTTTCTCGTAAAATCTATCTCTGCTCCAGTCTTCCTGCTGAATGGAATCTTGCTTACTTTGATGATGGGGCGATCCCTACGCTTTGCATCTTAGATAGCTTTCTTAGCTTGAAGGCTCATTTCAGGAGCATAGTAAATCTATTATTTCAGTCCAAGGAGCTGGGCCTTCGTATCATTTGATCTTTAGTGACTTTACATATCTTCAAAAGTAAATATGGATAAAGATCAATTTTAAACCTATGACGAGTTGAAAGATTCTTTATTCTAATTTGAAATGATAAGGCTTTGACACATGAGCTCAGGGTTGTCTTCGAGGTTGTAGATTCTCAGAATGATAAAAATCGGTATATAGAAGGTGAGGATTGTTGTAACTGAATTGAAGGTGATATCTAACACTATATTACTTTCGTCAGGACTGGGGCAATCGGTATAGAAATAAGCATTGAAGAATAACTGTTGAATGACATAGTAAAGGTCAAAACCGAACCTGATCGTATTGGCCACTAAGACAACTGTGTATTGATTGAAAGTCTATATGATTGAAAGCTTACTCTTTTGGATTCATCTTCGTCAAGCATCTATTTCAGCTGTTCTGTAGTCTTGAGAGAAATCATTCCGAAAATGAGAGAAAAGGCTATGAAGGTACAATCTACCAATAAACAGGCCACCATTCTAAATCATCTACTCAGTACATTTTGTAAAGGATGCTCTCGTCTTGCAAAATGAGGAAAAGAACCGCAAGAGCCAAGTACAGAAGCCTGAACTACTTAAGAAATATCGTACTCTTTTGTAAACTCTCAGGGTTTGATATATCCTTGTTTCGTAGCCATTGTAACCTTCAGAGCCCACGAAGTTGACCTAGCTTCTTCTTATTCTACTTTTAGGATCAAAAAGCTCTGATATCTGCTTAGACCTACATCACAAGTTATTTACCATTGGAAAGGCAGGTAGATGAGCAGCCATTGGATCATAAAGGCAGTGAGCCAATCGAGAACGAAGTATATTTTGGTAAATTTGCTCATATTGATAGTACTTAGCACCTCGCTCTTATACAGGATGTAAATTAGTACATTGCATGCGTTGGAAACGACATATGCTAAGTCAGAAAGGTCTTACTGATCCACCATCCGATGAGCATCATGTACACTAATGTCACATGTCGATTGTGGGTCCCTCGCATTTTGAAATATTTTCTGAAAGCATCACCAACCAGAAGGAGCGAGAGGGCGGTCAGGACGCTTTCGACGATGAGTTCGGCTGTGTCGTTGATTTCGAAATAGCAGAAGTATTTTCGAGATTAATCCTCCATTTGATATTAATATCTACTTATTATATACTACAAAGAATCACTCTTTTCTCACAGCTCAGCATCTATTCTGAGGACTGAAGATGTGGATATTCTACTGGACATCTGTCGACTGGTGATGCTTCGGGCTGTTAGAGCATTGCTTCTGATCGACAGTTGATTAAAGTTTAATTTAGGCACATCCAGGAATCTTTATTGCTCTTGCTGCTCTTTTCTTTCTTTTCGCATCAAGTACGACTTCAGTAGACTATAGCTATTTTGTTCTAAATGATTTTGTTTTTCATCGGTCGATTCTACATTTGATGGTTTGAGTGGAAGCAGCAATCCTCGTTGAATGAAAGCTGCCTTATTGTTGTTTTTGGCGTCAAGCATCACATACTCTTCTCTCTTGTTGCGATATTTCTGAAACACTTGCTGCTTGACCTTGAGATACTATTCGTTGTAGGGTTCAGAGGGATCGAAGTATCCTCGGGTGTTAAAGCCTACAGGCTTGATGTTTTCTTCATTAATAGAGTTAGGTCGTTTTTTGGGGACTGTTTTGTGAGGTTTGGTGAGGACAGGTTTAATTCTTATCATTTTCCAAATAAAATAAAAGTATAGAACAGCTTAAAATTATTACACACAAAAATCTGAACTGATAAGGAAAAATCATTATTGTCATTGCCAGACCTGAACCTTTCTGGATTTTAGTCTGACCAACACTTGTCGGCATTTGAGGTGGTCTAGCTTATTCCCATCTAATTGAAGACGAAAGTACATATGGATAAATTTTTCAACTATTCGAGATAAGATATCTCTTCTGGGATCACTTCGATTCTATTGTTATCTAGCATCAGAAAATGATGTACATATGAAAAATTCCTGAAGAAATTCGAAGGAGATGATATTTTTGGGAATCTACTTTATTTTGTTTCCGCTCATTGATAGTGTCTTCAAAAAGCATATGTTTGCAGGTTACCAATCTACTCGATATATATTGTTAAAGCCTGTATCGCAAGTTTATTTACACACATAGAGAGTCCTTAGGCTTGGCCATCGAATACTCGTCAAAGTTTTGAGTCCTTCACTGCCAATGTTGTTATAGCCGACGTTCAGCAAAATCAATTTGTTCCAGTCATAGCTGACAAGTTCCTTGATATCTCCAATCCTCATTTCTGTGTTACCTAGATAGCTAAAGACATACTGAGATCAAGTTTGTTTTCTTTCATGTTTTTCTTCAGATTTAAACTTCGTTGATAAGTGTACATTGTTTTGCCCTAGGAAAAAGATTTCCTTTGTTGGGATGTGCTCGTCTGATCATCAGTTTTCATCTTGTTGTAGCGGCTGTATGTCTGAGGCTTCAGGTATGGGTATTATCTAGTGTTTTGAGTCACGGAAGATGTGCTTATTTCGGGTATCTTAGTGATCGCCTTTCTGAACCTGTTATTTTATCTGGTCACCATCAGCTTTAGTCTGGGCCCTGAAGACTAATTTTGTATCTTAGAAAGCCAACCTGTACTGATTCTGGATTCTGTTTCCTCAGCCTCAGAGCCGATCGAAGTCAGTGCAAAGTGTTCTTCTGTTCTATTTTCTTTATCTTAGATCATTTTTCTCATCTTTATTGGTATGGATCTCATCTTCCCCTCAATGAAAACTTTTATCTTAAGCACCCCATTTTTGAAAACGATCCGTTCACCCATTTTCTTACTTATAACTTTGTTAAGATACTCATAGAATCCTGCAGCATTTTCGAACAATACTTGAAGTTATGTGGGCATACAGTCGTCAGTGAATTTATTCGACACGAACAAAACATCCGAGTTGTTGTTGGCTTATATGGTGATTCTCATGGCTTTTTCTGTGTAGGAGGTCACGAGGGTGTAGGAATGTAGTTAAGTGCTGATAATGGAGTTTCCATTCATGAGAGTTATTTATTGGATAAGTTTATATAATAAAGCAAAGAGCATGATTGGCTCTCTGATAAATCATAGATAATCACCGTTTTTGTCAAACTCTATACACATCGTAATTGATCAACGGTACCACAAGAGGACCTGCTCGGATGGCAGGCAAAAAGAACTAAAAATCAAGCTAATTGATGGAGATTGAGAGTTTAATACTGTCACTTTCCTTCCTCATTATTGCTGAGACTGTCACCTCATCTTATGAGGTCGAGGAAAGATTCTTTTCTAATGTGGTTCTACTGATCATTTGTGATTTCTTTTTGCCAGGTTTACCATTTTTATTTGCTGGAGGTGGTCTGCCTCCTTTTTTTGATAGCTTTACAATGCAGGAAGAAACGTTGTGGGTATTCCACTCATCCTTGTTGCCCTCGTAAGCTGACTCTATAAGTGACTCAAGGGTGACAATAGAATCGACTGGCTCGTTTTAATATATCTCTGGGAACAAGTTGATAGTGTCACTTGTGGCATTGATGCAGCCAGATTGACGGTTTATTATGGTGGAACTTTTCCGGAGGTCGATATCTGCAAATTATTCGGTATGGGGTCGCCGAACTATTTAGAAAGTTGATCCTCTTTCGGAAGGCGCTTTGGCAGATCTGGGGCCAGTCTCTACCATACAGCTGCCCATTATAATGTGATATGTTAATGAAGATAAACTTATCATACCGGTAGTCAAATACAATAATAATAGACATAAATCAGATAGCATAGAGTTAGTAATCTATTTTGGAAACCACCAAAGGACCAGCTCGATCCCGAGGCACCAAGAATGATATATTAGAAGCCGTCCCTTTAACATAAATACGGGAATCACCCTCTTGATCAAAGGCTGTTGCCTAAAGCTCACTTTCTTCTGACATCAGTTCCAACATTTGTCTACTTTTTTTGCGAGAGATACGAACCACATTAGCAGAATGACTTAAAGGGTCCACAATCTCACATTACATTCTCGGAGTTTTTTTTTCATTTACTGCCTAGCTGTTGGGAGTGTAGCCAGATGGAGATGATGCAGAGTTGATCCTTTTCTTTGTAAAGACTGTAGTTTATTTTTATTATTACCGGTAAAAATTCTGTTAGTGAGGGTCTATGCTCTGTGCTAAAGCATTTTTCTGCCCATTTGAGTTTTTCAGCTGAGATGGAAAATCTTGCTGATAACCATTAAAGCCGTTCCTTGTGGTCCTACTTGCGCTGCTTTTATGTTATTTCTCGATTCGGTTATTGTTCTCTTTGCTTTATCTACTGCTTCTCCTTGCAGATTGTCCTTTCCCATTCCAATAACATTTAACATCTTTTTCAGGCGTGGAAGACAATTCATTAGTACTGGTGCTGTTGGCATTGATTTCTTTAAAGTCCCTCATCATGCAAGGTGTATTGGTCTGAGTCGTTTGAAGTGAATTATAGGTGTTTTTTTATTATTGCATTGGTCTTCTGGTCACTTGAACAGTAGGGCATCCATTTTTTCCAGCACGACGATGTCTTTGTTCTGTTTGCATACAAGCTCCCATTCAAAATCAACTAAATTATAGAGCTTGTAAATACTACTCGCGATTATAAATAGCAACTCGGGATATCATTACCCTTTACACAGCCGAATCTTTAATATTTTTTCTGCCCTGTAACAAGGTAGTAAAGGAGCTGGTAGTTTACCAGATGAATAAAAATGCAAAAATGTCAGTTAACGAATAGTGAATCATTCGATATTAAACTTCAGAGTGACTCGTAATTTTTGTTCCAAATCTACATGCCTCTTTGTGCATTCCTCTAACATATAACGATATTTACAATAACAGGCGTGTTTTTGGTCAACATCTGATTTGAATTGTGCCTGACTCTAGCAATAAGGACTGCAGTTCGAGTAAACCCTTAGAGCTTATTGGAACCTTCTCACTCTTCTTTAGCTTTATGACAACATTCCAACCCAATTATTATTCAACTAAAGATAGAAAATATAAATATCAAAGCTGTTTGAATGACTCGTATTACCTCAGGTATTTATCAAATTTATGGCGGAGAGGGATGTTTTGAACCTGAAATGCTTCAATCACTTTTGTGTTGATGCCTTTCTTCAATCTTGTTCGCATTGACTAGCATTTCTCCTAGATCTTGAAGGAAGAGCAACTAAAATATAGCCTTGATCTTCCTCGACTTTATTTGCTTCGAGGCCTGTCCACAGAATCAAACGACAAGGAATTTTTTGGAATCATATGTTATTTTGAGCAAATTATCGGGACTACATAAATGAACTGTTACTTTTGGCAACATTTAGTGTATTTTTGAAGTTGAACATCCTCTCATCTTCCAATTTACAGTGGTACCAATCGTTAGCTGTTTTTTTGGGAAAATGTTCAGACATAGATGTGTATATTCGTCTCCTTTTTACAGCAGATTTAGGCTTATTGATGGATTGTTATGTTCTCAGAGAATACTTGGGCTCCATTTTCTGAACAAAAAGGTCAGACTCGTTGATTTATACTTCTGTATCCGGCATGACCGATATTTAGATAAGTTTATCTTGAGCCAGTTGCTCCTAACTTATGATTTTTCTGCGTTTGATATTTTTCTGTTTCTGCCTGGTATTTCGCATCGATTAATAAAAGGTAATTATCAAAAGCGATCATAACTCAATAAGAAAATTGAATTATGCTAAAATATTTGATATTCTTGAAAGTGGATATTTCTAGAATGTTCGTCTGGTTTTTTAATGAGATGTGATAGTACTTTGATAAATTACTTTTCAATTTTATCGATGCCGAAACGAGACTACTACTAAGTGCTGGGAATCAGCAAAAGTGCAAGTGAGGCCGAGATCAAAAAAGCGTACAAGAAACTGGCTGTGAAGTGGCATCCTGATAAGAATCCTGATAACCGGGAGGAAGCTGTCGAAAAATTTAGATAAATCACAGAAGCATATTAGAACCTAGCAGATAAAGACAAAAGAGCTACCTATGATCAATTTGGCTTCGAGGGACCTCAGACATCTTATTACCGCCCCAACTTCCACGATGCTGACGATCTATTTGCCAAGTTCTTTAAGAATCATGAATTCGATGACGACCCATTCTTCAGTAGTTTCTTCGGAAACAGAGGAGGAAAAAAAGCTGGAGGAGGAGGCTTCGGTGGTTTTGGTAGCTTTGGATTTGGAGGATCGATGTTTGGCAATGACCCATTCTTTAAAGATATGGGAGTAGGAGGCGCCAGCGGAGGATTTTCTAGCTTCAGCAGCAGTTCTTCAAAAGGGGCAGGAATGCCAGGAATGTCGAAATCAGTGAGCACAACCACTCGAACAGTGTAAGAATTTTCCTATTCAGCAATGGAAAGACAGTAGTAACAAGAAAAACGACAATTACCCACGGAGATGGTTCCAAAGACGTTTCATAATAAGTAATCGAGGACGGCAAGAAAATGGAGAAGAAATATTCAATCAATGCTGGAGAATCCGAAAACCAAGCAAAAGCCAAACTTAAGTATATTTGATCTAAGCTTTATATCTATTATCAGCCAGTTCTTAATGAATCTGTACGAATATGAGGACTTCAAGGTTGTTAGAATTTTTATTGGTCTACTTTTATCAATATTTTGATAGTTGCTGCTTTGCTGGTATAAAATGCATGAATCATTGTATGATTTGACCCCTTTTTTCAAAATTCAATTTGCCCTCCAAAGGTGGGATACTCACAATAGCCCAGATGCAAGAACCGGTCCTCTCCGGCATACTTTTAGTATACATCTTCTAAGCTTTGTTCGGCGTGAAGGAGGGTATTTCCTGCAAAGAGGTAGATAGCTTAGGTGTGATTGATTTTGAGTTTGTTCTTGATGACCATGATGAGTTTGAAGATGGTGAAAGTTTTGATGATCAGAATTCTAAGTCGAATATGAAGTACTTATTATTGTCAAAATCTTTGAGCTTGCTGTTTTTGATTTTGTTGAGGAAGATCGGTATTTTGTCGGGGTGGAATTTACGGATCATTTCTGCTTCTTGACGACGGTCGTTTATTGCCTCCATTGATTTTACTATACAAAACAATATATTTACGTGAAATTTTAATTGCTTTTTGGCTCTGAGCTCTCCAATCTCGACCACACCCATTACAACTCGAAATGTTGTTAGACACCCTCCTGTATTTCTTTATAATATTTAAAAGATGAAAAGCGAGAGTTCTAACCACCAACTTAGATTCTCTATTGATATACGATCTCTCAAGGAACATGAATTCACAGCTCAGCTTTCTATAAGATATACTGCAATTCCTGCTCTAGGGCTAGCTTCTTTCCGATCACCATCTATCCCTATTGCCAATCCAAGAGTCTAAACAACCATTCGAGATTGCTTCCTAACTGGATACTTCCAAGCTTCAATGGCTGACGTTGCTGACAAATTGAACCAGAAAGTATAGATTGAGATGTGGCACAGTGATAGATTGAAAAAAGATACATTACTTGGGAAGGCAACTGTCGACTTGTCTAAGATTCTCGACATGCCTCTCAGAACAACAACATAAAGTTTTGCAAGGGTCTTGGATGCATATCACCCGATTGATTAACTTGATTAAAATGCTAAGCCGTTAAAATCCATCGGAAGTTTGAGAGTAATTGCCTACTTGGAAGATCTCGGACCTGCTGATCAACTGGAGAAGAAAGGATTCAATATCAAATAATTTCTGGAAGATATTCCAGAAGAACAGAATCTACCTTCGAGAAACTAGTAATATCAAGTTGGGTCCATATAAAACGCAGGATTGAACTAGTTGGAACGAAAAGTAGTCTGGGAGTTGTAGACCTGGAAGAAGGCTGAAGAGACGAAGGCTCGAATCACTTTAAAGCATAAGGAGATTGAATTTTGGACAAATTTGAGCTAACAACAACGAAAGAGCGACCTATAAAAGGAGAAACAATTCAAGAAAATAGAAGCCAATCTTGTTCTTCTCGAAGGAAAGTTGAGGTCGAAAGGCAATTAGCTAAACAAAAGAGAGCAGAAGATTTTACTCTTAGAGCAAGAGCTTCAAAACAAGATAGGATAAGTCTCTAGGTAGTGCCTCCTTAAAGATCAGTAGATCGATGCAATCAAGCGAAGACACAAGGAAGATAAAAATTCAGTGATAAGAGAAAAGGCTACTTTGTAAGTGGAATTAGCAAAGACTCGTGCTGAAAATGCAAAACTAAGGGTTGAAATCGAAGAACTTAAGAAGTAGGATGAAAAGGCACCTTTGAACATATTGAAAGCTGAGTTGAATGCCAAAATTCTATAAATCAAAGAGTTATCAAGAGAGGTCTAGAAAGCCAACTAAGTGAAAGACGAGTACAAGATCTACTATGGAAAAATGAAGGAGGAAGTCATTACTTTGAGATAAAAGCTCAAAGTTACTGAAGAGTCGATGCACTAACTCAGGAGATAAAAAGACTTACTTATGAACAACTGTCGCCATTTCGAGCAGCAACTCTCTTACTAAAGACAAATGTACCAGCAAGCTATGCAAAGAGGTGCCCCTACCTTCGAAGACTACCGTTAAGACGAATAGGCTGATCCGATAGCTCTCGGCAACAGATAGGTTCTCATCCGGCAAAGGGAGAAGCTAATTCGAGAGAATAACTACCCTCCAAACGATCCATTGATATTGTAGCTGGACAGGCAGATAAAAAGTTGCTCCTGATTTATATTGCTTTTCGGACTTACCCTCACCTTTATAAATATATAAGGAGAACAATGGAGAAATACATTGAAAGGTTTAACCAACTCTACGAATCCGGATCTCAGGTAGTCCGTCGTGTTGGAGGCAGAAATATCATCTTCTTCGGTCTATTGGGAACCGCCATTGCTGCCAAGTAGTTATTTATTGATTTAGTTTCATCTTGGATGATAGCCCCAAACCCTACTACAAATTCAAGTTCTTCAAGAGAGTGGTGCCCACCGAAACAGTCTATGAGCATCCTTACTGATAGCTATAATCAATAAGATCGACATAATAAACAGTTTAGTATCATTGGGCAGTTCTCATAATTAAATCCTTTCGCAAGAGTTGACTTCGCTTTGAGTCAGGTGGTTGTTCAACTTGTCTAGACCTTACAATTGCACATCTTCCAGATAAGCATATTTCTCGGGGCCTTCTACTATACTGGCGTTCATATCAATATTAACAGAACAGAGCTCATCTATGTTTTTTATCCAGGTGTTTTCAGGTTTGGTCACTCTTTCTTTGAACTCGTCGCTCAGCTTCTGACGTATTTTACCTGAATCTTTGATATTTTCACTGTTGTTAGCCATTTTGCGTGAACGATGTGAGCGGTTGGAGTCACGAATGCCGAAATACCCCGATAAATCGCTGCACTTCTCTGGTGAACTGCTTTCATAAGATTATTTGTCCTCTTCAGGAACTATTTAGTCTTCTGATTTTTTTGAAAGAAAACTCATGATGGAGTTGTGAGCTCTCGAGTAGACATTGTCATCTGTTGCTAATTTTGGAATTTTGAGGCTGGAATCCTTAACATCGATCATTGAGCTAGCAGTCTGAGCTTGTGATATTTTTCCAAGTTTGAACTGTTTGACCTCACTTGAAGGTCCATTAAAATATTTATCAACAGATTTGGAGCTATTGATGCTATTGATACTTTTATTACTTTTGCTATTGATAATTCTGATACAATCTTCTATACTTCCCCTACTGTTATTTTTTGAAAAATTAGAATCCATATTATACGAACCTTTTCTTGGTTTGTATTTAATTGAGTATTTCTCCTAGCTAGTTGAATATATTTTCAGGTCGACTTTTTTGCGTTATCCATCTTGATAGACATTTGAACTTCTTTTCATGTGATTCATTTTTTAGTTCCTGAAGGTGCGTTATGCTGGTGTGGAGGAAATCATGTAGCAAGTTTCTGATCTTTTGGCGAAGAGCTAACCAGATGTAACTTTAGAGTTATATTAAGTAAAATGCTTAATATTTTTACATCTGTTGGTTCTCTCCCCGTCAAGTGATGATAACTACTTCACAATTCTTTTCTGCCTGAGCAAGTATTTCAGGTTACGAGGCAGGATAATACTTCTGACATGAATGAGATGCTACACGTAGGCCAAGAGTTATGCAATTGTCGTTCTGAATAGGTAACAGTCTTTACTTTTTATTGAGAGAGTAAGTTTATAACTTTCCCATTATATTCTGACACGCTTTCTCACCTTTCTATTTCAAAAGGGAAACAACCGTTTTGATGATAGCTTGCTCATCATAATATGCGTAGTACTAAGGGTAATTGCGCTAGAGATGTCTGTTGATCCAGACTATACACTCTCCATCTGAGTTGAGGCCTATGGTTTCAGTGTTGACTGATACTTTTTTAAATTTCTGCAGAAGTTAGCTGTAACCTTTGAGAATCCTTACTAGGCAATATAATGCTTCCGCGGTTATAAGTTTATTCATATCCTTCAAAAACAGTTCAACATGGTCGGTATAGTACTGTATCCAGACATTCCGATCCAGGGGAGTTTATTCGTTGATCTTAACGTAGATGCTCCGAACGATATTTGAACTAGCATTATGCCTCCATTCAGCCAGTGACAAAAACTGCTGTACGTTTTAGCAGTATAACAGATACTGACGAATCGTCTTGCGGGGTGTCTAGAGAAGCGAGTAGGTCTAATGGTTAAGAGGAGGGGCGTTGTTTGATAAAAGAATTGTCTAGTTGTTGGTTTTGAGAACGTTAAAGCTTGGAGATGTAGTAGTCAGTGGGCGAACTTGCATTATGGAAACAATATAAATAGTGAGGGTTATTTTAAAATTAATAATGCGTAGCATAGACTCGGATCATGGCCCAGGCTGAAGAGAAAAGAATAGGTCTCTCAGTTGATGGATTTTACATTGTTGGTCCTTTGGTAATTATTATAAGGTCTTATTATAATCAAACTATCAACATTCATGACCAAGCCAAAAGTTAAAGCTCATAAACAGCCATAACCTCCCAAATAATAGCCATAGGTCAGCTCCGAATAAGAGTCATCTCTCTCTTCCTAAGACGATGATGGTGCACTCCTGACCTCCAAAGTTGAGTAGAAATTGTTGGCAACTTTTGCTAAAATCAAAATGAAAGATCCTTCCATCTATCAGAACAAAGAAGCACTCTATAAAGGTACACATTTCACTAAATGCAGATGATGACTTCGAAGCATAAGAAAAGGTTGAAAAGAAAATCAATGGCAAGAACAAATATACCTATGAGGATCTAATGAGGGAAGGAGGTTAGATGGAAGACGAAAATTTGCCACCTGTTGTTGAAGAAAAAAAAGCTAAGGAAAAGTTCAAAAATGCCCTCAGTCAGAATATTGATAAAATCACCAAAGATGAAGATGACCTGTTCACAGTCAAGAAAAAACTGATAGATTAAGAATAGCCTGAAAAAGATGATAAGTAAAAATTCAAAGCCCTCACTAAAGATTTTGATAAAGAGTCAAAGAAAATAATCAAAAAAATGTGGAAGTCAGATGAGCTAGATCAAACAGATTTGTTCTTGAAAGATTATATACTCAACAAAAAATGGCTGTCTTCCAAGCTCAACCAGAAACCAAATGAAAAGCAAGAATAAATTGACGAAGAAGATTAAGAAAGAAGTTTGGAGATGGATCAGTATGAAGCTGAGTATAACTTCAGATTTGAAGAACCTGGAGGAACAGCCATCACTCAATATCCTCGACAGATTGGAGACACTTTGAGGCAAAAGACTGAAACTCGACGCGAGAAGAGAAAAAAGAAATAATAAAAGAAGAAACAGTAGTAGGAGGAGTTGAGAAAACAAGCTTTATAGAGGAAACAAGAACTCAAAAAGGAAATTTTATAAAAGCTTGTACCTGAAGAATAAGAGGATCAAGAAGGCCATGACTGGTTCTTTTGCGATGACTGCTGCAAAGGTTTTGAGGAAGGAGAACGCATGTGGGAATGTCAAGAATGTGAGGATTTCATGCTTTGCAATGACTGTAATGAGCTCATTATTCACAAGCATCCTCTTGCCAAGGGAGTGGTCCCCAAAGGTTATGGAGCTCCTCCTTCAGGTGAAGATCAAGTCAAATAGTTGGAGCCTTGTACTGTTTGCAGAAGAAGAATCACACCGTTTCAAAAAAGCTATTAATATAAAGACAGAAATTACATAGTCAATGCCATGTGTGAGATGTGCTACGATAAATCTGGCCTCGATGTCAAGAAAAAATATCATTTGGTTGAACCGAAGCAGGTCAACTACGAGTAATTGCTGGATCAAGATCCTGAGAAGGTGAAAGAGCTGACCAATATCAAAGAAATAGAAGACTTGGTTGATGAGTATATGCAGAACGAATACGAAGGAGTTATTTCAGGTGACATCAAGACAAAATTCAGAGTAATTATCATTGTATATAGTATCTTCAAGTCAAACCATAATCCTATGGTCTCAGTGATGAGCAAATACTCTACGGAGACGATAAAGAGCTGAACAAGTATGTTTCCATCAAAAAATTGGCACCTTATCAATAGGAAGGAATGAAGTTAAGAAATAGTATATTCAACAAAAAAATTGGAGGCATCAAACGATCAGTCAAGAAAAACCGGGCCATTCTATAAAAAGCTCCTGGAAAAATTGCTAAACTTAGACACATGGCCAAACGCAAAAACCGAGCAGAATCTGTTAGGAAGAGACTCGAGAAAAGGATCAAGATAGTCAACATCAGTCAAAAGGATGCAGAAAGGGATCACTTCGTATCGAAGAGTAGGTTACTTTCATACGACATCGCCAATCAGTAAGACTAACAATGATTCACTAAGTTGCAATTGTCTAATTATTTCACACGTCACTAAGATAGGATTGTAGTATTTGTAAAATGTGATGATGTGTGAATTTATAAAAAATAGTATCAATGAACCTCCTCAAACTAATAGGTCTCACTCTAATAGTGGCTCTAGCCATGGGTAAGCCTGAGAACATGACTGTCAAACCTTCACTCTAGAAAATTATATAAATCAGTCCACCAGCTCTAGATGTTCTTCTGCATGCCTTTGATAATCTTGTCATCTACTTCCACACAAAAAATCAATAAAGCGAGCTTGAGCCGATTATCAATGACTATGAATAGCTTAAATAACGCATCAAGGCTGAGTTTCCAGAAGATCATACCCTCTTTGGCTATATCAATATCTCATCTGATCATCAGAATCTCCTTAGAAGGTTTGGTAAAAAAGAAGGCTTCTTGGTCCTTAATAGATTCATAGATCCCGAACATTTTGAATTTAGAACTCAGGTGACTGAAATTTTGGAAAAATACCAGAAGACTGCTCATCCTAAAATGCCATTGGGCTATCAGAAACAAGTGTTAGCTGATAGTCAATTCAGATACAACGTCCTGTTCACTTTTGGCAACTTGACAACTCTCAATGAATACAACAAACTCTACGCAAAGATAGATTACTACTTGCGAGAACTAAATGTAGGAGTCTATGCAGTTCCATCATAAAAACAGCAGCAAGATTCTATCAAGCTGTTCAAATTCAATAAATAAATAGAAAGCTACAAATTCAACAATATGACCATACAAGAGCAAGCAAACGAACTTGTTCAAGCTCTCAATATCGATAGCCTACCTCTTGTTGTCGACGTTCGAGAAGACAACTTGCCTCGAGTATTTGGAGGAACTATCAGTGATCAGCTTATCTTGCTCACTAAGCCATCAATCAAACAAGAAAAGTTTGATCAAATAAATAAAATTTTTGAAGAAGCAGCCAAATATAACAAATAAGAACAGCTTGCCTATGAAAGAGTTATTTTCTGTAGAATAACAGAGCAAATGTACGAGGAACAATTCAACGAGCCAGTTGAAAGTGTCTTTAGTAACGGTGATCTCCATGCAGACTATGCAATAATGTTCACCAAAACTGACTATGATAGATTCAACCTTAAGAAGTACATCCTCCAATCAACTCAAAAACCTCTTGATTCTCAAGATTTAATAGGTTTCATCAACGATGTGAGGATGAAGAGATTGGACCCTCTGTATAAAAGTGAGCCAGTCCCAAGCTAGAAATAAAATAGAGGTCCTTTGAGGAAGATAGTTGGAAGTACTTTTATCAGTGAAATATATGAAAAGCAAGGACAGTCCACAATAGTGTTGTTTGTTGACTCCAAAGATGAGGATTCCTATAGAGATATACAGGCTACAGTTGAGGAGTTCGCCATAAAATACAGGGATTAGTTCTAAGACAAATTATCTTTCGGAATCTTCGATCTTGACAAAAACGAGCATAAACTACTATACTTGAAGGAGGCTCCTCAGCTGGTGTTGTTTGACAAGGCCAACAAAAAACAATCTAAATTTTTCAAAATTAAAAACGGTGTTTCAATATAATCTTTAGAGGAATGGGTGAACACAGAAGTAAGCAATGCTAGTACTCAAAAAGTAGAAGCTTTGCTGTGATAGTATGTATTTGTTTTGAGATGAATAATAGATTTATTAGCATGCATTATCAAACATTCAAAGTCGTAACTGGGGGATTTGCTGAGGCTTCTTGTTCAATTTTTTAGTACATATGATCTAGTTCTTGACGAATTTGACCTCCCGAGGAGATCACTGAAGCTGAAGGGATCTATTCTTTTGATTCTTCTACATCTCCTTTCTCTTCTTCATTTGCAGTCTAAAGTTTCTCTTCAGGTGCTTGCATCACAACTGTAGTTGTTGATGGAGAAACTGTTATCTCTTCAGGCTGAGGGATTGTTTCTTCGACTTTAACCTCTTCAACTTTTTCATCTTCAATTATAGCTTCTTCTTTCCTCTCATTTACTTACTGAGGTTCAGCAGCGGCTTCAACTTTAGCATCTTCTTTCTTTTCGATGCCTTATTAAGGTTCAGGGGATGCTATAGTTTGCTCAGGTTTTACTTTAGTTTCTTCAGGTTTAGCTGCCTAGTTATTTATAGTTGTTGATTCGTTGTGTTCTGCAGAAACAACCTGAATGTTAGTGATAGATGGTTTTTTTTATCCCTTCTCTTCACTCTATTTTATCGGTTCAGTCTCTTACTACTAAGCATGGAAGGAGATTTTATCTTCACTGGGATTCACTGCCGACACTTTGTTATCTTACAGCTTCTCTTCTGCTCTACTATCCATAAGGGTTTAGGAGCTGATTGGATGTACATTGACTTGTATTTATCCTTCTTCCTTTCCTTCTTCAACTTTCCTTTCTTCTTTCTTTTATTCATGTATTTTCTGCTATTCTTCTTTCGCCTTCTCTTTGTTCTCCAGGAGCTTTGTCTATTAGATGTTTTTCTCAGTAGCAGGCTTTTATTTTTATTCAGCTTTGATGTCTTCTTTACTTTAAGGTTTGGAAGATTCTACTTTGATTTATTCGTTCTATT
>Ga0100385_1002243_pt1 | contig 18417 bp, 16 predicted proteins | sample CryGeymeta201509_FD_81543 | JGI IMG/M metagenome (GOLD analysis project Ga0100385, IMG submission 81543) | Groundwater microbial communities from Crystal Geyser aquifers in Utah, USA - Crystal Geyser metaG 2015-09 | ecosystem: Environmental > Aquatic > Deep subsurface > Groundwater | place: USA... | reverse complement strand
TGCTTAAATTATTTTAATATTTCTTAATATGAAGTAAATATTCTTCATGTTTAAATTCTTATTTATTACTCTTATTATCTCGATGAATTCTCTTGCAGCAATGACTGCATTTGAAATTCGTGAAACTTGGAAGAAGGTAGAAAGTTCTTTCTATGAGGAGCTTCAAGAAAAGGGAGAGAATATTCTTTTCGAATGGAGTGATGAGTCCATTACAAGAGTTGCAGCAATGAGCCACACTTTACCTCGTAAGATGCATGTCTCTCAAAGTCTTTTAGAGAACCCAAAACTTAAGAAAGAAAACCTCTATAATGTATTTTGTCACGAGCTAGGCCATATTATTGGAGGTGCTCCTTTCATTGAGGAGTTTCCGGGAGACAATAGAAAAATCTCGACTGAAGGACAGGCCGATTATTTTGCAACAGCAAAGTGTATGAAGCGTGTGATTGATCTTGATAAATATCGAGAATACAAGATCGAAGAACAGATTGAGACCGACCTTGAAAAAAGAGGATGTACTACACCTATGTGTAAGTTAATTTCATACTTCTCATACCAAACAATTCTTCTGCTTGGAGACAATGAGGAATTTAGTTTTGAAGCAGTTGATGAACATGTCGTTGACTATACCTATCCCTATAAGAATTCAGAGCAATGCAGACTTGATACATTCTTGGCTGGAGCAATTTGTCCTGTCGCGAGTGATATTAACTTCAGTGATGAAAGTCAATCATTTGCAGCTTGTCACTGGCGAGGATTTAGTACAAACTTTATCCTCGGATCGAGACCAGCATGTTGGTTTCGTCCATTCACATTAGATAGTTTTTACTAGAGTTTTTCATGGATTTAAAAAATAAACCAATCATCGCAGTTATTTACCTCGCACCATCGTTAGGCTATGAGAAGCATCCTGGTATGAATCAAGTATTTGATCAGGCCAGTGAAGATATGGAAGTCTTAATTAAATGTGGTGTCGATGCAGCTCTTCTTGAAAATGAAAATGATCGTCCTTATTCCGTTATCGCTCGACCTGAAGTCATTGCTTCAATGGCCGTAACCTCATATCAGTTGAGGAAAGAATTTGAAAAACAAATTTCCATTGGTACGGAATTTCTCATTAATGATCCTGAAGCCTCTTTAGCTATGGCAAAAGCATCGGGGACAAAGTTTATTCGTACGGATTACTTTGTTGATCGAATGTCCCGAGAAGAATATGGAGGAGAAATGAGAATTGCTCCTAAAGAAGTGATGGACTTAAAAAAAAGAATTGGCGCAGATGAAATAAAGTTATTTTCAGATATTCAAGTCAAATATGCGACGATGCTTGAGGATAAGAATATTGTCCAAAGTGCAAAAGAAGCTCTTGCAATGGGAAGCGATGGGGTTATTGTCTCAGCGAACCTAACGGGGGTCGCTCCCGCTGCTGATGATCTTATTGCAATCAAAGCAGCCAAAGTTGAGATTCCTGTTCTGATTGGTTCAGGTTTATCTTATGCCAACCTCTCTACACTTTATCCACTGTGTGATGGCGCAATGGTAGGTACTGCCTTAATGACAAATTTTCGCATGGACTATGAAAAGATCTCTCCATTCATGGATAGAGTTAGGTCATTTCGTGTCTAGGGTCGCTGTCTTTGGGGATATTTGTATTGATCACTATCCTGCACTGAACCTCCAATTTATTGGTGGTTGTTCGTTTAATGTTACTTCTGGGCTAAAATCACTTGGAACAAATTCAACTCTTATTTCTGTGATAGGAGAGGATGAGTATACTGAACAGATTGAACAAAAAATTCTTTCACTAGGCATTGAATCGATTCTTAGTCGAGTCCCGCTTCGAAATCAAAAGATTGATATTTTACTTAAGAAAAATGGCGAGAGAGTTTTTAGTAATTATGAAGGAGAGATTCTCAATCATCATCCACATTTTGATCTCGAAGATTTTGACTTCGTTTTGTCTCCATACTTCAAGGAGATCCAAGAAATGATTGAAAACTCTCTTGAGGATTACCAAGGTAAAATATTTTTAGATTTACAGGAAGCTGAAAATATCGATGACGAAGTCTTTGTCTCGTTAGTAAAAAAATCAATGTATATAAATATTGGAAAAGAGAAATTTGCTCATGACTTACTTCTTAAGAGCTCACTTGATAGCATTATTACGATTACTCTAGGAGATCGTGGAAGCAGGTACTATTTTAATGGGACATTTGCAGACGTCGATATCTGTGAAGAGATCTGTGCCATTGATACAACTGGTGCAGGAGATGCTTTCTTTGCCTATGTAAGTTCTGAAATCATTAGATTTAATTTACAAGGAATGACGCCTGATTTGTTTACCACACTTAAAGACGCAAATAAATTCGCTGCAAAAAATATTGGATTTATTGGTCCAAATTCTAATTTATTCGTGATAGCTTAGGGATATGACTTTCTTAATATATATTGGACTTGGGATTTTTGCTGGAACCTTATCAGGGATTTTTGGAATCGGTGGGGGATTAGTAATTGTTCCAACACTTCTATTTTGCTTCAAGGTTTTAAATTTTCCACAAGAGTATGCAATGCATATGGCAATTGGAACATCTTTATCCATTATACTCGTGACGGTATCAAACTCGATGTACGGTCATCATCTTAATAGGAATGTTGATTGGTCGATCGTAAAAAAAATATTTGTTTCCATTATTATAGGCGCATTTGTTGGCAGCTTTGTTAGTAAAGATCTCGCTGCAAATACTTTGGAGATAATATTCTCTATCTATGTTGTACTCGTTTCTCTGAAAATGTTTGCTGACATCAAAGTCGAAAGAGAATTGAAAGAAACAAGTATGCCGCTCTATAGTTTTGTTGGATTCATTATCGGGTTTAAATCTGCACTTTTAGGAATTGGTGGAGGTACAATTAGTATTCCATTTCTTACTTGGAGAGGACAACCAATGAAGAAAGCCGTTGGTGTGTCGGCGGCATTAGGAATTCCTATCGCCCTATCAGGAAGTGTTAGTTATATCATCAATGGTTATGGAAATCCTAATCTTCCAGAATATAGTTTAGGTTATATTTATTTACCTGCTCTTGTTGGAGTCGTTTTAACGAGTTCATTCTTTGCTCGTCTCGGCGCTAAAATATCCCATAAATTACCTCAGGCTCAAATGAAGAAAGGCTTTGCCATTTTTTTGATGATTGTGGCGATAAAGATGATTTATCAAAATATACTTGGTTAAGTTTCTTATCTTAAATTAAGTGGATATTCCCGCCAATGGCGAGTATGTTAAACCTATGGGCATTTATCTACTACTTACTTTAGGTGCACTGAGCGCCTTTGGTCCTTTAACTATCGATTTGTACTTACCTGGATTTAGCTTAATTGCTAAAGATCTTGGTGTAACCGTTTCTGAAGTACAATATACACTAACATCTTTTCTTGCTGGGCTTTCAATAGGTCAACTTATCTATGGTCCAATCTCCGATCGAATTGGAAGAAAGAAGCCGCTGGTATTTGGCATACTCGTATATATCATTGCATCAGTTGCTATTAGCTACTCAACAAGCTTGGAGTCCCTTGTCGCTCTTAGGTTTGTACAAGCATTAGGTTCTTGTGTTGGGATGGTTATTACTCGCGCAATTGTTAGAGATATGTTTGAGCCAAAGGAAGCTGCAAAAGTATTCTCTCTTATTATATTGGTGATGGGGGTTGCTCCAATAATCGCTCCACTTCTTGGAAGTCAAATTCTTCTTGTTGCAACATGGAGACTTGTTTTTATTCTCTTAGCTGTTTTTGGTGCAGTTACACTATTTGGAGTTTTGACTTTTGTACCAGAAACAATAAAAGAAAAATCACCATTGTCTGTTGGATTTAAAAATTATTATCATCTATTGTTTGATCGGCAATTCATCATTGCCACAATTATTAGCGGAACTATAATGGGCTCTATGTTTTCTTATGTTTCAGGATCACCATTTGTTTTTATTAATATTTTTAAAATTACTCCTAAGGTATATCCATTTGTCTTTGGCGGAAATGCTCTTGGGTTTATTGTCTTTTCGCAGATCAATTCAAGGCTTCTTAACCACTTTACGTTAGATGGAATTTTGAAATTTGGTATTAGTACTTGCTTGACGGGCTCTGTAATGATGAGCTTCAGTTTGTTTTTCGATTTGCCAAATTATGTTTTCTTTACTGCACTATTTTTCTCAATTGCTTCAATTGGGTTTGTACTTCCAAATATAACAGCTAAGGCTCTCGAACACCAAAGAAAGAGAGCAGCCGTAGCCTCTGCGCTCATGGGGAGTTTACAGTTTCTAATTTCTTCTATTGGTTCAGTGTTGGTAACTGTTTTTGCAAATCATACAGCTTGGCCAATGAATATTGTGATGGTTTCTTTTATGTTGATTTCTTTTCTCTTATATATGTTTGGAATTCATCAAAAAGCTGATCAATAATATCTTGTTATAATCGCGGCTATTCTAGTAGGATAAATAGATACAACTAGAAAGAGCGAGAGTTAATGAGTCCAAATGTTAAGAAATCATCCGGTGCACTTGAAGAGTTTGATGAGTCAAAGTTAAGGCGATCTTTGAAGTTAGCCGGTGCTATTCCTTCCGAAGTTAATAAAATTATTGTACAGATTCGTCCTCTTATTCATGAAGAAATTTCAACGAAGAAAATTTTCAATCATGCATTTCGTTTGTTAAGAAAATACTCACAAGAATCAGCTAGAAACTATTCTTTAAAGAAAGCAATCTTTGAACTTGGGCCAAGTGGTTTTCTTTTTGAGAAATACGTATCTGAAGTTTTTAAGGCGAAAGGCTTTAAAGTTAAGGTTGGTGTTATCAAAAGAGGATGTTGCGTGAGGCATGAGGTTGATATCATCGCAACTCGTCCAGATCGAACGATCTATATTGAATGCAAGTTTCATAATCATCCTAATAGAAAAAATGATGTGAAAACAGCTCTCTATATTAATTCACGTTTTCTTGATTTAAAGAATAATCCGGCAAATAAATTTGATGAATTTTTCCTCGTCTCAAATACGTTGTTTTCTAAAGATGCCGTTAAATATGCAGAGTGTGTAGGGGTGAAGCTATTAGGTATTAATAGCTCCTTTGGAGATGATATCCAAACAATTGTGAATCAATATCACTTACATCCCATAACATCATTACAAAGTTTAAAGAAGAAATATACTCGTGCACTTTTAGCTCGAGAAATTGTTTTAGCGAAGTCCCTGTTGAAGAATAAGAAAACTCTAATCGAACTCGGATTAGATGAGTTGGAAATTAAACAAATATTTAGTGAAATTAGAAATGTGAGGCGATCATATGAGTAGTGTGAGATTTTTTGGTGGTGTTGAAACAGTAACTGGTAGTAAGCATCTCTTAGAAATAAATGGTAATAATTTCTTAATTGATAGTGGTCTTTTTCAGGGAATCAAGTTTATTGAAAAGAAGAATGATGAACCTATCGACTTTGATTTTAAGCAAATTGATGCAATTTTCATTACCCACGCTCATCTTGATCATTGTGGATACCTTCCTTATATAATTAGAAGAGGATACGCAAAGAAGATTTATACAACTTCAGAAACACTCGAACTTATGAAAATAAGTTTAGAGGATAGTGCTAAGCTCATGAAGAATAAGAAAGAAAGTAAGCACTACTATGATCAAAACGATGTCCACAGAGCACTTTTACTGGTTGAAACAGTTAAGTGGGGCCATACGTTCTCGGTCAAGGGTGTCGATGTCGAATTTCGAAGTGCTTCTCATATTCTTGGGTCCTCATTTGTAAACTTTAAATACAAGAACGATAATATTACTTTCTCCGGAGATATTGGACGGTATGGTTCGATGATGCATCCTCTTCCCCATGAATTAAATTCAACAAAGACTCTCATTGTCGAATCGACGTACGGGAACCGAGAGCATACAAAAACTGTCGTTGAAGATAAGCTTGATCAACTTTTAAAAGATGCGGTTAAGCATGGAAGAACAATAATTATACCGGCCTTTGCAATTGATCGAACTCAAGTAATTCTACATTTATTAACAAAGCTTACGGCTAATTCTAATTTTCAAATGCCTATCATTTTATCCGGGTCAATGGGGATTAAAGTTACAAACCTCTATAAACGTAGCCATGAATCATTAAATTTGTCTGAAGATGATTTTGAAAAGATACTGAAACGCATTCGTATCATTGAACATCATAATGACCTCGAAAATTTTGTTGCAAAGTCGATAGGACCGCAAGTTGTTGTGGCCGGCAGTGGAATGATGTCTGGAGGAACAATTCTCGCGCACCTTGAAGCCTTTGGACAGGACCCGAATAATATCATTCTCTTTACAGGGTTCCAGGCAGAGGGAACATTAGGGAAACAACTCCTTGATGGAGATCGAATTGTAAAAATTGAAAATAGAGAAGTTAAGAAGTTTGAGGTCTTGGCCCAAATTGATTCTCTCGAAGGGATGTCTGCCCATGGTGATCGAACAGATTTACTTAGATGGATTAGATCGTCAAAAGTAGTGCCAGAGAGAATTTTTATCGTCCATGGTGAACAGGATGTACGTGAAGATTTTAAAGTATATTTAGAGAAAAATTTAGCATCAAAAGTCGTATGCCCCAAGGAAGAAATCGTTTACGACTTGTAGCAAAAGATGATGGATTGCTTAGATCTTACGACTGAATTAGTCGGGTATTAAATTTTGTAAATCTTATGCTTTAAATGATACAGTCATTGCATGAAAAATTTAAAACACAAATTGATAATTAGAAATGCAGATGTTACGGATCTTAATCAGATTAATGAAATGGTTGGTCGTTGCTATAAGGATGAAAACTTAGCCTATAAAGGGACAATGGTTGCCTCACAGATTACACACTTCAAAAAGGGCTGTTTCGTCGCTGAGATTAATGAGCAAATTGTTGGCTATTGTGCGACCTTGAGAATTTCTGGTGAAAAATGTTTAAAAGAGCATAGCTGGAGAGAGATCACTGGTGGTGGTTTTGGCTCAACTCATGATACGGAAGGTGAATATCTTTATGGATATGAAGTTTGTGTTGATCCAGAGTTCCGAAAATTTAAAATAGGTCAGAGATTTTATAATGAAAGAAAAAAATTGTGTCGCTATTTAAGACTGAAGGGAATCGTCTTCGCAGGACGAATGCCCAACCTTAAAAAGAGATTCAAAGAAGTTGGAAGTGTCGAGAACTACATCGATTGTGTGAAAAATAAAAAAATTCGCGATAATGTTTTAAACTTTCAACTCCGTAATGGTTTCGAAGTTATTGGTTATATTAAAGACTATATTCCTGGTGATGATGAATCGATGGGATATGCTTGTCATATGATGTGGAAAAACCCTGAATTTGAAGACGAAAACCTTACAAATTATAATAAGAAAGGATATCGACCATCAATTGATGAAATTGGCTCTGTTAGAGTCGCAACTGTTCAGTATAAGCAGAGAAAAGTAAAGTCCGTCGAAGAATTCGAGGCAATGGTGACATACTATGTTGATGTTTGTTCGGAGTATAAGTGTGACTTCGTTCTTTTTCCTGAACTTTTTACTCTTCAACTCCTTTCCATTGAGCCTGAAGAATTGCCTCATCATATTGCGATCGAAAAAATGGCTGAGTACGCTTCTGAACTAAAAGAGTTTTTTAAATTTCTAGCGTTGAAATATAATATAAATATTATTGCTGGTTCACATCCTGTAAAAAACCAACTTGGAGAAATGAATAATGTCTCTTTTATTTGTTTAAGAGATGGAACTATTCATGAACAAGCAAAAATTCATCCTACACCAAATGAAAAGTACTGGTGGAATATAAAAGGTGGAAACCAACTAAAGGCCATTCAAACAGATTGTGGTCCAATAGGTGTTCTTATTTGTTTTGATAGTGAATTTCCTGAGCTTACACGTTACTTAGTTGATCAGGGGATAAAGATTCTCTTCGTTCCTTTTTTAACGGATGAAAGAAAAGGTTATTGTCGTGTCAGATATTGTTCTCAAGCTAGAGCTGTTGAGAATGAACTCTATGTCGTGATGTCTGGTTCAGTTGGAAATCTTCCAAATGTTCCAAATATTGATATCCATTATAGTCAAAGTTGTATTCTTACTCCATGTGATTTTCCATTCGCAAGAGATGGTATTGCTGCAGAGGCCACACCAAATGTTGAAATGGTTTCATTTGCAGATCTAAGAATTGATACACTTGTTGAGTCTCGCAATACAGGAACCGTCCAACTCTTAAAAAATAGAAGGCATGATCTCTACAGTATGCAGTGGCACGGTAAGTAATTAGAATGTGTTAATGAAGACCTGACCATAAGTTTGGTCTTCAATTCTTATCTGCTGAACCTGAATCGAAAGGGTCATTTGTGAATTTCGATAAAGTTCTTGATTTTGTTGTTGAGTTTTATCTGACTTCCTCAATTCTTTTACGATTTCCACAATACGACCCTCGAGAAAAAGACATTGCTTAGAATTGAGTGGCCTATCTAAATATTGTGCGACAGTAAATTGCTCAATTTGTATGTTACATGCGAATGTGATTGAGATATTTAGTAGTAAAATTAGTGCAATTTTCATTACATTACTTTATCGATAAAAAAATAGAAATTAAAGTCACAAAATTGTTAGGATCTCATTTTACTTATTGTAGTAAAGGGAATTTGTGGAAATGATATCCATGTAAGAAAAATTAAGTTTACTTACGGCCATAACAATTCTAAATTTCCACTATGTTTTCTAGACCAGTTCGATATTCAATTTCTATTTCTATTCTTTGGTGGCGTAGCTCACTTTAATTTCTTTATTACTACATTTTAAAAATTACATATAGTGGAGTTCAAAATGAAACTTTTAATATTATTATTAATTGCGAGATTTTCGTTCGCAATCGATATTTACGATTTACAAGTAAAAATCGGAGATAAGTTATTTCATGATATTTTATCTCTTAAAGTTATAAATACGGACACAGGTGAGATTCGGGGAGAATTTGAGGTTGAAAATGTCTTCAAGGTTCCTGTTTTTGGTATTTTAAAAAATGGTCATCTGGAAGGCTATTTTATCGCGAACGAGAATGGAGAGGATTTTAAAGTTGATCTTAGAGCTTCTTTTACCAGTCAATGCACGATGGAAGGAAGTCTATCTCAGGTCGAAGTGAGCTTCGCAAATTTTATTGGAAAGAAGCGAGGTTGTCATGAATAAAGTCATCGAGCAAATTCATGCACATCGATCAATAAGAAAATTTCAAAAAAAAGATATCGAAAATTCAGTATTATCTGAAATCCTTGAGGCAGCAACAATGGCATCAAGTTCAGGTAATATGCAATCTTACTCCATTATTGTTACAAAAGATCAGGGTATGAAAAGCCAAATGTTTGAATCCCACTTCAAGCAATCGATGTTGATGGATGCTCCAATCTTTTTAACTTTTTGCGCCGACTTCAATCGAATGAGAAGATGGTTACAAATTTCAAATGCTGCAAATAATTTTGATAACTATATGAGTTTTATGATTTCTTCTATTGATGCAATTTTGGCCAGTCAGAATGCAGCTCTTGCAGCAGAAAGTTTAGGCCTGGGTCTTTGTTATATGGGGACAACATTGGCAAGTGCAAAAGATATTGGTGAAGTTTTAGAATTGCCACAAAATGTCGTTCCTATTGTTGGATTTGCTCTAGGATATCCTGATGAGGCGCCAGAACTAAGAAAGCGCTTACCTCTAAAAGGTATAATTCATCATGAAAAATATCAGCGCTATTGTGATGATGATATCAGAGAGATTTACCGCGAAAAAGAAGAGCAGGGTCTAGACCGATACAAGAGTTTAAATTTAAATGAAATTCATAATCTTGCTCAGATTTATACACAGGTAAAATATACAGAAGAATCTCACATTATGTATAGTGAGAGTCTCCTGCAATATTTAAAAGATCAGAATTTTTTAACCGGCAATAGTCTTGTTTAGATTGTCTGTCATTTCTTTAAGAGTCACGACCTGACGTCTTAGTTGATCTGCAGTGTGAGCAGTATCTTGGGACATTGTACTATTTTGCTGAGCTACAGAGTCGAGCTCTGTAACAGCAAGATTGATTTCTCTGACACCATTAGACTGCTCACCACTTGCTGTAGAAATTTCTTCGACCATTTCAGTCACTTTATTGACGTCAAAAACAATATGATCAAAAATTGATATACACTCATCAGCAATTTTAAGTCCAGACTTAACTTTCTTTTCACCCTCTCCAACAAGTGAAGATATTCTTTCTTTAGAGTTTTTTATCGTTATTTCTACCTGTTGAATACTCTTATCGAGCATCGCTGTAATCTCATTTGCAGAATTCCCACTCATGGTAGCAAGATTTCCAACTTCTTCCGCGACGACGGCAAAGCCTTTTCCTTGTTCTCCTGCTCTTGCGGCTTCAACTGATGCGTTGAAAGATAATAGTTTTGTTTGAAAAACAATATCATTAATGACTTTTGTTTTTTCACCTATTTCGTTAATAACACGCACAATATTTTCAAGTTCTTTATTACTTTCATCGATTTGTGTGACAATTGAATTGTTGCTATTTGCAATATCTTGAATTGAGGTCATCATTCTATTGATACTTTCTTTACCTTCATTAACCGATTGCTGACTCTTATGTGAAATTTGAATTGATTCTCTCGCATTTTGAGAGTTTCTCTCAATCATCGCACTCGTCTCTTCAACAGATGATGATGTTTCCTGAAGTGCAGAAGCCTGTTGTGTTGTACTTGAAGATAGTGATTCGCTGATAGAGGAAAGCTTTCTTGCAACTTCATCGATTGAATCAGATTCTTCTTTAAGTCCACCGCTTATCGCAGACAATCTCTTGTTTAATTGAACAGAAAATAAAATACTAAAAGTTAGAGTTAGTGCAATAATGGCAATAATTCCAATATATATCTTTTGCTTAATTTCTCTCATCTGCTCTTGAACAGCGCTTATATATATTCCCGTTCCGATTACCCATTTCCACGGTTTGAAATATGCAATATAAGAAATTTTATCTTCTGGGGCTTGCCCTTTACGTCTTTCAAATTGATAGTCGACGTATCCTGTAGCTTCAGCTTTTTCAATTTTTATAAATTCGCTCATATAATTTTTACCATTAGCATCAATGGACTTTGAGCGATCTTGTCCAACGATTTCATCTTTTAGGCCATGGGCCATTCCTATACCATTTTGATATGCAAAGAAATAGTCTCCATCACCATATCTTAAAGTTTTAAAAAGCTTTTGAGTTTCAGACTTTGCTTCTTCAAATGTTATTTTTCCAGATTTTACTCTTGTGTCGATATCTCCAAGCATTCCCATAACAACTTCGATCGCCGTTTTGATTTCGATCTTCTTTTGTTCAACGAAAAATTTTTCATAGCTTGGAATAACGTAGAATAGAAGACCGGCTATAATTGGTACAAAGCCGCCGAACACAAGAGTGAGTAACTTGAATTTCAAACTTTTTACTTTCACATTTTTCTCCGATATATTAGTTATAAGCTTATCGATTTAAATTATTTAAAGTTTATCTCTGAATGGTTAAGAAATCTTAAAATTTAATTAAAGGAAATAAGACATGAGTAAAATACAGTTATATTCGCTAGCAACACCTAATGGTCAAAAAGTTTCAGTCGCGCTTGAAGAAATGGGTATTGAATACGATGCACATACAATTAATATCATGAATGGAGATCAATTTACTCCTGAATTTATTTCGATAAATCCAAATTCTAAAATACCCGCAATAGTTGATAATGGACACGCTGTATTTGAGTCCGGTGCAATCCTCTTATATCTCGCAGAAAAGTCTGGTCAGTTTTTGTCATCAGATCCTATCCTAAGGAGTGAAACACTCCAGTGGTTATTTTTTCAAATGGGTGGCATTGGTCCAATGTTTGGACAATTTGGACATTTTTATAAGTATGCAAAAGATAAGTGTGAACATCCCTATCCCGTAGAGCGTTATGCTACAGAGAGTAAGCGATTACTTTCTGTTTTAGATAAGCAATTAGATGGACGTCAATTTCTCGTTGATGAGCAATATTCTATTGCTGATATGGCGATCTTTCCATGGGTGCTTTGTTTGGATAAGTTCTACAATGCTAAAGATTATTTAGAGCTTTCAAATTTTAAAAATATTAACTTATGGCTTACAAGAATTTTGAGTAGAGAAGCAACAAATAGAGGCTTAGGTATTTGCGCAATAGAGTAAGAAGAAGCTGGATGTAGCATGTGCTACATCCCTTCATCCCAAATGTTTTCATAAGTGTATGGGCCATTATCTGGCGTAAAAAATCGACCATTTACATAGCGATAATCTTTGTTAATCCCATCGATTTTCTTAATATCTTCCTGATTCAACTCGAAATCTGATGATTCTAAATTTTCTTTGGCCCGTGATGGTGTAACTGTTTTTGGTATTACAACTGTACCTCGAGCAACAGACCAATTTAAAATTATCTGTGCAGCACTCTTATTGTATTTTTTCGCAAGCTCGAGGACTATTGGATCTTCAATTAATAGCGGCTCATTTGATGCCAGCATTTCTTTTGGCCTTCCCGATGATCCAAGAGGACTATAGCAAGTTAGAGCAATTCCATTTTCAACGCAGAAATTGAGTAAATCAATCTGAGAGAGATAAGGGTGAAGTTCTACTTGGTTCATCGTAGGCTTCACTGTTGCATCTTTTATTAATTGAGATAATTTTTTCTTAGAAAAATTTGAAACACCAAGAGATTTTGCTAGTCCTTTCTTATGAGCTTCTTCCATGCCACGATATGTTTCAATTATTGGAAGCTCTTCTAAAGAGATATAATCTTCTGGGCCTTGTGGAAATCCAATTTCTTTTTTTATGGCAACTGGCCAATGCATGAGATAGAGATCGAGATAATCAAGATTAAGGTCATTTAGTGATTTTTCTAGTGCCGGGATGACGTCATTTCTTTCATGACGATTATTCCAAAGTTTTGATGTGATAAAAAGTTCTTCTCTTGTCACAATGCCTTCACTAAAGACTTCCTTAAGTGCTCGGCCAATTTCATCTTCATTCCCATAAACTGTTGCGCAGTCGATGTGACGGTATCCTAATTTAATAGCCTCTTTGACAATATTATAAACTTCATTTGGACGAGAGAGCCAAGTTCCAAGTCCTATCATTGGAATTTCAATTTCGTTATTTAACTTGAGCTTTTTCATTTTTTCTCCTCGATGTTTTTCATAGTTTAACTAATATCTTCGTGAATGCAATTCCTGATCATATTTATTAAATATAATTTATTTTAAAAGATTTTTAATGTCTGTTACTATATGCACATTATTTAAAACTAAATGGAGATTTCTATGGATAAGAAGAAAGGAACATCAAATAATGATTGGTGGCCAAATCGCTTAAAGCTCAATATTTTACGTCAGCACTCTAATCTGTCTAATCCAATGGATGAGAATTATGACTATGCTAAAGAGTTTAATTCTCTTGATCTCAAAATACTAAAACAAGATATCGAAAAAGTGATGACGACATCGCAAGATTGGTGGCCTGCGGATTACGGTCACTATGGTCCCTTCTTTATCAGAATGGCATGGCATAGCGCTGGAACGTATCGAACAGCAGATGGACGAGGTGGAGCGAGTACAGGTACTCAACGATTTGCTCCGCTAAATAGTTGGCCAGATAATGTGAACCTCGACAAAGCAAGACTTCTGCTTTGGCCAATAAAGAAGAAGTATGGAAATAAAATCTCATGGGCTGACTTGATGATTCTTGCAGGTAACTGTGCTCTTGAGTCAATGGGCTTTAAGACTGCAGGCTTTGCAGGTGGACGTGAAGATGTATGGGAACCTGAAGAAGATATTTACTGGGGAGTTGAGTCAGTGTGGCTTGATGACAAGAGATATTCGGGGAAAAGAGATCTGGAAAATCCACTTGCTGCAGTTCAAATGGGGCTAATCTATGTTAATCCTGAAGGACCAAATGGAAATTGTGATCCCCTGGCATCGGCACAGGATATACGTGAAACATTTGCAAGAATGGCCATGAATGACGAGGAGACTGTAGCGTTAATAGCTGGTGGTCATACATTTGGAAAATGTCACGGAGCAGGAGATCCAAAGAATGTTGGAGCTGAGCCAGAGGCGGCTAATATTGAGCAACAAGGTCTTGGGTGGAAAAATAAAATGGGCACAGGTGTTGGTGTCGATACGATTTCTTCTGGTCTTGAAGGGGCCTGGACAAAAAATCCTATCAAGTGGGATAATAATTATTTTGAAAATCTTTTTGAATATGAATGGGAACTGACAAAGAGTCCTGCTGGTGCTCACCAGTGGAAACCAAAGAATGGTGAGGCTTCTGATAGCGTTCCTGATGCTCATGATAAATCAAAGAGGCATGCACCGATGATGGCCACAAGTGACTTGGCATTGAGAATGGATCCTGTATATGAAAAAATCTCAAGGAGATTCTATGAGAATCCTGATGAGCTTGCAGATGCTTTTGCAAAAGCTTGGTTTAAGTTAACTCACAGAGATATGGGGCCAAAAGCTTTGTATCAAGGAAGTGAAGTTCCAAAAGATGATTTTCTATGGCAAGACCCAATACCAACTCCAAAATATAAATTAATCGCTGACAATGATATCAAAGAATTAAAATCTAAAATACTTGCTACAGGTCACTCTGTTGCAGATCTTGTTTCTGTATCTTGGGCATCAGCTTCTACCTTTAGAGGATCAGATAAGAGAGGAGGAGCTAATGGTGGGCGTTTACGTCTTTCTCCTCAAAAAGACTGGGAAGTAAATCGTCCAGAGATGTTAAGTAAAGTCATTATATCACTAGAAAAAATTCAAAAAGAATTTACGAAAGAAGTATCAATTGCGGACCTTATTGTGCTCGCTGGATGTGCTGCTATTGAAACTGCGGCAGATGGAAAAGTGAACGTGCCTTTTACTCCTGGGCGTGGTGATGCAACTCAAGAGCAAACTGATATTGAATCATTTGCAGTTCTTGAGCCTATTGCTGATGGATTTAGAAATTATACAAAAGGGGAATACTCTTTTTCTGAAGAAGAACTTCTTATTGATCGTGCACAGCTATTAACTCTCACTGCTCCTGAAATGACTGTACTTGTTGGTGGAATGAGAGCTCTTGGAGTTTCTTGTCATGGATCATTTACAAAAACACCAGGAAAATTAACAAATGATTTCTTTGTTAATCTATTGGATATGGGAGTAAGTTGGAAAGAGTCAGCTAAAGATAAGAAAATTTTTGAAGGCCATGATCGAAAAGATGGAAAACTTAAGTGGACTGGAAGTCGAGTTGATTTGGTTTTTGGCTCAAACTCTGAACTACGCGCGATTGCTGAAGTTTACGCTTGTGAAGGTTCTAAAGATCGATTCGTAAAGGACTTTGTTCATGCGTGGACAAAGGTGATGAACCTTGATCGTTTTGATTTAAAAAGATAATAATATAAGGCCACGGATTTCGTGGCCATTTTTATTATAAGCAAATAGGAAGATATGACTCAAAATATTTACTGCATTGGAAGAAATTATCGTGCACACGCAAAAGAACTTGGAAACGAGGTTCCTGATATCCCTGTTGTCTTTTTAGTTACTTCCAGTTCAATACGAAATTTTAATGATTCTCAGTTAGCCTTCGCTAATGAGACTTTTCATTTCGAGGGTGAGCTTATTTTAAAAGTTGGAAAAGATCATCAGCTTGGAGAAAATTATTGTGAAGACTCTATTGAAGCACTTGCGTGTGGAATAGATCTCACTCGTAGGGTAGAACAGAGTAGATTAAAAGAGAAAGGCCTACCATGGACTACTAGCAAGTCTTTTTTTGGCTCTTCAATTGTTGGAGATTTTTATCCAATATCAAAGTTTGAGTCCCTTGACTCAATTGCTTTTGAATTCTATTTAAATGGTGTTTTAAGGCAAAGTGGAAATACACGTGATATGTTATTTTCTTTTCGTGAAATTATTAACTACTTAAATTCATTTTCTCCATTAAAAAAAGGAGACTTGATTTTTACCGGGACTCCAGAAGGCGTTGGTGAAATAATTAAGGGCGATGATTTTAAGTTTGTAATTCCTGAACTTAAAATTATAGAGCAAGGGAAATTGTAAAGAATGATGAATTTTTAATCAAAGTCTTTAATTAAAAATATAAATTCAATTTAACATATGAATGAGTACCTAAGTCTTTTTAATAATTAAACTTTATAAAGAATAAGAGAAGGAAATAGATAACCTCTATGATCTCATCGAAAATAACTAATACACCATTTCCAAATTAAGAGTAATACTTTGCGTATCATTTATTATAAAAAACTAAGGAGCGCAAAATGAAGCCAAGGATTGCCTTGATTACAGCTATGCTTGCACTAACAAGTTGTTCTTCAACAACTAGTGAAACACATAAGATGAATTCACATTTTATGAATGGTGAAGCAAAGCCAAACAACTTTTGGTGGCCAAATGAAATTGATCTCAAGCCACTTCGTCAACATTCGAAAGAATCAAATCCTCTCGAAACTAAATTTAACTATGCGAGAGAATTTCAGACTGTAAATCTTGATGTTCTTAAAAAAGATATCAGAAAAATTTTGACAACATCACAAGACTGGTGGCCAGCTGACTACGGTCACTATGGTCCATTTTTTATAAGAATGGCCTGGCATAGCTCTGGTACATATCGAGTGATGGATGGACGTGGAGGAGCAGGAGGAGGACAGCAACGTTTTAATCCACTTAATAGCTGGCCAGATAATGCAAACCTCGACAAAGCGAGAAGATTGCTTTGGCCGATTAAAATGAAGTATGGGAACAAAGTTTCTTGGGCAGACTTAATGGTGCTTGCTGGTAACGTTTCGATGGAAGACATGGGATTCAAAACTTTTGGATTCGCAGGTGGACGAACAGATGACTGGGAACCTGATTTAGTATACTGGGGACCTGAAACTACAATGCTTGCAAGTCATAAGAGATATCATAGTGGCAGAAAGCTAGAAAAACCTCTTGCAGCTGTGCAAATGGGATTGATCTATGTAAACCCTGAGGGACCTAATGGTAATCATGATCCTCTCGCTGCCGCAAAAGATATTCGTGACACTTTTGGAAGGATGGCAATGAACGATGAGGAAACAGTTGCATTAATTGCAGGTGGGCATACTTTTGGTAAGGCACACGGTGCACACAAGGTTGATAAATGTGTTGGAGGTGAACCAGGTGCTGCAGGTCTCGAAGAGCAAGGTATGGGTTGGAAGAATAAGTGTGGAAAAGGTCATAGTGAGGATACGATCACATCAGGACTTGAAGGTGCTTGGACGACAACTCCAACTCAGTGGAGTATGAACTATCTTGAAAATCTTTATGCTTTTGAGTGGAAGCAGGCAAAATCTCCCGCGGGAGCGGTACAGTGGATTCCTACAGATGAAAATGCGGCAATGTTAGTTCCTGATGCACACTTAAAGGATAAGAGACATGCTCCTATTATGTTCACAACAGACTTAGCTTTAAGGGAAGATCCTATTTATCGTGAGATAACAACAAGGTTTCTTAAAAACCCAAAGGATTTTGAAAATGCTTTTGCAAAGGCGTGGTTTAAATTAACACATCGAGATATGGGACCTCTTGCAAGATATGTTGGAAAAGATAAACCAAAGGAAACTCTTATATGGCAAGATGTAATACCAGCAGTTAATCACAAACTGATTAACAACTCTGATATCGTGTCTTTAAAAAGAGATATTTTAAATTCTGGATTATCTGTTCAAGAGCTCGTGAGAACAGCTTGGGCATCAGCATCGACTTATCGTGGTACAGATATGAGAGGTGGAGCGAATGGTTCAAGGATTAGACTAGCTCCTCAAAAAGATTGGGCCGTTAATAATCCAGTAGAGCTTAAAAAAGTTATAGCAAAACTAACTTCTATTCAAGTAAGTTTTAATAAATCAGCAGTTGGCGGAAAGAAAGTTTCTCTTGCTGATGTTATTGTTCTTGGTGGAGCAGCAGCTGTTGAGAAAGCAGCGAAGAATGCTGGATACAAAAATGTTAAAGTTCCATTTATTCCAGGTCGAATGGACGCAACACAAGCACAAACTGATGTGAATTCTTTTTCATATCTAGAGCCAAAAGCAGATGCATTCAGAAATTACTACGCGCCAGAAGCAAAGAATTCTCCAACGTTTATGCTTGTTGATAAGGCATATATGTTAGAGCTTACTGTTCCTGAAATGACTGTTCTAGTAGGTGGTATGAGAACGATTGGGGCGAATGTTGATAATAATTCTGGTATTTTCACAAAGAGACCTGGTGCCTTGTCAAATGACTTCTTCGTTAATCTCCTTGATATGAAGTATAAATGGACAAAATCTTCAACAGAAGGA